>Ga0256829_1000096_pt1 | contig 116040 bp, 111 predicted proteins | sample 131447metaG_FD_185979 | JGI IMG/M metagenome (GOLD analysis project Ga0256829, IMG submission 185979) | Hydrothermal vent microbial communities from Lau Basin, Pacific Ocean - 131-447 | ecosystem: Environmental > Aquatic > Marine > Hydrothermal vents | place: Pacific Ocean: Lau Basin... | reverse complement strand
TCGGGGGTTCGAATCCCCCCCTCTCCGCTTCGATAAGACCCTGCATTTGCAGGGTCTTGTTTTTTAGGGGTTTACGACGGAGCACTCCGAGACGTTTGACCCTGTTGGCCTTGAACTGGCCTAGATCAGCGACGCGACGATGCCGCGAGCTCGGCGGATACGTGCCTGAGCGTTTGTCGGCGAGCGTTAGCTTTCAGCTTCGAGCCGCTTCCATGCCTTAGTGGCTTGCGACTTCAGCGAGCCGGCCTTGGCTGGGCTGAACATCGCCCGCTCATGGCGTATGAGCTGCTCGTGCTTCATCCACCTCAGGGCGGTCCGGATGTGGTAGTCGGGCACCCGCTCGCCGAGTGCCTTCTGCACAGCTTCGTGGAGGTCGACGAACTTGCATTGCTTGAGGTTCTGCACCGCGGTGGCGGTCGCGAACACGATGTCCTTCGGGCAGCGAAATGGTTCCGCGTCGGTGCTCCGGTACTCGGCCAGGACTGCCGGCCGCGATGGGAACTTTTCGACCCTGTAGTCCTCGACCGTCTTGGCTTCCTTGGGGCCGCGGCGGCGCGCCGTCTGCTTCTCGCCGGGGTCTGCGACGAACTCGCGTTCAAGTGACTGCAACGCAGCCAGGACCTTTGCGATCCGGGCCCCGGAGGTCGGGCATTCGCCCAGCACCTTCGTGAGCTCCTCACGGGCGGTGTCGATCTGTCGGAGGGCGTTGGCGGCGTTGGGCATCGGCAGACAGTACCACATCCCCACGGAAAATTCTACGTGGGCCTTGCCCGCCGGCGGGCGTCTGCTTACGCTCGGTTCACTCTAGTAGAGGTAACCGAATGCCGCAACCCCTGTCATCGACAAAGATCCACCCCGTCGCCGGGGCTCACCTCGTCATGGTGCTCGACTACATGGTGACGCGGGCGACGGAGGGTTACGTCTCAGCCTCGGACGCGAAGGCCGTCGACCGCCACCTCCCGGGTTACCAGAGCATCGCCTCGTCCGCCGTGCTCGATTATGCACTCGACATCGGCCTGCTCACGGGCTTGACGCAGGCGGGCCAACCGCACGAGATCCGCATCAACGCCCCGGCCCTGCAACTGCTCGGGCTCGATGCGGATCAGGTGTATGGGTCATGGCACCACGAGATGGCATTCGTGCTCCATCTCTTCAAACTGCACGCAAATCTCGCACCCGAGAATCGCGGGGAAACGTCGGGCCGGGTTTGGCGGCCGGTGGCTTCCTTGATGGAGTTCCTGCAGACCGGCAAGGACATCTGGTGGTTCCACGACCTCACCTCTCGGCCGATCGCGGACCCGCATCGACGCCATGACTCGGAGATGTACTGGAAGGTCGAGGTGGACGTGGGTGCGGCGTTGGCCGTTGAGAGCGGTTTGCTCGTACCGCCCAGCCCGAACACCAACTTCGTCCTCGACTACCGCATCACCGAGGGCGGGTCTGCATGGCTCGCCGGAGACGGTGCCGAGATCGCGAAGAGCGTGCGTGAGATCGAGCTTCGGGGGATTCTCTGATGCTTTCGTTCTCGAACAGCCACGTTCGTTTGGCCCGTGCCGTCTGGCTTCTTCTTCGCCGTGCCGGCCTCGTCCGTGGGCTCATCGTCCGCGTGCCGCGGCCGGTCTCCACCGCCCCGAGCCCGCGTCGGCTCATCGGCCTGAACATCCCCTTGCACGAAGCACGGGCGATGGCGGAGGAGTACGAGCTGCCGCCGATCATCACGCTCGACGAGGCTGCGAAGGTCGCCCGGCGATCACCGTTCACCGTCAAGAGGCTTGTGTCGGAGGGGCGGTTCCCGAAGTCGGCCAAACCCGGCAAGCCCCTGCTGTTCCTCCGCGATCGATTCATCCAAGAGCTCATGAAGGAGCACGGGTGACGCTGGTCAACCGGTTCGCGGTCGAGGGCACGAGCAACCCCGTCATCCATGTGGGGCACAAGTCGTACCGGAAGAAGGACGGCACGCCAGCACGCACCAAGACCTACTACGCGGAGTGGAGCCTCGGCAACAAGCAGCAACGCCGCAGCCTGAAGACCAAGAACAAGGCGGCCGCGATCAACGCGGCCCATGCTCTGCACGACAAGATCTGCAACGGTGAACGCCTCGAAGCCCCCAAGGAATACACCGTCGATGAGGTGGTGCAGCTCTACCTCGATACCTGCCGAGCACGACGGCTCAAGCCGAGGACCATGGCGGCATACGAGTACACGCTCGGGAAGCTTACAGAGTTCTGCAAAGACCGGTCCATTGTCTACCTCGCACGGTTCGGCCAGGTCGAGTTCTGGGCGTTCGTGAAGACGATGAACCACTTGGCCAAGAAGACGGTCTACGACCGCATGGTGATTGTCCAGCAGCTCTTCAAGTGGTCGTGCGAGCACGCGGAGATCATCCAGAAAAATCCGATCCGCACGCTGAAACTAAAGAAGCCGGCATCGAAGAAGCAGCCGTGCTTCACGCCTGCGCAGGTCCGGAAGATGATCGACAATGCCGACGACTATCTCCGGCCGATCATTGTGTTCCTCGCCTACACCGGTTGTCGCGTCGGTGAGATGCGGGATCTGCTCTGGGAAGATGTTCACTTTGACGCCGAGGGCCACGGCACGCTCGATATCCGGCATGGTGGTTCTGACGGCAACACCAAGTCGGGGAAGTCGCGTCGGATTCCGATCCACTCCGAGCTCCGGCCGTACCTGGAGTCGATGCCGCGGATCGACGATCGGGTGTTCCACTCTCGGCCGTCCAAGCGATACCCCAAGGGCAATGGCAAGATCGTCGACACGCGATTGTTGGATCAGGTGAAGGCGTTGTGTGCAAAGTGCGGGTTCACAAACCCGACGCAGTACAAGACACATACCTTCAGGCACGCGTTCGCGTCGCGGCTTGCGAGAGAGAACCAGCCCTACGGTTACGCGTTGCGATTGATGGGACACGGATCGAGCAAGATCCTTGACCTGTACTTCACGGTGTATGACGCTGACGCCGTCAAGGCGATCGAGGCCATTCAGCTCCCGCCGAGTGAGCCCGATCAAGACTGAGCGGCTACCACTTGGAACGGCTCATGTTCCAACCGCGCCCACGTCTCCCGGGTCGCTCGCGTGAACTCGGTCTTCGTCCCGATGCGGGTGAATCGAGCACCCTCGTGCTGCACGAGGTCGGCGGTGGACCACAGCCGCAGCGAGACGCGAGCGGTGTAGTCGGGTAGCTCCTCACCGAGCCGCCGGCTCGCGGCGGCCTTGATGACGGCAAAGAGCTGCGGCTCGGGGGTGGCCGCGACGGCGGCGGCCACGGCCCGGTAGTGCGGCAGCGGCACCTTGTACGGCCTCGCCGACGCGCCGGGGCGGATCTCGACGAGGGCGGGGCCGCGAAGGGACTCTTCGACGGTGTAGGTAGCGGCCCGCACTCGGGCACGGGGGCCGACGATCCGCCGGCGGCGCGCGTCGTCCAGGGTGTCGATCTCACTGGTCATCGCGAGGTCAAGTTCGTCGAGCTTGCGGAGTAGTTTCGTGCGGCCCGTACCCGTGCGCGACGCGAGTTTGCGTACCTCATCAAGCACATCACCCCATGACTGATTTGAAGTACCTGCTCGTGGCATGAGGAACATGGTACGCCGGATCTGCGTGTTGGCGTGCATGCACGCGTACCCGAGATTCGGCGATTTACGTCAGGATCCATGGCGGTTTGGGCTGGATCCTGACGCAACTCCGATTTCGTCTCGAAATTGTCAAGTTCGCCACGAACGGATCCTTGCCTTCGCTCCAATGCGCTGCTATGTACGCCGTATTGCCTCATTGGCGTACACAAACGGAGCATCGGATGGCGAACGACAACACCCACACGGCGGACGAGATCACGGCGGCGGCAGACGGGCTGCTCTCATGGGCAAGGGAGCACGGGTGCATGCTCGCGGTGGCGGCAACGCTAGGCGAGAATCGGGATGGCCCGATCCCCGCGGCGCGGCCGGAGGCATTGGTCGCAGGCGCGGTCGGGATGCTCAATGAGGCCGAGGTCGCGCTGCTGCTCGCGCAGCTCGATGTGGCGGTGCTCATGGTGTTGTCGCAGATGGCTGCGGGCGCGGAGATGGGCGAGCAGCCCTTCCGCGGGCTCGTCAACAAGGCACGGCGGGAGATGCTCGACGCGGCGGGTCTCGACCTGTGTGATGACTGCGGCGGATGACGGAGAAGGGGAGAGAGGCTCGTCGCGGGGCCAACGCCTCGCGGCGGGTTTGGTGGTTCGGTCCTTTATAGAGAGATACGGCGATGACGACGGCGCACACATTCAACGGCCCGGATGGGATGGCAAGGAAGATCAGACTGCTCGCGAGCAACTGCGAGACGGCAACGGCGGAGTTGTCGCGCACGCTGCTCATCGCGGCGAGCGCGCCGGACCCGGTGAGCACGCCGGACTGCGAGCACGCGGACCCGCGTGGGATCCGGATCCAGACGCTCGACAAGGGCATGACGAGCGGCGACATCGCGGTACTCATGGGCACTCTCTACGGCATGCTCGACACCATTGAGCACGAGTATGCGCGCGAGTTTGGTGACGGCTTCCGCGAAGCGGCGGATGAAGCGCGCGGTACACACGGGCACGGGCAGCGGATGGCCGTGGTGCCGATTGTTCCCATGGACACCAAGCCTTGGCAGACACGCGTGAATGAGCGCGGAAGCTGAGAAACCTGCAAATCGGATCGGTCGCGCCCATCACCACCAAAATCTGACGCGAGAGGGAGGAGTCGTGGCATGACTCGTGGAAATGAGAAGGGCGAACCACACCTGCCGCAATCCGGCGGCGACCAGAGCGGCGAGATCGTATCTCGTCGTCGGGGTCGTCCGCCGCGGCAGGTTCAGGTTTCGGTCGAGTACCGGCCGCAGACTGAGGAGGAAGTCACTTCAACCACGACAGCCGTTCGCCTCTTGCTCCGCGAGATGGTCCGCAGGCGGATGAGCTCCACAGAGGAGGAGAATCATGATTGAGTCTCCATACAAAGGATTGCGGGCCGTGCCTTGGCTCCGCACCAGTACCGAATGGCAGGCGGATACTTCGCTGCCCGCACAGATGGGTGAGATCGAGCCGTACGCGGAGCGTGAGGGCATCGTCCTTCTGGATCCGCACCTCATGCCCGGCGTTTCGGCGAGTATCCGAACCAATTCGGAAGCAGCCGTCCAGGCGATCATCGACCGGAAGCTCGGTGGTGAACCGATCGACGCAATCATCGTCCGTGACATCAGCCGATTCACCCGCTCCGGCACCTACCACTGCGGCAAGCTGATGACGATGCTCGAAGAAGCGGAGATCATCCTGATCGACATCAGGGCGGGTGGGGTCGACCACGAACTGACGCCGGCGTTCAGGATGCTGCAGTCGAGCCAGGATCAGCAGTTTGCCCGTAGCAACGCGTTCAACTCTGCGAGCGGCTCGCGTCAGTCGTTGGAAGATGGACGTCGTACCTACTGCACCCGTCCGCCGTACGGGATCGACCGTCTGTACTTGAACAGCGAAGGCCGGCCGTTGTATCTGATGCGGGACCTCGGCCACCGGGTGCGGGTCAAGCTGGATCCCGCCACCGGCGACGAACTCCACCGGTACGGACCCGGCGATCGGTTCAAGAAGGAGAAGCACGAACGCGTTGTGCTGGTCCCCGGGGCGGACGATCGCGTGGAGGTGGTGCGTCGGATCTATCGCCTGCACTTTCTGTCGCGAAAGGGCGGCCATGCGATCGCCCGCACTCTCAACGACGACGGGATCCCTGCTCCGAACGGCGAGGGGTGGTGCAGTTCTACGGTGCTGTCACTCTTGAAGACGACGGCCTTCGTCGGGTACGGCTACGCCAGCATGTATTCGAAAGGCGTCTACGCCATGCAGTGCTCAAGCAGTCCGCTGAAAGTGACCGGGAAGCAGGGTCACGTGGTGCGGCAGATCCGCCCGCGAGAGGACTGGTACCGCGTCGAGTGCGAGGAACTGGCGAACTACCTACCTGAGGACGTGCGCGCCAGAGCGATCGAGTTTCAACAAAAGCATTTAGACAAACGGGCTGGGGGGAAGCGATTGCCGAATGAGCCGACGAAGCCGGGCTCGAAGCGGACGAGCGTCGGTTGGAAGTGTCTGTTGTCCGGCATCCTCAAGGAGAGCAATACCGGCGAGGACATGCGAGGCACGACCGCGTCGAAGGGCAAACACGAGTACTACCGCTTGGCACGGGGCAACTCGGCACCGAGCTCAAAGACCACCTACGCCAACAAGCTCATCCCTATGCGGCCGCTGGACCGCGAGGTGCTGAATCACATCGAGGCGATCCTCTGCGGCATCGAAGACCTGCGGCCAATGCTCGTCGAAGAGATCCGGTCACAGGATCAGGCACGACGCGGTGATCCGCGAGAGATTGAGCGGCTCCACAAGGAGCGTGAGGCACTCAAAGTGAAAGCCGCAGCCCTGTACGAAGCGGTGGAGGGTCCCTTCGCCGACACGGTCCGCTCAAAGCTTGACGCTTTGGGTGAGCGGAAGGTGGCCATCGATGATCGTCTCGTCGAGATCGATGCCGGGCCTCAACTGACAGAGGCGGAGATCGAACGCATGGCCGACGGAATCCTGGCGGACCTTCACCAGCTCTTGGACGAACTGCACGTAGAGCGTGACGCATCGCTCCGCCACGTGTGTGAAGTCCTGATCGAGTCGGCGATTGCCGACGTGGAGGCCCGCACGGTCAAGGTGTGCTTCGCGGTGCCCGCCAACATGCTGTCACGGCTCGATGTTTGTCCCGCGAAGAGTCGGGGGTCCGAGCCTACTCGGCGGACAAACAAATGGCAGCCAGTCTGCTTGGGCACGCTGTCGGTTCATCTGCCGAAGGGGTGCCGAGGATCGTGCTGGGATCCGTGGAAGCCGATGGGCTGCAGTGGCTGCCATCGCCGACGCAATGCCGCCTGAGGATCTCGGCCAGTTCTTCCGGATCCTTCGATGACTTCGCCGCCCTCGGCTCAACGGCCCGGGGCGGCCTTCAGAAAAAAATTTCGTCGACGGCGGAGCCGTCGAACACCGGAGGCACCCATGGCGGATGGCGAACTCACCGACATCGAGCGGACCTGGCTCGTGAGCATCGATGCCCTGCTCGTCCAGACCACGGTGGACGCACACGGGGCGGTCGCCGGTCGGTTCATCGATCTTTGGGACAGTGGCGGTCCGACCTTCCGGGCCGAGCTTGCCAAGCGGGCGTCGCTCTGGAGGCAGCGTCACATCAAGGTGCAGCAACTGATCCTGAACAGTCATGGTGCGTGCGAGCGGCTCGTCAGGCTCATGGGCGACCCTCAGCCGCCGCAACGGAAACCACCGAAGACCAAGCCGAGGCCTCGGCGGAACAGAGTGGTGCCGAGCCGTCGGAAGCACACACCGGTCCAAGGGATCACCGAGGATGAGGCTGCCAAGTTCATGGCGATGCTCGATGCAGAGGGCATTGCCGAAGTGTTCGACCCCGGCGTCAGCATTCTCGACGACAGGCTGTTTCGGCCGCCGCTGATCATCCTCGACAAGGTAAGCGTGTTCCACGAGGACATCGCACCGACGTACGTGCGTGGTGCGATCGATCGTCGATGGGATCCTGCTGAGCGTGAGCCGGCCATCGCGTTGGCATTCGACCTCGCCCTGCTCGTTACGCTTCGCGAGAGTCGGTGGACTTGGGTCATCTCGGACCGGCACTTCGCCCGGCTGCATTGGGGCCACCCGTGTAAAGTCACGCCCGAGGGTCGGCCGGGCTGGAAGCTGATCACCGGGCTGCTCGATCGAGCCGGGCTTATGGAACGGCGGACCGGGCAAACTTGGCGGCTTCGTCGCGAGGCACGCCCGATCGTCGCCGGTCACCTGCTGCCGGCCTGGGTTGCCGCTGCATCAGGTCAAGGCTGACATTCGTTTTAGCGTCAATTGCGACTCGAACCGTTCTGCGATGATCCGGCAGTATCGCAGAGCTTCTGTTGAAACGCCGATCCCTATTAGTCACATTCTAGTTCACGCCATGATCACGCCGAGCATCGCTGCGGCCATGGCTGCCATGGTCAGATCCTCGACGAGTGTGACCTTGGTCATCGGGAGGTTGAGGGCCGTCCCGAGGCAGGCGCAGCGGATGGCTCGCTTGTCGAGGAGTGCCTTGAGCACGCCGGCTGCGCCTACGAGCATGAGTACCAGTGTGACCGAGTTGGTGACGATCGGTGCCCAGGCGAGTAGGTAGGCGACGCCGAGGGCGAGCTCGACGAACGGGTAGGCCCAGCCCCACGCCGGGATCTGGCGGGCCACGAGGTCGTAGCCGCGGTAGGCGGAGACGAAGCCGGGCGGGTCGAGGAGCTTGAAGAACGAGAAGACGATGAAGAAGCCGGCCATGAAGTGCCGCATGATCGGCTCGACCGACCAATCGCCCGTCGCGTAGGCGACGAGCAGCGTGACGCCGGTGATGAAGCCGACGATCAAGAAGAGCGGGTAGAGGCTCTCCTTCGGTTGGTCTTCGGCGACGGCGTGGTGCTGCTGGTCCGACGCCTCTGATCTTGTATCGGGCGTGGCCTTCTCCACACGCGTCAGCGTGTAGTCGCCCGCGGATGCGATGGCTCCGCGGAGCGTGTCCTCGGCGGGTATTGCACTGCCCGTGATGACGGCCGTGCCGCTTTGAGGTGACACCTCAGCGGTATCTACACCGTCGAGCTTGAGCAGCGCTGCGCTGACCTTGCTCGCACAGCCGCCGCAGTGCATGCCATTGATTCCAATCGTCACTGTCTGAGTGGACACAGTCTTTACCTCGCATTCCTGTAGAGCAGTTCGATCAACTCATCGCTCGCCTCTTCAAACTCGGTTTGTCCGAGCTTGGCTGCGTCGGCGACGCAGTGCTTGAGGTGATGACGCAGCAACTCCTTCCCGACCGACCTCATGGCCGATTGGACGGCGGCGATCTGGGTGAGGACATCGACGCAGTAGCGGTCCTGTTCGACCATCTGCGCGATGCCACGGACCTGCCCCTCGATCCGCTTGAGGCGGGCGAGGTTCTTGGCCCGGTCCTCGGCGCAGACGTTCGTGGCGGCTCTTGTTGAGTTCTTGGTACCCATACCCCCTAAGGGTATAGAGGCCGAGGTTGCAGGTCAAGTGGGCTCGTCATTGGTCTTGGTGGACTTCGCCCTCAGGAACCATGCTGCAAGCCCGAAGATCAGGACCATCGAGCCGAGGGCGACGCCGACGACGAGCGGATCGGTCGTGAGCTTGAGATAGAGAAACGCCCCGAGCACAACCGCGTCGAGCACCAATGCCGTCAGGAGCACCCAGCCCCGCGCGTTGAGCTCCGATCGGAGGTGTTTGAAGACGCCCCAGTGGATCGCCATGTCCATCACGATGTAGAAGATCGCACCGAGCGAGGCGATGCGGCTGAGGTCGAAGAAGATCGTCAGCACGAGGGCGATGACGGCCGTGTAGACGAGCGTGTGCTTCTGGATTCGTCCCGGCATGCCGAAGTGGCGGTGCGGGACGAGGTCCATGTCCGTGAGCATCGCGAGCATGCGCGAAACCGCGAACATACTGGCGATGATGCCCGAGATCGTGGCGACGATGGCGAGGCCGATGGTCAGCCACTCACCCCACTGGCCGACGGCGGGGCGGGCCGCTTCGGCGAGCGAGGAGTCTCGCGCCGCGATGATCTCGTTGACGCTCAGGTTGCCGGCGACGGCCAGCGTGACGAGGACGTAGAGCCCCGTGCAGATCAAGAGGCTGAAGATGATCGAGCGGCCGACGTTCTTCTTGGGGTCCTTGATCTCGTCGCCGCTGTTGGTGATCGTCGTGAAGCCCTTGTAGGCCAAGATGGAGAGGGCCACGGCGGCCAGGAAGCCACCGACGCCGCCTTGGGCTTCTGAGGCAGCGCTGTCACCGGTCAGCGTGTCGAACGAAAGACCGGAGACCGAGAGCCCGATGCCGGCGAAGACCGCGATGCCGACGATCTTGATGACCGCGGTGATCTTGCTGAGCCCGCCGATGACCTCGTTGCCGAGCAGGTTGACGACGAACGCGACCACGATGAGGCCGACGCCCAGCGCGGGCACGAGCCATGAGTCGGATCCCTCGCCGAAGATCCGCATGGTGTAGGTGCCGAAGGTGCGTGCGACGAGGCTCTCGTTGATAACCATCGAGAAGTACATCAGCAGCGAGCAGCCCGCCGTGACCACGCCCGGCCCGTAGGCCTTCTTGAGGATCATCGCGATGCCGCCGGCCGACGGGTACTCGTTGCACACCTTGATGTACGAGTAGGCGCTGAAGGCGACGACTATGGCCGCGGCGATGAAGGCGAGCGGGAACAAGCCGCCGGCGAGCTCGGCGACCTGCCCCGTCAGCGCGAAGATGCCCGCGCCGATCATGACGCCTGTGCCCATCGCAATCGAGCCGGTGAGCGTCAGGCTGCTTTCTCTGTATTGATCCCCGTGATCGTTGCCATCAGTCGTCATCATTTGTCTTCCCTGATATCGCGTTCCGATCTTTGAGCATTCGGTTCATCGCGGCGAAGATGAATGACGCAGACCACGCGATGTATAGCAACCCACTGAGCCCCTGGGTCGCAGCGATGAATCGCAGATGTCCGGTCGGTAGGATGTCACCGAAGCCGATGGTCGTGTACATGACTGCGGAAGCGTAGAAGTGACCGAGTGGTCCGTCAGTCCGCTCACCGGTTAGTGTGCCAATGTCGAGGGCGTGCCAAGCGAAGTAGTACGCCACCGCATAGACAACGATGTCGAATAGGTGGCTGGCGTAAATTCCGAGCATGAGGCAGAAGAAGCGGTGCCAAGTGAATCGATCGGCATCGAGGGTGTATCGCGCCGCGATCACAAAGAACGCGAGACGAACCCCCGTTGTAATCAGCACGAGGGTGACGCTGATGAGGACCGAGGCGATCATGGCCGGAAGCTCTCTCGGGGGGTGCCATCAGAACGCAAGGCGTACACCGAAGATCAAGGACACGCTTTCCGTATCGACGCCGGCCGACTCGGCGATGCTCGCGGTCTCACCGGCGAGCAACCCGTAGCGCACGCCGACGTACGGAGCGAACTCCCGCTCGATCTCGTATCGCAGGCGAAGATCGAGGTTCGCGTCGGTGAGTCCCGCCCCCAATGCTCGATCGGGAATGTCCTGAAACGCGAAGCCGAGTTCGGCGCGGGGCTGAAGGACCAGGCGCTGTGTGATCCGGAGGTTGTATTCTGCTTCCACGGCCGCGGTAACATCGGCGTCTTCGGAGATGTAGAGCGACGAGTCCATCTCGATCATGCCAGGGGCAAGCCCCTGAAGTGCCAGCACGCCGGACCATCGATCCTCGTAGTCTCCGGACTCCCACTCGTTTGCGTACTGCGCTCCTGCTTGAATGCTCCAAAATGGTGTTACGAGACGCGAGTAGAGCAAGTCTGTACTCGACTCGCCCTGGCTATCCCCGTCAAAGGCCACTTCACCCTCTGACTTCCAGACGAATCGATTGTAATCGAACCCCACCCAGCCTTGAGCTTCCCATCCTAGTTCTCCGGCACCGCCGCCGTCGGGAAGGCGGTACTCGAGTTGTTCGATGAGAGTGAAGAACCTGAGTTCATCGTCGGCGACGGGGTCGGGGTAGTGCGACGGTGGCGGCCCAGCGGCGTAGTCGAGCACATCGTCGAGGGACATGCCTGTCGGCAACGGGGGCTCATTGTCGCTTTGGCGCTCGGCGGTAGGCTCCGCCCGTGTTTGAGAGTCTTCAGTACTGTCTGTGGGCTGGTGCTGCTCGTGCTGCGCCAATGCGGACCACGAAGTGAAGGCGTACATGAGCACTACGAGGAGGATTTGCTTATGAACCTGCATGGGTGGCCTCCTCGTCAAGGGAACGGACGACTGCGACGGTGCGGAACATTCCCATCTTCATGTGATACAGGACGTGGCAGTGGAACGCCCACTGCCCCGGGGCGTCGGCCGTGATGTCAACCGTGAGCAGCTCGGCCGGCTGGACATTAACGGTGTGTTTCCTGGGGTTCTTTGCGTAGTTGTCGCCAGCGTAGAGGTCCATCCACATGCCGTGCAGATGGATAGGGTGATTCATCATGGTGTCGTTGATCATGTTGATGCGGAGGCGCTCACCGTATTGGAACCGGATCATCTCCGACTCGGACCACTTCTTACCATCGAATCCCCAGATGTACTTATGCATGTTCCCGGTCAGATGCAGGTCGAACTGCCGGGTAGGAGCACGCCGATCCGGCGGTGTCTCGAGGCATCGAAGTTGCGAATAGGTCAGGACGCGTCGTCCGTCATCACCGAGCCCGGACCCTGGATCACTCAGTTGACGGTAACGCGTCTTGCCCATCACAATGGCGCCTGGCCCGTGCGTGTCAGGCCCGTGCTTGATTCGTTCTGGAAGTCCTGATGTTGGAAGTGGACCGGCTGAACCGGCACGCTTGGTGTGCTCCGAACCGGCGTCCTCCATACCAGCAGTTGCTTTGTGGTCGCCATGGTTTGTCGACCCGGTCTCGGCGGACTCGTTTCCCATGACCGCGTGCATCATGCCCATATCTGCCATGGTCAGCATCGGACGGCGTCGGCGTTCGGGAATCGCTGCCTGGAGACCGGATTGTGGGGCGATCGTGCCACGAGCGAAACCGCTCCGATCCATAGCCTCTGCGAAAATCGTCCGCGGACGGTCGTCGGGCAAGGTGACAATCACGTCATACGTCTCGGCAACGGCGATCCTCAGCTCGTCGGTCTCCACCGGCTCAATGTTCTGGCCATCAGCCTGGACCACGGTCATCGGCAAGCCTTCAACGCGGAAGTCGTAATACGTCAGCGCAGAGGCGTTGGCGATGCGGAGGCGGACACGCTGACCGGGCTTGGCAATCGCGGTCCAGTTCTCTTCCGACGTCTTCCCGTTCATCAGAAATTTGTAAGTCGCACCCGTGACATCTGCTATGTCCGTCGGATCCATTCGCATTCGTTGCCAACTCAATCGTTTCTTGATCACATCGGCGATGCTCTCCCCGCTCGCCTCAGCCTGCGTCTCGAGATTGGCGAGCGTCGGTCGCTGGTAGTTGAAGTACCCCTCCATCGTCTTGAGCTTGTCCATAACAACATGTGGGTCCATGTCGGTCCAGTCTGAGAGGACAATCGAGTGTTCAATGTCGTAGCCCACCGGATCATCGTCCGCAGGATCGATGATCAACTGGCCGTAGTGCCCGAGTTGCTCTTGGAGTCCGGAGTGGCTGTGGTACCAATATGTGCCGTTCTGTCGCACCTGGTAGCGATACGTGAACGTGGTTCCGGGACCGATACCTTCAAAACTGACGCCTGGAACACCGTCCATTGTGAATGGAAGCAGAATGCCGTGCCAGTGGATAGAGGTCGATTCGTCGAGCCGGTTGTGTACCCGAATCAGTGCCTCGCGTCCCTCTTGCATGCGGATGAGTGGGCCGGGGACGCCACCATTGATCGTGATCGCCTCCGGCCGCCGCCCCCCGATTGCGATTGATTGTCGTTCTATGAACAGGTCGATTCCGCCGGGCGCGGTTGCATCGAGTGCATTCGGTGCTCCTAAAGGCGAGGCGGCGAGGGCAGTGCGAAGGCCGGGGTGGAGCATGCCGTAGGCCGTCAACGCCGCGCAGCCACCTGTCCCGAGAAACCGTCGCCGTGTCCAGTGCTCCGAATGGAAGCGTGTGCTATCTGTCATACTGTTTATCTCCTATCGAGAACTCGTTTTAGTGTGCACAGATGAATGGCTTTTAATGATGCGATCGACTCTGTGTCACCAAGCCAGCTTTCTTTAGCACACCCATGAATGCCAACCCAGGTTCCTTGAACTCGGCGAGTCTGAGCGTGTTCCAGTGGCGTTCAATGTAGCGCTCGAGGTGGTCGATCACCTGAGAGAGGAGGACAACGTGGCAGGCCTGGGCGCCGCCCTCGCCGCGTGTGGAGCCGAACGCGGCGAGGCGTATGCGGTGGCCGTGCTCGGTCTTCGTTGCCCCGTATTTGGTGAGTTCGGTCGCGAGGCGTTCAGCGTGACTGTGGTCACAGCAACCGAAGCGGGTGAGCGCGGCGCGTAGTACAGCGGGCTGCGTAGCACCGCGGTTCAGAACAGCTTTGCCCTCTTTGACCTCACCCACCAGCATGTCTGCTTCGCCGTCGAGCAGGCCGAGTGCCGGATCAATGTCGGTAACGGCAACATCGCGAGAGGACGAGCGGCCATGATGAGGCACGAGTCTCGCGGCGTTTTGGAAGCGGAACGCTAGGACATCGATGTCGGTGGCAGTGCGGTGCTGGCCTGACCTGCCCGCCTCAATGACCGGGAACTCGGTGACCGTAAAGTAGCCGTTGATGCGCAAATATGCCTGCACAAGGGCGACGGCGTTGTCCATGGGATCGGCCCTTCCTGTGGGCTAGGGGCGCGTTGCCGAAGCGAGCATCGCCTCTGCCTCAGCGATGTAGTACTCGGTCGTGGCAATACCAAAGGGCGAGAACACACCAGACTCAACAACTCGGTCGTTCCAGGCCCGCATCCACTGAAGATGGCGTTGGATTGCGTCGGCTTCAGTACCTTGACGGTGGTCAAGTTGGATCAGCTCGATCTCGGCCAGCATCCGGCGCTTCGACCAGAGGTAGTTCGACTCGGCGCCGGCGCCGCCACGCGGTGAACCGCTCTCAGGATCATGGAACATCTGACAGATCCGTTCGGCGGTCTCAAGTTTCGCCCGAGCTGCGTCGAGGCGTCGTTGATCCACGGTGCTTGCGTCCGGTTGGCTGGCCCGGGCGGTGAGGCCGCTCATCGAGATGACGAGGATCGTGGCCAACGCGACAGCTGTAAGCAGTGCGGGAACGTTGCGGCTCATGGTTCGGTTCCTTTCATTAGGCAAGTCCGGACAGAATCCAGTATCTGGGCACGTGTGGGGACAACAACGGCTCGCAAAGGCCCCCGCCGGGTTGTCACCCCGCGGAGACGTTGGGTCAACTACGCCATGGCGTTGCATGAGGCAGCGCACGCGCGGCACGCCTCCGCGCAAGCCCTCGTCGGTTCGTCGTCGATACCGAGCGCCTCGCAGCAGGTCGCGCACGCTTCACACACGGCTGCGCACGCCGTACACACGAGCGAATGGCGTGACGACCCGCGTCTCAGGTAGTTGTGTGTGACACCGCAGATCTCAGCGCAGTCGAGCAACGTCTGGATGTGCTCAGTCTCTGCGGGGCGACCGTTCTCGACACAGTGGTCGAGGCAGTACGGAATGAGGGCCATGCACTTATCGGCGCAATCGTGGCATGTCTCGGCACACTTGGTCATGTCGCTGTCAGACATCGGTGATACTCCTTTTCGCCGGCACGATGTGCCGGACTTTGGTCGGCTCGAACTCCGCCCGCCGAGCCATAGGGCATTCGGTCAGTCTGGTTGCTGGCGGTCGATGCGCAGCATCCGGGCGTTGATGGAGACGATGACGGTTGAGAGTGACATGAACACCGCCCCGACCGCGGGTGAGAGCACGATGCCAAGCGGATAGAGCACACCGGCTGCGGCCGGGATGGCGAAGGCGTTGTAACCGGTGGCCCACCAGAGGTTCTGGACCATCTTGCGGTACGTCGCACGTGAGAGCTCCACGACGGCCGTCACGTCACGCGGGTCAGAGCGGACGAGGACGATGTCAGCGGACTCGATCGCCACATCGGTGCCGGCCCCGACGGCGATGCCGACGTCGGCCTGCGTGAGCGCTGGGGCGTCGTTCACACCATCGCCGGTCATCGCGACGACGAGCCCTCGCGACTGTACCTCCTTGATCTTGGAGGCCTTCTGGTCCGGAAGGACCTCGGCGAAGTAGTCATCGAGCCCGAGTTCTTCCGAGACCCAGCGTGCGACGGCTTCGGCGTCTCCGGTGAGCATCATCACCTGGATTCCCATGGCTTTGAGCCGTTCGAGCGCTTCGCGCGACTCCGGACGGATGATGTCCGCTAGTGCGATCGCACCCTCGACAGCGCCGTCGATGAGAAGATAGACGACAGTTTTGCCCTGATCGGCGACGGCGCGCACGCGGTCGTCGGTGACGGTGAGGTCGTGCTCGCGCAGGTAGCCGGGGCTGACGATGCGGAGCCGTGTTCCGTCAACCACCGCCTCGGCACCACGGCCCGGGATCGCTCTGAACTCGGACGGTGGCGGGAAGCTGATGCCACGTTCCTGGGCTCCGCGGACCACGCCCTCGGCGATCGGGTGCTCCGACTGGCTTTCAAGGCTTGCAGCGAGGCGGAGGAGGCCCTCCTCGGAGCGTTCTCCAAGCGTGATGACGTCGGTGACGCCGAACCGTCCTTCCGTGAGCGTGCCGGTCTTATCGAAGACGATGGCGTCGAGGTCGCGCCCGCGCTCGAACGCGGTGCGGTCGCGGATGAGCAGGCCGTTGCCGGCTGAGATCGACGTCGAGACCGCCACGACAAGTGGGACGGCCAGACCGAGCGCATGCGGGCAGGCGATGATCATGACCGTGACCGCGCGTTCGAGTGAGAAATCGAAGGGTTTACCGATGAGCAGCCATGTCACGAGCGTGGCGGAGCCTACTGAGATAGCGATGATCGTGAGCCAGAACGCCGCGCGGTTTGCGAGGTCTTGCGTGCGCGACTTGGACTCCTGAGCCTGTCGCACCATCTCGATGACCTGGGCGAGGTAGGTCTCGCCCCCGGTGCGGCGGACCTCGATGGTGAAGGCGGCCTCGCCGTTGACAGCGCCGCCGATGACTTCGTCTCCCTCGCTCTTTTCGGCAGGCTTACTCTCGCCGGTGAGCATGGCCTCGTTGATGGTTGAACGTCCCTCCACGATCACGCCATCGGTAGGGATCTTCTCGCCGGGCTTGACGAGCACGCGGTCACCGTGGTGGAGGTCGGTGACCGGTACGTCTCGAGTGCTTCCGTCCTCGGCGACGAGGTGCGCATCCGAGGGCATGAGCTTGACGAGTTTCTCGAGCGCGGCCGAGGCACCCATGACCGACCTCATCTCGATCCAGTGCCCGAGGAGCATGATGTCGATGAGCGTGGCCAGTTCCCAGAAGAAGACCTCGCCGGCGAGCCCGAACACGACGGCGCTTGAGTAGAAATATGCGACCGAGATAGCCAAAGCAATGAGGGTCATCATGCCCGGCATTCGCCTGCGGAGCTCGGACGCAAGGCCCGAGAGGAACGGCCATCCGCCGTAGAAATACACGACGCTTGCGAACATGAACTGGACCAGTGAGTCGCCAGGAAAGTCGAGGGTCTCGGAGAGCCCGAGCCACGACTGAATCATCGGAGCGAGCGCGACGACCGGAAGCGTGAGCACGAGCGATACCCAGAAGCGTTGCTTGAAGTCAGCCACCATGTGCGCGTGGTGATCGTGGTGGCCACCTCCATCATGGCCGTGACCGTGGTGTTCTTCGTGATGGTGTTGCTTTGGGTGGTGATTCTCGTTCATGTTGCGGCCCTCCCGGCGGCGAGGTTGTAGAGGGCTGCGACGAGAGCGCCAATCAACCACCCGAGGATTGTGATTTCGATGACGCCGACACACGCCTCCCACCACGGCATGTCCCAGCGGACGATCGGCTCGATGTCGAGTCCATGCATGATGCTATTGAAGAAACGGACGACGACATCTCTGGGCGCGATCAGCATGAGCGCGGCGCACGCGATGTAAAGTGTGCCACACGCCATGCCGACTGCGAACCCTGCGGCTTTGACGCTAATGATGTTCATGGCGTGTTTCTCCTTGTTTACTTGAGGTCGTATGGTGTTTGTGGCCGCGAAGCATCAGCAGGTGGCACCCGAACATCAGCACGATGAAAACGAACACCGCGGCCTCGCCGGAGACCCCGAACAGTGGGAGCAGAAAGACGGCCAGGAGCGGCAGCGCGCAGCCAAGAACGTGTAGAAGTAGGTGTTTCATCCGTTTACCTCCTGTGCACGAGTCGTGGTAGAGACTTCCAGCGCGATGACGGTCATGTCGTCACTTGCAGGGCGACCATCGAGATGACGCCGGGCGGTGTCGAGGACGCTTGCTGCAGTGGACTTCGCGCTGACACAGGGAGTGGATCGCAGCGAGTCGGAGATTCGCGACCTGCCGAGGAGCCGGCCGCGCTCGTCCATCGCCTCGCTGATCCCGTCCGAAATGAGTACGAGTACGTCGCCCTCATCGAGGTCTAGGTTGGTGTCCACAAACTCAGCCTTGGGGTCGATCCCGAGCAGCCCGCCGGTCGAGGAGAGTTCGGTCACGAGACCGTTCGCGTGCACAGCAAAGCATGTCTCATGCCCCGCGCTGGCATAGCACACGGGCCCATCGCCGTTCGGCAGACGGACGGCGATCATCGAGACAAAATCTTCCGGAAGGCTCGCCCGGAGCACCCCTCGGTTGACTGCATCGAGCAGCTCGGCCGGCGTGAGGTCTTGACCTTGGAGCGAGATGACGAGTGCTTTGAGCACCGCGGCACCCATTGCGGCTGGAACGCCATGACCCACGACATCCCCGAGGCAGACGATGCGGTCCCCAGAGGGGAGCGTGAGGATGTCGACGAAGTCCCCGGCGACCTCATCGGCGGGGTGGTACTCGACAGCGAGTCTCTGGTCTCCGGCCGGCGCGGAGATCAGATGGGATTGCAAGCGTCTAGCCCGTGCGAGCTGCGCGGTTCTGTCCGCCTCGCGCCTCGCGAGGTCGCTCATCATGATGCCGAGCTCTCCGGTGAGCGTCGCGATCTCTGCGCTCGATGCTTGGGGGAGCGGCACTTCGCTGCGGGTCTGCCCGAAGGTTCGCACAAGGCGCGCCAGATTCTCGACCGGCGTTGTCATGAGGCGTATCAGGAGGGTGTTCACAACCCCAGCAGCCACGGCTGCCGCTCCCAGGAGTACGGCCGCGCGCCTCAGGGCGGTCGTTCTCGCAGACTCGACTACGGGGGCCGCCAACTCCGAAACGCGGACAAGCGTTGGGTCGCTTCCCGACTCGCCCCGGATGCGTGATGTACTTTCGCTATCAACCGTGTGGGTGTGCGAGGCAAAGTAAAGGCCCGTGGCCTGCCAGGCCTCGACGGTGTGCCCGGGCGAGGTGCCTGAGTTCATCGCAGTGCACACGCTGTCGAGATAGGACTGGATGGCGTCGGAACCGTGGTGGCCGAGCGCGTTGACGGCCTCGGCGATCGCGTTGGCTTCGTCGGTGAGCGACTCAGTCTTACTTCGGAGTGCCGCGTCCATGCTCGCTCGGTAGTCGAGGTAGAGCATGCCGAGTGTTGTTCCGCCGACGACCAGATTCACAGCCAAGAGGAGTTGTGTCCGCAGTCTGAGTGAACGGAGCCATGCCGTTATGTGATTGATCCGTTCATTCATCCGCAGTCCTCCTGGGATGACCGTCGCGTCTGAGCTCGTAGGCGATGCTCAGACTCAGGACCGTGCGGATGACAATGACCGATCCGAGCACCGCCATTTCCTCTAGCGTCGGAGTGACAACAGTCTTCAGAATGTCCGCGGCGATAAGGAACTCGAGCGAGAGCACGAGCCGCTCGGCAAGACGAAGGCGGGCTTCGGTGGTGCGATCGCGCAGTCCGTGACGAACAGCCGCCGAGATGATCTCAACAGCGGCCGCGACGACGGACGCGGCGATCATGACGGCGGCAATCGCCTCGATGAATTGGACCGTGATACTGATGAGTTCTTCGATCATCGGCGGCTCGACTCTCCTTCAGTGGTGCTTGTACCAGCCGATCCCCGGGATCTCATTCCATGAGTTCGTGCGGTGACACTTGAAACAGTCGGTGACCTCGACATGTTCGACGCCCGCGATGCGCTTCGAGACCATTTCAAAGTGACCCATGTAGTGGCTGGGCGGACCGCTGTGACACTGCACGCAGCTGGTGGATTGCGGCGAAGGGTGGCGGTACTCAGGAATGCGCCAGCTCGCCGTCGAGTGGCAGGAGGCACAGTTGTTCCCGAAGAGTGTTCGGTGCGGTTCCTCGTTGGTGTGGCAAGAGGCGCAATCGAGCATCAGTTCCGTCGACGTGATGCGTGCGTGCGGCGTCGGCGTCGCGGACGCATGCACGCGCAGGCTCTCGATGAGTGCGAGGGTGCCCTCGTCCGCATCGGCACGAGCGATCGCGATAAGCAGTTCGTGGTCCATCGTGGTGGGCGTCGATGGCGGCATGGCGTGCTCGGTGTGACATCCGACGCATGAGTCGACCGAAGCATGGAACGCGGTATCGGGCGTTGAGAGCAGCTTCTCGTTATTCGCGTGGCAAGAGACACAGTTGGATGTCTCTATCCCAACGTGAGGGGTGTGGCAGGCGGTGCAATCGTTCGCAAGAAACGCATGTGCCTCGGAGAGCGGACCTGGACTGACCATGTCCTGCCAGCCAATCGCGGCGTCCGGTCCCTCACGGTGGACAACAATGGGTAAAGCGAACCCAGCTCCGAGCGCGCCGAGAGTCAGGACTCCATAGATGATTTCGAGTCGTTTCATGAGAGCCACCTGATGCCGAAGTACCACGCCGACCAGACATGCACGAAAAGCAGCCCGTACAGCACAATCGCGATGACAATGTGACACGTCAGCCAGCGCGTAAATAGGCTCTTTGCCGCGCCGTGGGTTCTGATGGCAAGTTCAAGGTCGGAGACCGATTCGGCAATTCGGAGCGCCTTCGAGGAAACGCGAAACGGGCCGTCCGAGTTGCGGTTGACGAAAAGCGAGGCGATCCGCCCGGGGAACGTTGCCCCGCGACGTACGACAGCGGCGACCTCCGGATGGGTCCGAAGTTCGTTGGAGAGCGAGGTGTACGCCGTGAGTAGCTCGTCGCGGTCGGCCCGCATCTGGCGGATGTCGGTCGAGAGCCGGCCGAGCAGGTAGCGGCCGACGAAACCGCTGACGGCGACGGTAAGCATCATGAGCGTGAGCGCCACGCCCAGTCCGCTTTGGAACTTATGCCCGGTGTGGAGCACGCCGAGGATCGGCGCGAGCACGCCCGTGTAGATGTGGATAGTCAGCAGCGTACGCATCGAAACGTGCGGTGTGATCCGCCGCTTGAGCCACGGGATGCGCTTGACGAAGAGGTAGAGCAGCGGGACGAGCATGAGCGCCGCGGCGGCCACGCCGAGTAGTCCTCCCGCGAGACTCCCCGCGAATCGCGGGTCCCGGTGCACGAAGAAACCGAGCGTCAGAACCAGTAGAAGAACAATCAGGCCGGTTACGATGACGCGTTGGCGCTCTTGCATCTCAGGCCTCCACCTCGAGGTCGACCTCGGATTTCGCTTGGCAGGCGAGGATGACCCCGTCGCGGCGGTCGTTGTCATCGAGCGCGTCCTCGACGTCCATGCTCACCCGGCCTTTGAGCAGGCGGACCTTGCAGCTCCCGCAGGTGCCGGCACGGCATGAGTTGTCGATGTCGACCCCGACCGATTCCGCGGCCTCGAGCACGGTCGTCTCCGGCCCGATGGGCACGGACTTGCCAGAAGCGGTGAAGGCGACCGTGGCGGCCCCAGCCCCCGGCCTCTCCGTGGCCTGAGGTCGCTTCGCGGGCCCAAACGCCTCGGTCTTGACGCGGTCTTGTGGTACGCCCAGCTCGCCGAGCATGCCTTTGAGGGCTTCCATCATGGGCGGCGGGCCGCAGAGATGGACGAGCTTGGAGGCGATCTCGGGGACGCACTCTCGGATGAGCCCGGCAGAGAATCGCCCGCTCGGGCCGACCCAGGCGCTGCCTCTGGCGCGCGTCATAGTGGCCGTGACATTCAGGCGGGGGTGCTTGCGCTGAAGGTATTCAAGCTCGTCGCGGAAGCAGAAATCGTCCGTCGTCCGGCAGCAGTGCAAGAGGTAGATGTCACCGTCCCAAGCACGGTCGGTGAGGTATCGAATCACGCTCATCATGGGTGTGATGCCGACGCCACCGCTGACCAGCACGATGCTGCCTTCCTCATCGCCGGTAAACGTGAAGACTCCGGAAGGCCCGGTGACTGTGAGCGAGTCGCCGACGGAGAGCGAGTCGTGCAGCGCTCGGCTCACGACGCCTTGGTCCTCACGCTTGATGGAGAGTTCGACATACTCCGGCCTCGTCGGGCTTGAGGCGATCGTGTACGAGCGTTTGACGACCTTGCCGCCAACCGGGACCTCGACTGTGAGGAACTGACCGGGCAGGTACGTAAACGGCACCGGTTCTCCCGAGGGCGGCATCAGGCGGAAGGTCCGGATGTCTGGCGTTTCTTGGAATGTCGCGGCGAGTTGCAGGGCGCCCGTCCATCGGTCACCGGTTCGCCGGGTTGTTTTGGCCGGCATCGCGGCCGCGGGCTGGTCGGGAACGTCGAGGACCGGTGCAACAGAAGCCGCAGGCTGTAACGATGTAGCCCCAGAAGTTTCAGGTGCCGGCGATGCGGACGGGCCACGCGGCTGCGCCGCGAGGTCCTGCAGCAGTTCAGCCGCGCGCCGCATCTTGACGAAGTACAGCGCGATCATCGCCATCGCGAACACGATGAGCACGGTCATCACGGACATATGGAACCAAGACCAGCCGAACGGCCCGGTGCTCGCGGCCCCCGCGGGCGGTGGCAAGAGATTCATTTCACGCTTGAACCAAGTCATGGCGGCTTGGTCAGGCGGCGTGTTCGAGTTCATGACGCGGTGCGCCGCGAGACCGCTATCGAATTGTCCGAGGCCCTCGCGGAGCGCATTGACGGCGGACTGCATCGCACCGAAGTCCTGCGTCGGCGATGCCTTGAGCAGGTCATCGAGCGCCTGGCCCATGAGTGCTGCCCCGGTCTGCATTCGGTCATGAGCGAGTCGCTCGAAGGCGTCCCGCTCCTCGGCCGTCATGTCGGGCAAGTCCATCAGGCTCGGGTAGATGTCCTTGGGCGGGGGCACGCCCATGCGGCTCATCATCTCGCCCATGTCACCCATGCCCTGCATGCCGCCCTGCTGCGGAACGTCTCCCTCGCCAACTGGCTCACTCTGGTCCGGGTGATGCGAGGCGTGCTCCTCGGGAGATACCTGGGATTGTGCGTTCGGCGCGACTAGAAGCAGTGTCGCGAGCATGCTCGTCGTCTGGAAGAAGCGTCTCATGCAAGTTCTCCCGGTTGCGCGTGTTCCGTGATCGACTCGGGCGAGTGGCGGTGAAGGTGCTGGAGCGCCTCGAAAGCGCGTGGGTCGAGCCCGGTGCCGACCAAGGAGGCCATCTCGTCGATCGCTTGCTCGGACGACATTGCTTCGTGATAGGGGCGAGGCTCCGTGAGCGCGACGAAGATGTCCGCGACGTGCAATACTGCAGCTAAGGGGTGAATCTCTTCCTGAGTGAGCCCTTGCGGGTACCCCGACCCGTCTGGGCACTCGTGATGCTGGGCGACAAGACGGGATATCTGCTCGGTCCCCGGGATCTGGTCAAGCATCGTGACAGCGATTTGAACGTGCTCTCGCATCTTCTTGCGTTGCTCAGTGTCGAGCGGCCCATGCTTGAACAACACCGCATCAGGGATTCCTGCTTTCCCGATGTCGTGTGCGAGCGCGGCGAGACGAATACAGCCAACCGCATCAGCCTCGTATCCAAGGTGCTCCGCGAGTGATGTCGCGACATCGGCAACTCGGCGCGAGTGAGAAACCGTGGAGGAATCTCGTGCATTCACAGCCGCCAGTAGCCCGGCGAGGCCGTTGATCAGCTCCGCGTGTCGGGTCCGGGCGATGACCTCGTCACGCTGACGCTTCCGAACGTTTGCGGTATGGACGAGACGGCCGGCGATCAGACCGATCACGGGATACACGCCGAGCCAGCCGAACTGGTCCGGGTTGGCCATCGGCGAGTCGCTCCACGACCAGAGAAGATGGGCCAAGTACGCGACACTCACGGCACAGGACGAGAGCAGCCCACCGACCCACTCGAATGCAATCGCCGCGCTCACGACGGGCACGATGTAAAGACCGGAAAGCACAATGTGCAGCCAATGCAGCGAAGGCGACTGCGTGGTGATCAGAAAGTGCAGCATCGTGATTGCGAAAGTCCAGATTCCAGCACTGAAGAAGTGGCGTCTCTGCTCAGAGCTCATTCGTGCAGCCTCCCAGCTCCGAAGCAGCAGCCACCACCGCGCACCGGGAAACACATGCATCCGGTGCGCGGCGGACCGCTGCGGTCGTGTGACTGTGCTGGATTCACCGCCCGTGCTCGGGAACGTCGAGCACGCGGTTCAGTGTCCCAAAGGGATTCGGCGTGCAGCCCTCGGACCCGCCGTTCGGGCGATCGCAGCCAGCCTCGCAGCACCACTGGCCATCGACCACGAACTTGTACTCGTAGCGACCGGGTGGGAGTGCGAGCTCGGTCTCCCACCATCCTTGGTCGTCTCGCGTCATGGGGTTGGCCGTCGTGCTCCAATCGTTGAACGAGCCCGCTACGAACACCTCGCACGCATCCGGCGCGGCGAGCGTGATCCGCGAAGTCGTTGATATTGCCGCTTGCTTGGGCATCTGATACTCCTTTCAGTTGTTGACTCTGTTCAATCACCCTCACCCTGGCCCGCCATGTCCACGGGGCGGGTCCCGGCGAGCGTCTGCCGCTGCTCATCCGTCAAGACCTTGGCCGCCTCTCCAACCGCCCGGATGAATGCGAGACGCTTTTCGGCGCGTTCAGATTCGATCGCGCGAACCGCTTCCTCGATTCGCTCGATGTCCGGCGTCGACGCCGCGGTCAACGACCACAGCGTTTCCTCAAGGCGCTCGATGCGTCGGTCGTGCTCGGACTGGGCGAGGAGCGTCTGTTGCATCTTCGTGTTGAGTCGGACCTGCTGGTCGGACGTCAGGCCGATATGCTCGGCGTGGTCGAGGAAGAAACCCGTAGCACCGATGTGGTAGAGATGCGAGGCGCCGGGGAAGCCCGGCAGGTCGGTACGGACCTCCATCGCGTCGGTCACACCGCCCTGGTCCTTCGCTTTCGGCCCCATCCCCATCATTCCACGCATACCGCGCATACCGCCCATGGCCATAGCGCCGTCTGTCGCCATCGCCCTGCCCATGCCCATGCCCATGTCCATGCGCTGTCCGTCGTCCGCGCCGTGACCGTCCTTCGAGCCGTGGCCCTTGTGGGTAGGGGTGGACTGGTCCTCGGCCGTTACGGGGCGGTGCCCGAGTTGGAGGACGGCCTCAAGCTGTGCGACTCGGGCACGGAGCGCCGCGAGTTCGCGAACAATGTCCTGCGGCTCGTTGTGAGCCGCTCCGTGTTCACTGTGAGAGACCTGGTCGTGGTCTTGGGCCACGGCGGGCGCAACAGCGACGATTGTCGTCAGAATGGCCGCGAGGGCGGCCGACGTTTGTGCTCGTGTTCTCGTCATATCAGGGCTCCTTGAGTTTGTGACCGCGCGGACAGTCTGCGGCCCGCATAGGGGCTGAGACGGCCCGCCATCGCCCGCAAGATGCAAACACTATCATCATTGAATGTATTTCGCAAGCGCGACATGTTGTCGCCCCAGAACGAGACGACCCTTATTCTGTGTGGGTTGTGTTGGACAAGACGGCGGCCGTCAGCTTGAAAGGATTGGATGATTTCTCGGCAAGTAGCGATGGCAGCGATGTGCATGGGCCTCATCGGGCGTGAGGGCTCGGGGGACGGCATGCAGATCCCCGATCTGGTCGAACTGACGGGGATCTCCCGCCCGACACTCGGCAAGGTCGTCAATGCCCTCGCCCGCAAGAAGTTCGTGCGGACACAGCGCGGTGTTGGGGGCGGCGTCCGCCTCGCGGTAGATGCAGAATCCGTATCGCTGTACGACCTGTGTGTTGCCTTCGATGACCCCCTGATCGAGTGCCACTGTTCGTTTGGGTTCGGGCACTGCGCTGAGATCGGCCCGTGCCCGCCGGGCTGCCTGTGCGTTGCCCAGCACACCAAGCAGGTCGAGTATCTCAAGAGTACGAGTGTGCTCGATGTCGCCGACACCATGGCACCGCGTCTGAAACAAGCTGCCAAGCGTGCAGAGCAAGCCCAGCGCAAGAGATAGGCTGAACATTGCCTCAAGATGGTGACGGGCTGGGCATTCATGGCAACAGGTACTCCCAGCCGTACACGAGCGATCCACCGAAGTGACCGGCAACGCCGACGAGCGCCGCGGTTACGAGCAGAGTGACGGTGGCGAAGCGGCCACCCGGCTTCTTGGCGCGCCGTTCCACCGCGATCCATGCCACGATCGCGAGCAGAGAGACGGCGATACCGAGCGCGCGGTGCCACCAGAACACCCACGAGAGTGTTCCCGTGTAGTCGTCCGCCGAGCCGTGGACCAGGCCGAGCGTCGTCGCGACGAGGGCCGAGAGCGCCCCCATAGCGATAAGAAGTCGGACCGTGCTGTGATTCTGCCATTGATGGCGGACGACGCCCACGAGTTCGACGAACCCGGCCAGAATCAAGAACGCGATCGGGAAGTGAATCGCGACCACATGCAGCCGCCCGAGCCGTGCGACCGCCGATAGCCCGTGGTCAGTGGCATGGTCATGCGCCGCATCGTCCGGCCCATCGTCGTGCTCGTCGTTGGTGTTGCGCTCGGTTCCAGCCGTCTCGCCGGTATGGTTGTGGTCATGGCCGCGGGGTACGGGCTGGTTTCCCGATGGCTCCGCCGCGACCGGCATAACGAGCGCGAGCGATTCGGCGTACGCCTCGGGGTCCTGCTGGAAACGCAGCTGGCACCGTCGGCAGCAGAAATACACAGTCTGTCCTTCGTACTCAGCCGAAAAGCTCGGGTCGACCGTCTCCTCGGGCGTGACCGGGCAGACGGTGTTGGCGGCCCCTGGCCCCTCCCCGAGTCCGTCCGGGGAGGGTGCCTGAGCCGCGAGAACGGGGAGTGCCGCGATGAACACCAGCAGCACAAACAGCGGAGTGAGGTGTCGGTGGATGGTGGTGCTCATACGTGGCCTCCTTGATTCAGTCGTCGCCATGGTCGTGATCGCCGTGTCCACGGTGATCGTCGTGATCACCCTCGTGGATCGGAGAGCCGTGAAGCTTGCCCTGAGCCTCATGGACCGGCTTCCACGCCGCATCAATCCTGGTGATGAACTTCGCCGGGTCGGCCTCGAAGGTCGGCTGACAACCGGCGCAGCAGAACTGCACGAGGCGATTGGCGACGACGATCTCGGCGGGCTCGCCCATCGAGCCGAGCTTGCTATTCTCAAGTACCGCGCATGTCGTGAGCGGGTAGTCCTTCAGTTGCGCCTTCACGACCGCCTCGTCGAGCGCCTTGAGGTACTTGGCGGGGTCGGCCTCGAAGTCTCGGACGCACCCCTTGCAGCACAGCCGCACGAGCCGGTTTTTGTAGACATGGTTGATGCCGATGTCTTCGCCGTCTATGGCGAGCGGCTCACCTGTGACCACGCAGGTCTCAAGCGGGTAGAACGGCATCTGCTGTTTAGCAATAGCCTTGTCGACCTCGGCAAAGTGCTTCGTTGTGTCGGCCTCGAACCGCCCGACACACCCGCCGCAGCAGAATCGCACCTCGCGCCCCTCAATCGTCTTGACGATCGGATCGCCCATCGATCCCAGCTTCTGCCCTGAGATCGGGCATGTATCGAGCAGGTACGGGTCGCCCTTGGGCTCATCCACCTCGTGTGCGGCGTGAGCATCGGCCGCACCGGGCTCATCCCCGCGCATCGATGCCAGAACGAAGTTCGTACGACGATCCTCGTCCCAGTTCATGAATGCCTTGTCACATCCAGGGCAGCAGAACCCGATGGTCTTCCCATCGTGCTGGACGAAGGTCTTGCCATCGATCGGCTCCTTACCGACCGGGCACATCGCGTTGACGGCTTCCGTGTTCTGTCCGGTTGCCGCGCCATGGCCGGCGTGCTGGGCCATCGAAAGTGAGGCGGGGGCCGTGAGGCAGAGACAAGCAATCAGTGTTGCAGGCTTCATACAGAATCTCCTTGTGCTCATGGCACATCAGGGCTTCGTGCCGGGCGTGACAAGCGGAACTTCCACTCGGCAACCCAACAGTACAGAATGGGAACTACAAACCATGTGATGGAGGCGACAGCCATGCCGCCGAACGACGGGATAGCCATCGGAACCATGATGTCAGAGCCTCGCCCGGTGCTCGTGAGCACGGGCAGCAGTGCGAGGATGGTTGTGGCACTCGTCATGACAGCTGCACGGATGCGGAGTTGGCCACCAACGACGACGGCTTTGCGTATCGCTTCGATCGAGTCGGGCTTCTCCTCCGCCATCGATTGCTCGATACGGGTTGCCATGATGACACCGTCATCTGTAGCTATGCCGAAGAGCGCGAGGAACCCGACCCAGACCGCGACGCTCAGGTTGTACGGTTCGATCTGAAAGAGACCGCGCAGGTCGATCCCGAGCAGCGAGGTATCGAGGAACCACGGCTGGGCATAGAGCCACAGCATGAGGAATCCACCTCCCCACGCGACGAAGACTCCCGTAAACACCATGAAGGTGATACCAACCTTGCGAAACTGGAAGTACAGCAGAAGGAAGATCACCGCGAGCGCGAGCGGAAGCACGATGCTCATCCGCTTGGCTGCGCGCACCTGGTTCTTATACGATCCGGAGAACTCGTAGCTGACGCCGGGGGGGACCAGGACCTCGCCGGAATCGATCGCGTCCTGAATCAACTGCTGTGCATCGTTGACAACCGTGACCTCGGCATAGCCCGGCATCTTGTCAAAGAGGACGTACGCAACAAGGAACGTGTCCTCGCTCTTGACCATCTGCGGACCGCGGCGGTACTCAAGTGTGCTGAGTTCGCGCAGCGGCACCTGTGCTCCCGACGGCGTCGGCACAAGAATATCGCCGAGCGTCTCCGGCTGGTCCCGCAGCTCGCGGAGGTAGCGGACACGCACCGGGTACCGCTCGCGTCCCTCGACGGTCATCGTCAGCGGCTTGCCGCCGATCGCGACTTCGATGACCTCCTGCACGCTCGCGACCGTAAGGCCATAACGAGCGATCTTCTCGCGGTCGATGTCAACTTCAAGGTACGGCTTGCCGACGACGCGATCCGCGAACACCGCGAGCGGCTGGACGCTCGGCACCTGCTTGAGCAGGCGTTCGAGTTCGAGACCGAAGGACTCGATCGATTCGAGGTCGGGCCCGTAGACCTTGATCCCCATCGGCGCGCGGAAGCCCGATTGCAGCATGACGATCCGCGTTTCGATAGGTTGTAGCTTCGGGGCGCTTGTGACCCCCGGCATATCCGCCGCTTCGACGATCGCGTCCCAGATGTCCTGGTTTGATTCGATCTCGTCACGCCACTGACGGAACGGGCGGCCGTCTGCGTCTTCGATTAGGTTGCCCTGATCGTCGCGGACAAACTCGCCGGCTGATGTGTCGTAGCGGAAGTTGAGCCGTCGGCCCTGGTCATCGACGCGGTACTCGCTCTTGTACTCGATGATCGTTTCGACCATCGAGATCGGTGCCGGGTCCAGCGGGCTCTCGACGCGGCCAATCTTGCCAACCGCGAGTTCGACCTCGGGCACGCTCATGATTCGGCGGTCGAGTTCCTTGAGGATCTCGGTTGCCTCGCCGATCGAGGCATGGGACATCGTCGTTGGCATGTAAAGGAACGCGCCCTCGTCAAGGGATGGCATGAACTCGCTGCCGAGACCTGGGAAGGCATGAGCGATCTCGACCGCGGTCTCGTTCTGGCGCACCGACTCAGGTAGCCAGCCCCAGACCTTGTCAAATCCAAGCCATACGGTCGTTCCAAGCAGGACAACACCGATCGCGGGTGACAGCCCAATCAGCTTGTGACGTAATGTCCATGCGAGCACATGCGGGAACGCTAGCCGGACCAGCCAAAACAGAAGCAGCAGGCCGCCCACGATGACACCAATGAAAACCGCATTGCCGAGTAAGCCGGGCTCCGGCCCAAGCGGTTCCCACGCACCAGAGAGCACGATCAGCACAACGACAACGGCAACGAGGTTGGCCGACCATTGCAGGCCACGGGCGGCAAGCACGGGGAGCCATGGCTTGGCGAGATAAAAAGCACCGAACGCTGCGATGATCATCCCGCCGAGCGTGTTGAGCCAGATTGCAAGGGCCATACCCGAGATCAACAAGCCGAATGAACCGACGACTCGCACTGCCTTGATCTTCGGGCGAAAGCCCATGAGTACATGCGCAGCCGCGGGCAGGATCGTCAGCGCGATGATGATCGACGCGATCAGCGCGAAGGTCTTGGTGTACGCGAGCGGCTTGAACAGCTTGCCCTCGGCCGCTTCCATCGTAAAGACGGGAAGGAAGCTGACGACTGTGGTGGCAACCGCTGTGAGGACCGCGCCGCCGACCTCGCTCGTCGCTCGGTAAATCACATCGAGTGTTGACTCATCGCTCTCGGCTTGCCCTGAGTCCTCAAGGCGGCGGAGGATGTTCTCACTGAGCACGATTCCCATATCCACGATCGTGCCGATGGCGATAGCGATGCCCGACAGCGCGACGATGTTCGCGTCCACGCCGAACGACTTCATTCCGATGAAGGTCATCAATACCGTGATCGGCAGCATCGCACCGATGAGCAGGCTGCTCCGAAGGTGCATGACCATCAGGACGACGACAATGATCGTCACGAGCACCTGCTGGCTGATCGCGGCATTGAGCGTTTCGAGTGTCTCGCGGATGAGCCCGGATCGATCGTAGAACGGTACGATCGTCACACGGCTTTCAGTCCCGTCGGCGAGGACCTTCGTTGGCAAGCCCGAAGCGATATCCGCGATCTTGTCTTTGACCCGCTGGATCGTCGCCATCGGGTTTTCGCCGTAGCGGACCACGACGACGCCGCCGACAGCCTCGACGCCCGCCTTGGTGAGCACACCTCTTCGGAGCGCTGGGCCGAGCGAGACCTTTGCGATATCACTTACGAGAATTGGCTGGCCGTCGCGGGCCGTGATCGCCGCCTGCTCGACATCTTCTACGGTCTCGATGAAGCCGAGCCCGCGGACGATGTACTCTGCCCGGTTGACCTCAATCGTGCGTGCGCCGACATCGAGGTTGCTTTGCCGCACCGCACCGATGACCTGCTGCAGCGAGACACCCGCCGCCCGCATTGCGTCGGGATCCACATCGACCTGGTACTCCTGTACGAAACCGCCGATCGAGGCAACTTCGGACACGCCCTCCACCCCGGCGAGCTTGTACCTGACGATGAAGTCCTGGATCGAGCGGAGTTCATCGGGTTCCCACCCGCCGGTTGGGTTGCCTTCGGCGTCGCGGCCCTCGAGTGTGTACCAGAAGACCTGTCCGAGGGCGGTTGCGTCGGGTCCGAGCGCGGGCGACACGCCGGGCGGCAGCGTGCCCGCGGGCAGCGAGTTGAGCTTTTCCAGTACGCGCGACCGTGACCAGTAGAAGTCCACACCGTCCTCGAAGACAACATAGATCGTCGAGAAGCCGAACACCGAGTAGCTGCGGATGTCCTTCACGCCCGGGATCCCGAGGAGCGCCACAGTCATCGGATAGCTGATCTGGTCGTCGATGTCCTGCGGGCTTCGCCCGGGCCACTCGGTGAACACGATCTGCTGGTTCTCGCCGATGTCCGGGATCGCATCGACCGGAACAGGGTCTCGAGCAAGGCCACCAAGATCCCAGTCGAAGGGAGCGACGAGCACACCCCAGAAGAGTGTGCCGACAAGCAAGATCGCGACGACCAGCTTCTGTTCAAGACAGAAACGGATGAGAGCATTCAGCGGACCACGGGGCGGCGGTGCGGTATGGAGGTCATTCATCGCTGTGCCCCTCGTGTTCATTGCCCGCGGGCGATGCATCAAGTGGGCCGTATGCCTCGCGGATCTCTCCGCAGCGGAGCATTTGATCACCGAAGTACGGGTTGTTGATCTGTGTGCCGCGCTGGAGCCAATCGGCCCCCTTGTTGTCGAACGCCATCGGACAGTGGGCAAGACGCCATATCTCGCTGCCGCGGTGCCCGAAGCGGCGCTGCAACGCGATAACGCCCTCGCTCATCCGCTCGAAGCGAGCGCGGGCGGTGTCAATGCTTGTGATCGCTTCGTTGATCCGCAGCCTGGCTGCAGCACGCCGCCAGTCCGCCAGTGGCTCACCAACGAGCCCCGCCTCTTCGACAAAGCCGAGCGCCGTTTTGATGTCTGACGCCGCCTGAACAAACGCGCCGAGGTCATCAGCTGCGAGTGCCTCTTGGGCATCAAAGTATGCCGCATACACTGGCTTGAGCGCATAGACGAAACCGTCGGGCACGGGGACACGGTTCGGCATCTCCGGCATGGAATCGCCGGTCATTCCACCGTGGCCTGCATGGGGGTTACCTCCGCCACCGCCACCGGGCGTCATCATGCTCGGCTTCGCGGCGATCTGCATCGCGCTGTCAATCCTGAACGCTCCGTTCACAACGACGGACTCGTTCCGCGTGAGGCCGTCACGCACAATGTAGAAATCACCAGCACGCGGGCCGAGCACGACGGATCGGCCCTCGTATGTTGGCTGTTCAGCATCCGCGACCTCGACGTAGACCACCGAGCGCTTGCCTGTAAAGAGCACTGCCGAACGCGGGATGACCAAAGGCTCCTCTGCATCCGCTGGATCACCAACGACGCCGAGCGACTCAGCAGGCACCAAGTCCATTCCGCAGATGCTGCACTGCCCAGGTCCGTCTTGAACCTCTGTTGGGTGCATCGGGCTGACCCAACGTCCTGCGAGCTCGTTGCTCACAACCGCGCCATCCTGAGCCACACGCGTCCTTGCGACCGCGGACGCAAACATGCCCGGCTTGAGGCGGCGATCCGCGTTGTCAACAGCGACGCGCACCGCCGCGGTCCGAGTTCGGGTATCGACTTCCGGCTCGATGAACGAGATCCGCCCTTCGAACGTCTCACCCGGGTGAGCTTCAACTTCAAAGATCACCTTCTGCCCCCAGCGAAGCAGCGGGAGCTGTGACTCGTACGCTTCCATGTCGAGCCAAAGCCGCGACAGATCGGCGATGGTCGCAATAGGCGCGCCCGTCTCTACATAGTCCCCTTCACGCACGGCAAGGTGCGTCACAACACCGCCGATTGGGGCGAATATCGTGAGGCGGTCCGACTCAAACGAACCATCCTCAACGGCTGCAATCTGCTCCGGTGAAATGCCAAAGAGCCTCAGCTTTTCTCGTGCTGCGACAAGCGTGTCTCGGGTCGCCGAACGAACAAGCTCGCTGCTTGACGCGCTGTTTTCAGCTGCGGCCAAAGCCTGACGAAACTCCTCGAACGCGGCAAGCAGATCAGGGCTGTAGACCTCTGCCATATGATCGCCCTTTGAGACCGGCACGCCAAGGAAGTTCACAAATAGCCGCTCTATTCGCCCGGGGAAATATGCGGTCAGGCGAGCGACCGATGTCTCGTCGTAAGTCAGCTTGCCGTACAGGCGGACCTCCGCGGTCGGGAAGAACCGGCCGACGGGCGCCGTCTCAATCTGGCTGAGCGCGGCCGCGGACTCGCTCATCGTGACCCGCAACTCACTCCCCTCACCGCTGTCCTCGGTCACGGGGATGAGATCCATAAAGCAGATCGGGCACTTCGCGTCGGGGTCGGGCAGACGCACCGAAGGGTGCATTGAACAGGTGTACATCTGCGGCTCACCCGCCTCATCAGCGTGATCATGCTCCGCCTCAGCTTCCTCGGGTGCTGGCTCGGCATCAGGACTGCCCATGCGATAGCCCACGACGAGCGCCGTGATGATCAGCAGTACGGCGATACCCGCCGCGGTGTGTTTCCACAGCCACGCGAGTGAAGATCGGATCGTCTGTATGAATTTGCTCATGGTGTGTCCTCGTCGGGTCCGGTGCCCGGCGTCTCGTCTTCCAACGCCTCGGTGATGGCTTTGCCTTGTGTTGGCACGGGCTGGCCAACAAGACGATTCAGGCGCGCGAGCGCCTGTCCACGATCGGCACGTGCCCGCTCGGCGGACACCGCGAATTCGAGCAGCGTCCGCTCCGTGTCCAGCAGATCGAGAAAGCTCGTCTCACCAGCGCGGAACCCGGCGAGTGAAGCCCGGAGCGACTCTTCGGCCTTGGGGATCAGCGTCGTCTCGAACAGCCTGACCCGTCGGTGCGCGTCCGTGTGCTCGAACCACGCCCGCTGGATCGATGCGGTGATCCGGTTCGCTTCATCGGCACGCTCGAACGACACGGCGAGGCGGCGGGCCATCGCTTCGCGGACGCCCGCCTCGTACTTGTCGCGCCAGAGTGGCACGGTGATGCCGAAGCTCAGCAGGATCGGATCGTCGCCGCTCTCGGCGATCGAGCTGTCAATCGCCTCGTCGGTCACGATGTAGTCGAGCCCGACCGTGAAATCAGGCAGGCCTTCTTTCCGCGCAACCTCACTCCGGATCCGTTGCTCCTCGATCCGCTCGTCGAGTGCGAGCAGCACGGGATTCGAACGCCGTGCGATCTCGGCGAGCCCAGGACCGTCGACCGACGCGACCCGGCCGGGGAGTCGGGCGAACGGCGACACGGGCGCATCCGTCGCTCGATTGAGCGCCGCGTTCAGATCCGCAACGTACGTCGGCCTCATCGCCCTGAGCTGCGCGAGGCGGTCTTCGAGTTGTCCAAGCTCGACCTGCACGCGAATGAGTTCCGGGTGCGAGCCGGCTCCGACGCGGTACCGGGCCTGTACGACCTCCTCGAACGATGAGAGCAGTTCCAGGTTCTCAGCCGTAATGCGAATGGCCCCGTCGAGATACGCAACCTCGTGAATCGTCTCGACGACACGCTCGGTGACCTCAAGCCGCGCCGCCTCGAACTGACGCCACGCGGCACGGGCTGCCATCGCCGCCGCATCCTCACGGTCGCTCAGGATTCCCGGCCACGGGAACGCCTGGCTCACGCCGATACGCGACTGCTGAGCGCCGGTGCGGGTCTCGACCTCGTCGAGGAAGAACCCGAAGTTCAGTCGGGGATCGGGCAACGCCCGGACCTGGGGCAGCCGCTCCGAGGCCGCGAGCCATCTCTGGTATGCGGCTTCTACAGCGGGGCTGTGATACAGCGCGAATCGCACATAATCTTCTGGCAAGGAATCGACATGCAGAGTGACAACCGCCGCTTCGGATTCGGCTTCGTCCTCTCGGAAGACGGATATCGGGCGCGATTCGGTATTATCGGGAAGCGAGCGTGCGTGGGACTGCGGCAGATCGCGAGTCGTATCGAATGGCGACGAGCAGCCGCCAACGATTCCGGCCCCCACGACGCCCACCGCGCACGCGACGAGACGAATGGCCATGAAAGGCTCCTGGGTGCTTGGATAAACGTGAGTCCGAGTGATCGACGCAGGGACGGGCAACGCTCACAGCGCGCACCATCCCTACGGAACTCGGGCTCTACGTTTGCCAAACGCCCAGAAGGGCCTGCATTTCGTTGTGGGTCTTGCCCGCGCGGAGGCTATCGACGAGCGACACCATCGAAGGCGTCGAATCGTCGGGCTCGATCACCGGAGTGATCTTCGGCGGGCCGTTCGGAAGTCCGGTCGGTGAATCGCGGTCAGTCCGCGGCAGCGGAGCGTCAGGAAGCCGATCCGGAGCCGGCGTCTCGGATATGCCGCATTTGCACGGACCTTCGCTCATCGGGCAGAATGCCTCGCTGCCGCAATCAAGGTCAGAGCATTCGTCCGGCAGTGAATCGCCGCAGCAGTCCATGTCAATGACAGGCTCATGGCATATCGTGTCATCACAGTGATCTTGGCCGGCGACCAATCCGACACCAAGCCTCGGCAGCCCGGCGGCGATCAGGATCGTGATGGCAAGAACTCTGAGCATGGACCGTCCCATTGTATCACGGCAACGACTAGCTGCCAACAGCCCGGGTGAGCGGTCTATTCCCCACCAGGCCGGTGTCCGATTCCGTTACTCCGAGCGATGATCGATCTGTTGGTGAGCCGGACAGGCGGCACCGTCGCAGTTACTTGGACGATCCCGAAGCGGCTTTCGTGATGGTTTCACACCCGACCTACAGCCCGTGTGCGTCACCGGCGTTGAGACATACTGCTATCGCGACCCGAATTGGGGGAGATTTCGCACCTTTGTAGATCAGCCAGAAATTCAAAGCAGCTAGGCCTTCAACAGGATCGAGACTTCTGCGCTGTCAGTTGGCCTAGAACTGGCCTAGATTCGCCAATCCGAAACGGTTCTTATCGCATCGTATGATTTGGGATCGATCGATGGAACGTCTTTATTGACAGTAGTTAAGGCGCGAGATCCGCGTTTATGGTGCACAGGCCGTGCCCGGCCGACACAGTCCCCCCCTCTCCGCTTTGATGCTCGATATGGCTCCTCAGGAGCCCGAGCACTGCAGAAGAAGCCCCGTATTGCGGGGCTTCTTCTTTGTCTTTTTGGGATACAGCGACACCTCGAGATGTGGAGATCTCGTGATCTTCGAACGGGACATGGACCACGCTCTCGGAACAGCATCGATGCGCGAGCCCCCGATCCACCGTTCCGGATGAAGAGATGATCGAGAGTCGCGCACTGCGCTCGATTCCGGACAGTTTCAATCCACAATTGAGAGACAAACCCAGGGTTCTGGGCTTTCGGCGTTGCATGGATAGATCGTAACTGTTACATTTGATGCCACGGCATACTCGCATGGCGCGCACCGTGACACACACCGCGGCTGACCCGTTCTGGGGTCAGCGCAGGCGCAGGAGACCCCATCATGATCCGCTCTTTCCTTGTCATTCTGGCGGCGATGGTGCTGTCCGTGAGCGCGATGGCGCAGACCGGCGCACCGGGCTATACGGGTGAGGTTTGCTACGACGGCTCAAATGTAACCGTTTCGGTGACGGCGACCCCAACAGCCACGGCGATGCTCATCTATCCCACCCCTCCCGGGGGCGGATACTTCATGGATGACGACGGGTCCGGGACCTACTCCAAGACGTTCTCGGGGATCGCGCCCGGAACGGAGTTCAGCTTCCACCTCGTCATTCAGATCCCCGGGCAGTACGAGTTCCAGCCCCGCACCTTCACCCTCGAGAGCGGGTGCACCTCGTTCAGTGTTGACGGCGATACCGGAGGGAACGACGACGGCGACGATGATGACGACGACGTTGGGGGGAACGACGATATCGATCCGGGTGACTTCGGCGCTGGTGGGCTCCCCCACTCCCGCGCGTTCCGTCACGACGTTGTCGAGAACGCTGGTGAGTGGTCCGTGCTCCTCGAAACGGGCGCGCCCGCTTCGCCGCTCCCCGGGATCACGGGTGTGAAGCTCCGCTACCGGGTCGGGAACGGCCCCATGCAGACCGCGCCCATGACCGATCTCGGGGCGCACATCTACGGGAAGATCATCGAGGGTGTCGAAGCCGGCGATGAGATCTCATACTCGTTCCTGACCACCGTCGGGATCGAGCCCGTCGATACGTCCTGGTTCAAGCGGACCCTCGGCGAAGGCGCGCCAGCGATCCCCGACACCCCGATCGAGACGGTGACGGCGATCCGTTTCCGTGATCGTCACGAGAACGAGTGGCGCTTCGACCACTACCCCCAGGGCTACGACGTTGGGCGCACCTTCGACCTGAAGATCACGGACAACGGGGGGAGCCTCGATTTCGAGGTCACCACCGCGCCCGAGGTCCCCGTCAGCGGTGTTGACATCAAGTGGTACAACCAGTCCGGCGACGTCGGATTCTGCGATCGCAACATCTCCGCGATCAGCGTCCGGATGGCCAAGTCCGGCGACGTCCACACCCACACGATCGACAACCTCGTCCACGGACAGCGCGTCGATGTCGAGTTCACCCTCCTCGCCGGGCAGACCTACTACTCCGAGTTCATCTACTACTACATGGGCGATGGTCGTCTCCAGCGTGAGTCACAGGACCCGATGGCGTATGCCGCGGGTGATGCGTCGATCCCCGTGGTTACGATCAAGCAGTTCGCGTTCAACCAGCACGCGCTGAACCTTCCCCCGGAAGACCTCAATGCGTTCATGGAGGGCAAGGTCGTTTTCGAGACGCACTGGGACGACGGGCTCCTCTTCAACCCCCCCACGGCGTTTGACTGCAACGGCGGCCCGGTCGGGTTCAACATGGGCGCAAGCCCGGTCTTCCAGCCCGACCTGCTCGGTCCCCAGTACACCAACAACTCCTGTATCGAGTGTCACATGCTCGACGGGCGCGGGCTCGCGCCCGTGACGGGGATGGACTCGCTCGAGGACTACGTGATCCGAACGAGCATCCCGGGTGCGCCCGGCGAAGCGCCGATCCCCCACCCGTTCTACGGCGAGCAGCTCGACATCAAGGCCGTCCCCGGCGAGACCCCCGAGGGGAGCGCCTCGCTCGTCTGGGACATCGTCAACGGGACTTTCGATGACGGCACTGTGTACGAACTCCGCAAACCCCGGGTCGAGTTCAGCGATCTGAAGTACGGGCAGATCGGGACCAACGTCCCCGGCGAGCCCGCTCCGAACCCGATCGATGGCCCGTACAACGGCGAAGCGGAAGTCTCCGTCCGTGTCGCGCCCATGCTCATCGGGCTCGGGCTCCTCGAAGCGATCGACGAATCCGAGATCTTGGCGTGGGCCGACGAGAACGATGCTGACGGAGACGGGATCTCCGGACGCGCGAACTACGTCGATGACCTCCACAACGGCGGGACGGCCATCGGTCGTTTCGGTTGGAAAGCGTCCCAGCCCGACCTGCGCCAGCAAGCGGCGTCTGCGTTCGCGCACGACATGGGGATGACCACCGATCTCGTCGGCGACGGACCCGTCGAGGTCCAGAGCTGGACGATCGACTCCATGGTGTCGTACCTCCGTGGTCTCGCTGTTCCTCCCCGTGAGAACCACAAGGACCCCGTCGCGCTCGAGGGCAAGATGCATTTCGAAGCGGCCGGGTGTATGTCGTGCCACCGTCCGGTGATGCAGACCGCTTCCGACGCGGAGTTCGCGCCCTACCGGGACCAGGTGATCCAGCCCTTCACGGACATGCTCCTCCACGACATGGGTGAGGGCCTCGCCGACAACCGCGCCGAGTACGGCGCGTCCGGGAGCGAATGGCGCACCCCGCCGCTCTGGGGTATCGGCTACGTCGGTCACGTCCTCGGAGTCCCCGTCGATCCCTTCGATCCCAACGGGAACCCGGAGCAAGCCAACTACCTCCACGACGGTCGCGCCCGCACGATCATGGAAGCCATCCTCTGGCACGGCGGTGAAGCGGAGTCCGCGCGAAACGCCGTCCTCGCGCTGTCCGAGTCCGAGCGCGACGCGCTCGTCGAGTACGTCAAGTTCCCGTTCGTCGATGCCGTCGAGTACCTCGGCGCGTCCGAGCCCGACTGCCGACCCGACTTCACGGGCGACGGTTCGCTCGACTTCTTCGACATCAGCACGTTCCTGACGGCCTACCAGGATGAGCAAGCCCAAGCGGACTACAACGGCGATGGAAGCTTCGACTTCTTCGACGTGAGCGCGTTCCTCAACGCGTTCTCCGAGGGCTGCCCGTAAAGCGCCGAGCTCGATATCACAGCACACCCCGCACCCCGCTCCGGCGGGGTGCTTTCTTGCGCCGATCCGTTGTGGTTCACAGAATCGGGGAGAAGAGTCGCGCCGTATTCTCCACGAAGCGCCTCCCCCAACGCCGGCGCATCCAGGGGGACTCCGAGATCGGTGTGCTCCGTTCGATGTATCGCGCGTGGACTCCGGCCAGATCCCGGACCCCTTCCGGGCTATGGATGACGAGACTCAGCTCGTAGTTGAGCCAGAAGCTCCGACGATCCAGGTTCACGGTCCCGATGATCGCGAGGTCTTCATCCACAGCGATCGTCTTTGCGTGGAGCAACCCCCCCTCGTACGCGAGCACGCGCACACCCGATTCGATCAGGTCGTCGTAATACGCGCGGCTCGCAAAGCGGACCAGCGGCCCGTCGATCTTCTCGGGGACCACCACCGTGGTCTCGACCCCGCGCATCGCCGCGGACATGAGCGCAGAAACGAACGCGTCGTCCGGGACAAAGTACGGGGTCGTCATCGTCAACCGATGCTGCGCCCCGTGGACGGCGGCCGTCAGCATCCGGTACATCGTCGAGGGGCGCTGACCCGGACCCGAAGGCACGACCTGCGCCGGCGCGTCCCCCACACGCACCGGGTCGGGGAACCAGTCCTCGACATTCACGGGGTGCGCATCCTCCATCGCCCAATCAAGCTCAAAGACCGCGCTGAGCTGCGCGGCGCTTGGCCCCTCGATGCGCGTCATCAAATCCACCCAGGGTCCGACGTTGAGTTCGCGTTTGAACACCAAGGGATCCGCGAGGTTCTGGCTCCCCGTGTACGCGACCCGGTCGTCAATGACCACCAGCTTCCGATGGTTCCGGATGTCGATCCGATTGAAACTCCCCCGGATCACCCCAACGGGGAGCGCGGTCCGGACCTCGATCCCCGCATTGGTCAGGATCGATCGTCCTTTCCCCCTGAGCATCTCCTTCGAGCCCGCGCCATCGAGGAGCAATCGGCACTTCACGCCTCGTGCCGATGCACGCATCAATGCGTCCGCGACCAGATCCGCGCGTCCCCCGACGGACCAGATGTAGAAGAGCATGTCGATGCTCGCCGTCGCGTGGTCGATGTCCTCGATGATCCGATCGAAGAACCGATCCGAGTCCTCCAGGATGTCGATCGTGTTCCCGCACAGCACCGGGCTCAGCCCGCTCGTGTGACCCAGCGCCGCAACAGCCCGAGAAGCGGGGTGCTCGAACATCCCCTCGCACCCGAAACGCTGCTCGAGCTGCGCGATCGGTGCGCGGATCTGCTCCGAAAGGTGCGCCCGGCGCGCACTCCGTCTCCGGCTCAACCAGGGCTCCCCGACCAGCACATAGAACACTGCGCCCGCAACGGGGAAGGTCACGACCAGGATGATCCACGACAGCGCGACCTCCGTCGATCGGCGCTTCGAGATCACCCGGAGCGAGATCAGCATCGCGACCACGATGTGGAACGTCAACGACCCGATCGCGGCCCAGGGCGCATGGCTCAGCATCCCCGATCCTACGGTACTGTGTGCGATCGGACCCATCCAACCCGGATCAACGCCAGCGAGGGTGGTTCCGGCGCGCAGCGGCCGCCGCGAAGTCATCCCTGCGCCGATATCCCCCGGAGCTCATCGGTTCGCTCCGATCCCCCAAGGGAGAACCGACGCGCTCGCTCAGGGACCTGCTCACCGAGCTCGCGCCCCACGGGATGGCCGTCTGCTGGCTCGGTCACGGATCCGTCGTCGTCACCCTCGGACAGCTCACCATCGCCGTGGACCCCGTGCTGTCGGATCGGATCGGGGTGCGCATCGGGAGACGGACCATCGGGCTCTCGCGCCGAACCGAAGCGCCGATCTCTCCCGAGGCGCTCAAGGGGGTCGATCTGATCCTGATCACCCATGCGCATTTCGATCATCTCGATCGCCCCACCCTGATGAAGCTCGCTGATTCGCGCACGGCCGTGGTTGTTCCCCCGCGCTGCGCGAACCTGATCCCCGGTGGGTTCGCGCGCGTCCACGAACTCCCCTCCGGATCGACGATCGATTTCGGGGGCGCGACGATCCGCGCCCACACCCCGCGCCACTGGGGATCCCGCGCATGGCTCGACCGGAGGCGGGGATTCTGCGCCTACGAGATCCGCCACGACGAGGGCTCCGTGCTCTTCACCGGGGATACGGCGGAGACCAACACGTTCAACGGGATCGGGGATCTCGACCTCGCCGTCTTCGGGATCGGCGCGTACGAGCCCTGGGAGCACATGCACGCTACCCCCGAACAGGTCTGGCGCATGTTCACACAAACGGGCGCTCAGTACCTGCTCCCCGTCCACCACTCGACGTTCGAGCTCTCCGACGAACCGATGGACGAACCCATGCGCCGACTCCTGACCTGCGCCAGCGATCACCCCGAGCGCGTCATCCAGGAATCCGTCGGCGAGGTCGTCGTGATCGATCGCGCGTCAGAGCGTTGACATATCGATCGAGAACCGATACTTCACATCGCTCTTGAGCAGCCGCTCGTATGCCTCGTTGATCTCGCTGGGCTTGATGACCTCGACATCCGCAACAAGGTTGTGCTTCCCACAGAAGTCGAGCATCTCCTGGGTCTCCGCGATCCCCCCGATGAGGGACCCGGACAAACGCTTGCGCCCGAACAAGAGCGCGAACGAGGAGACCTCGAGCGGTTCCTCGGGCGCGCCCACGAGGGTCAGTTCACCCTCCAGCGCGAGCATCCCGAGGTACATGTTGATGTCGTGCTTCGCCGACACACAGTCGAGGATGAAGTTGAACGTCCCCTGATGCGCGGCCATCTGCTCGGGGTCCTTCGACAGGATCACTTCGTCAGCGCCGAGGCGCTTCGCGTCATCGACCTTGCTTGGGGACGTGGTGAACACCACAACGTGCGCGCCCATCGCTTTCGCGATCTTCACACCCATGTGACCGAGACCACCGAGCCCGACGATCCCCACCTTCATCCCCGGCCCGACGTTCGCACGCTTCAGCGGCGAGTACGTCGTGATCCCAGCGCACAGCAGCGGGGCCGCGCCGGAGAGCTCCAGATTCTCGGGAACCCGGAGCACGAACCGCTCGTCCACCACCACGCTCTCGGAGTACCCCCCGTAGGTGACGGGCGCGGTCCCGTGCTTGTCCGGGGAGTTGTACGTAAACGCCGTCTTGGGACTGAACTGCTCCAGACCCGATTTGCACATCGGGCACTCATGATCCGAATCGACCATACACCCGACCCCGACCGTGTCCCCGACCTTGAAGGTGCTGACCCCGGACCCGACCTTGGTCACCTTCCCGACGATCTCGTGACCCGGGATACACGGGTACACCGTGGGCATCACACTGTTCCACTCGTCTCGCGCCTGGTGGAGGTCCGAGTGACAGATCCCGCAGTACTGGATTTCGATCTGCACATCCCGATCCGTGACTTCTCGACGGGGGATCTCACGCGCTTCGAACGGCGACGATTTGCTGTCCACCCCATAGGCCTTCGCTTGGTACATGCCGGGTCTCCTTGATCGTGCCCACGCGGAACGCGTCGCACCGACAAGGCATGGTAGAACCAGACTTCAAGACACAGGCCGGGGGTCGTTCATACCAAAAACGAACGACGCCCGTCGCCGGGCGCCGCTCAGTTGCACAAGAGTCTCAGATCGTTGGATCAGCGACGACGACGGGTCGCCGCGAGGCCACCAAGGCCCAGCAACGCGATCGCACCCGGCGCCGGAACGAGCGCCACGTCATCGACATACAGCCCGTTGGCGATCCCGGTCACCGCGCCAGCGGAGAGCTGGAAGCGGAGCAAGAACGAATCAGCACCCGCGGCCGCCGTCAGATCGAACGAGAACTGCTGGTAATCCGTGCCGATCCCCTGCCCGATGAGGGACGTGAGCTGTTCACCACGGACTCCACCGCCGTCCGACCCGTCCTGGTCGAGCCAGAGGATCTGGAAGAATGTGTCCATCCCGGTGAAGTCCATCGACTCCATCTTTGCGTAGAACGAGAGGTTGTAGCTCTGACCGGCAACGATGCTCCCCACGGGCATGACCTGCTCGATGAAGTACGCGCCGCCCGCGGCCGGGTTGTTGATGTGATCGAACGCCATGTAGGCGCTCCAGTTCCCGGAGTTGGGCATGTTGTCGGAGCGCCCGACGGAGCCCGAGGGGCCGCCGACGATCTCGGTCCAATCCGCGGCATCGGAGCCGCTCCCGTCCTCGAACCCGCCGTTGTTCACGATGCTCGCCGAAGCGACCGAAGCCAGACCCGTGAGCAGCGCAATCGTGAGTGTCTTCTTCATTTCAAGTCCTCTTTCCGTTTGTGTGTGTTTGGTTCAATCGGATCAGCGCCGACGACGCGCGCCCATGAGCCCACCAAGACCGAGGAGCGCGACCGCGCCGGGCGCGGGCACCTCATAGCTCAGGTTCAGGTTGTCGTAGAAGACACCCGATCCTTCGAAGTTCGAAGCAACACTCCAGAACCCGATCTGGAACAGGTGACCTTCCATCGACGAGTCCACATTGATGTCCATCGAGTACCCGGTCCACTCCGAAGGGGTGTTGGTCATGTCGATCGACTGGAACCCGGAGAGCTGGAACCCGTTGTTCGGATCCAGGATCTTGATGAACGCGACGGCCGTCGAAGCGCCCTCGAGGTTCCCGAGCTTCGCATCGAAGGCGAAGGTCCAGACACCCGCGTCGCCCGCGCCAACCGTGTACTCACGGAAGACGTTCGCTTCGATCCGGTTCCCGATCCCGTGATCCGAGTTGTTGTAATCGTTGTAGACCGAGAGCTGCTGCGCCCCCTGCGCCATCCCGCCCTCACCCGACGCGATCGCACTGAACGCGGCGCCCCCGTTCGGCGCGGGGAACGAGAAGTAGTTGTACAGGAAGTTCGTCCCGGTCGAATCGAACACGTTCGCGCCGACGAGCCAGCCCGCATCCCCGAGCGCCGTCGGCGAAGCCGCGTTGAGCGACTCGAAGTCCTCGGAATAGGTCGAGATGTCCGCGTTGGCGGCTCCGGCGAGCGCACACACCGAGAGCGCGACGAAACCGTTACGCTGGGCTTTGATGTTCATGGTGTCCTCTCTTCTCTTTCGTTTCGGAGCGCCTCTCACCGCGCTCATCACTCTGATTCCCGCTGAACCACGCTCATTCTGAGCGATGGACACCGTCACGAGCACGATGCCATTTCATACTGGTTCATCTGAAAATGTAACTGATACGTTTTCCGGCTTCAAGCGCCGAACCCTATTCGCGCTCGGATTTCTTGAATTCCACCCCAACCCCACTCCCGGGCAATCAGCCGGGGGGGAACAGGTGGCAGGACCCCGGATCGATGGTTATCCGGACCTTGCTCCCGATCCCCAACCCGTGCCCACCCTCGATCCGGACCCGGATCTCGTGCTCCCCGGCCCGGATTGACACGTCCGTCCCGAATCCGAGGGTTTCCAGATCCACGACCTCGCCGACGATCGGTCCGTCCCCATCGATCCGGATGAGCTGGGGGCGCACCCCGAGGAGGCACGGATCGCCGTCCGTCATCGCCGGATGACCCTCTCGGGTCGGGATCTGGAGCGGATCCCCCTCCCCCACCCCCGTGATCTCGACCAACCCGGATCCCGCGCTCGTTCGATAGACCCCGCACAGGATGTTCATCGTGGGGGATCCGAGGAACGCACCGACGAACGCGCTCGCCGGCGCGTCGTAGACCTCACCCGGAGGCCCGGACTGGAGCACATCGCCATCCTTCATCACAACGATGACATCCCCGAGCGCCATCGCCTCCTCATGATCATGGGTGACGTAGATCGTCGTCGTCCCCAGTTCACGCTGGATTCTCCGGATCTCCGCGCGGGTCGAGACCCGTCGATCCGGATCGAGATTCGACAACGGCTCATCGAACAAGAACGCTTTGGGCTCGCGCACGATCGCGCGTCCCAGCGCCACGCGCTGGCGCTGACCACCCGAGAGCTGACCCGGTTTCTTGCGCAGGATGTCGTCGATCCCCAGCAGGTCCGCCGCGCGCCGAACACGCGCCGCTCGTTCCTTCTTCGGGACCCCGCGCATGCGGAGTGCGAACCCCATGTTGTCCTCGACACTCAGATGGGGATACAGCGCGTAGTTCTGGAACACCATCGCGATGTCCCGGTCCTTCGGGCGCACCTCGTTCATGCGCTCCCCGTCGATCTCGAGAACCCCCGACGAAATCGTCTCGAGCCCAGCGATCATGCGCAGGGTCGTGGACTTCCCGCACCCGGAGGGACCGACGAGCACCACGAACGACCCGTCCTCGATCTCGAGCGAGACATCGCGTACGGCGCATTTGCCGTCGGGATAGGTCTTGGAGATCGATCGGAGCGAGATCGACGACATGGGAAGCCCTGGGGTTCGGTGTCTGATCGGAACTGAAAGTCCTCAGAGTGTACCGAATATGGGGGAAGGGATGGACCCGGACCAATGAAACTGTTACATTGACCCCAACACGGATCCCCGACACACGATGATATCTGTAGCACCATCAGGACCACGACCCATGAAAATCGTTGCACCAACCCTTTCGATTGCGTTCTCCCTGCTCTCCTCCGGCGCTGCAGCCCAGTCCTGGGAACTCGTCTGGAGCGATGAGTTCGAGGGGACCACGCTCGACACCTCGTCCTGGGAGTACATGATCGGGAACGGGCAGTCCTACGGGCTCCCGGCCGGGTGGGGGAACAACGAACTCCAGTACTACACGAACCTCGCCGGGAACATCAGTGTCTCGGGGGGGAAGCTCACGATCACGGCGCGTCAGCAGAATCTCGGGGGCGCGAGCTACACCTCCGCGCGGATCCGCACGATGGGCAAGCGTGACTTCCTTTACGGGCGTGTCGAAGCATCGATCAAGATCCCCTCCACCCCAGGGGTATGGCCGGCCTTCTGGATGCTCCCCACGAACTCGCCCTACGGGGGGTGGGCGTCTTCCGGAGAGATCGACATCATGGAATCCGTCAACTACGCGGACCGCGCGTACGGGACCATCCACTACGGCTCCAACTGGCCCAACAACCAGCACGCCGGCGGGACCCTCGCCGACGGCACCGACTTCTCCGATGACTTTCATGTCTACGCCATCGAATGGGAACCCGATCAGATCCGCTGGTACGTGGACGACATCAACTACGTCACCCTGACGAGCGATCAATGGTTCTCTGACAACGGAGGGGGGAACACCCGCGCTCCGTTCGACACCCCGTTCCACATCCTCCTGAACGTCGCCGTCGGAGGCGACTTCCCAGGGAACCCCAACGGCGCTTCGAGCTTCCCCCAGACGATGGAAGTCGAGTACGTCCGTGTCTACGGCGCGAACCAGGCGCCCTACAACGGCGCCCCCATCGCGCTCCCCGGGACGATCCAAGCGGAAGACTTCGACGAGGGATACAACGGGCAGAGCTACTTCGACACCGACACGGGCAACAACGGGAACCAGTACCGCACGACGGACGTCGATATCGAAGCGACCAATGACGGCGGGTACAACGTCGGGTGGATGCGCGAGGACGAATGGCTCGAGTACACCATCGATGTCCCCAGCGCGGGGACCTACGAGCTGACGGCGCGCGTCGCTTCGAACGCGAACGGTGGCGAGTTCATCTTCCAGAACGAAGCCCTCGACATCATCTCCTCCGTCATGACCGCGCCCCCCACGGGTGGTTGGCAGAACTGGACCACCATCTCCGGGACCATCGATCTCGAAGCGGGTGAGCAGATCATCCGCTACTTCAACTCGGGAGGCGCGGGCTCCGAGTTCAACCTCGACTGGTTCAGCATCGAATCCGGGCAATGCAACGCCGCCGACTTCTCCGAACCCTACGGCGAGCTCGACTTCTTCGACCTCTCCGCGTTCCTGACGGCGCTCACCAACCAGGAACCCGGCGCGGACCTGAACCCCGACGGGAACTTCGACTTCTTCGATGTCTCCGCGTTCCTCTCGATCTACTCGGGCGGGTGTCCGTAACCCCGACCCCGCACGATCCCCACAACAACAAAGCCCCGACCGGACCCGTCCGATCGGGGCTTTTGTTCTGAACTGCGAGATCCGATCCGGATCGGATCAGGGGGTCCCGACGTAGCAGGGCATGTTCGCCGTCCCGGCGTGCCCCTCGGTATCGCGCACCGTCACGTACACCCGGTACGCGCCCTCCTGCTGGGGCATGGTGATGAAGTACCGCCTCACCGTATCCTTCTCGATATACACATCGAGCGGCTCGAGCGAGTTCTCGAAGTCGCCCCCCGTGGTTGTCGCCGTGGACTCGGGGAGCACTTCCCACTCGATGTCCATCACATCCGCGTCAGGCTCCTGGACTTCGACGATCACGAGGATGCGCTGCCCGGGTTCATAGACGCGCTCACCGCGCCCCATGAGACGGACCTCTTTCACGATCGGGGCGCGGTTCTCGGGTTGCTCGCCCGTCCAGAGCTCCTCGAGCACATCGACCCGTTCCGTCGCTTCCCCGGACTCGAGGAGCAGCCCGTACCACGTGGGGGTGCGCTCCTGTTTCTGACCCCAGAGGAACGCGAACCCCCCGAGACACTGCTTCCCGAGCTGCGCCGTGATCGCTTTGTCGTAGCTCGTCCTCAGGAACTCCGCTTTCTCGTGGGACGACTGCTCGATCGGAGCGCCCCACGATGTGTTGCTCGTTTCCCAGTGACCGACGACCCCGTACTCGGTCATCGCGTACGCGCCCGTGTAGCCCTGACGACGCAGCTCGTTGGGAACATCAGCCATCCCCCCGTACGAGTTCACGCCGAGGAAGTCCACGTCCGGGCACTCATCCTGGATCCGCTTCGCCTTGTTCTCCCCGAGCCCGGCAACGACGGCCATCACGGGGTGGTTCTTGTCGAGCGACTTCACGAGCGCCGATGCTTCCTTGATCTGCTCGATCGCGATATCGAGATCACCCCCGAGCTCGAGCTCGTTGCCCACACCCCAAGCGAGCACGGCCGGGTGATCCCTGTACATCCTCACGAACTTCTCAACCCGATCGAGCTGCGCCCGGCGCTGCGCGGGATCGCTGTGGTCGTACCCGTGTCGCTGGTGCGCGATCCAGATCCCGACCACGACACTGATCCCCAGCTCGTGCGCCTCGTCGAGTGTGCTGTCGATCCCTTCCGCGTCCCAGGTCCGGATGGTGTTGCCTCCGCGTTCCTTGAGGAGCGCGAGGTTGGACGAACCACCAACGCCGTGGATGACATAGGGTTCGCCGTCTTTCAGGAGGGTATAGCGACCGTCGTCGTGCTCCAAAGTCACCACGCTCCCTTCATATGAAGCGCGGGTATTCGTCGAAGCGCAGCCCACGAGAAGGACGGCGAAACAGAGCAGGGACAGGATCGGCCAACGTGAGGTAAACTGGATCATGGGAGGAGCGTAACAGTTCCGTGTGAATAAGGCGAGCCCCCGGGATGCCCGAGCTCCCTTCACGAATCCCGCATGGATCCGAAAGCAGCATTTTTGATCCAAAATAGCGATTTGTTCGGGAATCCGGGTTTATGGACCCTTGACATCAGCCCGGAGATCCGCGACACTTGTGTAACAGTTACGTTCTCGCGAGGAGCACCCCGATGAACACCTCTCTCTCTCCCGCTGATCGCCGTCTGAGCCGTGCCTTTACCCTGATCGAGTTGCTGGTCGTGATCGCGATCATCGCCCTCCTGATCGGGATCCTCCTCCCCGCGCTCGGCCGCGCGAGGGACACGGCGCGCGATGTTCTGTGCAAGACCAACATGCGCCAGGTCGCGACGGCCTTGACGGTCTACGCGAACGATTACAAAGACGCCTACCCGACCAACATCGGGGGTCAGTTCGTCATCGATCCCGAGAACGACAAGCAGAACATGACCTGGCACGACGTGAACCGGATCGGACGCTACCTCCCCCAAGGCGATTTCAAGAACCTCTCCGTCAACAACGCGCAGAACCCCACCGTCGGCGGCACGGTCATGACCTGCCCCAACCACCCGGACGCGGGGCGCTCCTACGCGATGAACTACTGGGCATCCTCCGCCGCGGAATACCGCCCCAACTTCAACACGGGGACCCTCCAGCTCTTCAAACCCGGACGCAACCCCGACGCGAGCAACTTCCAGTTCGGGGAACCCTTCAAATCAACCGTGGATCGCGCGGCGAGTGTCCTCCTCATCGGCGAGGCCTGGGGGCTCTGGACCTCCGAGATCACCGACGATATCGGGGAACGCACCTGGTTCACGGCCGCTTCCATCGGTCGGCTCGGGCTCCCCGGGGAACGATTCGGGGGGAACCCCGAGGGGATCAACGAAGAAACCTGGGAAGGGACATGGCGCGGGAACGGCAACTTCCCCCGCGCCCCCGAGATGGGGAGCGACACGTCCGCGACCCCGGAGGGGTACGTCCCGTTCTATCGCCACCCGAGGCGCACGGACGATCCGTTCAAGGTCGATGGGCAACCGAACTTCGCGTTCGTGGACGGGCATGTCTCCAGCTACTCCCCGGCGGAACTCTTCAACCGGGACGACAACGCTATGGAGTACCGGAGCACGTATCGTGTGCTCTGGTCCGTATTGGATGAGCGCGTGGAGAACCGCGAGCTCGGATATCAGAGGGCGCCATGAGTTCTGTCCGTCAAATCGCGAAGGAACTGGGGATCAGCGTTGCGACTGTGTCGCGCGCGATCAACCAGCACGCCGGGGTGAGCGAGGAAACCCGGAGACGGGTCCTCGAGGCCGCGGACCGTTCGGGGTACCGACCCTCCACGGGGAAGAAGCCCACCAACGTCATCGGGCTCGTGTACCCCGAAGAACCCGTCAAGTCCGACCTGGGTGACTTCGAAGCGGCGCTCCTCTCCGGGATCCTGCGCGGGGTGTACGAGAAGCGTCACGACCTGACCTTCATCAGCGCCGGGCGCGACAAGCACGCCGACGAGACCTTCACGCAGTTCTTCCATCGCAAGGGGGTCCGCGCGATCATCATGCGTTCGCTCGGTGACACCTCCCTCGTCGAGAAGATCGCGAGCGAGGACTTCCCGACGTTGCTCGTTGCGGACCGCTCCGACGATGCGCGGGTGAACTACATCGACTCCGTCTCGCGCGACTCCTCGCGCCACGCGATCGAGCACCTCCTCGGGCTCGGGCATACGCGCATCGGGCTCGCGATGCACAACATCATCGACACGGACCACCAGGACCGTGAAGCGGGGTATCGGGAAGCGCTGGAGAACGCCGGGATCGAGATCGACCCCGCGCTCATCGTCCGCGCGGAAGCCAACACGGGAGGGGGCGAGATCATGCTCACCCGTCTCCTCGAGCTCGACAGCCCCCCCACCGCGATCTTCTTCACCAACCCGATGTCCACGATCGGCGCGCTCCACAAGTGCCTGCGCGTCGGGATCAAGGTCCCGCGCGATCTGTCCATCGTCGGGGTGGACGACTCCGTCACACGCTTCCAGACCTTCCCGAGATACACCGCCGTCTGTCAGGACGCCGTCTCCCTCGGGATCGAAGCGGCGCGTTGGATCACCCGGGCGGCCCAGACCGAGGACGATGTCCCGATGGAGATCTTCCGCGAGACGCGCCCCACGACCTTCGAGGTCCTCGAGACCACGAGCTTCGCGAACCCGAACCCCGTGCGCATCGACTCCGACGGTACAATCGTCAAGGACTCCTGACGTCGGATTGTCCTGAGCGATACACCCTCGGCGGCGCCTCCCCATGACACCACCACGGATCGAACGGGTCACGCTCCTCGTGCTCGCGATCCGTCATCTCTCCGTCGGGGTCTGGGTCATCCTCGCGCTCCTCATCCTCAGCGCGGCCGCGCTCGTCCTGACGGACCGATCCGACTCGCGCGATGATCGTGCCCTCTCGATGTGGGTCTTCTCCCCCGAGCACAAGCTCATGTACGACCCGATCGCGGCGCGTACCTCCGACACCGACGCACCCCTCGATATCTCGATCATGAGCATCGCCGCGATCCAGTCGCGCATGATGAGCGGATTCTTCGGAGGACTCCCCACGGCCGACCTCATCGAAGTCGAACGCGCCACGATCGGACAGGTCTTCATGGGACCGACCGAAGCGATCGGGTTCACCGACCTTACCCCCCTCCTTGAATCGGAGGGGCTCCTCGATCAGATCAACCCCCCGTCCCTGAGCCCGTGGAGCACGGACGGGCGCGTCTTCGGGCTCCCCCACGATGTCCACCCCGTGATGCTCGCGTATCGCGCGGACATCACGGAGTCGGCCGGGATCGACCTCACCCAAGCGCAGACCTGGGACGAGTACTTCGCAATGCTCCGTCCCCTGATGCGCGACAACGACAACGACGGGCGCATCGACCACTACCCCCTCGCGGCGTGGTACACCCAGCCCGACACAGTCGAGCTCCTCATGCTCCAGGGGGACGGCGCCCTCTTCGACGAGCACGGGGTCCCCGCCATCGACTCGGATCGGAACGCCCAGCTCCTCGCGCGGATCGTGTCGTGGTGTCTCCCCGATGGACGGGTCGCTGTAGACATCGAGGAGTTCAGCGCCGCCGGTCACCAAGCGCGTGTTGACGGGGTCTCGATCGGGAACCTCTGTCCCGACTGGATGTGCTCCATCTGGCGCATGCACGTCCCCGGGCTCGACGGGAAACTCAAGCTCATGCCCCTCCCGGCCTTCGAACCCGGGGGACGACGCACCAGCGTGCGCGGCGGGACCATGCTCGGGATCCCCACAACGACCGAGCACCCCGACGAAGCGTGGACCTACGCAAAGACCCTCTACACCTCCCCCGATGTCGCGCGTGAGCTCTACACCCTCGTGGACATCATCACCCCCGTCCGCTCCCTCTGGGACGACCCCGTCTACGACCAGCCCGACCCGTACTTCATGGGTCAGCCCAAGGGGCGCATGTTCATCGAGCTCGCGCCGATGATCCCGATCCGCACCTCGTCCCCCTACAACAGAGCGGCCGTCCTCGAAGTCCGAGACGCGGCCATCGCGCTCGTCGACTGGGCGCAGTCGCGCGGGTACGGCTTCAACGATGTCGAATCCATCGAGCCGCGCGCGAAACAACTCCTCGAACGCGCGCAGACCAACGTCGTCCGGATGATGTCGCGCAACGCGTTCGCCGCGCTCCCCGAACAGGAGGATCGCGAGCAATGAGTTCACCACGGACATCCCGCGCCCTCTTCCTCACCATCCTCCTCGCGCCCTTTGTCCTCATCTTCTCCGTGTTCATGCTCTACCCCCTGGCGCAGTCCGCCGTCCTCGCCGCGCACCAGACCTACGGCCCGGGAACGCGCGAATACGTCGGCGCGCACAACCTCTCCCTCCTCATCAACGACCCCCTCTTCTGGAAAGCGCTCAAGAACACCCTCGTCTACACCCTCGGGTCCCTCCTGATCCAGCTCCCCATCGCGTTCGCGCTCGCGCTCGCGCTCAACTCACCCAAGCTCCGCGGACGTTCCATCTACCGCCTTGTCTTTTTCTCACCCCAGCTCATGGGGCTTGTGTTCGTCTCGATCCTCGGGGTGCTCGCGTTCGAGAAGCGCATGGGGCTCGTCAACCGATCCCTCGCGTGGGTCACGGGGAACTCCGAGCTCCTCGAGCTCGATTGGCTCCAGGAACACGTGATGGCGACCCTCGTCCTGCTCTCCCTCTGGCTCTACGCCGGGTTCAACATGATCTACTTCCTGGCCGCGCTCCAGAACGTGGACCGATCGCTCATCGAAGCCTCCGAGATCGACGGCGCAGGACCCATCGCGCGGCTGCGCCACGTGATCCTCCCGAGCATCAAACCCGTCGCAACCTTCGTCGTGCTCCTCTCGATGATCGGGTCCCTCCAGCTCTTCGAGCTCCCCTACATCCTCCTCGACAGCTCCGGAGGCCCGAGCAACTCCGGGCTCACCGTGGTCATGTACCTCTACCAGAACGGGTTCGAGCTGGGTGATCTGGGATACGCGAGCGCGATCGGGTGGGCGCTCGCGATCATGCTCATCGTCCTCGCGCTGATCCAGATGAACATGATCCGTCGTCAGGAGCGACTCGGATGAGCAAACCCCTCCTCCACAAGCTCGCGCTCCACCTCGGGCTCATCGCGCTCGGGATCATCGTGCTCATCCCCTTCGCGTGGCTCATCATCGCGTCGCTCAAACCCAGCGAAGCGTTCTTCAGCGCCCTCTTCCTCCCCCCCGGGGACGGGCTCTTCGGGGTCGATTGGGGCGCGCTCACCCTCGACAACTACACCAACCTCTTCGGGCTCGGGTTCGGACGTGCGCTGCTCAACTCCATCTTCTACTCGTCGGCCGCCGCGATCTTCGCCACCCTCTTCTGCGCCTCGACCGGCTACGCGCTCGCGAAGTTCCGCTTCCGTGGGAACGGGCTCCTGACCCTCCTCATCCTCGGCGCGCTCATCGTCCCCCCCTCACTCCTCATCGCGCCGGGGTACGAGCTCCTCTACGACCTCGGGCTGCTCGACACCGCGTGGGGTTTGCTGCTCCCCGCTTTCGCGCCCGCATTCGGGGTGTTCCTGTTCAGACAGGCCGTGCTTCAGAGCGTCCCCGATCAGCTCCTCGAAGCGGCGCGCATCGACGGGTGCTCCGAGCTCTCCATCTTCTTCGTCATCGTGCTCCCCCTGATCCGTCCGATGATCGGGGCGTTCATGCTCATCACGTTCCTCGCGATGTGGAACAACTTCATCTCCCCCCAGATTGTCATCCAGAGCGCGGACAAGCAGCCCCTCTCCGTCGCGATCGCGCAGCTCCGGGGTGTCTACCGAACCGACTACGGGCTCCTGATGGCGGCGACCGTTGTCTCGGTCGCGCCCGTCGCGCTCCTCTTCCTCATCCTCCAGAAGCAGTTCATCTCCGGACTCACCAGCGGCGCGGTCAAGGGCTGAACCCGAGCACCGAGTCCACACAAAGAAACGGGCGAGCCCTTCCGGACCCGCCCGTTCGTGGTTCAAACACGAGAAGCGTAAATCGGCTTACTCGGGGCATCCCTCGGCAAACGCGTTGAGGAACGCGGAGATGTCGAAGAAGTCGAGCTCCCCGTTCCCGTCGAAGTCCGCCGGGTTGTTGCAGGGCGCATCACCCGCGACGAGCTGGATGTTGTCCCAGAACGACGCGCCACCACCCTGGGTCGGGAAGCCCTGGTCCGCGCCGAGCTGGATGTGGAGCACGGCGACAAGGATCTGCGAGGTCCCGGCGGGCGCGATCCCCGAAACCGAACCCGGGATCCACTCGTCGGAGGGATCGCTCATCGGATCGAACATGTTGACTTCGACCGTCTCGAGCGTCGTGCCGCCGGCGTCCTGGAAGTTCATCTGGAGGATGATGATGTTCTCGTCCCCGAGCGGGTCCGCGGAGTTCTCCCAGACAAACCCGGACAGGGTGTAGAGCTCACCCGCGTTGATCCCGGGCACCGTCTGGAGCAGCACCTGGTCGCTCTGGGTCCCGATGGAGGAACCGAACATCTTGCAGCTCGCCATCCCTTCCTGCGCGGGGACTTCAACGCCGCCGATGTCGGCGAACACGTTCCCGAAGTTCTGCCAGTCCTGGAACAGCACGAATCCGGGACCCGGGGTCTCGAACGAGCCATTGGACATGAGGTTTTGGGCGTGCGCACCGGTGCACACACACGCAAGCGCGATCGACGTTGTCAGACGGTTGAACATCTCGAACTCTCCTGTTTTCAAGAGTGGTGTTTGTAACTGTTACATCATCGTAACACGCACACCCCAGCTTGGGGAAGCTGAAATCGCCTGATCCAAGGACTTTTTTGAATGGACCACCCGGAAGGTCCGGGACTGTTACATCAACGGGACCAGATCCTCGGGGATCTGTTCACCGTTCGTTCGGATCACGTCCCGATACCACCCGTACGAGTCCTTCGGGATCCGACGCATGGTCGTGTAATCCATGTACACGAGCCCGAAACGGAGCGCGTACCCCTCGGCCCACTCAAAGTTGTCGAGGATCGACCACTGGAAGTACCCGCGCACATCCACCCCGTCCCGGATCGTTCGGCGCAGGGCATTGAGATAGCGCGTCAGGTAATCGATCCGCGCGGGATCGTGGACCTTGCCGTCATGGTGCACCCAGTCCATCGACGCGAGCCCGTTCTCCGTGATGACCACGGGGAGCTTGTAGCGCTCCTGGAGGAACTTCGGACCCCAGTACAGCGCCTCGGGGACCACTTCCCAACGGAACATCGTCATCGGGAACCCGCGCGGGCGCGGGACAAACTCGTAGTCGTCCCCGCCCCCCCCGTTCCCCGTCGCGCGGACCGTCCCCGCGCCGTAGATGTTCACCCCGAACATGTCGAGGGGTTGGCACATCAGATCAAGGTCGGCCTGAGAGCACTCGGGCGCATCGTCCCCGAAAAACCGGAGCCCCTGCTCCGGGTAGTGACCCAGCAGAACCGGATCGCAGTACCAGCTGTAGTTGTAGGTCCAGTTGTCGCAGTCCTGGATCTCGAATGACGCGCGACGCGCGGCCGCGATGTCCGCGTCCGTGTTCGTGTGGGGAACACTCAGATTCCCGACGGGCGCGAACCCGATCGTCGGGGTCGCTTTCGCGTGTTCACGGATCACCTTGACGGCACGCCCGTGCGCGAGCAGCGCGTGATGGGTCGCGCGCAGCACGTCCTTGCGCGGGAGCTTCAGACCCGGCGCATGGATCCCGAGCTGATGCCCCTGCCCCAGGAAAATCGCCGGTTCGTTGAGCGTGAACCAGTGGGTCACCCGATCCGAGTAGCGATCGACCACCGCGCGGGTGTACTCCTCGAACCATCGCGGCGCATCCTCGGACAGCCACCCGCCCTTGTCGTGGAGCGCCTGGGGGAGGTCCCAGTGGAACAGGGTCACCCAGGGCTGGATCCCGCGTTCGAGGAGCGCATCGATCAGCTTGTCGTAGTACTCGAAGCCCGCTTCGTTCCGATCCCCGATCCCGTTCGGGAACAATCGCGACCACGAGATCGAGAACCGATACCCCCCGGCCCCGAGCCCGGAAATCAGATCGACATCCTCTTGATACCGCTGGTACGAATCACACGCGACCTTCCCCGTGTGTCCCTGGAAGACCTTGCCCTCCGTGTCGCAATACGTATCCCACACGCTCGCGCCCCGCCCGTCGCCGTCCGGCGAACCCTCGACCTGAAACGCCGCGGACGCGACCCCCCACAAAAATGACTCCGGAAACGACATGAAGCGGCCTTCCTTCTCACCTGATCGGGGCGCGTCTGGGTCCACGTACGAGTGCGGATGATACCCTCCTCTGCCCGGATTGCCGAGGATCAGCACCCGAACCACAGATCCAAGCCCATTCCGATCGTCCGGATCTGCGGCCTACCCTTGACCTTGCGTGCCCGGCCGTGATCCGCGGCCCACCTGCCAGAATCACCAGATACGACCAACCCGCGCAGAGACGCGCGAGCTGTTGTCCCCCTGTCACGAGGACAAACCCGGATGTCCGACTCCACGAACACCCTCTCCGACAAGCTCAAATCCAAACTCCTCGTGTTCGACATCCGCTCCGCGATGTCCGGATCACCCAAAGCGGAGGTCCTCTCTGGGATCACGGTCGCGCTCGCGCTCGTCCCGGAAGCCGTCGCGTTCGCGTTTGTCGCGAACGTCCCACCCCTCGTCGGGCTCTACGCCGCATTCATCATGTGTCTGCTGACCTCCATCTTCGGAGGCCGACCCGGGATGATCTCGGGCGCAACCGGCGCGATGGCCGTCGTCGCCGTGGGTCTCGTCACCCACCACGGGATCGGATACCTCTTCCCGGCGATCGTGCTGTGCGGGATCCTCCAGATCCTCGTCGGGGTCCTGCGCCTCGGGAAGCTCATCCGGATCGTCCCCCACCCTGTGATGCTCGGGTTCGTCAACGGGCTCGCGATCGTCATCCTCACGGCGCAGTTCGGGAGCTTCAAAACCCTCGGGGACAACGGGGTCCTCGAGTACGTCTCGGGATCCCGCCTCTGGCTCATGCTCGCGCTCGTCGGAGTCACGATGGCAATCATCGCGATCCTCCCCAAGCTCACCCGCGCCGTCCCGTCCTCGCTCGTCGCGATCGTCTCCATCTCTCTCGTCGCGCTGGTGATCAACGCGAACAGCGCGTCGGACACCGAAGGCACCGAACCCGAGCGCACCGTCCTCACCGTGCGCGATGTCCTCATCGACAACACAAGAGCGGCCGCCGTCGCAACGGCGCAGCACGAGAAGGACACCCAAGCGCTCAGCGCCCTGAGCGCCACCCTCCCCGAGGGGGTCGAAGCGGTCCCGAGCGAGCACGCGCCGATCGCGCCCCTCACCGAAGCGGAGACACAAGCGGCCATCGATTCCGTGGACCTCGACACCGTCGGGATTGCCGGGGGTCTCCCGAGACCCGCGTGGTTCGATTTCGAGCTCCCACCCTTCACCTGGGACACCTTCCTCATCATCCTCCCCTTCTCCGTGGTCCTCGCCGGGGTCGGGCTCATCGAATCACTGATGACCATGACCCTCGTAGACGAGCTCACGGAAACGCGCGGGAGCGGGAACCGGGAATGCGTGGGTCAGGGGATCGCGAACATCACCTCCGGGTTCTTCGGGTCTATGGGCGGGTGCGCAATGATCGGCCAATCCCTCATCAACGTGAAGAGCGGCGGGCGCGGGCGCCTCTCCGGGATCACCGCCGCGATCACCATGCTCCTCTTCATCCTCTTCCTCTCCCCCCTCATCGAGTCCGTCCCCGTCGCGGCGCTCGTCGGGGTCATGTTCATGGTCGTCATCGGGACCTTCGAATGGACCACGCTCCAGACCTGGCGCCGGATCCCCATCCCCGAAGTCCTCATCATGCTTGTCGTCGCGCTCTACACCGTGTTCATGCACGACCTCGCGACGGCCGTCGTCATCGGGGTGGCGCTGTCCGCGCTCGTCTTCGCGTGGAACAAAAGCAAGTACCTCGTCGCCGATGTCCAGGACAACGAGCACGGGTCCCGGATCTACCAGCTCCACGGTGTGCTGTTCTTCGGGTCCGTCTCGCGCTTCCGGGACCTCTTCGACCCCGCGCGCGACCCCGACGACGTGGTCATCGATTTCTACTTCTCGCGCGTGTACGACCAGTCCGGGCTCGAAGCGATCAACGCGCTCGCGGAACGCTACCAAAAGCAGGGCAAACAGCTCCATCTGCGCCACCTGAGTGAGGACTGCCGCCGACTCCTCGATCGCGCTGGGGACCTCGTGGAAGTGAATATCTCCGAAGACCCCCACTACCACGTCGCGACGGACCGCACGGCCTGGGTCCACGAGTAACTGTTCCGAAGCCCGGTTGAGGTCCGCGCACGGTTCTCACTGATTTTCGAGCCCTGAAACGCCAATACTCATTCCGTGTTCCGCGCGACGGCGCGCCCATTGTCAGCACCGGAGAGAGGACGACCCGTGGACCCCATCAAAGCCAACCCCATCGAAGCCCTCGCCGACGCCAAGCACGAGTTCGGAGAGCACGGCGGCGTCAACATGTCGATCGAAGCGTCCACCACCTTCACCGTCATGAACGCGCACACCATGCCCGAGATCTTCCAGGGTCAGCACGGACCCGACGAAGGGGGCTGCTACCTCTACGGCCGGCACTTCAACCCCACGGTCTACAACCTCGGGAAACAGGTCGCGGCCATCGAGGGCTCCGAAGCGGGATACGCGTGCGCCTCCGGGATGGGCGCGATCAGCGCCGCGATCACCCAGATCTGCAACGCCGGGGACCACATCGTCTCCACCGACACCCTGTACGGCGGGACCTACGCGTTCTTCCACGACTACCTCCCCCTCAAGTGCAACATCGAAACCACGTTCGTCGCCGCGCACGATCTTGAACAGGTCGAGAACGCGTTCCGTGACAACACCAAGGTCCTCTACGTCGAGACGATGAGCAACCCGACCCTGCGCGTGAGCGACATCCCCAAGCTCGCGAAGATCGCGCACGATCGGGGCGCGAAACTCGTCGTGGACAACACCTTCACCCCCCTCGTCGTCTCCCCGATCCGCTTGGGCGCGGACGTCGTCGTCGCGAGCGCGACCAAGTTCCTCAACGGCGCGTCCGACTTCATCGCCGGGGTCATCTGCGGCTCATACGAGTTCATCGGATCCCTCATGGATCTCCATGTCGGATCGCTCATGCTCCTCGGACCCACCATGGATCCGAGGACGGCCTTCGATATCTCCCTGCGCCTTCCCCACCTCGGACTGCGCATGGTCGAGCACGGGAAACGCGCCTCGATCTTCGCGCAGCGCATCCAGGATCTCGGGATCGACGTGATCTACCCGGGGCTCACGGACCATCCGGATCACGAGGTGCTCAAACGCATCGCGAACGACGACTACGGCGCGGGGGGTGTCTTCGCGCTCGATGTCGGGTCGAGCGAACGCGCGGACGCGCTCATGGAGACCCTCCAGAACGACGAGCGCTTCGGGTACATGGCCGTCTCCCTCGGGTACTTCGACACCCTGATGTCGTGCTCCGCGCGATCGACCTCGAGCGAGATGACGGACGAGGCGCTGCGCCAAGCGGGGATCGCGCCGGGTCTTGTGCGCATCTCCATCGGGTACACGGGGAGCGTCGAGCAGCGCTGGTCCCAGTTCGAACGCGCCCTCAAGCGTGTCGGGGTGATCTCCTGATCACCCGCCGAAGCGCGACGTGTCTTGGGTTCTCAGGATCGCCGCCCACACGACGGGGTTCCCCACATACAGCAGCAACCCGAGCGCCCCGACCGCAACAGCAAACGGCCATGTCGTGAAGATCGCGAGCACGATCGCCGCGACAAGTAGCGCGACCACGACACTCATGAGCAGAATACTGATCGACTTTGTCCCGATCTCGGGGTGCGCGGGACGACCCTCGGGATCGGATCGCGCGCTGTCCGAACGTTGATGTGCTGAGGGGTTCCGATGGACCGTGGCTTCGTGCATGATCCGGCGTCCTTTCTCGCGGCCGCACCCATCGCCGCTGTGTTGTGCCTGCAAGATTCAAAGTTGGTGCACTTCTACCCTACCAACCACCACGTCCCCCGCCAGTGAGAAATCGTTCATTCTGCCCCCCCAACCTCCTCAGGACCTACCCTCCCCCATGAGCGACGCCGCGAACATCCTCCCGGGTTTGACCGAAGACCCGAGCAACACACTCCCCTACAAGCTCGCGTGTCTCTGCGATCTGCGCGACAAGGACGGCAGACTCCTCCTGCTCCATCGCAACAAGGAACCCAACAAAGGGCTCTGCTCACCCATCGGCGGGAAGCTCGAGATGGCGCTGGGGGAATCACCCACCCAATGCGCCCAGCGCGAGATCAAGGAAGAGGCCGGGATCGATGTCGGGATCGATGACATCCGTCTCGTCGGGCTCATCTCCGAGAAAGCCTTCGAAGCCAAAACCCACTGGCTCCTCTTCTACTTCCGGGTCATGACCCCCGTGGAAGTCGTGGACGGGCACATGGACGAGGGCGAGCTCCGTTGGCACACCCTCGACGAGCTCGATTCCCTCCCCGTTCCCAACACCGATCGTGAGATCATCTGGCCGATGGTCCGGAAGCACGAACACAGCGGATCCGACGGCGGCCCGGGCTTTTTCGCGATCCACATCGACTGCACAGGAGAGTCGCTGTCGTGGTCGATCGAGCAAGAATCACCCCCGAATCCGGGGCGATAAAATCGGTGACTTGCCCCATTCCGTCACAATCTTGTCCGCTTCGACTCCCCTGAGACGATAGTCCTGTACAACAGGAAGAATCGTCACTGAGGAGAATCGGGACATGGGGCTTCACACTCTCGTCTTTATGAGCAACCCGCGCAGGCCGCTCGAAGAACACGAACTCAAAGCGATCGCGTGTGAGATCCATGAGCGGGCCGCCAAGGTCAATGTCAAGAGCGTGCTCCTCTACTCCCCCGAGTACATCTTCGAGGTCCTTGAGGGTGATAGCGATGACCTCGATCGGGTCCTCGGGCGGATCAGCAGAGACGAGCGGCACGGCAATATCCAGGTCCTCCTCTATCGCCCGATCGAATCTCGATGGATCACCGACACCTCGATGGGGGTGCTCCCTTCCCAGCCCAACAAGGTCGTCAATCGTGAGTCGCTCACCATGATCGCGGATACAGCGCTCCAGAACACCGAACGCGCCGGCGAAGCCGCTCTGGGCATGCTCACCGAGTTCTATCACGCCATGTCGTCCGGCGCTCCATGCATCATCGAACCCGGGTCCTCGGGGGCGCAGGATCTCACAGGTTCCAACGAACACGCTTGAGCAACCCCTTGATTTCGGGTACCTTCGAAGGACCGGGTCTCAAGGGGTTCTGTCGGCGAACTCACGCTCGCGCGTGGGTTCCGCCGACGGACATTGAACAGATCAATCGCACTGGATGAACCCGAAATGAAGTCGGCAGTGGTCGAGATTCAGCGTTGTCCATTGCTCATGCGACATTTTCCCCATCAACGGCGAATCGTGGATCATCCGCTCTCCGCTGGAGAGACGATCGAGCACCCCACGCATCGAAGACATCCCACGCTCGAACGTCAGTGATTCTTCGGGGATCCATGCCGACGCGCTCTTCGGGAGCTTGATCCCCGGCTTCATCCGGCTCCTCCCGAGCATCGGTTTAAAGACAAACCGCCCGGCCACACGCATGTACCGCGGAAGCTGCACACCAGTCGCTCCGTCCAACGCGCCAAGGATCGGCATCGAGCAGTGCTCCAAGATCTGCGCCGCGCTCCAACCCCCCGTCGCCCGGAGGGTCCCACGCGCATGCGCCTCCTCGAAGCGATCCAGCTCAGCTCGAACATCATCGAACGTCTCGTAGGTCCTCGGGTTCCAGTCCGGGTTCGCCATCGCTTGTCCTCCTCACCCACGGCAGGTTACCGGTCCCATCCAGATGGATCGAATCGCATCCGGACTCCCACGACAAGGGGAAACACCCGCATCCCCCGATGTTCTATTCGCCGGACAGCGTGTTGGAAAGCACATCTTCACTGCTTTCGAACAAGCTCATCCGAACACGGCCCGATCTGTCAGGCTGCGATCCGGAACGGTTTCCGATCGACAGGAGCTGCGTATGGACCTCCACACCATCGTTTTTATGAGCACCGCGATCCGGCCGTTCTCCGAGCTCGAGCTCTCGAACCTCTCGCTTATCGCCTCATCCAACAATGAGCGCGCCGGGATCACCGGGCTCCTCATCTATTGCGACGGCAACTTCATCGAGGTCCTCGAAGGAGAGAAAGACAAGCTCGACACCATGTTCGGGAAGATCGCACGGGATCCCAGACACACCGAGATCGAGGTCCTCCTCAGCACACGCATCAAGGAACGAAGCTTCATCTCCAGCTCGATGGGTGTCCTGAATATGGCCCGGATGGAGCCTCTCGATCGAGAACGGATCCGGAAGATCGCGGACAAGGCAAAACAAGATCCGAGCAGCGCCGGCGATGCCGCCTACCGGATGCTCCTCGACTTCTACCTCGATAACACCACCTGGATCAGCGACAGCTATGTCGCCTGACCGTTCCCGGCCCTGCAATGCCCAGACCCGCACACCCCCGCAACCCCGCTTGATCGCGGCCCGAGAGGAATCGAGATGGACCTCCATCACATCGTGTACCTGAGCAGCGCATGGGAGGGTTTCGATCGATCCGAGCTCGACGAGCTCGCCCGGATCGCGAACGCAAAGAACACCAAGCACGGGCTCACCGGGCTCCTCCTCTACTCCGGGACCCATTTCATCCAGGTCCTCGAGGGATCACGGGACGACCTCGACACCGTGTTCGAGAAGATCCGACGAGATCCGAGACACACCAACATCGAGGTCCTGTTCGATACCCCCATCCGCGCCCGCTCCTTCGACGATTGGGGGATGGGGGTCCTCGATCTCTCCGATCGGGTCGATCTCGATCGCTCCGTCTTCCGCTTCATCGCACGCCAAGCGCGAGGCGAGCCCGCCGTCTCCGGCCGCGCCGCCCTCGCCGCGCTCAACCGATTCAAGCAAGAACTCAGCGCTTCTCGATCGAACGCGGCCTGAGCTCCACCCCTTCCCACCCCAACTCCGCTTGCACACCTCCACACATGGACGCTATCGTGCGCCACCATCATCGCGCAGGAGACCCCATGTTCAGCGAACCCACCGAACACCACGAATGGCTCAAGAAACTCCTCGGAGACTGGACCTTCACCCACGAGTGCGGCGACATGTCCTCGAGCGGATCCGAAACCGTCCGCGCCTTCTCCGATCTCTGGATCGTCGGGGACGGACAGGGCGAGATCCCCGGGACCGACGACACCATGCGCATGCGCCTCACCCTCGGGTACGACCCCAACACCCAACGCTACATCGGGACCTGGATCGGGGGACCCATGGCGCAGATGTTCATCTACAACGGCACACGAGACGGTGACACCCTCACTCTCGACACCGAAGGCCCGAGCTTCGAGGACCCGACCAAACTCGTCCCCTACCAGGACATCTACACCGTCCTCGACGACAACACACGCACACTCCGATCCCAGAAGCGCGAAGACGACGGCTCCTGGACCGTCTTCATGAACGCGACCTACACGCGCGACACCTGACCCCGCGCCATCCGATCGAAAACGAAAGGAGCCGCTCCGAGGAGCGGCTCCTGTTCATTCAGAGATGGACCGGAGATCAGCCCGCGGCGGCCGCGGCCTTCTCGGCCTTCGCACGCGCGTCGTCGAGGGTCCCGACGTACATGAACGCGGACTCGGGCAGATCGTCGCCTTCGCCTTCGCAGAGACGCTCGAACGAGTCGATCGTTTCCTCGAGCGAGGAGTTCACACCCGGGAAGCCCGTGAAGACCTCCGCGACGTAGAACGGCTGCGAAAGGAAGCGTTCGATCTTGCGGGCGCGGGACACGATGAGCTTGTCTTCTTCAGCGAGCTCGTCCACACCAAGAATCGCGATGATGTCCTGGAGGTCCTTGTAGCGCTGGAGGATCGTCTGCACCTTCGAAGCGACGGCGTAGTGACGCTCGCCGATGATCGAGGGGTCGAGGATCGTCGAGGTCGAAGCGAGCGGATCGACGGCCGGGAAGATGCCCTTCTCAGCGATCGAACGCTCGAGAACGACGAACGCATCGAGGTGCGCAAACGCCGTCGCCGGAGCGGGGTCGGTCAGGTCGTCCGCAGGCACGTAGATGGCCTGCACGGAGGTAATCGCGCCCTTCGAGGTCGAGGTGATCCGTTCCTGGAGCTCACCCATCTCCGTCGAGAGCGTGGGCTGGTAACCCACCGCCGACGGCATACGACCGAGGAGCGCGGACACTTCCGAACCCGCCTGGGTGAAGCGGAAGATGTTGTCCACGAACATCATGGTTTCCTTCCCCGACTCATCGCGGAAGTGCTCGGCCATGGTGAGCCCGGACAGCGCGACACGGAGACGGGACCCGGGGGGCTCGTTCATCTGACCGAAGACCATCGCGACCTTGTCGAGCACGTGCGCGACGTTGCCGTCGGCGTCGGTGTACTCCGCTTCGCCCATTTCGCGCCAGAGGTCGTTCCCTTCACGGGTCCGCTCCCCGACACCACAGAACACGGAGTAGCCACCGAACTCACGGGCCACACGCGCGATCATCTCCTGGATGATGACGGTCTTCCCGACACCCGCACCGCCGAAGAGACCGATCTTGCCGCCGCGGACGAACGGGCAGAGAAGGTCGATGACCTTAATACCCGTCGCGAGGATCTCGGTCTTGGGGTTGAGCTCGCTGAACTCGGGCGCTTCCCGGTGGATCGGACGACGCTCGTTCGTCTGGGGCGCGGGCTTGTTGTCGATCGGATCGCCCAGCAGGTTGAACACGCGTCCGAGGACCGCTTCACCCACGGGCACGGACACGGACGCGCCCGTGTCAACGATCGTCATCCCACGGGTCAGACCATCGGTCGTCCCGAGCGCGACGGCGCGGACACGTCCGCCGCCGAGGTGCTGCTGGACCTCACCCGTGAGCGTGGTTTGTTTGCCGTCCAGGTCGTACTCGACCGTGATCGCGTTGTAGATATCCGGGAGCTCACCCTCGGGGAACTGCGCGTCGAACGTCGATCCGATGACCTGGGTGATGGTGCCTTTGGTGCCAGCCGCCATATGGAGCGTTCCTTTCGGTCTTCCGCTTCATGCCGCCGCTCGTGGAGATTGGAGAGCTCCGAGGGCGCGAGACAATGTGGACGATCCCCTCGATCCTTCCGGATCTCGTGGGTCCAGACGATAGGTCCCAGCACCCGGATCGTCACCCGATCGGGTCCACAAACCACAGGAATTCGGACCCCCAAGGACCCCATTTCCCACCCGGGACCTGTAGCATCGCACAATGACCCTCACAACGCTCCAGACCCGATCCGCTCGTCTCCTCGCGCTTCTCGCGATCCTCCTCACCTTCGCCGTCGCGCCCACGAGCGCCCGAGCCCAAGAAGGGACTCCCCCCACCGATCCCTCCACGGAAACCCCCGATTCCGACCCACGCCCCGGGCTCGAATCCCCCCGGGACACCCTCGAAACCTTCCTCAGCGCCATGGCACCGGCCCAGGCCGACCAGCAGCGCGACCTCGACCAAGCGATCCGGACCATCGACTTCCCCCCCGGGCTCCTCTCATCAGCCAAGAAACAGACGGCGATCGAGCTCTACGACGTCCTCAACCGCCTCGAACGGATCGACTACAGCGACCACCCCACCACACTCGATCGCAATACCTACACGCTCTACCCCAACACCGATCGCTCCCTCCGCCACCTCGCTTGGGCGCGGAAGTTCCCCGACACCTCGATCACGATGACCCGGGACGGAGACGGCTCCTGGCGCTTCTCCAGAGCGACGGCCGACTCGATCCACGAGCTCTGGATCGCCACCGAATCCGAATCCGCCGTCGTGTCCTCCGAACACGACACCATGACCCTCGCGCGACGCATCCGCGCCAATCTCCCCAAGGAGATCAAGGGGCACCTCGTCCTCGGGCTCGAGCCCTGGCAATGGATCGGGATCCTCGTCGTCATCGCGATCGGGGTCATCATCGACCACATCGTCCGATTCATCCTCCGGGTCGGGTGGCACCGCTTCGAAACCAAACGCGGGAACGATGTTGAGAACGATGTGCTCAACAAAGCCGTCCGTCCCTTCGGGCTCCTCGCGGCCGCGTGCGTCTGGTACTTCGCGCTCGACCAAGGGCTCCTCCCCCCCACCGCGACGACCGTCCTCCTCGTCGCCGTCCGGGTCTTCCTCATGGTCTCGTGTGTCTGGGCGGCGTTCCGGGTCACGGATCTCTTCACGGCCTGGCTCGCGGCGCAGGCCGGCAAAACCGAAACCAAGTTCGACGACCTCCTCGTCCCCCTCGTCAAACGCGCGATCAAGATCTTCATCACCGCGATCGGGCTCATCTACATCGCGAACGCGTTCGAGATCGAGATCCTCCCCCTCCTCACGGGTCTCGGGATCGGGGGTCTCGCTGTTGCATTCGCCGCGAAGGACACGATCGAGAACTTCTTCGGGTCCATCGCCGTCATCCTCGACCGACCCTTCGAGATCGGGGACTGGGTCGTCGTCAACGACGTCGAGGGGACCGTCGAGGACCTCGGGCTCCGCTCGACGCGCATCCGGACCTTCTACAACTCCCTCGTCACGGTCCCCAACGCGTCGCTCGTCCGCGCGACCGTGGATAACTACGGGCGCCGCAAGTACCGGCGCTTCAAGACCATGATCAATGTCACCTACGACACCCACCCGGACACGATCGAAGCGTTCTGCGCCGGGATCCGCGAGATCATCCAGCTCCATCCCTACACGCGCAAGGACTCCTACCACGTGTGGCTGAACTCGTTCGGTGCGCACTCCCTCGACATCCTCGTCTACATGTTCTTCGAGTGCCCGGACTGGGCGATCGAGCTGCGCGAGAAGCAACGCTTCATGCTCGACGTGATCCGACTCGCCGACAAACTCGGGGTCGAGTTCGCGTTCCCGACCCAGACCCTCCACGTCTTCAAGGAAGACCCCGACAAAGCCCACGAACCCGGCGCGACCCCCGAGACCGATTCCGAACGACGCGCCAAACTCATCGGCGCCCGCGCCGCGCGCGAGATCACCCACAACCAGCCCTGGAAAGCCGAGACCCCCGGCCCCGTGGAGTTCAAGGTCGAGCTCGACTCCGAGCACGAGTTCCGTGGCGACAGCGCCGGGAGCTGATCCCGGACCAAAAACGTCACGCCCCCGTCAGCGGGGACGGGGGCGCGGGGAGGAACAACGATCCGGCTCAACGTCTGATCAGCGCCGACGGCGGCACAACGCCAGACCGGAGCACGCGAGCACCAACGCCCCACCCGGCGCCGGGATATCGCGCTGGGTCGCGTAGAAGAGCCAGTCCTGGGAACCCGCGCCGGGCGCGGACCCATCGTCCTCATCGGTCAGCCATCCCCGCCCGACCCATGTGCTGTTGTCGCCGCTCATCCGATGCCCGTCGGCCTGGAACGTAAAGGCGAGCCCCGACATGTTGGGCTTCCCGAACAACACGATCTCGTCCTCGGTATCGAGATTCGTGAGCACACCCGAGTTCAGGGTCGTGAACCCATCGACCCGGTACCCGTTCGCCGTCTGCACCACATTCGCGCCGTACGTGAAGTCGATGCTGTAGTCGTTCGAGCTCACGTACTCGTGGCTGCTCACCTGACCCCCGTGGAGCGTGCCCTGGATCCGGATCGAGAAGACCCCGTCCTCTTCGATCACGCTCAGGGTCGTGTCGTCGTGCATCGCCATCGAGAGCGTCATGACCCCGGGCGCGCCGACGTTATCGAGGCGCAATCCGTAGTAGGGCTGCGCGGCAGCCCCGTCCGGGTGATCATGGAGATCGAACATCGCGACGACTTCCGCGACCCCCGCGTTCGCGAACGAACCCGCCACACCCAACCCGGCAACCAACATCAAAGCGGAAACGCGCATCGTCGATCTCCTTCTCTCTCAATCGATCTCAGAATCCCTCGGGCGCATCTCTCAACGCGCCACGACGGACAACGTACACGCGACCCATCCACATTCACGCTGAATCCCGATCGATTCCCCCAGAATCCCCTTCTCGGACGCGCCCCCGCGCGTTCTCGGTCGGACGCACCAGCACGATCGCCACACCCCATCAATCACGCGATCGCGTGCCACGCTCCGATATCACATCCATGCAACGAACCCGCGGGACCGCAGCAAGCACCCTCCTCCTGATCTCCCTGACGCACGCTTCGCCACACGCGCCCACCCCCCCGCTTCCGGTCAACTGCACCATCGAGTTCGATCACACCTTCACCCCCGACGAACTCGTCGATCAGCTCCGGGACGACAACATCCGTCACAACCTCGACCGAGCGCTCCCCGTGCTGCTCTCCCACCCGGACTTGACCCCGGGGTTCATGTACGAGCAGCTCGAGCACGAGGATTGGCAGGTGCGCCAAATCATGGCGCGTGAGATCTGGAAGCACGCTTCTCCCTCAACCATCTCCAAGGGCTACACCTGGTACCTGGGCCGATCCTCGTGGGAGCGTGCACCAACCAACCCCGACTATCCCATCACCGAACAGCTCGTGCGCGTCACGATCGAGGGGCTCCGTGACGACACCACCCCCTACGACTTCCCCCGCCGTCGCGGGCTCTGCTACGCGAACGCGAGCTTCGGGCTCTCGGTCCTCACCCCGATCGCGCACGAATGGTCCGAACTCTTGATCCGAGCGATGGACTCCGACGACCCACAGCAGCGCGTGCTCAGCGCCACGATCCTCGGGTACGGCGGGGTGGAATCAGCGGCACAGCGTGCGTGCGAGATCCTCCTCCCCCATCTCCGGGACAATGATCTCTACGACGACGCCAAGTTCTGCGCCCCCGTTCTTTTCGCGTTCGGGGACGTGATCCTCCCCCACCTCTCCGAGGCGCTCCCCAGCGCCGACGCGCAGCAGCGGGACCTCATCCTCCTCCTCATCAAGAATCTCAAAACACCCCCGCGCACCGATGAAGAGCGTCGCGCCAATGCGCGATACAACACGATCACCGGTTCCGTCCACGATCCCGTCTCGTCCCCCGCGCCGACCTCGATGTTCTGGCTCTCCCAGCTCCGGGACCGATCCCCCGCGCACGATTAAACAAGAACGCCCCCGCTTCCGCGGGGGCGCTCGTGAGTTCGATTGATCCGATCGGATCAGCGCCGGCGACGCGCCATCAGCGCGAGACCGGAGATCGCGAGCATCGCGGAACCCGGCGCGGGGATCTCGGTGGCCGTGAACAGCCAGTCCTGGTTCCCGCCGTGCGAGTCCGAACCCGTGCCGCTCGTCGAGAGCCACCCACGACCGACCCAGTCGTTCCCATCCGTCGGGAGACGGTGGTCATCGGGACGGAACACGAACGCGTTGGTCCCGTCCGTCGTGGTGAACAGGTCCCAGGACATGTTGTCGGAGACGCGCGTGATCGAACCGGAGTTCGCCGCATCGAAACCAGCAACAACCCAGCCACCCCCGTTGGGGTTGACGTTGACCGTGTAGTTCATATCGATCACGTAGGCTTCAGCGCTCACGTACGCATGACCCGAGATCTGACCACCCCACAGGGTCCCCGTGATGTTGATCGACAGATCCCCACCATTGTCATAGACCGTGAGGACCGTGTCCCCGAAGTGGTCCATGCTCAGGGTCGAAGTCCCCGACCCGATCACGTTGTCCAGGCGCAGCCCGTACAGGGGGGGCGCGGCCGAACCATCGGGGTGATCCGCGAGCGCGAACTCACCGATCACCAGTCCGCCCGCACTCGCGCCCATGGCGCACGCGCCAAGCAGCGCGCACACAGCAGCTTGCTTCAACATTGTCATCTCCCTCGTTTCTCTCTCTCAATACACTACTTACAGATCGCGCTGTCTCTCACACAGCGCGAACCGGATCATATCGCCCACCCCAATCGAGGGTCAAGGTATTTCCCTATCGGATGGGCAATATCACACGGTCCATATCGAAAAAACAGCCCTACCTTCGAGAAGGTAGGGCCGCAGAGATATCAACACAGGGGAGAGGTGTGCGCTCTCTCAACTGATCGATTAGCGACGACGACGGGACATCGCGAGGACACCCGAGAGCGCCAGAACCGCCGTGCCCGGAGCCGGGACTTCCGTGGCCTGGAAGATCCAGTCACGAGCGCCGTTGAGCGGATCGGTACCATCGCTCTGGTCCGTGATCCAGCCGCGGCCAACCCAGGTGTCATCGTCCATGTCCAGACGGTACCCGTCCGGACGGAACAGGAACGCGTTGTTGGACGGCTCGGTCATCGCGAAGAGGTCCCAAGCCATGTTGTCCGACACACGGGTGAGCACACCCATGTTCGCCGCATCGAAGCCCGTCACGACCCAACCACCGAAGTTGTCGGCGACACCGACCGAGTAGGTCATGTCGATCGTGTACGCTTCCGCGCTGACGTACGAACCACCGGACACCACACCACCCCAGAGCGTGCCCTGGATGTTGATGGACAGGTCGCCGTTGTCGTCGTAGACGGTGAGCATGGTGTCACCGAAGTGATCCAAGCTCAGGGTCGCAAGACCCATCCCGATGATGTTGTCCACGCGCAGCCCGTAGGGCGGGGGGTTCTCGTTCGCGTCCGGGTGGTCCGCGAGCGAGAACTGCCCGATGACGAGGCCGCCGGCGTTCGCCGACAGGGCCGTCACCCCGAGCAGAGCGCATGCTCCGATATGCTTAATCATGGTACTTTCTCCCTCTGAGTACTACTCATAGATCCCGACGGTCCACCCGCCGAGAACCCCAAATTAACACCCCCGCGCAAGAAAGATCAAGAAAAAACCCATCTCGCTTGCAGATCGGCAAAATTGTTTAGGGGGTTCACCCGATCTGAATCTCCCCCACCCCTCAACGCCCCGTAAGCCCCGAATTTTCATCGATTTCGAACATCGCGTCCACAAACGAATCGGGGTCGAACGGCGCGACATCGTCGGGGGTCTCCCCGAGCCCGACCAGCTTCACGGGGATGTTCACCGAGTCCCGGATCGCGACCACGATCCCCCCCCGCGCTGTCCCGTCGAGCTTCGAGAGCATGATCCCCGTCACGTTCGTCGCGCTGTCGAACTCCTGCGCCTGACGGAGCGCGTTGGAGCCGCTGGTTGCATCGAGCACGAGCAGGGTCTCGTGGGGTCCCCCCTCGATCTGCTTCTCGATCACCCGACGGATCTTGCTCAGCTGGTCCATCAATCCCGACTGGGTATGCAGACGACCCGCCGTGTCGAGGATGAGCACATCGACCCCGCGCGCCTTCGCCGCCGCGCACGCGTCGAACGCGACGGCCGCCGGGTCCCCGCCCTGCTGACCCTTGACCACCTCGACCCCGAGGCGCTCACCCCAGATCTCGAGCTGACGAACAGCGCCCGCGCGGAAGGTATCGCACGCGCCGAGCAGCACCGACCTGTTCTGATCGCGCAGGAGCTTCGTGAGCTTCGCGATCGACGTCGTCTTCCCCACCCCGTTGATCCCCGTGACCAGGATCACCGTGGGCGCGGTGTCGGCGAACACCAGCTCCCGATCCCGCGCCGGCCACATCGCTTTGATCTCACGCTTGAGATACTCCAGCGCCTCGTCCCCCGACTTCATCTCCCCGCGCTTGTACGCGTCCTTGATCCCATCGATCAGGACGCGCGTCCCCGACACCCCCACATCCGCCTGGATCAGGCGCTTCTCGATCTCACGGATCAGATCATCATCGAGCGTGCGCCCCGACAGGAGCGATCGCAACGAGCCCGAGAGCGCGTCGCGCGTCTTCGAGAGCCCCTTGCGCAGCGTGCTCAGCGCGCCGCGGAACAACGCCATCGATCAGCCCTCCCCACCAACATCAGACCCCAGATCCGGACCAGCTTCCGACCCGACCTGGAGGCGCTTGAGCACCCGATCGAGGAGCGCGTTCACGAACCCCGGGGATTCCTTGGTCGAGAACTGCTTCGCAAGCTCGACCGCTTCGTGCACACTCGCTCTTGGTTTCCCGTCCTCGAGGACCGTCATCTCGTAGTGCGCGAGGCGCAGGATCGCGCGATCGACGGCCGGCATGCGCTCAACACGCCACTCCGTCGAGAGCTCCCCCAGCTCACGATCCGCCGACTCGTGGTGCTCGTACGCGCCCTGCGCGAGCGCGAACGCTTTGTCCAGGTCCTTCGCGCCGAGCTTCGACGACGGGTCCGCGAGCGCGAGCCCCTCCTCGACGAAGGACTCCGCGTCGTCGAGCGAATCGCGCACGAGCTCCGGATCCGCGCCCCCGCGCAGATCGAGCTGGTACAACGCCAACAGCGCCAATCGTCTCACGTCACGGGGTGATGCCATCTCAGAGCACCCCCGTGTCGCCGTCGGCCTTGTCGTTCACCGTCAGGTCCGGGGTGAACCGGACGTTCGGGTGTTCCGCCGTCTCGATCGCGCGGATCGCGTCCGCGCTCGCGAGGGCGGCCAGCATCGCCTCGGCGCCCTTGTTCCCCTCGTCCCCACCCGCGCGAGCCCGCGCCTGCTCCACGTTGTTCGTCGTCAGCACCCCGAACGCGACCGGGATCCCCGTGTCCACGGAGATGGACACGAGCCCGTTCGCGACCGCGCTGGAAATGTGCCGATCGTGCTCCGTTTCCCCCTTGATCACGCACCCGAGACACACGATCGCGTCGTAGCACCCCGTGTGCGCCAGGTTCGCGGCGATCGAAACCAGATCGAACGCGCCCGGCGCCTCGACGATCGCGAGCGCATCGGGATCCCCGCCCGATCGCGCATACGCATCGATCGCGCCGCGCAGCATCGCGCCCGTGATCGACCCGTTGTACAAGGAAACGATGATCGCGCACACGGGCATCGCACGATCCGCTTGGCTGTCCGGAAGGGTCTCGCTCATGGACGGGGATCGTAGCGCGCCCCCCGTCGATCGCCTCCCCCGTCTCCCTACGATCGCTCGTGCGACGCACCCTCAGATCCATCGCGCCCATGCTCAAACTCACCCGGGTCACCTCCGGGTTCGGCGCCGTCGGGAATCTCTGGTTCATCATCCTCTGGTCCAGGAGCGCAGAAGCCGAGCACGTCACCCCCGCGCTCCACAACCAGCCCCTCTGGTCCGCGCTCCTGGGGGGGATGCTCACGGGGATCGGGCTCTACGCCTTCGGAGCGGCCCTCAACGACCTCCTCGACCACCACCGGGACCGGGCACTGGGAACCAATCGCCCCATCGTGGACGGGTCCGCCTCCCTCGAACTCGCCGTCTGCGCTGTTGCGGGGTCCCTCGTCCTCGCCATCCTTGGATCCACCTTCTTCGGGACCGGAGCGGTCCTCCTCACCCTCCTGCTGGCCGTCGCGATTCTCATCTTCAACGCCCTGGGGAAGTACGTCCCCGGGTTCGGGCTCGTGCTCCTGAGCGTGATCTACGCCGGGCACATGCTCATCCCCAACATCTGGGTCCGCTTCCTCATCCCCGTCCTCCTCGTCATGACCCACGCGATGCTCGTCCTCGCGCTCGCGCAGACCCTGGGACGGAAATCCCCCCCCATGTCGCGCCGCGCGTGGGCGTTCGCGATCTCCGGATGGACCTTCAGCGCCTTCATCCTCCTCCTGCTTGCGTGGTCGCGCCGGGGGAACGAGGGGCTCTGGCCGAGCACCGTCCCCCTCAGCGCCAGCGTCTATCCCCTGATCGCCGTCGTCCTCTTCATCGCGTTCGTCCTCCGGAGGACCAAACGTCACGGCACAGGACCCAAGCTCGGAGAGCGGATCTCCCGATACGGCGCGATCTGGCCCTCCTTCTACGGGTTCGGCTGGCTCCTCGGCGCGGGCTACACCCGATCCGCCATCGTCATGGGATCCCTCACCCTCATCGGGCTCCTCGTCATGACCGTCCTCCGAGAGCTCTACGCGCTCATCGACGAACCCGTCGGGTACCGGTTCTGATCAGAACAGCTCGAGCGCGAAGAAGATCGCCGTGAACACGAGGTCCGCGAACACGATCGCGACGACACACTCGACCACCGTGTAGGTCGTCGCGCGACCGACCCCGGCCGCCCCGCCCGTCACCTGGAGCCCGTTCGCGCACGCGATGATCCCGATCAGCGTCCCGAACACCCCGCCCTTCGCGACACCCGTCCAGAAGTCCACCTGCTTCGCTTGCTGGAGCATGTTGTCGATATACGTCTCCTGAGGGATCCCCAGGACCGTGGTCGAGATGAGCAACGACGCAAGAATCGCGACAAAGCTCGAGATCACCCCCAGACACGTCATCGAGATCGTGCTCGCGAGCACCCGGGGGACCACGAGGAACCGGACCGGGTTCAGCGCGTGCGCCTCGAGCGCTTCGATCTCCTCGGAGACCACCATCGTCCCGATCTCCGCCGCGATCGACGCGCCGGCGAACCCCGTGAGCACGATCGCCCCGATCAGCGGCCCGAGCTCGCGCAGGATCGCGACCGCGATGATGTTCGCGATCTTGTCGCGCTGACCGAACTCATCGAGCGGCGGCGCGAGCTGGAGCGCGAGGATCAACCCCACAGCGCCCGAAACAATCGACACGATGAAAATCGAACGGACCCCGATCCGCACCACCTGGGAGATGATCGCGCTCTTCCCGAGACGGTACTTCTTCGTCGTGAACCCCCGGTAGAGCCACTTCGTCGCTTCGGACAGGAGATAGAACACCTCCCCCGTGTGACCCGAGATCCCCCGCGCCCGCCGACCGATGAGCCCGATCGGGTACAGCGCGATCAGCGCCAGGATCGGGACCTTCTTGCCGGGTTGATCGCGCTGGGCGTCCATGTTCAGTCAGTGTCGCAGGTCGCGCGGGGTTTGTCCAGTCACCCCCCCACCCCGCGCGTGCTCAGGCGCTGAGCGCCTCGTCGCGTGAGTCCACGATCGAGAAGAACGCATCGAGCTTCGCGATCTCGAAGATCGCGCGGACCTTCGCGTTCATCGAAGCGAGATACAACGACACGTTCGCGTTCTTGGCGCCCCGCATCGCTTCGACCAGGGTCGCGAGCCCGGACGAGTCCATGTACTGGACATCCCCCAGATCCACGATCATCTTCGAAAGCCCGGATCCCATCTCGTCCTTGATCGCGCTCCGGAGGATCGGGGATCGGCTCATATCCACGTCATGACGGGGGATCACGACGCAAACGCCGCTCTCCGGATGCTCGATATCGATGAAGTTGTCGTTGCTCAATGGAAACCCGCCCGCTCTCGCCGCGATCGGTCGCTCGCGCACATGCTGTGATCGTCCCGTGTGCCCACACCATCGGACACCACAACCCCATCCTATTCAGGAAACACGACGCTCGGCGGGAATCGGGCACGACGATCTCGACGAGATCCGGGGCGCTTCCTCCGGACGATCCGCACGCTTCTGCATCGTCAGCCGCATCCCCACCGTCTCCCGCTTCTCGAACACCACCGAGTCCATCACCTCACGGATGATGTGCACCCCCAGCCCCCCCGGACGGATGTCCTCGAGCTCGCGCCCCTTGATCGCCGTCGGCTCGATCTGCTTCGCCTCGTCCTCGATCACGATCTCGATCCCTCCGAACGACTCGTCGCTCTCGCTCAGCGGCGTGATCGTCACCCAGATCGGTTTGTCCGTCGCGCGTTCGTACCCGTGACGGATCACGTTGCACATCGCCTCATCAACGGCCAACGCGATCTTCGAGCACTCCATGTCGTCGAACCCGATCCGATGCGCGATACACGACACCAGCTCCCGCGCCCCGCACAGGTACATCGGGTCCGAGACGAGCTCGATCTTGATCGGCGGATTCGTTTCGCTCATGCGTGTGCTGCCTCATGTGCGGCGTTCCGGGTCTGTACGTCCCCAGAACGCGATCGGATCGGTTTTCAGCCGTCGGCCCTCGCCGAACCGGTGTCCGAAGTCATTGTCGGCGATCCGTTGCCCTCCGCTTCAGGGTCCGAGAACCCCATCGCTTCCGTCCCCTCACCGTCCTGGCTCCGGCCTTCCTCATCATCCATACCCAAACGCTCGCGCCATCGCTCGATTGCTTCGAGGCGCTCCCAAGCGGGAGCCGCGTGGTCGTACCCGAGGGTCGTCCCCTCCCGGCGCTCCAGCGCCCGGATCGCGAGCATCCGCTCCGCCGGGTCCGTGGACCCGAGTTTCTGAACCAGCTTCTCGAGGGTCTCGCTGTCCGTATCCTCCGAGGCACGGGCGATCGCGTCCAATCGTTTCGTCGGCGCAGGGGAGTCGAACGACACGGGTTGGTCGGGAAAACACCCGCCAACGATCGACACACCCATCGCGAACATCGCAAACGCGCCACCCCGGATCCAATATTCGCTGATTCGCGACATGCGCGGATCATATACGACCCTCGCCCTCCCCGTGCGATCCGCACAACCCGACCCCCCTACCACCCACAGTTCCCCCCCAATCCTCCATTAGTGCCCGCTCACCCCGCGCCTACAGTCCCCCCCGCGCCGCGCGGGGGATCCGATCATCGCCCCCACACCAAAGATCGCGCAAACACGCGCCCGGCTCCGGACCCAGCACCATGCACATGATCCACGACGAAGTCGTCCCGGTCCTCGATTTCGGATCCCAGACCGCGCAGCTCATCTGTCGGCGCGTCCGCGACTCGGGGGTCTACTCCGTCCTCGTCCGCGCGGACATTGCCCCCGAAGAACTCCGCGCGATGAACCCCAAGGGGATCATCCTCTCCGGCGGCCCCTCCTCAGTCACCGACGAGGGCGCCCCCACCATGCACCCCGACATCCTCAAGCTCGGGATCCCCGTCCTCGGGATCTGCTACGGGATGCAGCTCTCCTGCAAGCTCCTCGGCGCATCCGTCCACAAAGCGCACCACCGAGAGTTCGGCCGCGCGATGCTCACCATCGACAACCCCGCCGAGGGCTTCTTCAACGCCGTCCCCGAATCCACCCAGGTCTGGATGTCCCACGGCGATCAGATCGAGAACCTCGGACAAGCGCACCTCGAATCCGTCGCGTCCACCGAGTCCTGCCCCTACGCCGCCGTCCACTCCACCGACCCCGACCTCACCTTCCTCGGTGTCCAGTTCCACCCCGAAGTCACCCACACCCTCCACGGCCCGGACCTCATCCGCAACTTCCTCTACGAGATCTGCAAGTGCAAAGGGCTCTGGAAGATGTCCGACTTCGCCGACGAACAGGCGCGCGTCATCAAAGAACGGGTCGGGAACAAGCGCGTCATCTGCGGGCTCTCAGGAGGGGTCGATTCGAGCGTTGTCGCCGCCCTCCTCCACAAAGCGATCGGGGACCAGCTCACCTGTGTCTTCGTGGACAACGGGCTCCTCCGCAAAAAGGAACGCGACCTCGTCGAGCACACCTTCCGGGACCACTTCCACATCGACCTGCGCGTCGTCGATGCGAGCAAGGCCTTCCTCGACGACCTCAAGGACATCACCGATCCCCAGGAGAAGCGCCGGCGCATCGGGCACCGATTCATCGACGTCTTCAAAGAAGCGGCCGAGGATATCGACGACGCCGAGTTCCTCGCGCAGGGCACCCTCTACCCCGACGTCATCGAGTCCGGGCACGGTCACTCCGGGAACAGCGCCAACATCAAGCTCCACCACAACGTCGGAGGCCTCCCCGAAGAGCTGGGCTTCGAGCTCGTCGAGCCCGTGCGTGAGCTCTTCAAAGACGAGGTCCGCGCCCTGGGCACCGTCCTCGGGGTCCCCGATTCCATCGTCTGGAGACACCCCTTCCCCGGCCCGGGTCTCGCCGTCCGTGTCCTCGGGGACATCACGGAAGACAAGCTCGAGATCCTGAGAGACGCCGACGAAATCCTCCTCGAAGAGATCGTCGCCGCCGGGCTGTACCGAAAGACCAGCCAGGTCTTCGCCGTCCTCCTCCCGATCCAGAGCGTGGGGGTCATGGGCGACGGCAGAACCTACGAGCGCGTCGTCGCGCTCCGGGCCGTCGAAACCCAGGACTTCATGACGGCCGACTGGGCGCGGATCCCCTACGACGTCCTCGCGCGGATCTCCACCCGGATCATCAACGAGGTCCGAGGGATCAACCGGGTCGTCTACGACATCTCGAGCAAGCCCCCGGCCACCATCGAGTGGGAATGAGGATTCTCATGCGAGCGCCGCCCCCGGCACCCGCATGATCCTGGACACAACCCAACGCAACCACAACGCCGACCCTGACGTCCCCATTCGAGGTCAAATTCACGTTCAAGCTCCGGATCGTGCTTGCGTTCATCGTCTGAGTGGTTTACACCAGGGATCCATACATTGCTTTTGAGAAGTAAGGATCGCCTCGTGAAGTTCCACACACCCACCCACCGTTCCGCGCTCGCCGCGATCTCTCTGTCCACCATGCTTGCCATGCCCGCTGTGGGCCAGGTGCTCAACGAGGACGCCAAGCTCCTCCCCACCGATGGCGCTGCAACGAACAACTTCGGCTTCTCCGTCGCCCTCAGCGGCACCACCGCCCTGACCGGGGCTCCCTTCGACGACGACAACGGCGCCCTTTCCGGATCGGCGTACCTCTTCGACACCACCACCGGCCAGCAGATCGCCAAACTCCTCCCAGAGGACGGCGCGGTGGCTGATTATTTCGGCTACGCCATCGCCGTCAGCGGCACCACAGCCCTCGTCGGCGCTTGGAGTGGATCCGGATCCGGGTCGGCATACCTCTTCGACACCACCACCGGCCAACAGATCGCCAAGCTCCTCCCCGCTGACGGCGCAGCGGGTGACGACTTCGGATTCTCCGTCGCCATCAGCGGCAGCACCGCCCTGGTCGGGGCTCCCGGCGACGACGACAACGGCTCCCAATCGGGCTCGGCGTACCTCTTCGACACCACCACAGGACAGCAACTCGCCAAGCTCCTCCCCGCTGACGGCGCGGCGAATGATGACTTCGGCTCCTCCGTCGCCCTCAGCGGCACCACCGCCCTCGTCGGGGCATTCTTGGACGACGACAACGGAGACCGGTCAGGCTCGGCGTACCTCTTCGACACCACCGCCGGACAACAGATCGCCAAACTCCTCCCGGCAGATGGCGCCGCCTTGGATTTCTTCGGCTTCTCTGTCGCCATCAGCGGCACCACAACCCTCGTCGGCGCTCCCGGCGACGACGACAACGGCACCGACTCCGGCTCAGCGTACCTCTTCGACACCACCACAGGACAGCAACTCGCCAAGCTCCTCCCCGCAGACGGCGCAGTGGGTGACGAGTTCGGCCTCTCCGTCGCCATCAGCGGCACCACCGCCATGATCGGCGCTCAATCAGACGACGACAACGGTGCGTCCTCCGGCTCGGCGTACCTCTTCGACACCACCACCGGACAACAGATCGCCAAGCTCCTCCCCGCAGACGGCGCGGAGTCTGATCGCTTCGGCTCTTCCGTTGCCATCAGCGGCTCCACGGCACTGGTCGCGGCACCCCTCGACGACGACAACGGCTCCGGCTCCGGCTCGGCGTACCTCTACGCAATCCCAGACTGCATCCCCGACCTCACCGGCGACGGCACCCTGGACTTCTTCGATCTCTCCGCATTCCTCACCGCACTCGCGAATCAGGACCCATTCGCCGACTTCAACACCGACGGCTCCTTCGATTTCTTCGATCTCTCCGCCTTCCTTGATGACTTCGCGGCCGGCTGTCCCTGAACCCGTGCCCGGTGTGTGACGTACCGTTGATCCATGCCCCTCACCAAGCCGCGCTGCGCCAAGTGCGATTACAACCTCAAGGGGATCCACCACACCCTCGATTGCCCCGAGTGCGGGCACCCGGACCGCGCCCTCCTCTTCGACGGGCGCAGCCCCGCGCTCGACAAGGTCATCCTCGGGATCCCCATCATCATGGCGCTCGCGCTGCTCGTGATGATCGCGCCCTGGGCCTTCGATCGGCTCGTCCCCCAGGGCAAGTACCTCTGGTTCCTGAGCGCCGTCGGGTATCTCAAAGCGATCATGCTCGGGACCCTCTTCACCGTGGGGACCGGCGCGCCCGTCTTCGCGTACATCATCATGATCCGATCCGTCAACGACCATGATCTCAACCCGATCAAGTCCATCCAGATCGCGATCACCATCACCCTCGGCGCTGGCGCGGTCATCTTCGCGCTGCTCTGGCTCTGATCACTCGCTGAGCGCAAACACGATCGGCTTCGCGCGTCTGGGCTTCGAAGCAACCCGTCGATCCGAAACCCCGAACCCAAACATCCGTTGACCGACCACCACCCCGCGCGTCTCGTTGTCCAGGATCGACAACCCGGAGCCCCGCGCGAGCTCATCGGCGAAGTGCTCCGCGATCTCCGAACACTTGAACCCCCCGACCCGTTCACGGAACCCCTCGGTACAAATCGACACGATCCAAACCGTGGGATACTTCCCCCCGCGCAGCAACCAGGCCCCTCCGAAAATCACGAGCCATGCGCTCGCATGGTACGAGGACGGCTTCGGTGACCGAAGCTCGCATTGCTGGATCTCGATCCACCCCGGCGATGCGCGATCGTGAACCGTCATGCCGTCCTCACGGGACACGAGCTCCCGAGCGGGATCGATCGTCACCTGACGACGACGACCGACCCGAAACGTCGAAACCCCGACGGCTATGAACCCAAACACCACCATCAACAGCGCGATCCAGATCGCTTGATCCTTCGAGAGCCCGGTCGACCCCTGCGCGGACAGCGCAACCAACCCGACCCCACCCCCGACGAACAGCAGCATCACCAGCACCATCCCGAGCAGCGTCGAGTTCGATCGGGACACGACCACACAGCGCAGCCCCGTCCCCGGGATCTCCTGCACCCCATAGGCAAACGGCACAGGCACCCGGAGCGTGCCCGAGCCGACATCGGAAAGAAACCGGGTCTTGACCAGATCATCCAGCTCGTTCATCGTCCCCCCACCGCTCCACCGTCATCCCCCACCGCTCGTGATCCTCCCACACCCCCCCGATCTGCAGGTACTTCTCCGAGTACCCCTCCTTCACGAACCCCACGCGCTCGAGCAGCTTCCGTGAAGCCACGTTCCTCGGGAGGATGTTCGCGCACACCCGGTGCAGCCCCAGCCCCCCGTCCTCGATCGGCGCGAACGCGTGCGCCACACACAGCGTCAGCGCCTCCGTCATGTACCCCTGCCCAGCATGGTCAGCCCCGATCCAGTACCCGAACCGTCCGTTCAAAAACACCCCGCGCTCGATACACCCCAGCGCGACCCGGCCCAGCAACTCCCCATCGCTGAGCCTGACAATCGCGAAGCGCTGCTCGCGCTCCGTGTCCGTCATCGAGAAATCCCGATCGAACACCTCGGGCGAATACACATCCATCCCGCTCGGGGGGATCGGCTCCCAGGGCTCCAGGTGCGCCCGTGAGTTCACGCGCAGCGCCGTGTACGCATCCCGGTCCGTCTCCCGGAGATGACGGATCCCGACGCGCTCCCCCGCGCGGATCACCACGTTGTCCATATCCCGGATGTCCATGAGTGATCCTAGAGATCACTCGTCCACATAGTCCGCGTACGGGTCGTACTCGTCCGGAGCACCCGCTTCCGCTTCCGTATGCGCGTGATACGCAAGCGCCCCGCCCGTCCCGGTCATCAGCAGCGCGATCGCCGCACGGGTCACCACGTACCCCGTCACCCGACCACCCCTGCGGACAAGCGCCCCGCTGCTCGCCGCGCCGATCAGCAGCAGCGCCGCCGGGAGCGATCGGTACTCGCTGTGCACACTCGCGCCGATCGCGACGATCAGCGCCGCGCCCACCAACGTCGTGACCCCGCCGCGCGACAAACGCAGGTCCTTCACCACGAGCGACACCAGCAGCGCCGCGCCGAGCACGCTCATCACCCCAGCGAGCACGATCGGACCCGAAGCGTACCCGTTGAAGAACAGCACCGGACCCGAAGCGCCCAGCACCCCGAGCCACCCGAGCGCATCGACCCAGCCCGGCCCGCGCTCCGAGGACTCCTCGTGGATCGTCGCGAGCAGCGCCGCGCCCATCGAAGCGAGGGCGGCGTACCCCCAGAAATCCCACGACGATCCGAAGATCGATTCGTTGTTCTTGTACCCCGAGCTCAGGATCCAGAACACCGCCCCGTACACCAGCGTCCGCGCGAGGAACGCAACCAGCGTGTGCAGCTTCACGATCCCCTCGATCAATCCGAGCACGGCGACGAGGATCATCGCGTGAGGGAGCCGATTCGCGTTGACGTTGGACCACTCGAGCCCGAACCCGGGATACTGCGCCGAGTTCGCGCCGATGAACCCCAGCGCGAGCAGGACCGGGAGCACGAACCTCGGACCGACCCGACGCGCCGCAACCGCGCCCAGCTCCGGATCACCCTCAGCGAGCGCCTGACGACGCGCGTGGATAAACCACAACGCGAACAGAACGAGGAGGGCGACCCCAAGCGGGATCGCCGCTCCCCAGATCATCAGTTCCTGCTGGACTTGCTGGTCCATCGTGTCACACCCCTCAAACGATCACTCAGTCCTGGAGCGCTTCGACGGCCACGACCAACTCGACATTGTTCCCGAGCGGCCCGTCGTCCGACAGATCCTTCGCGACATATTTCATGAACCCGAACTCCGAGCGCTTGATCGTGAAACGCGCCTCGAACCCGAGCGCCGCTTTCCCCTGGATCTCGCCCGTGCGCACATCCGTGACCGTCGCGCGGACAACCTTGGTTTCACCCAGAAGAGTCAACCGACCCCTGAGCTCGTACTCCCCGTCAGAGACTTCCTTCACACCCATGCTCTCGAAGCTCGCCGTCGGGAACTGGCGCTCGTTGAAGAACTCCGCGTTGCGCAGGTGCCCGTCGCGCGTGCTCGAGTTCGTGTCGATGCTGTCGATCGGGATCTCAAAGCTCATCTCGGAGCGTGCGAAGTTCTCGCCGTCGAAATCGATGCTCCCCGAGATCTCGTTGAAGCGCCCGTAGAAGTTCGCCACACCGCTGTGACGGATCTTGAAGATCACGCTCGTGTGGACCGGATCCACCTGGTACGCGCCCGCGCGCTGGGCTTCGAGCTCCGCCGCGCGCTCGGTGCGCTCGCTCGCAAGCCCGAGCCCCCCGAGCGTCGCCCCCGCGCCGAGGATCGCGATCGTCGTCATCGTGGAAATCATGCGTTTCATGTGTGCCTCTCCTGAATACATCTCGTTCGTTGATGGTTCCGGACTGTCCCCGATCATCGCGACCGATCCGCGCAGAGCGGGGGCTCCGCACACACTATCGCGCCCCGATCACGATTTATTTGTGCCAACAAGAAAAATTCTCCGCCACCACCCCACCGGCCGAACCCCACCCAACACCCCCCTATCCCCCTCTATCATCGCGCATGACCACCAGAGCCCTCCCCTTCATCGCCGCGATCACCCTCCCCATCCTCGGCGCCTGCGCCGGCGCCCCCCAGCGCGACGACACCCCCACCACCACCTCCTCCATCATCATCGACGGCGATCTCTCCGATTGGACCCCGGAATCCGCGATCATCGCGACCCCGGACGAGCTCTTCCTCCGATTCGACTCCCACGACGAATCCCAAGCGATCCAAGCGGCGGACTTCACCACCCGGATCCGGATCGACAGCGACAACGACATCACCACCGGGAAGCGCATGATCACCACGACCCTCGCGTCGAGCGTCGCGCTCAGCATGGGGGTCGAGATCCAAGCGGAACTCTCCCCCCGACGATCCGACGGCACCCTCCGTTCCGGGTCAGCCGCCGCGCTCTTCACCGACGACGACACCATCGAAACAGGGCACGACGCGCTCGGGTTCTACGCGCTCCCCACCCACAACGCGCCCAGCTACGAAGCCCGGCTCGATCGGACCAAGCTCCCCACGCTCCAGCACGACGGCCCCATCCTCGTCGCCGTGGACTTCATCGACGCGCAGGGACGGATCTACAAGACCCAGCAACTCGAGACCACCCTCCCCGAGTTCGCGCCGCGCGCCCACGATGTCAGCGCCCTCCCCGAGAAATCGGGGACCCGGGTCATGAGCGCCAACATCCTCCGCTCCAAACCCATCGCGGACCCCGAGCCCTTCGCACGTCTCCTCAGCGCCATCGATCCCGACATCATCCTCTACCAGGAATGGTTCGGGACGGACGAATCCACGTACGAATCGTGGTTCGCGCAGCACCACGACGGCGACTGGAACCACGCGTTCTCATCCGAGGACCACGGGGTCGCCGTCTCCACCCGATACCCCATCCTCGATTCATGGACCCTCAAACGCTCCAACACCCGCGCCGTCTTCGCGCTCGTTGAAACCCCCGAACGACCCGTCCTGTGCGTTTCCGTCCACCTCAAATGCTGCGGCGGCGCCCAGTCCTACGAAGACGTCAAACGCTTCCAGGAAGCCGAGGAGATCAACGCGTTCATCACGTCCATCCGCGCCAAGAACCCCGACACCGCCGTCGTCATCGCCGGGGACTTCAACCTCGTCGGGACCCGGCGCCCGCTCGAAGTCATGGGCACCGCGCTCGGGCTCGACGACCAGGACCTCACCCCGGCGCACACCGTCACCCTCGGGACCAACGCCGCGATCACCTGGACCGAAGCCGACAGCTCCTTCAGCCCAGGACGGCTCGATTGGCTCCTCTACGACACCAGCGCTTACGAACAAGGGCACTCGTTCGCCCTCGACACCGAGCTCCTGAGCCCCGAACTCCTCGAAGAATCCGGGCTCCACCCCCTCGACTCGCGCGCCTCGGACCACCTCCCTCTCGTCATCGACCTCACCCCGCGCCCCGGGACCTGATCGACCCCCTCAGTTCAAGGGTTCATCCGCCATCAACGCTTCCCCGTCCTCGTCGAGCTCCACGACACCCATCGCGTGGAGCGCGTTGAGCGCGGCCTGCTGCTCCGCCTGCTTCTTCGACTGACCCCACGACGGGTCGAACGACTCCCCATCGATCTCGACCCCGATCTTGAACGACTTCGCGTGGTCCGGACCCTTCTCGTCCAGGATCCTGTACGCCGGAGACACACCGTGCGTCCGCTGCGCGTGCTGCTGGAGCACGCTCTTGAAGTTGTGCTGATGACCGGACCTCACCGCATCGTCGATCATCGGGTCGATCAGCGGCTCAAGAAACCCGCGCACCGCGTCCAACCCCGAGTCCAGATACAACGCCGCGATCACGCTCTCCATGACCGCCGCCGCGAGCGACGCCGGGAGCGCCCGCTGCGCCCGCATCCCCTTCCCCACCCGGATGAACTCGTCCAGACCCAAGCTCTTCGCGATCTTCGCGCACGTCGATCGAGAGACAGCCAACGACTTGATCTTGGTCATCTCCCCCTCGAGATACTCCGGATAGCGCATGAAGAGGCGCTCGCACACAATCATCCCGAGGATCGCGTCCCCGAGGAACTCGAGCCGCTCGTTCGACTGAAGACGGGTGTCCGTCACGCTCGCATGTCGGAACGCGCGACGGACCAACTCGGGATCGGAAAACCGGTGCTGAAGGATCGTCTGTACACGATCCAGATCGACGTCATCCATGAGAGAACTCCGCAGACGACCCGGCGATCACGGATCGCCGACACAAACAGACAGCCGTCTCGCGCCCCCCGCTTCACGATCTCTCTCACGATCACTCGACCGGCGTCTCGACCTCTCGGGACGACGAACGAGCACCCGCGCGAAAGCAACCAGGGGCGCACCCACAGTATCGTCCCAATCGGACCCCGAAACAAGCCCACCGACGTATCTCGTGATACGAGAACACCTTGCAATTCCACCCCACCACCACGATTCAGCCCCCCACCCACTCGACACCCCCCGCATCCCCGGCTACACTGACGACCCGCTCGACCGAATCGAGCGACTTTCGAACCGATTCCGGACGGAGAACGCAGTCATGGCCATGCACTACCCCCGCCGCAACAGCAACATCAAGCGTCGCCGCACCGTCGGGTTCCGCGCCCGGATGAAGACCAAGTCCGGCCGCAAGATCCTCAACCGCCGCCGCCGTATCGGTCGTACCCTGGTTTCCAAGTAAACCAAGGGATACCACCCGTCCGGATCCCGGAACTCACCCACCCTCCAAAGAGTGGGGTCCGAGAAGATCCATCCACGGGCACAATCCAAGACACGCGACCCAAACCCCCGCCGAACACGGGGGTTTTTCAATGAGCTCTCAAACTCCCCAACCCTCCCAATCTCAGCGGTTTCCCACCCAGAACACCCCGACGAAATCACCCTGAATTTCTACCCAATTCGCGCTCGACCTCTTGAACCCACTCCAAGATCGATTATCCTACAACCAGTCGGGCGTGTTCCCATCCCGACGATGTGTGTTGACGTGGTGCAAGAGAGAACGAGAGAGCACCTTCACAACCCGCATCCGTACCCCCACACGATGTTGTCTCATCGAGGGGTCCTTGGGTCTAGAGATCGAGTCACTGCTCGTGCGGTGGTTCGAAGAGAAGTGTGTTTTTGGTTTGAGAACCAGAAAGAGAGACGAGAAATGAAGATTGCGATCACCGCTATCGCCGCTGTTGCTGGCGCCGCCACCGCGTCCCCCTACTTCCAGGGTTACGCTGACGCCCAGCAGGTCGGTTCGGCCCCCGCCGGCGCCCTCGCGACCATCACCATCGACCTGTCCGGCGCGACCTCGTGGGACGGCTTCGGCGCCGCCATCAACGAGCGTTACGACCAGAACCTCCTCGCCAACGCCCACATCGTCGGCCTCGGCTTCGACGTTTCGATCACCACCTCCGCCAACGGTTCGTGGTACTCCGAAGCCGTCATCGCCTTCGAGAACACCGCCCAGACCGCCGGCGTCTTCCTGACCCCCGGTATCGGCGATGACTTCAACGGCTCCACCGCCATGTCCTACTCCTCCGGTGGCATCATCGACCTCGCCACCGTCCTCCCCTCCACCCCCCTCGACTTCTTCCTTGACGCCGACGGCGTCCTCCGCGTCGAGCTCTTCGAAGGCTTCGATGACGTCGCCCTCGATGCCGACGCCTTCTACGGCGCTGGTTCCTCCGTCCAGGTTCAGTACGTGATCCCCGCCCCGGGCGCCCTCGCGGTCCTCGGCATGGGTGGCCTCGTTGCCGGTCGTCGCCGCCGCTAATCCGCGGTCCGATGACCTCATAAACTCGAACCTGACCCACTCAGCTCGTTGCTGAGGGTTCGAAAGAACACACTCCAACCCCCCGGTCCTTCGATCGGGGGGTTGTTGTTTCTGCACCCCACACTTTCTCCCTCGGATCCAACCCCGGGCGCGGTATCCTCGAACCTCATCCGACACACGCACGAGTCTCACCATGAAAGCCACAACCATCACGATCGCCGTCTCCGCCGGACTCTCCAGCGCCTCCCCGATGCTCCTCGATCACGAGTCCCGCCCCACCCTCGACCCGAGCGGGTTCGCGTTCGTCCACACCTTCGACCTCTCCAACGCGCAGTCCTGGGATCTCCTCGGATCACCCAACAACCAGACCTTCTCCTCTCCCGTCCTCGGCGAAGACATCGAGATCATCGGGATCGGGTTCGATCTCTCACTCTCCACCCAGAACGGGTCATGGCTCTCCGAAGCCGCCATCTCCGTCCACGGCCAACTCAACATCCACCCCGGAGCCGGCGACGACTTCGACACACCATCCCCCATGCACTACTCCACCGGAGGGATCGTCGATCTCCGCACCCTCGACGACCCCCTGAACTTCTCCATCGAAGACACCACCATCAACATCGAGCTCTTCGAGACCTTCGACGACCAAGCCGACACCATCGATGCGATCTACGCCCCCGGATCCGTCCTCCACATCGCGTACCGCGCGCTCCCCATCCCGTCCCCCACCAGCGCAGCAACACTCCTCACGGGATCCCTGCTCCTCGTGAGACGTCGGCGCTGATCCGATCGAATGAATCTCAGCTCTGGACGTTCAGCCCGACCGGTTGCGGCTTCACCGCATGGGTGGGCTGGATCGTCACACCCAAGGGGATCCGCTTCCCATCGGGACCCTTCGGGGGGATCCCGTCGGAATCGATGATCCGCTGGATCGCCATCACACCCTCGAGCAGCTGCTCCGGACGAGGGGGACACCCGGGGACGTACACATCCACGGGGATGAACTGGTCACACCCCTGGACCGTCGCGTACGTATCGAACACCCCACCCGTGGACGCGCACGCGCCCATCGAGATCACCCACTTGGGCTCCGTCATCTGCTCGTAGATCCGCTGGAGCACGGGAAGCATCTTCACACTGATGCGCCCCGCGACGATCAACAGGTCCGCCTGACGGGGGGAGAACGCCATCCGTTCCATCCCGAACCGAGCGATGTCGTACCGAGACGACGCCGTCGCCATGAGCTCGATCCCGCAGCACGCCGTCGCGAAAGGCATCGGCCACATGCTCGACCGACGAGCCCAGTTCACCACATGGCGCAGCTGGGTCGTCAGGATGTTGTCCGTCGGGATCGCCGCTTCAATGCCCATGGTTCATCGCTCCTCAAAGCGCACGCGCCAAACACCCGCGTGGTCCCCGAGTGTACGCGTTTCGATGAGACTTCGCGTGGTTTACGCCGCGGATTCGCCGCTCGCAAGCTCGCCGTTCGTCCAGTCCGTCGCGTCCAGAACCTCGACGGCCCGATCGTGCTCGTCGAACCGGAACACACACGCCGCCCCCTCGATCCCCTCCATACTGGGGATCAGGTAGCAGTAGCGGATGTTGATCCGGTTGTCGGCCATCAGCACGCTCAGGTCACGGATCGCGCCGGGACGGTTCTCCACCCCCACCACGACCACGGGCGCTTCGACAACAGGACCGATCCCGGCGTCCACGAGCGATTCGCACATCTGGCGCAACGCCGTCTCAGGGGTTCCCAGGAGGCGCACACACCCCCGATCCTGATACTCCGTGGTCGAGATCGATGTAATGGTCACTCCCGCGGCCTTCGCAGCATCCAACACCCCGGCGAGCTCGCCCGGACGCTGCTGCAAATACACGGAAAACTCAGACAGAAGGATTCTTTGCATGGGAACTTCGATCCTAGGCACGAGCCCCGCTCGGGTCACCCATGAAGGGGATCCAACCGGGATCTTCACCCCACCCTCATCGACCGATCAGACCCCGCCCATCACTCCGATTCCGCGTCCGAACCCCCAACATTCCGCTCAGCACCCCCGAGCAGATCCGCGAGGGTCCGATCCCCGGCCCGATCCTTCGCCGCCCCCAGGAGATCATCAGGGAGCAGTTCCGAATCCGAACGCCTCAGCCCATCGATCTCGTACCCGGCCTCGAGCAGCTCGCGCACCTTCACCCGATCCCCGGGACGGGACAGCGTATACGCCTCGTCCGCGTCCTCCCCCTGCGCGATCAGATGCACCACCCCGCGCGAATGCAGCGCCACGAGCAACCGATCCGCCAGCGCCGAATCCACATCGAGCGATCCCGCCAACGAATCCGCCGTCACGTTCGAGCCCTCCTCGAACGCTTTCCCGATCACCACCCCAGCGCCCACCATCACGAGCGGGTCGAGTAGCGCCGTCCCGGGCTTCCCGAGCCCCGCACGCGCCGCGAGCCCCGACTCGACCAACCGCGCGAAGTGCTGGAGCGCAAACGTCGCTTGCATCCCGAGCAGCACGATCACCCACGTCAGGTACACCCACATCAGGAAGATCGGGAGGATCGCGAGCGACCCGTAGAACTTCGTGTACCCCGTCGCTTCCTTCAGATACAGCGTGAACGCGCTCTTCCCGATCTCCCAGATGATCGCCGCGATAAACGCTCCAGCAAGCGCGGCGCGGACCTTGATCCTCGTGTTCGGGATCGTCAGGTACATCGCGAGGAGCAGCACCGTCGAGATCAGCACCGACACCCCGAACCCCGCAAGGGTCGCGCCGATGATGTTCGATTCCCCCGAGATCGATCGGATCCACGACGCGAGCACATCCCCCACGAGGAACGTCGCCGCGAGGAGCAACGTCCCCAGGGTCAGCATCGTCCAGTACAGCATCAACCGGCGCAGCCAAGGCCTCCCCGACGGCGCGCTCGTGAGCTGATTGAACGCTTTCTCGATCTCGATCAGCATCGACATCGCGGCGTAGATCAGCACCACCACCGAAGCGATCGCGATCCACCCCGTCGGAACGTTCCGGATCGATGTGTTCACCCTCGTGATCAGGTCCGTGATGACCTGCTCCAGATCCCCCGCGCCCCCGCCGTCGTCCGCACCCGCGTCAGCGATCTCCTCCGGCGTCATCAAGTCCTCGGGCTCGAGCACCGGACCCTCGATGTCCTCCGTAGCCGACGGATCGATCCGCTGCGCCCGTTCGCGCTGGACCTCGCTCTGGACCTCGCTGATCTGCGACACCCCGATGAACCCCAGCACCCGGCGCACCCCAACGTCCACATCCTCGTCCGACACGAACGACCCGAAGATCAGCAGACCCAGCGCCATGATCGGAATGATCGAGAAAATCGTCCGGTACGACATCGCCGCCGCCATGCGCGGGATCTGGGACCGGAACAACCCACCCAATCCCATCCTCGACACCGCGACGAGCTTCTCAAGCTCATCGCGCCGAGTCCGTCCGGACCCGCCCCCCTTCGCATTGATCTCGTGCTCGTCCAGGTTCAGCTCCTGATCCCTTACCCGGGATCGCGCTTCGTCCGTTTCGGTTTCCCCGGATTCCCGGGTTTCCCGGAGGGTTTCGACGCGCGGTTGATCGCGTTCTTCATCGTCCGACGACGGATCTTCTGACCCGGCTCCTCAACGGGCTCCGCCGCGTGCCCGCCGCGCCCCTTCGGGACCGAACCCCGGCCTCTCGTCGGACCGGTCTTCCCCTTCGTCGGCGATCCCCGCCCCCCAGTCGTGGGCTTCTTCGACTTCGGATCCGCTTTCGCCCCCCTCGAATCCGCCGCCGCACGCTTCAAATCCCGAATTTCATCCCTCGTCAGCTCGCGCCACTCACCCCGCGCCACCCCCTTGAGCCGGACCGGACCCATCCCCACACGCTCCAGCTTCCGGACCGGGTACCCGACGGCCGCCAGCATCCGGCGCACCTGACGGTTCCGACCCTCACGGAGCGTCAGCTCGATCGTGGTCCGATCACGCTCCCGATGGAGCACCTCGAGCTCGACATGCGCCGTCCGTTTCGCCCCCACCGTGTGCCCGCTCTTGCGCTCCGCGAGATAGATCCCGCGCTCGATCTCCTGCGCCGCTTCCTCATCGAGCGCCCCCTTCACCACCACCTTGTACGTCTTGGGCACCCCGTACCGGGGGTGGGTCAGACGATTCGCGAGCTCCCCGTCGTTCGTGAGCAGGATCAGCCCAACCGTGTCGTAATCCAACCGACCCACAGGGAAAAGACGCGCCGCCGCCGGGTGATCCACCAGCTCCGTCACCGTCCGACGATCCATCCCGGGCTCGTCCTTCGCCGCGCTCAAGGTCCTCGAGGGCTTGTTGAGCATCACATACAGCAACCGCTCGGGCTTCTCGATCACCGTCCCCTGGACGACGATCCGATCACGCTCCGGGTCCACCCAGATCGGGAGCTCCGTCTCGATTCTCCCATTGATCGTGACTTCTCCGTCCTCGATCAGCTGTTCGCACGCGCGCCGAGACCCCACCCCCGCATCCGCGAGGACGCGCTGGAGGCGCTCCCCACGATTGGAATCGCGCAGGTCCGCGCTCGTCGCTGACTGATCGCCGTGTCGTCTACCCATACCAGACTGTATCCCGATGTCGGCCTCCCCACGCTCCGCTTTTCCAGTCCGAGCCCCCGAACCCCCGATAACACACCCAGAACTCGATCCAGATGAATCCGAGCGCTCGGAAGGAATCTCCATGACCAAAGCGACCACCACGTCCACCCTCGCAAACGCCGCCGACACGGACAACGTCGAACTCAAGCCCGTCGCCGGCTCCAAGCCCCTCCCCAACTCCGAGGACATGTTCCTCTCCCCCAGGGTCATGGACGCGGGGACCTTCGCACGCTACGCCGAGATGCTCAAAGGGATCATCGCCCAAGCCACCGCCCAGGGACGCACCCTCGAGGATTTCTCCGCTGATGCTGAGGAAATGATCCGGCGCGCCACCGAGTCCGGGACCACCCTCGACAAGCGACTCCAAGCCGGGGTCCGTCTGATGAAGCTCATCGACGAGCGTGTCGATCGGACCGAGGCCGCCCTCGACCAGATCCAAGAGAACCTCCCCAGCGCCGAGAGCGTCCAGCGCCGACTCGAAGAGCACGCCAACGCCGCCATCGACGGCGCCACCGCGCGTCTCGAATCGATCGCGAACCGCGCCGAGGAACGAGCCCGCGCCGCGCACGAACACGCCGAACGCGCCGCCGCCCGTCTCGAAGCCCTCAACACGCAGATCGAACAACGCGCCGAGCAGCTCGACACCCTCACCCGTGAATGCTCCACGCTCGCGCAGCACCGCGCGGACGAACTCAACCGCAGCGCCGACAGCGCCACCCTCGCGATCAACACCTGCGCCGAGGAAGCCGTCACCTCCATCAACGCCCGCGCGGACGAAGCCGTCACCACCGTCAGCGACCGCACCAAGGAGACACTCACGGACCTCGAGACCCGAGCGGAAAGCACCCTCTCGCGCATCGAGACCCGTCTCAACGCCGTCACGGAACAATCAACTACGCTCCAGCAGACGGCCAGCGCACAGATCGAAGAACTCCGCTCCATCATCGCCCCCGTGCGCGAAGGCGCGGAACGCGCCGTCAGCGCCCTCGGGATGGACCCCAACAACCCCAAACTCGAAGACTCCGTCCTCGGGCGCATCGAGTCCCTCGTCGAACGAGGCGAAACCCACATCGCCGCCACCGAGCGTCTCTTCCGTCAGATCGACGAGCTCCGAAACCAAGCGGAAGCAGCGAAAGCCGACTTCGGCGCCTGGCTCCTCGACGCCGCCGACAAAATCGACATCCTCGAAGAACGCAAGGACACCCTCGAAGGCCCCATCTCGACGGCCGCCGCCAACATCCAGTCCTTCACCCCCGAACTCGAATCGCGCATCGAAACCGCGATGCGAACCATCGAGCACCTGAGCACCCAGTCCAAAGCGCTCCGCGAATCCATCCACATCGCGACCGCGCTCGCCGACAAAGCCAAGAGCGATCTCACCAACCAGTCCTCCCAGATGCAAGCCCTTCTCGACGGCGCGCTCCACAAGCTCACCCAGCGCGTCGAAGAAGCCGGGACCTGGCTCGGGTCCCTCATCACCCAAGCCCAATCGCTCAAGAACGCCGGCCAGGTCGGGACCTCACCCGACCTCGTCCGCGCCCCCAGCACCGAAGCGCTCGACACCCTCAACGACCGATCCGACGCGCTCCTCCGGGATCTCGACCAGATCCAGTCCTCCCTCGAATCCCTCCGTCAGGACGGCGATTCATCCCCCATCGCCTTCACGATCGATGCGCCCACGACCGAATCCGTGAACACCACCGAACCGATCACGGAACCCAAGCCCGAGACGACCCGCGCGAGCGTGCTCCCCCAGCGTCTCCACATCGACTCGCTCTCCTTCGATGGCGCGACCGACGTGATCGAGCACACCCCGAGCGACAACGACCGGATCCCCCAATCGGCCGACTAATCCGCTCGAAGATCCAGCTCAGGACCCGACGCGCTCCCACGGGAAGTCGCGCGGGATCAGCGATTCAACGCCGCTGACAAACCCCACCATGAACTCCAGCGCGTCCACGATCCGTGGACCCGGACGGTTGAACATCTGATCCCCGTCCACCAGCGCCACGCGCCCCTCGCGCACACAGCGCATCGACGAGAACCAGTCCTGCGCTACGAGCCGCGCGTACTCGGACCTCGTCTGCTCCAGACTCAGCCCGCACGGCGCGATCACGAGCGACCCCGGTTCCGACCCCACAAACTCGTCCCGAGAGACCGCAATCGATTTCCCCCCGATCCGTTGGGCCTGCTGAGGACCCACGGCCGCCCCCGACCCATGCACGATCCGGGTCGGATTCAACGGATGCCGACCCCCAGCCCGCTCAACGAGCTGCACATTCCAATGACCCCCCACGTAGATCGGGTCGCACCACTCCATGAACCCCACGACATGCGTGTCGTCATACGGATTCACATGAACCTCAGCGTGATCCATCCGAGCCCTCAGCCCGACGACGGCCTCCATCGCCCGCGCGTCGAGCCCCATCGCGCGACCCACGCGCACGATGTCGTCCATGATGTCCTCAACGCTCTCTGGGTTCAGGACCACAACCTCGGGTTTGGAATCGAGCCGCGCGATCGCGCGTTCCACACTCGGCGCATCGATCGAACAGACCTTGCACAGGTCCTGGGTGATCACCAGATCGGGCTCCAGATCCGCAAGGCCTTGTTCATCAAGCACATACAACGACTCCCCCGACCCCACGCTCGACGACACCGTGTCGCTCAGCACCCTCGGATCATCGCCCCGGATGGGGTCGTAGTCCGTCTTCGCGCTCGTCAGAACACGAGCCGAACCCACTCCCTCGGGGAAGTTGCATTCATGGGATCGTCCCACGAGCGCGTCCTCCGCGCCCAACAGCGCCACGATTTCCGTGGCGCTCGGGATCAGACTCACGACGCGCATCGAAATCCTCCGAAAAACAGGGGGAGAGCGGGCACCAAAGCCCGCCGTGGGGCGCGTGCGCGCCCCCTACCATCGACCCGAGCGATCCCGCGCCCCGTGCGCGGCTCATCTCCGATCCTACACCCCACCCGCGCCCAAACCCGCGCGCCCCAGACCCGGACGCGCACCACAGACCCGGAGCGACAAGCGTGAGACCCCAACGAGCCATGACCATCCCCACGCTCCTCCTCCTCGCAGCCCTCTCCACGAGCGCCCTCGCGCAGGACGAGTCCCAACCGCCCGTCGATCCCGACCAGCTCGCCGACCTCGTCGATGACTGGGGTGAGCCCTCCACCGACGAACCCAGACGACCCCAGCGCCCCGGCGCCCGGCGCAACCAGAACACCACCACCACGGCGCGCCCCGAGCCCACCGTCTCCTTCGGGGTCTTCTCCGAGCCCATCGAGCTCACCACCCTCATCGATTACGTCGGGAACGCGCTCAACATCAACATCGTCGTCAAAGGCACCCCCACCGGGGAGATCGTCTTCAACGCGCCCGTCGAGGTCCCCAAGTCCAAACTCATCGACCTCCTCGACGCAATGCTCGAGCAGTTCAACTACACCGTGACCAACGACAGCGTGACCGGGTTCTGGGTCGTCCAGCCCATCACGGACCTCAAGCCCAACCCCGGCGCCGAACGCGCGAGCATGCGCATCATCCCGACCCCCAACATCAAACCCTCCCTCATCGTCCCCGCGCTCAGCGCCGCGCTCGGGTCCGGGTTCGGGGGGAACCCGGGGCAGAGCGGGGGGAGCAGCGCCCTCCAAGCGATCGACGAGCTCGGGGTCATCATCATCAACGCCCCGGCGCGCGACATCTCGCGCATCGAAACACTCGTCGAAGACCTCCTCACCATCGACAACAACCAACGCTACATCCGCTTCGAGCTCGACCACCTCGCCGCACCCGTCGCGCGGGACCGCGCCGTCGGGCTCGCCGGGGGTTCCAGCGCCTCCGCGAACAGCAGAGCCAACCAGTTCAACCCCCAGGGCGGCCAGCAGGGCGGGACCTCCATCTCCGGCGGATCCCTCTCCAACATCGGGGACCGTCTCGCCATCGACCCCCAGGGCAACGCGCTCATCTTCAAGGGGACCGAGCAGGAGATCTCGCGCGTCGAAGCCCTCCTCAAAGTCATCGACGTCCCCAACACCCTCGAGCCCAAGTCCTACTTCGCGGGCTCCTCGGCCGCGCAGATCGCCGACATCGCCGCCCGGCGCGGGCTCGGAGAAGTCATCCAGATCTCCAACGACTCCACCAACACCCAAAACCCCTTCGGCGGGTTCCGCGCCAACCAGTTCAACAACCAGCAACTCAACAACTCCACCTCAAGCGTGGACACCACGGGCGGCCCCGTCATGGTCGTGGACACCTCGCGCGGGAACATCATCTACTACGGGACCGCCACCCAACAGAAACAGCTCGCCGACCTCATGGACGAGCTCGGGACCGAAGACGAACGGGTCGTCATCCGTGAAGTCGTCCTCGACCACTCGGACGCCGACACCGTCGCCGAGCTCATGACGGCCATCATCACCGGCGAACAACGCACCGGGGACTCGGACTTCCTCCCGGGGTCCTCGGGGACACGATCCAACGCCGCGCAGAACTTCAACCCGTTCTTCCAGGGCCAGGGCGGGACCGCGGGCTCCGACGTCAACGCCGCCTTCGATCCCGACCTCGTCTCGATCACCTCCGACCCCGACAACAACCAGGTCGTCGTCAAAGCACCCATCAAGCAACAGGACGAACTCGCGCGACTCATCAAACGACTCGATCGGCGCAAGCCCCAGGTCTACATCCAAGCGATGATCGTCTCCGTCGAGGACTCCGAGAACTTCCGTCTCGCGATCGAGTCCCAGATCTCCGCCGGGGACTTCCAGTCCCAGACCAACTTCGGGCTCTCCACCGCCGGCGCGGACTTCCAAGCCCAGCGCTCCGTCGCAACAGGGCTCGCCGGGCTCACCCAAGCCGTCGTCCTCTCGAACCAGATCCCCCTGATCCTCAACGCGACCCAGACGGACACGGACATCCGGATCCTCTCGACCCCCCAGCTCCTCGTCAACGACAACCAGGAATCCGAGATCGTCTCGATCCGTGAAGAGCCCTACACCGAGATCTCCCAAGCGGACAACGCCGGGAACAACCTCGTCGGGTTTGGCGGGTTCGAAGAAGCGGGCACCACCCTCCGGGTCACCCCCTCCATCTCCGACGGCGGGTTCATGCGACTCGAGTACTTCGTCGAGCTCTCCAACTTCACCTCCGCCTCCGGCATCGACGGCTCACCCCCCCCAAGAAACACCAACACCCTCACGGGCAACGCCACCATCCCCTCCGACGGCACCATCATCATCGGCGGGATCACCGTCGAGAACGTCCGCGACACCGTCATCAAGGTCCCCCTCCTCGGAGACATCCCCCTCGTCGGGCTCCTCTTCCGTGACACGAGCAAGATCACGACCAACTCCAAGATCTACGTCTTCCTCACCCCGCGCATCATGACGGATCCGAACTTCCAGGACCTCCGCCTCCTCTCCGAAGGCCCCTACGCCGAGATGAACCTCGACCCCGAGGTCCCCGACCTCGAACCCGCCGTCATCGGGTCCAGCGCGATCACCCTCGAACAGGACGCCGCGCTCCCCGAAGCGCCCACGCGCCCCTCCGACAACGACACCCCCACCCTCACCCCCGCGATCATCGCGCCGAGCGACACGGAGTAACCCGGCGCATGCCCAAGTCCAAAGGACTCATCAAACGCTCGAAGGACCACGACGCGCTCGCGCGTCCCAAGGACGTCGCGCCCATCGTCATCGACGAATGGGACGAAGCAGCGAGCGCCTTCGGTCAGCTCCGACTCTCCGGGGACCAGCTCCGCGCCTTCGCGTCCATCGACGGGTCCGACGACGAGCCCTGGGACGTCATGCTCCAGACCCTCGCGCTCGACGAAGCGAGCGCGCTCAAGCTCCTCGCGCAGCGCACGGGTCTCGACTTCGTCTCCGAGCCCAAGCTTCAGGAATCCTCCACACGCTTCTACGAACTCATCGACCCCAACCGCGCCCGCACCTCCCAGGTCGCGTGCTCCCACAAGGACGGGTCCACCTACGTCATCGCGACCTCGCGCCCCATGCAGCCCTCCGTCTTCTCCATGCTCGAAGACGAGCTCGACGCGCCCATCAAACTCGTCCTCACCCCCAGAGCGGCCGTCGCGAACCTCATCAACAGGGGCTACGAACAACGCGGGGACCTCGTCACCGAGATCGTCGAGGACATCCCCCTCGACGAGTCCGCGATCGAATCCGCGGCCGGCGCGATCGGACGGACCACCGACCTCCTCGCGCAGGCGCGCCAGACCCCCGTCATCCGTCTCGTCAACATGATCCTCTTCGAAGCCCTCCGAAGAGGCGCATCCGACGTTCACGTCCACCCGATGGAAGAACGCCTCGCGATCCGCCTCCGCATCGACGGCATGCTCGTCGACGCCTTCTCCCCCCCCCAGACCCTCGCGCCGGCCATCAGCTCGCGTCTCAAGGTCATGACCGAGCTCGACATCGCGAACCGTCACTCCCCCCAGGACGGGCAGACGACGGTGCGCATCGGTTCGAAGAAGATCGACATCCGTCTCTCCGTCATCCCCACCATCTTCGGCGAGCGCATCGTGCTCCGCCTCCTCGACCAGTCCCAGCAAGAGCTCGACCTCGACGCTGTGGGGATGGACAAGGACATGCAGACCCAGCTCATGGACTGCGTGGACCGACCCAACGGGATCCTCCTCGTCACCGGGCCGACGGGCTCGGGCAAGACCACCACGCTCTACGCCGCCCTCGGACGGATCGACCGGGACTCGCGCAACGTCATGACCATCGAAGACCCCGTCGAATACCACCTCGACGGGATCTCCCAGATGCAGGTCAACGTCAAACGCAACGTCACCTTCGCGACGGGCCTCCGCTCCCTCCTGCGCCAGGACCCCGACGTCATCCTCGTCGGCGAAGTCCGCGACCCCGAGACCGCGCAGCTCGCGATCCAGGCTTCGCTCACCGGCCACTTGGTCCTCGCGACCCTCCACACCAACGACGCGCCCAGCGCCATCCCGCGCCTCCTCGACATCGGGGTCGAGCCCTACCTCGTCACCTCGTCCCTCATGGGCGTCCTCGCCCAGCGCCTCCTCCGGCGAAAGTGCGCCACGTGCCACGGGGTCGGAACCGTCGCCGGCGAGCAGTGCGAAACCTGCTTCGGGACCGGCTACAAAGGCCGACTCGCCGTCCACGAGCTCATGATCATGAACGACGAGCTCCGGAGACTCACCGCCGACCGCGCCGACGGCGTCACCCTCTACGAAGCCGCCGTCGCCTCCGGATTCGAACCCATGAAGATCGATGCCATGAAGAAAGTCGCCAAGGGCTTCACCGACGAAACCGAAGTCTTCCGGGTCCTCCACTAACCAAACCCCCGATGGACGACCTCCTCACATCCCAACTCCTCGAATCCATGCTCCTCGAGCCCCTGACCCTCGCAAACGAGCACGTCACCCTCGAGCCCCTCGCAATCAAACACACCACGGACCTCGTCGAAGCGCTCGACGACGACACCTTCATCCACATGCCCATGCGCTCGCGCGTCCGCACCCCGAGCGAAGTCCGGCGCTACATCGAGTTCCAGACATCGAGACCCGACACGATCGCCTTCGCCGTCCTCGAACCGTCAGGGCGCGCGATCGGGTCCACCAGCTACATGAGCATCCGCGCCGAGCACCGGAGCGTCGAGATCGGCTCCACCTGGATCGAGCAACGCGCCCGGGGAACGAACATCAACCCCGCGATGAAACGCCTCCTCCTCGCGCACGCCTTCGACAAGCGCGGCGCCATCCGGGTCGAACTGAAAACCGACGCGCGCAACGCGCGTTCGAGAGCCGCGATCCTCAAACTCAGCGCGATCGAAGAAGGCACCCTCCGCCACCACATGATCATGCCCGACGGCGCCCTCCGCGACACCGTCGTCTACGCGATCACGCGCAACGACTGGCCGGCCGTCCGTGAGCGCCTCGACTCACGGCTCGGCGCGTGAACTAAAACAGATTTACTAACGCAGCCACAGTTGTAAGTATCACAATCGGGAACGCACCATAGAACGCGAAGTATGCCGGTACAACAGCGCGGAGCCGCACGCGGGGAACGCCATCACCTTGAAGTGCCGTGAGATAGATTTTCCGTCGAGCGTTTTGATGCCAAATGAAAAAGAACGGCATCGCCAGGATCAGTAGAGAGATCCATACCCAAGCCCACGCATTACCCAACATCCCCTTTGAAGATGGGGCGTTGATGCTTCCGATTTGCTCCATCAAGGTATGGAAGAACCCAAGCCCGATCGCGATGATCGGGCACGAAATCAACCCAACGAGACTCCAGTGGCGCGTTGCCCGGACAGATCGTGCAAACGATTCTGATTCAACCAACCCCAACCGAATCTCTATCCCGCACTCAGGGCAGACTCCCCCGTCACCCAGCGCCTCAAGCGAGTACCGACACACCGGACATCTCGGCTCTGTATCGCTCACGCGATCACCGTCCCCCCGTCGTCCCCACCACCCACGATCGGCTCGATCGGCAGTGTCCGCGCCACATCCAGAAACGCGTCGTAGTTCCCGCGCGTCTCCACCACCGAGTCCCCACCGAACTTCGTCAGGAACGCGCCCGCGACCTCCATCGCGACCACGCTCTCCATCACGACGCTCGCGGCGCTGACGGCGCACACATCGCTCCGCTCGTACTGCGAATCCTCGGGCTTCTTCGTGTTCAGATCCACGCTCGGGAGCCCCTGCAACAACGTCGCGATGGGCTTCATCGTCCCCGTCACCACGATGGGCTGACCGTTCGTCATCCCGCCCTCGGTGCCCCCGGCGTTGTTTGTGGGGCGCACGAACCCGAGCGAAGCCGTGTTTTTCTTCGACTCATCGAAGTGGATCGGATCGTGCACCTGGGACCCGCGCTTGGTGGACATCTGCGCGCCCATCCCGATCTGCACCGCCTTGAACGCCTGGATCCCCATCACCGCATACGCGATCCGTGCATCGAGCTTGTCCGTCCAGTTCATCGACGACCCCACACCCGGGGGACACCCGAACACATGGCACTCGCAGTCCCCACCCACCGTGTCCTTGTCGATCTTCGCGCCCCGGATCACCTCGCGTTGCTTCTCCGTCGTCGCTTCATCGAGCGTGTACGTGTCCGACGCGTCGCGCACCTTCATCAGGTCGCGCCAGGTGTCCGGAGTCACCTGCACATCCGTCCGCGCATCGAGGATCGAGCGCACAAACCCGAATACCTCGACATCGAAGATCTCTTTGAGCACCAACCGCCCCAGCGAACACGCCGCGACCCGGGCCGCCGTCTCGCGCGCGCTCGCGCGCTCCAAAGTCTCCCGGCAGTCCGTCGTCAGCCACTTGATCGACCCGGCCAAATCCGCATGACCCGGACGAGGGCGATACACCGGAGGGGTCCGCTCCAGATCATCCAATCGCGAGTCCCGGTTCTTCACCACCATCGTGATCGGCGCGCCCGTCGCTTTGCCCAGTCGCACCCCCGTGAGCACCTCCACCACATCCGTCTCGAGCTTCTGTCTCCCCCCGCGCCCGTACCCGCCCTGACGACGCGACAGCTCGTGGTTGATCACGTCCGTATCGATCGTCAGCCCCTTCGGGACCCCCACCACCGTCGCGACCAGCGCTGGGCCGTGCGACTCACCCGAAGTCTGATACGTCAATCTCGATCCGATCATGCTCACCGCGCCGTCTCCTCAAAGGGGTCGTCCGTCTCAGTGACTATCGTCCCGAAGCACCGACAACATGTTCGAATATTGGTCAGTCCACACACGGAATCCCGGGCGAACCCCGTTCGGGTCCTGAACATACACGAACCCCGCATGGTCGATCAGGTCCTGACCCGTGTTCGGGTCCTTCGCCAGCGCCATCCACACCGACGGGAACCGATACAACTCCTCCTCGACCGGGATCTCCAGATCCGCTTTCCGGAGCACGTACGCGCCCGCGTCGTACCCCAGCGCCTTGATCAGCTCCGACAGATCCAGGTGCCGATTCGAGATATGGATCAGCAGCACACCCTCCGGGGTGAGCCGATCGAAATACAGCTGCAGCGCCTCGCGCGTCACCAGGTGCACCGGGATCGAGTCCGACGAGAACGCGTCCATCACGAGGATGTCGTACACCTCCGCGCCCCGATCCCGCTCGCGCTCGAGCAGCAACCGACCGTCCCCCAGATCCACCTCGATCACCCCCTCGGGACGATCCAGGTACGTGAACAGCCCCGAGTCCTTCGCGATCCACGCGACCGTCGGATCGATCTCGAAGAAGTGCATCGTGTCCACGTCCCGCGCGTGCGAAGCGAGCGCTCCCCCACCGAGCCCCATCACCCCCATCCGCGCCCCCTCGGGGTGGTAGCTCTTCACCAACGCGAACGCGCCCCCGCAAGGCCCGCTCGTGTGGTAGTACCCGAGCGGGATGTGCTCCAGGTCCTCACGGAGATACTGCACCCCGTGGTTCGTCGTCCCGTGCATGAGTGTCCGGATCCGCACCACGCTCTCGTCGCGCGGATCGAAGATCACATCGTCCACCACCCGGTGCACCCCGTAGAACGTCCGCTCGATGAACCGCACGCGCGGGTCCAGCGAATCGTCCACCACACTCGCCAGCAGCGGCGCCGAAGCCACCAGCACACACGCGAGCCCGTCCTTCCACGACAAGTACGTCAACACCGCCGGGATCCCGATCGCCACCGCGAACGACAGCATCGCGTTCGCGAGCACCGACCCGCTCGTGTCCCCGAACGTCCGGATCACCCACCCCATCCCGAACCCGACCACGATCACGTACCCGAACGACGCGAGCGGGAGCCCCACCCGCCGCAGCAGCGCGACACGCTTCGCGCCCGACCCCTCCACACCCCGGATCCGGACCCAGGGCAACAGCGACAACGCGCACAACAGCACGATGTGGTACTCGTACGACGCATCAAAGATCAGCGGCGACACCACCCCGTTGAACAATCCCCCCAGCGCGCCCCCCACCGACATGATCAGATAAAACTCCGTCAACCGACCCGCATGAGGACGGTCCTTCGCGAGCATCCCGTGCCCCATCAGCCCCGTCAACGCCAGCACGAACAGCTGCACCAGGATCATCGGGAGCACCGGCGCGAAGTTCTTCGAGTTCCCCGCAAGGATCAGGATCATCGAAGCGATCACGCTCACCACCAGCGGCCGACGCAGCGCCCGGATCAGCTTCCCAGCATCCACCGCGAACGCGACGATCATCGTCAGCAGGTACACCGCCAGCGGCACAACCCACAACAACGGGAGCGAAGCCACGTCCGTCGTCAGATAGCTCGTCACTCCCAGAAGCATCGACGAAGGCACGAACCCCCAGTACATCCACCGCAGACGACGCCCCCACGTCACCACATCCGCCCCCACATCGTCCTCGTCATCGACGACGGCCGTCCCCGAAGCCCCCCCGTCCGCATCGAGTTCCTTCGCGCCCCCCCGCGCCATCAGGATCGCGCCCACCGACAGCATCGTGAAGATCCCGAACCCGATGAGCCAGATCTGGCGCTGATCCCCGATCCCGAGCGTGGGCTCCACCACAAACGGATACGCCATCAGCCCAAGCAGCGACCCCGCGTTGCTCGCCGCGTACAGGAAGTACGGATCGTGCGCCCGCTCGTGACCCGTCCGCGCGAACCACGACTGCACCAGAGGACCCGCGCTCGAGATCATGAAGAACGGGAGCCCCGACACGAGCGCCAGCTGACCGATCAACCACGGGATCGGGTACGACGAAGCAACCGGGGGCGCGACCGGGGTATCGAACACCACCCCCGCAACAATCGCGAGCACCAGCAGCGCCGTGTGCCCGATCAGCTGCACCGACTTCGGGACCCGCTCCACGACGAAGTGCGCGTACAGATACCCGAGCAGCAGCACCGTCTGGTAGAACAACATGCACGTCGTCCACACCGCGCTCGTCCCCCCGAAAACCGGGAGCAGACTCTTCGCGACCATGGGCTGCACCGAGAACAGCAGCGACGCGCTCAGAAACACCGTGATGACGAAATACGCAACCATGTTCAGACACCCACGATAGGGCAATCAACGCCCCTCCATCGGAACCACGTACCATCAACCATGCAACGAGACGATCACGTCTGCCTCTGCTTCCGGGTCTCCCTCGGGAAAGTCCGCGCCTACCTCGCGCGGGAAGACCCCAAGGTCGCCTCCCTCATCTCCGAGTGCCTCGGCGCAGGGACCGGCTGCGGCTGGTGCGTCCCCTACCTCAAGCACCTCCACCACCAGCACACCCAAGGACAGACCCCGGACATCCCGGGCTCCGCCGACGACTACGAGCACGGGCGCACCCGGTTCAAAGCCACCGGGTCACGGGACCACCCCATCGACCCCGAGCCCAACACCTGACCCCACATACGAAAAGAGGGCCGGACCCATCGTCCGACCCTCCGTGTTCCGTTTGAAACGAGCGATTACTCCTCGCCGTCCTCGATGATCCGGAGCGACAGCCCCCACTCGGTCAGCTTCTCGCGCACCTCGTCGAGCGACGTCGCGCCGAAGTTCTTCACACCCATGAGCTCCGCTTCCGTGTGCGAGCACAGGTCGCCGATCGTCTGGATGTTGAGCATCTGGAGCGCCTTGCGAGCACGCACCGAGAGCTGGAGCTCCGACACGGGCTTGCTGAGCAGCTGCTCCTTCCCCGAGCCCTTGAGCTTCTCGAGGATCTGACGACGAGCCACCCGGTGCGCGTCCTCACGACCCTGACCGAGCTTCAGACCCTTCGTCGAGAGCATCCGCTTGATCTCATCGAGCGACGACTCCCCGAAGTTCTTGTACGACATCAGCTCGGACTCGTTGATCCGGATCAGATCACCCAGGGTCCGGATGTTCATCTTCTTGAGACACGTACGCGCACGGACCGTGAGCTCGAAGTCCGTCACCGGGGTGTCGAGCAGCGCGCGGCGCTTCATCACGTCGCGCTCGTTCTCTTCCTCGATCATCATCGACTTGGACGCGATCACGTCCTTCATGAACAACCGAGCCCGGTTGTGGTTCGGGTCCGTCTCCAGGATCTGACGGAGCGAACGCTCCGCGCGGACGTAATCCCCACGATCCTCGTACAGCACCGCGAGGTTCATCAGCGCGTTCACCGGAGCGGGAGAGTCCTCGCACACACGCTCGTAGAGCGACAGCGCCTCGTCGTCCTCACCCGAAAGATCGAGCTGGTACGCAAGCGCAAACGCGATCGCCAGGTCCGTCGGGTCCGCCGACAGCGCCGAACGAAGCGTCTCGATCGCCTGGTAGCGCTCGCCGTTCGTGATCTGCTCCTGCGCCTTCGCGTACAGGTCCTTCGCCGCTTTCGCGTCGGCGGCGTTCGCCGACGCGCCGATGACCATGTCCATGGGATCGTTGCTCATCCAGTGCTCCTGATGACAGCTCGCCACGCTCACCAGCGCGGCCGGTCACAACTCTAGGCCCCATCAACGCTTGAAACCACTTCGATACCCATCCAGAACCCGACCAACACCCCGTCTCACACATCCGCCGTCATCGTCGGATCCGGGATCACATCGTCGAACGGGTCCAAGTCCGGCCCAGAACCATCCTCCACCAGCGAAAGCGACTTCCACTTCCCCTGCGCGAACCGAGCACCCAGCACGATCCCCAGCATCACGATGTACAACGAAGCCCCGATCCAGGGCCCGAGCGACCCCAGCGACGGCACAAAGTGCACCAAGCTCCACCCCACACCCACGATACAGGTCCACGACAGCACGATCGTCGCAACCCCCGGCCACAACGTATCGCCCGCGCCACGGAGCGCCGCCGACGCCGTGATCGCCAACGCATCGAACACCTGGAACACCGCCGCCGCGATCATGACCTTCGACCCGATCCCGATCAGCTTCGCCCGATCCTCCGCGCTCGTCTGCGCATCGATGAACACCGCCATCAGATCCGCGCGGAACAGCACGAACACCAACGCGCACAGTCCCATGTACCCCATGGTGATCTTCAGCGCCAGCATCGCCCGTTTCGTCGCGATATCCGGGCGCCTCATCCCCATCGCCTTCCCGACCATCGCCTGACACGCGATCGACAGCCCGATCGCCGGCATAAAGCTCAGGTGCATGTACTGAAGCCCGATCCAACCCGCTGTGTTCGCGATCGTCCCGGCCTGCTCCACCGCCGCTTCGTCCAGCCCCAGATACGCCGCCCGCGCCTTCCCGCCCATCGGGACGAGCCACACCATGAGCATGTTCCAGCACACGATCTCGTTCACGAACATCAACCCGGGAACCGTCCCGACCCTCGCGAGCCCGCGCAGACACACCGCGCTCAGCTTCCACGCTTTCAGCGTCCCCAGCTCCCGCGCATACTTCGGCCCAACAAACAGCGCCATCGGGATCGCGAACTCCACGAACGACCCGATCACCGTCGCCCACGCCGCGCCCGCGAGCCCCATGGGCTCGATCCCGAGCGACCCCGCGAGCCCCGACAGCGCCCCCGTGATCGGATGCACCACGGACTCCGCGATCCACCCCCCGTTCTCGAACACGAGCTGCTGGTCCCCGAAGATGAACGTGACGTTCAGCATCACGTTGAGCACATTCGCGATGATCGCGCTGATGAACACCACCCAGGGACGATGGAGCCCGTAGAAGAAGTGGTGCACCGTGCGCGAGCTCAGGATCCACACCGCGCCCATGAGCATGATCGTCGCGTACGTCGTCTCGAGCCCCACCAAGGTCTCGTCCGAATGGATCCGACCGAAGTACGTCGGGACCAGCATGATCGCCGGCACAATCAACAACCCGCAATACGCAAGCCCGAGCCACAGCCCGTTCCACGCATACGCCGCGCCCCGCTCCGGTTTCCCCGCGCCGTAGTTCTGCGACACGAACGAGTTCACCACACCCGTCATCCCCAGCATGAACGCGCACAGCGTCCACACCAGGATCCCCCCGTTCGACTGCGCCGCAACATACACGGGCTCGGGACCGATCCGCGACACCATGAACTTGTCCGAGAACTGCATGATCGTGTGCGACGCCATCGTCGCCACACTCGGGAGCGCGATCATGAACATCTCGCGCAGCGCCCCCGACCCCGGATCATCGCTCACCGGGAGCGCCGGACCCGAATCCACCAACACCCCATCAGCGACAACGTCCACATCCGCGCTGACACGCTCGTCCACGACGACATCCGTCTGCTGATCAGTACCCTGCTGTGACATGGAATGAACCCCGAAGAAAATCAACCACCCTGTATACCGCGCCGAGCTCCACGCGCTGCGTGCCGCTCACATTCGTTCTCAAAAATGAACGATTCGGTTGTCAGAGTGTGGGTTTCATAGTGCGACGAGTCTACCACACGACCCAACCGGGTCAAGACCCCCGGGTCATTTCAACCCGGTTTCCTCGGCGCTCACCGGATCTTCAACCAACCCCTCCCCCATCCGAGCCGCGCTCAGCCGAACCGCGAGATCGATCGCGTGCGCCATCGACCCCGGATCCGCAACACCGGTCCCGGCGATATCGAACGCCGTCCCATGATCCGGCGACGTCCGCACCACATCCCCCAACCCCAACGTGATGTTCACCGCTTCATCGCGCTCGAGCAGCTTCACGGGGATCAAGCCCTGGTCGTGGTACATCGCCACCACCAGGTCGTATTTCCCAGCAACCGCCGCATTGAAAATCGTGTCCCCCGGGAACGGCCCATCCACAATCGCCCCCCCACGACGCGCAAGATCAATCGCCGGCCTGATCAAGCGCCCCTCCTCGTCCCCCATCAGCCCATCCTCCCCCGCGTGCGGATTCAGCCCGCACACCGCCACCCTCGGGCGCTTGATCCCCAGATCCAGACACGCTTGATGACCCAGATCGATCGCGCTGTGCACCGCCCCGATCGTCAGCACGTCCCGGATGTCGTTCAGCGCCACGTGCACCGTCGCGAGCACCACCCGCAGCTTCGTCCCCACGAACATCATCGCGTGACGACGCGCCCCGAACGCGCGCGCCAGCACCTCGGTATGCCCGGGCTCCGACCGACCCGCCATCGACCACGCCTTCTTGTTGATCGGCCCCGTCACGATCGCGTGCGCCCTCATCGGATCCCCGTCCGAACGCTTCGCGTCCTCGATCGCTTCGCTGAGCCAGTGAAAGCTCAGCGCCCCCGACACCTTGTGCGCCTCGCGCAGCGCCCGCACCACCACCCCCTGCTCGTCCGCGCGCGGGTCCGTATCGAGCAGCACCACCGGGTGCGCCCCCGTCGAGCTCTTCAGCCCCGACCGCGCATCCACCTGCCACCAGAACGGCTCAACCCCGCACACCTCCGCCGCCTCGTGCATGATCTTCGACGACCCGTGGATATGAAACCGCGCCGAGCGACGACGCGCCTTGTCCGCGAGCGCGCGCACAATCACCTCCGGACCGATCCCCCCCGGATCGCCCATCGAGATCGAGACTGTCGGGACACGCGCCATCCCCCATCATACGCAACCGACCGAGCGCTCAAAGAATCCGAGAACTCCTCGGGAACGAGCCGAGCACGTGCAGCTCCTTGCAGTGCGCACTCGCCGCGCGCAGCGCCTCCTGCATCGTCTCGTCGTCCTCGTGACCCAGCGCATCCACGTAGAAGGTGTAGTGCCAGTTCTCACGACCGCTCGGGCGTTTGTCGATGTGCGACAGGTTCACCCCCGCGCCGTGGAACGCCTGGAGCACCTCCACCAGCGCCCCGTGCTTGTCCTCCGTCACGAAGGTCACCGCCGTCTTGTCGTCCCCCGTCCTCCGCGCCCGCTCCTTGGAGAGCACGTAGAACCGGGTGATGTTGTCCGGGTTGTCCTCCACACTCCGATGCAGGATCGGGAGCCCGTACAGATCACCCGCAAGCTCCGAAGCGATCGCCGCCGACCCCGGGTCCGCGCCGATCTCCCGCGCCGTCGCGTTCTCCTTCATCGCCGTCTGCACCGCCTGGGACGTCGAAGCGTCCGGGAGCAGCGCCGCGTTTGGGTACTCCGCGCTCAGCCACTTCCGACACTGCTCGAACACCTCGGGCTTCGAATGGATCCGACGGATGTGCTTCGGGTCCGCATCGCTCAGGAACATGTGGCGCACCGCGATCTGCACCTCCGCGTACACCCACACCTTCCCCGCATGGGTCCACAGCGCATCGAGCGTCTCCGTGATCCCCCCACCGATCGAGTTCTCGCACGGGACCAACCCGTAGTTGCAGTGCCCCCGACGGACCTCCTCGAACACCGACCCGATCGTGCGCACATCCGCGTACTCAACGCTCGACCCGAACTGGCGCACACTCGACTGATGCGAGTACGACCCCGGAGGCCCGAGATACGCGATCCGAAGCGGACGCTCCAGCGCGAACGAACCGCTCATCAGCTCCCGATACACCCCCTCGATCGTCCGATCCGGGAGCGGCCCCTCGTTCGCGTCGATCGCGCGCTGCAGCACCTGCGCCTCACGATGGGGCGCATAGATCGGGGTCCCCGACCCACGCTTGAACTTCCCCACCTCCACAACCAACCCCGCGCGATCGTTCAGCATCTTCACGATCCGCTTGTCCAGCGCATCGATCTTCGAACGGAGCGCATCGAGCGCCTTCGAGTCCTGAACACTCTCGCTCCCCTTCGACTTCGCGTCCTTCCCCTTCCCCCCCTCGGGCTTCTTCTGAGACTGGGGCTTCTTCGACCCCTTCTTCTTCGATGCCTTCTTCGAGTTCGGAGAAGACCGCGCCGTCTTCTTCGCCGCATGTGTCTTCGAGGTCGATTTCTTGCTGGGTCGCTTCGTCATACATCCACACTATCGCACACCCGACCCCCTCCCGTGAGCGATCATCACGCTTTCCGCCCCCTTTGACCGATAATTCAATCCGTGCGCTCGCACAAAACCACCCCCCTCAACTGAAACACACCGACCCGCGCCCCCAATCATTCCCCAATGCTCCCCACCCTCCTCACAACCTCCCTCCCGACCCTCACCCTCGGCGCACAGCAGTCCCTCCCCGAAGGGGGTTCCGTCCCCCTCGCCGTCGCCCTCATCGCCGGGCTCGTCCTCTGGCTCTTCGGCGCCAAACTCGTCAAACCCGTCTTCTTCGTCCTCGGATTCGCTATCGGCGGGTTCGTCGGCGCCACCGTCCTCCCCCTCACCGGGCTCCCCCCCATCGAGATCGGATCCGTCACCATCACCCCCGGGATCACCGGGCTCATCGCCGGCGCCATCATCGGGTCCCTCGTCGCCCTCGCGATGTTCCGCATCGTCATCACCATGACCGCCGCCTTCGCCTTCGCCGTCGCAGGGCTCCTCGGCGCCATGGTCTTCCTCCACTTCAACCCCACCCAGCCCAGCACCACCGACCCCATCGACGAATCCTCCCTCGCGCTCAACGAATCCATCGACACCGACCCCGAACCCGTCTTCGAAGACGCCCTCAACCGAGAAGCGGCCAACCGCGCCATCAACGCACTCAACAACCAAAGCACCGACGAACCCTTCATCGACGACGAAACCAAACAAGAACTCCTCGACGCCGCCGAACGCTCCCGCGCCTTCGTCGAGCGATCCGTCAAACGCATCAACCACCAGCTCGAATCCATGCCCGCGCGCGACAAGATGATCGCCTTCTCCTCCATGTTCGCCGGGCTCGCCCTCGGGCTCCTCGTCGGCGTCACCATGCCCACAAGGACCTCCGCCCTCGTCACCGCCCTCCTCGGATCCGCCGTCTGGATCGGCGCAGGAGTCGCCCTCCTCACCGCACGCAACGGCCAACTCCCCGACTTCCTCCACCGCTCCTCCGTCGTCTGGGCCGCCGCCTGGATCCTCATCACCCTCCTCGGGCTCGTCGTCCAGCTCGGATTCCTCAGCAAACCCAAACACGAATCAAACAAACCGGGCTCTGACGACGACGAATGACCCCATCGGGGGACACAACCCACCCCCAACTTGACCAAAGTTCACTCCCAAGCGACAATGACCCGATCGTGACGGACCGATAGGGGGAGAGAAGAGAGCGACCCCGATCGAACGCACGGAGGCTCCATGACCACGCTCGTAACCCGACCCAAGAGCCCAGCATTGACACCCGACCGCGCGTCCACGCGCCTCCTCACGGAGACCACCCAGCGCCGAGACGACGCGTCCAGACTACTCGACGCGCTCCTCGAAGCCAAACGCGTCTCCGAGTCCAACCTCGCGCAGCTCCAGCAAGACGACATGCTCAAGCGCGTCACGGGCAAGTCCTCCATGGACAACGCCATCGCCTCCACACGCCGACTCATCGACTCCTTCAACCGGGTCATCGACGACCTCCGCCGGAACCTCTCCGACGACGAACTCGCCGAGCTCGATTCCCTCTGAGCCCGTCCGGATCGCATACGCTCGTGCCATGACGAGCACCTCCCCCACCCAATCACAAGCAACGCGCCCCGTCGTGCGCCTCAAACGCCTCGACGAGCGAGCCGTACTCCCCAAGTACCACTCCGACCTCGCCGCCGGGCTCGACCTCAGCGCCTGCCTCCCCCGAGGAGACGCGCCCGAGAAGCTCACCATCCAACCCGGGCACATCGCCAAGGTCCCCCTCGGATTCGCCTGCGCCATCCCCCCCGGATACGAAGGCCAGGTCCGCCCCCGCTCCGGGCTCTCCACCAAGCACGGCATCACCGTCCCCAACGCCCCCGGAACCGTCGATGCCGACTACCGAGGAGAGATGTTCGTCGCCCTCATCAACCTCGGCCAAGAACCCTTCACCATCGAACACGAAATGCGCATCGCCCAGCTCGTCATCGCCCCCGTTGCCCACGCGATCATCGAAGAAACCGACACCCTCGACGAAACCAACCGAGGATCCGGCGGCTTCGGCTCCACCGGGCTCTAACCCCCACCCCGACCTAAACGACCGAAACCACGACGAGCCCGCCCGCGCTCAGCGCGATCATGGACCACCCCACGATCCCGATCCACCCCGCCCGGTACGGGACCTTCCACGTCAACCACGCAGATCCCCCGATCAGCTTCCCACACTCCGGGCACGAGTCGGGAAGCACCGCACCCGTCATGTCGTAGTAACACTTCGCACAACTGATCGGCCCCACCGTCCTCACGAACCTGGGGATCAACAGCACCGCAACCCCAAGCCCGCACAGCACGATCAAATCGAGCACCACAATCGGGCGAGGCATCGACAGATCGATCGATGACCAAAACGAAACAGTCATCGCGACCACGACCCCGATCCATCGTCGGATCCGGATCGGCATCGGCACCAACGTGAGATCACCCACCCCAGCGACACCCTCCACGGGTTTCTTCCACCTCACGATCCAGATCAACGCGCCGACCACGAGAAGCCCGAGCACCGCGAACAGCCACCACAACGGGAGCTCGAACCACTTCCACACAATCCCGATCACACCCACGGAGATCCCGAACACGAGCACCATGTTCGCAATCGCGCGGTGAACCCGAACCGACAGCTCGGGCACCTCGATCACCAGCGCAGGCACAGGCTCCCCGACCCGCACGATCTCGTGCAGATCCGGACCCGTGATCTCCGCCCCCGACTCGCTCATATCGAAAGACTCAGAGCTTCAAATCCCCAAGCCCCATCCCCATCCCGCCGCCGTCACCGAGACCGCCGCCGGACGACTTGCCCTTGTGCTTGCCCTGCTTCTTCGCCTGCTCGCGCATCCGCCGAAGCTCCGGAGTCTCCTCACGGACCTCTACCTCACGACCACCGCGCCCACGGCCACCCCCGCCGCTCTGCGCGGGGCGCTCCTTGAGCTGCTTGATCGACAACGAGATCTTCCGATCCGCTTCATCGACCTTGAGCACGCGCACCTGGACGACCTCGCCCTCCTGGAGGACATCGTTCACGTTCGCGACGCGCTTCCAGTCGAGCTCCGAGATGTGCACCAGACCCTCGACCCCGGGAGCGACCTCGACGAACGCGCCGAACTCCAGGATCTTCGTCACCTTCCCCGTGAGATCAGCGCCCTCGACCACCTCGTTCTTCGCGCTCGCAAACGGGTCCGCCGTCAGCTGCTTCAGACCGAGCGAGATCCGGTTCTGATCCCAGTCGAGCTTCAGGATCTTGACCGAGACCTTCTGACCCTCGCTCACGTGCCGCGCGACGTTCTTCGCGCCGTGGTTCACGCGCTCGTGGGACAGATCGTTCAGGTGAACAAGCCCGTCCACCCCACCCAGATCGACGAACGCGCCGAAGTCCATGATCTTCCGGACCGTGCCCTCGAGCTCATCACCTTCCTTCAGCGCATCCTTCAGCGAAGCCGCGGCCTTCTCCCGCTCCTGCTGCAGAATCTCCCGCCGCGAGCACACGATGTTCCCCCCGCCGCGCTTGTCCACGCGCTGCACCGTGCACGTCATCTTCTCACCCACGAACACACCGAGATCCGCGATGTGCCCCAGGTCCACCTGGCTCGCCGGCATGAACGCGCGATGACCCGCGACCTCGAGCTCGAGCCCGCCCTTGTTCGTCCCCGTCACCCGCGCTTCAACCACCTGACCGGGCTCGAGCATCTCCCAGTCGGCCTTCTGAACCGCGCCCGGGAGCGAGCAGATGTAGATCGACTCGTTCGGCTCGTAGCGCTGCACCACGACCTCGAGCTCCGCGCCCACCACGGGCTTCTCGTCCCCGTCCTTCCACTGGGTCGATTCGAGCACACCCAGCTCCTTCGGACCGAACTCGACGAACAAGTCGTTCGCGCCAACGCTCACAACCTTCCCCGTTCGATGCTCGCGCCCACCCCGGACCTCGCGAGGACCACGGATCCCCGACTTCCCACCGGACCCCTGCGCCGGGTCCTTCGCCTCCGCGGCCCCCTCCGCCGTCAGCTCCGCCATCGCCGCCTCGATCTCCGCGTTCGTCTCCGCGTCAAGCGTCGTCTCCACGGGCTTGGGCGCACTGGGCTGCACCGCATCCGCAGCAGCCGCCGCCGCGTCGGTCGTGGTCGTGTCGTTCGGAGTCGTCTCGGGAGCGTTGGATTGTTCGGTCATGGGTCAGCAGCTGTGTCGCACGCCGTCAATCGGCCGTGCATGGAGAACGAGCCCCCGCGCCACAGCGGGGGTCAGGGAGTGCAGTCTAGCACGCGCCCCACGATCTCCAAACAAACTCGGAGATCAAGGCTTGATTTGGATTTACGACAGGACGGGACATCATCCGAACAAGATCAGGGAAGCGCCACCGCGCTCGAACCCAGCGATTCCCGGATCGCCTCCACGATCCGCTCCGCCGTCCGGACATTCACGAACCCCGCCTCCGCGTCGATCGCGGGCTTCTCACCCGAACGCACCGCGTCCAGAAACGCCTCGATCTCCTTCACGATGGGCTCCGCATCGTCGATCACGAGCTCCTCGATATTGACCAGCTCAGCCCAGTTCATGTCCGTCAGGTCCTTCCCCTCACGGATCAGGTCCCGGACCTCACGCATCTGGAGCTCGTTCGCCGTCCTCCGGATCATCTGACCCTTCTTCGCGCCGTAATCGATCTTGATGTACCCGTTGTCCCCCGTGATCCGGGTCACACGCTCCGTCTTGAGCGCGAGGCGCGACGCCGTGATGTTCGCGACACACTGACCCCCGCCGTCCTCCTCAGGAAGATTCCAGGCCAACCGCGCGTTGCACAGGTCCTCGAACTCCGAGACCACCGCAACACCCGATGCCTGCACCTCGTCGGGCTCCCGACCGTCCATCAGCATCAGCACCACATCGAGGTCGTGGATCATCATGTCCATCACCACCCCGATGTCGATCGAACGGAACGTCATCGGGGACACCCGATGCACCTCCATAAAGCGAGGCGTGATCCGCTCCCCCGTCGCCTCCGTCGCTTTCTGCATCGCGCGCGTGATCGGGTTGAACCGCTCGATGTGCCCCACCATCAGACACGCGCCGTGCTCCTCAGCGATCGCCTTGAGCTTCTGCGCCTCGTCCCCGCTGTGCGCGAGGGGCTTCTCGATCAGACACGCAACCCCCGCCCGAAGGAACGGCTCCGCGCACTTGAGGTGGTACGTTGTCGGGACCGCGATCGACACCGCATCGACCCCAGCATCGATCAGCTCCTGCTCGCTCCCGAACGCCGCGCACCCGTGCATCTGCGCGTGCTCCTGCGCCCGCTCGATGTCCGAGTCCATCACCCCCACCAGCTCCACGTTGTCGAGCTGCGCGTACACCCGCGCGTGGTGACGCCCCATCCGACCCACACCCACAGCCCCGCAACGCAAGGGCTTCACACCCGATCCATCACCCATGACAACCTCCAAACCGCGCCGCGGCGATCAATCCACCCCCCTCACACACAAACACGCTCAGACGAGCGCGTCCATCGCCTCGACGATGTCCTCTTTCCGGGTCAGCCCGACGAACTGCTTCTTCACTTCCCCGTTCTGGAACACCAGCACCGTCGGGATCGCGCTGATCCCGAACTTCATCGCGACATCACGGTTGTTGTCGATGTCCAGCTTCCCCACCTTCGCCTTGTCCCCGTAGTGCTCCGCGACATCATCGATCGTCGGCGCCAGCATCTTGCAGGGCTGACACCACTCCGCCCAGAAATCCACCAGCACCGGGGCGCTCGACCCCAACACTTCGCTCTCAAAGTTCGCGTCCGTGAACTCCAACGTGCTCGCTCCGGCCATGGATCTCCGCCTTTCCGAGAATGGTGCTTTCGTGCGCCCGGCCACGCCGTCACGACGCGCCACCAGGGCCCCAATGGTAGCACAAGCCCCGCCCCCGAGCCGACCCCGATCACCCCGCCCCAAGCCCGTTTCCACCCGAACCACCCCCGGCATTCACCCCCCGGCCAACGCCATCGCCGCATCAAGCGCCCCCCGATGCGCCCCCACGTTGTGCACACGGAAGATCCGCGCCCCCATCATCAACTGCACCACCGCAAGCCCCACACTCGACGGGTCCCGCTCCATCGGATCCGAATCCCTC
>Ga0256829_1000095_pt1 | contig 116961 bp, 118 predicted proteins | sample 131447metaG_FD_185979 | JGI IMG/M metagenome (GOLD analysis project Ga0256829, IMG submission 185979) | Hydrothermal vent microbial communities from Lau Basin, Pacific Ocean - 131-447 | ecosystem: Environmental > Aquatic > Marine > Hydrothermal vents | place: Pacific Ocean: Lau Basin... | reverse complement strand
TCTCCTTGCCCTTCTCGACATTGGTGCCTTCGAGACGGACCACGAGCGGCACCTTGAGGCCGACCTCCTTGACCGCCGCCACCACGCCCTCGGCGATCACATCGCAGCGCATGATGCCGCCGAAGATATTGACGAGGATGCCCTTCACTTGCGGATCGGAGGTGATGATCTTGAAGGCCTCGGTGACCTTTTCCTTGGTCGCCCCACCGCCCACGTCGAGGAAGTTGGCGGGCTCCGCCCCGTAGAGCTTGATGATGTCCATCGTGGCCATCGCCAGGCCCGCGCCATTGACCATGCAGCCGATCTCGCCATCCAGCGCGATATAGTTGAGGTCGTATTTCGAGGCCTCGAGTTCCTTGGGGTCTTCTTCCGAGGTGTCGCGCAGTTCTGCAATATCGGCATGGCGGTAGACCGCGTTGCCGTCAAAACCAAGCTTGGCATCAAGGACCATGAGGTTGCCGTCGGTGGTGACAATCAAGGGGTTGATCTCGAGCATCTCCATGTCCTTTTCGACAAAGGCGCGATAGAGAAGGCCCATGAGCGACACGCATTGCTTCACTTGTCCGCCGGTCAAGCCAAGCGCAAAGGCAATGCGTCGCCCGTGGTAGGGCATGTAGCCGGTGGCGGGATCGACGGCGAAGCTTAGGATCTTCTCAGGCGTTTCGGCGGCGACTTCCTCGATGTCCATGCCGCCCTCGGTCGAGCAGACAAAGCTGATCCGGCTGGTTTGCCGGTCAATCAGCAGGGCGAGATACAGCTCGCGCGCGATGCTTGAGCCGTTTTCGATATAGATGCGGTTGACCTGCTTGCCTTCGGGGCCGGTCTGATGCGTGACGAGTGTGCGACCAAGCATGCGCTTGGCTTCCTCGGCGGCCTCATTCACCGACTTGGCGATGCGCACGCCGCCCTTGTCACCGGCGCCTGCCTCCTTGAACTTGCCCTTGCCGCGGCCACCGGCGTGGATCTGCGCCTTGACCACCCAAACGGGGCCGTCGAGCGCGCCTGCGGCGGTCTTGGCCTCTTCGCCGCGCAGAACGACGCGGCCTTCGCTGACCGGCGCGCCGTAACTGCGCAACAGGGCCTTTGCCTGATATTCATGGATGTTCACACTCTTCCTCCCTTAAGTGCAACGACCGGGGCCGTCATTTGATCAGTGGCAATAGTCTCTTAAAGGCCGGGGTTCCCGCCCGGCCCAACCATTCGAATACGACCATTTCGGTTGTGGCGATGCCTGCGCCCGCGGCGCTGAGCCGGGCAATGCAGGCCCGTTCGCTCTCGAGCGTGCGCGAGGCGGTGGCGTCTGATACGACAAAGACTTCATAGCCCTCTTCGATCAGACTGGCCGCCGTTTGCAAGACGCAAACATGCGCCTCCATGCCGGCCAGCACCGCCTGCTTGCGCCCCAATCCCCGGAAATGCGCCGCGAAATCGCCGTCTTCCATGCAGGAAAAATGCATTTTGCTCAGGACCACGGTGTCTGGCGCCGGCTTGAGATCGGGCACGGTCTGTCCAAGACCGGCGGGATACTGCTCGGTCATTACCACGGGCACACCCATTTCATGTGCGCAGGCCATCAGGGTGCGGGCATTGCGAATCGTGCGTGCGGGGGCCTGCATGGCGGGGACGAGGCGCTCCTGCATGTCGATGATCACGAGCACGCTGTCGGCCGCACGGATAAGCATGATCGTCCCCCTGATGCTGTTTGCAATGTGGTATTAATTCCACTGGTATTCCAAATACCACAGTTGATTTTTACCATCAACCCGGCAAATTTCAGGCCCCGCCCGCAAGTTTCAAGGCGATGCGCCGGGTGGCGTAAAAGTGCATCATACAGGCGAGATGAAATGCCGCGTTGCAACATGCATGTGGCGATTCGGTGCGGCTCTGCTCGGCCTGAGAGTTGTTCCGTAAATCCATAAAAAGTATTATAAAACAATTATTTAAATCCGAATTTGTTGGTGTGGGTGGCGGATTGAGCGCGCCGATCTTCCGAATCGAAATTGTGCTTGAATAACAAGGCTGTCGATGGCGATCGGTTGACGTCATGCTGCACGTGCGGCGACGAATTTTGAAAAAACGATTTGCCCGGTCTGATATGCTGGTCTATGGTATACCAACGAAATGAGCACGGGCGCCACAGGGCGCGGGCGCATTGGAGGGATGACATGAAGCTACGCCCGATCGCGTCGAAATTCACGCTCAAGGATCATGTCTATGACCGTTTGCGTGAGGCGATCCTGGAGATGGACATCTACGACCAGAATGCCGACCTGCGGTTGGATGAGCGGTCGCTGGCTGAGCAGCTGAACATCTCGCGCACACCCCTGCGGGATGCGATTGCGCGGCTCGAGGCGGATGGGCTGGTGACGGTGGTTCCGCGTAAGGGCGTCTATGTGCAGCGCAAGAGCCTTGAGGAAATCCTCGAGATGATCGTGGCTTGGGCGGCGCTCGAGAGCATGGCGGCGCGGCTCGCGGTAGACAGCGCGAGCGACAGCGAAATCGCGACGCTGCGCAAGATAGCTTCCAAATACAATGACGAGTTGTCGGCAACGCGGATTGCTGAATACTCCGACGACAATCTGAAATTCCACATGCATATCCTCGAGATTTCGCATTGTGGTTTGCTCAAGAGCATGGCGGAAGGATTGTTTCTGCACATTCAGGCGGTGCGGCTGCGGTCGATGTGGGAGGGGGATCGCGTCAAGCGGTCGGTCGTCGATCACGCCGAAATCATCGAGGCGCTGGAGCGTCGCGATGCCGATGAGGCCGCCGAACGGGTGCGCGAGCATACGATGCAGTTGCATCAGCATATCCGCAAGACTTGGGGCAGGCTCGAATTGACCCGCAACGCCGCGGCCAACACAGGATGACAGCATACTCATACCCGACAGCATAGGCGGGGTGAGATAGATTTGAAACGGGAGGGAAACCATGGCAGTCGCCAGCGCACACGCAGCACATAGCAAGGCACCTGAAGGGGATATCGAGAATCTCACCGATGGGTTCCACCTGCTGATTGATGCACTCAAACTCAACGGTATTGAGACCATCTACAACGTCCCCGGCATTCCGATCACGGACCTGGGCCGCTATGCGCAAGCGCAGGGGATGCGGGTGATTTCCTTCCGCCACGAGCAGCATGCGGGCTATGCGGCCTCGGTGGCGGGCTTCCTGACCAAGATGCCCGGCGTGTGCATGACCGTCTCGGCCCCCGGTTTCATTAACGGGCTGACGGCTCTGGCCAATGCCACCACGAACTGCTGGCCGATGATCCTGATTTCCGGCTCGTCAGAGCGTGAAATCGTCGACCTGGCGCAGGGTGACTACGAAGAGATGGACCAGTTGGCCATGGCCAAGCCGTTCTGCAAGGCGGCATACCGGCTGACCTATGCGCAGGACATCGGCATCGCCGTGGCCCGCGCCATCCGCTCGGCCATCTCCGGGCGGCCCGGTGGGGTTTATCTCGACATTCCCGGCGCGATGCTGGGGCAGGTGATGGATGCAGCCGAGGGCGCACGCTCGCTCGTCAAGGTGATCGAGCCTGCACAACGGCAGATCCCCGCGAAATCGGCGATTGATCGTGCCATCGAGGTGATGAAAGGGGCCAAGCGCCCGCTGATCGTGATCGGCAAGGGCGCGGCCTATGACCAGTCCGACGATCTGATCCGCGAGCTGGTCGAGAAATCCGGCTATCCGTTCCTGCCGATGTCGATGGCCAAGGGGCTCTTGCCCGATACGCACCCGCAATGTGCCGCGGCCGCGCGCTCGATGGTGCTCAAGGACTCGGATGTGGTCATCATGATGGGGGCCCGGATCAACTGGCTGCTCAGTCACGGCAAGGGCAAGCAGTGGGGCGAACCGGGGGCCAAGCGCTTTGTCCAGATGGACATCGAGGCCGAGGAAATGGACTCGAACGTCGAGATCGCAGCCCCCATCGTGGGCGATGTCGGTTCCTGCTGCGAGGCGCTGCTCAAGGCGATGGACGGGGCCGGGATCGCACCGCCCAAGGATTGGCTCGACGCGGTGAACGCCAAGGCCACGGCCAATATGGCCAAGATGGAGACCAAGCTGCGCAACAACAACGATCCGATGGATTATCACGGGGCGCTTGGCGTCATAAAGGATGCGATCAACGACCATCCCGACACCATCCTCGTCAACGAGGGGGCCAATACGCTCGATCAGTGCCGCTCGATCGTGAACATTCACAAGCCGCGCCACCGGATCGACGTTGGCACCTGGGGGGTGATGGGGATCGGCATGGGATCGGCCATCGCGGCCGCCATCGAGACCGGCAAGCGCGTGCTGGCGGTCGAGGGCGACAGCGCCTTCGGGTTCTGCGGCATGGAGATCGAGACCGTGTGCCGCTACAACCTGCCCATTTGCACGGTCGTCTTCAACAATGACGGTATCTATCGCGGGGATGGCGAGAACTGGGGCGGCGGCGACGATCCTGCGACCACGGTTTTTGTCAAGGGCTCGCGGTATGACATGATGATCGAGGCCTTTGGCGGCGTGGGTGTCATCGCCCGCTCGCCGGATGAGCTGCGCAAGGCCGTTTACGAGGCTCTTGAGAGTGGCAAGCCCACGCTCATCAACGCAATCATTGACCCGGCAGCGGGCAGGGAAAGCGGCAATATCGGCAACCTCAACCCGCAATCGGTGGTGGCGCAGCGCCTCTATCCGCAGGCGCGCAAAGACTGAACACAGAACGAAACTGGGGCGTGGGCAACCAGCCCACGCAGCTCAGAAGATGGAGAACCCTATGAAAGCTCTTGAAGGCGTCAAGATCCTCGACTTTACCCATGTGCAATCGGGCCCGACCTGCACGCAACTCTTGGCGTGGTTTGGCGCGGATGTGATCAAGGTGGAGCGTCCCGGTGTGGGCGACGCCACCCGCAAGCAACTCGTGGATGTGCCTGGCGCGGACAGCCTCTATTTCACGATGCTCAACCACAACAAGCGCTCGATCGAGCTCAACCCCAAGAACGAAGCCGGCAAGGAGGTGCTGACGCGCCTGATCGAAACCTGCGACGTGCTGGTCGAGAATTTCGCACCGGGTGCCTTGGACCGGATGGGCTTTAGCTGGGAGCGGATTCAGGAAATCAACCCGCGCATCATCATGGCTTCGGTCAAGGGGTTTGGCCCCGGCAAGTATGAGGATTGCAAGGTCTACGAGAACGTCGCGCAATGCGCGGGTGGTGCGGCCTCGACCACCGGCTTTCTGGATGGTCCGCCGCTCGTGACCGGCGCGCAGATCGGCGATAGCGGCACGGGCCTTCATCTCGCGCTTGGCATCGTCACCGCGCTCTATCAACGCGAGCGTTCTGGCCGTGGGCAAAAGGTGCTGGCACCGATGCAGGACGGGGTGATCAACCTCTGCCGCGTCAAGCTGCGCGATCAGCAGCGCCTGGCGGCAGGACCGCTCACCGAATACTCGCAATACGGGGCGGGCATTCCCTTTGGCGACTCGACGCCGCGCGCGGGCAACGACTCGGGCGGCGGTCAGCCGGGCCGCATCCTCAAGTGCAAGGGCTGGGAAACCGACCCCAACGCCTATACCTATTTCATCACGCAGGCTGCCGTCTGGGAAAAGGTTTGCGACGTGATCGGCGAGCCGGATTGGAAAACCGCCCCCGGCTATGCGACCCCGGCCGAACGCTTGGACAAGCTCGATGCGATCTTCGAACGGATCGAACAATGGACGATGACCAAGACCAAGTTCGAGGTCATGGATATCTGCAACCCGCATGACATCCCCGTTGGTCCGATCCTGTCCACCAAGGAAATCATGGAGGATGAAGGGCTGCGCAAGACCGGCACCATCGTCGAGGTCGATCACCCGACGCGCGGTCGCTATACCTCGGTGGGATGCCCGATCAAGCTGAGCGACAGCCCGGTCGAGGTGACACGTTCGCCGCTCTTGGGTGAGCACACCGAAGAAATCCTGCGCGACGTGCTGGGCTACTCCAGCGAGGATCTGGCCCGGATCATGGAATCCGGCGCCGTGGGTACGGCCAAGCAAGCCGCCGAATAAACAAAGGTGACGGCAAGGCCGGCGCAGACCGGCCAACCGCACAACGGGAGGAGAGAATGCGACTGATAGTGATGGGGCAACAGGCCTTTGGCAAAGATGTGCTGGCCAAGTTGCTCGACACCGGGACAGACGAAGTCGTCGCGGTCTATTGTGAACCTGACAAGGACGGCAAACCCGTCGATCCGATCAAGGAACTCGCGCTGGAAAAGGGCCTGCCGGTCCATCAGCCCGCAAATTTCGATGATCCCGCCTCGCTCGAGGTGCTGGCGGGACATAAGGCCGATCTGATGGTGATGGCCTTCGTCAACGTCTTTGTGCCCGAGGCCGCGCGCGATACGCCGACCCATGGCTCGATCTGCTTTCATCCCTCCCTGCTGCCACTGCATCGCGGTCCCTCTGCGGTCAATTGGCCGATCATCATGGGGTCGACGAAATCGGGCTACTCCTGGTTTTACCCTACGGATGGCCTCGACGAGGGCGACAGCCTCCTGCAGTGGGAATGCGAGATCGGCCCTGATGACACGGTGATCGACCTCTACTTCAAGAAGATCTATCCGCATGCGGTCGATAGCGTGTTGACGGTCTGCGATCTCTTCCGCGCGGGCAATCCGCCGCGCATCGTTCCGGACGAGAGCCAAGCGACCTACGAGCGCCGCTGCACCCGCACTCACGCACGCATCGAATGGCATCGTCCGGTCAAACAGGTCTACGATCTCATTCGGGGTACCAATCCGGCACCGGGGGCCTGGACCACGCTGAACGGGGCCGAGGTCGATGTCTATGACTGCGCGCTCGTGCCGGGGGACGGCATATCGGGCCGCGTACGCGAGGTTTCTGATGCAGGTGTCTCGGTGCAATGTGTAGGCGGGCGTGTCCTGATCAAGAGGGTTCGTCCGGCAGGCGGTGCCAAGATGCCCGCTGCCGAATGGGCCGCATCGGTCGGGCTTGCGCCGGGGGCCACCCTCGGAGGCTGATACACCAGAGCAATGGGAGCGCATGATGGCACACCTTGACCAATCCCAAGCCAACAGAGGGCATCGGCAGTTCGTCGGTCGCCCACCGGGTCAAGGTCTGACATACTGCACCTTCGCGACCGCGCCGGTTGCCTGCCAAAGCTCTCCGGCGCGATTCCCATCCACCAACGCCGCAGGCGTTCCCAACGGGTTCTATTGATCATGGGCAAGAGCACACTTCACACCATCATGATGCCGGTTCGCGAAGACGGGCGGGGGCCGATCCTCTTCGCCCATGCCGCAGCCCTCGCCAAGCGCTACGACGCCCATGTGCGGGTGGTGCACTGTCACCCCAAGGCCGAAGACATGATGCCCTATGGCGTGGTGATCCCCGCTTTCCTGCGCGCGCAGTTGGAAGAGGCCAGCAAGAAGCGGGCAGATTACGAACAGGGCTATATGCGCGACAAGTTCCTTGAAGATGCCAAGCGTCACGGCATCAGCGTCGAGCCGCGCGCCATCGGCAAGCCTACCGCGGCCTTCCGCGAATACGAAGGCAAGCAGGTTGAGGTCGTGCGCCATTACGGGCGGCTGGCTGATCTGATCTGCGTGGCCAAGCCGAGCCGGGAAGAGAACCTGGGCTACAACACGCTGAAATCGGCGCTCTTCACGTCGGGGCGTCCGGTGCTGGTCTGCCCCGATACCGATCAGGTATCTCCCGACATCGGCAGCCATGTGGCGATTGGCTGGAACGGCTCGCTCGAGGCGTCGCGCGCGGTGGCGATGGCGATGCCTCTGATCGAGGGCGCGGATCAGGTGACGATCCTGACGGCAGGGCGAATCGAACACACCGCCACGCCCGAAGAGTTCCGCCATTACCTCGCGCAGCGCGGGATTACATCGCAGATCAATTCCTTTGAGCGCACCGGAAACGTAGGCCGGACGCTTTTGGACAAATGCACCGAAGTGGGGGCAAACATGCTGATTATGGGTGCTTACCACGAGAGTTATGAACGGGAATCGCTTTTGGGCGGCAATTCCGCGACGATTGTCGCAGAGGCGAAAATCCCCGTCGTCATGGTGCATTGAGGCCGCGAGCACGAGGGACGGAAAACTTGTGGACAGATTAAGGAGGACGACAGCAAACTGAAATCTGGTTCGGATAAGCCCGCAAAACATGACCGAGGAGGGTCAAGGGCTGTCAGGACCTCTAACGCATCTGGCCAAATTGACAGGCCATCAACGGGAGGAAGACATGAATATTCTGAAGACGTTAGCAATCGGCATCGCCGCGCTCGGGCTTTCGGCCCCTGCGGCAATGGCTGAATGGCAGCCGCGCAAGCCCATCGACTTTGTCATCATGGCAGGTCCTGGCGGCGGTGCAGACCAGATCGCCCGCTTTATTCAGTCGGTGGCCGAGAAGAAGGACATGACGAACCGTCCTCTGATCCCCAACAACAAGGGCGGCGGCTCTGGTGCAGAGGCGCTGATCTGGCTCAACACCACCAATGATCCCGATCACACCATTCTGGTGACGCTCAACTCGTTCTTCTCGACACCGATCCGTCAGCCGGATCTGGGTATCGACATCCAGACCTTCACCCCGATTGCGATGATGGGCGTCGACCCCTTCGCGCTCTGGGTTCACAAGGACAGCGGTATCGAGACCTTCGAGCAGTGGGTCGACGCGGTCAAGGCGGCGAATGGTGAGTATGTCACCGGCGGCACCGGCACGGGCCAGGAAGACAGCATCGTCTTTGCCTATGTGAACGGGGCCTACGACCTCAAGACCAAGTACATCCCCTTTGACGGTGGCGGCGCGGTTGCGGCGGCTCTGGCAGGCAAGCAGATCATGGCCACTGTGAACAACCCCGCCGAAGCGCGCGGTTTCTTCCAGTCGGGTGACGTGCGTCCGCTCCTGGTCTTCTCGGACGAGCAGATGAGCGCCTATCCGGGCATTCCGACGCTCAAGGAAAAGGGCCACGACTTCAGCTACTACAACCAGCGGGCCGTTGTCGGCGCGCCGGGCATGTCGGATGAAGCCGCAGCCTATTACCAGAAGCTCTTTGAAGACATCTTCAACTCGGAAGAGTGGCAGGGTTACCTCGAAGCTGAATCGCTCTCGCCGCTTTGGATGAATGCCGACGAGCAGCGCGCCTACTGGCAGCTTCAGGTCGAGAACCACACCAAGCTTCTTGAAGGCATGAAGTAACCTTAACTGAAATCAACAAACGGGAGGGCTGGCCATGCGGGTTGGCGAAATAGTGACGGCGGGCGTGCTGGCCCTCCTCTCCATCTATCTGATGTACAAGGCAACGGCGAACGGCATCGGGTTCGTCGCCGGGACCGGACCACAAGGCGGCTTCTGGCCATTCTGGCTCTCGCTGGGCATGCTGATCTCGACCGGGTTCATCGCGCTCAACGCAATTCGGGGCCTCTCTCCGGCCTCGCAATCGGACGAGCCGGTGCTCGACGATTTCGGTCGCAAGACCCTGCTTCTCGTAGGTGGTGGGATTGTCGGGTTCGTCGCCTTGGTCGACATCCTCTCCATGTATGGGGCGGTTGCGGTCTTCATGCTGTATTACCTCAAGGTCCTGGGTCGCCATAGTTGGACCCTGACCTTGCCAATGGTTCTCGTCTTTCCCCTCGGACTGTTCTTTTTCTTCGAGGGTCTGATGCAGATCACCATGCCGACTGGGATGAGTTTCACCGAGCCGGTATTCAATGTCCTGTACGACATCATCTACTGAGCCAGTCACGACCTTGCTGACATAAGGGCCAAAAAGCCATGGAAATTCTATCTCTGCTCGGCGACGGCATGCTGGTCGCCATCCAACCTCTTAACCTTTTGCTTATCCTGATCGGGGTCACGCTTGGTCTCTTTATCGGAGCTATGCCGGGGCTGGGATCTGTCAATGGGGTGGCGATCCTTTTGCCGATCACCTTTCTGGTGCCGCCCGGCTCCGCGATCATCTTTCTGGCCGCGATCTACTATGGCGCCATGTATGGCGGGGCGATTTCATCAATCACCCTCGGCATTCCCGGCGCGTCAACAGCGGTGGCCACGACCTTTGACGGCAGGCCGCTTGCCATGCAGGGCAAGGCACGCCTGGCCCTCGTGGCCGCAGCAATTGCATCCTTTGTCGGCGGCACCGTGTCCAACGTGCTCTTTACCGGCTTTGCGCCCCTGCTGGCCACGGTCGCGCTGAGCTTTGGACCGCCTGAAATCTTTGCACTGATGCTCCTTGCATTCGCGACGTTTGTCGGTCTGGGTGGCGATGACATCCCAAAGACGGTGTTCTCGATCTGCTTCGGTCTGGTGCTGGCCACCGTCGGGTTCGACCAGATTTCCGGTGCACCGCGTCTCGTGCTCTTTGATCTCAACGGCTTCCTCGGCGGGATCAGCTTCCTTGTGCTGGCCATCGGTGTCTATGGCATCGGCGAAATGATCTGGACGATCGAAAGCACGCGGGGAGAGATCAGCAAGAGTGACGCAAAGATCTCTGTCAAAGGCATCGTCGAGGATACCGGCACCACCTTCAAGCGGGGCTGGAAGGGCATGTCCATCGGCTCGTTCCTTGGCTTCTTCGTCGGGGTTCTGCCCGCCGCCGGGGCCACACCCGCCTCGCTCATGTCTTATGGCGTCTCCAAGATGATCTCGAAGCGTCCCGATGATTTCGGCAAGGGACATGTCGGCGGTGTCGCGGCACCGGAAGCAGCCAACAACTCGGCTTCGACGGGTTCCATGTTGCCGATGCTGACCTTGGGTATCCCCGGCTCGCCCACCACGGCAATCCTGCTTGGCGGCATGGTGATTTGGGGGCTTACCCCTGGCCCGCGCCTGTTCGTGGAACAGTCGGATTTCGTCTGGGGTCTGATCGGATCGTTCTACGTGTCCAACTTCTTCGCCGTGGTCGTGAATCTTGCCTTCATCCCGCTCTTTATCTGGATGCTGCGCATGCCCTTCACGGTGCTGGCACCGCTGATCTTCGTGCTCTCGGTGGTCGGTGGCTATGCGGCCATGCAGGATATGTTCGACATCTGGTTGCTGCTGATCTTCGGCTTTGGCGCGTTCTTCCTGCGCAAGTTCGACTATCCGGTGGCCCCCGCGGTGCTGGCCATCGTGCTTGGCCCGATTGCCGAACCGACGCTGCGCCAATCGCTGCTGCTGTCCTCTGGCGATCCGTCGATCTTCTTCAGCCGCCCGATTTCGGCGCCGATCATGATCGTGGCGATCATTCTGATCCTGATGCCCGCATTGAAGTATCTGCGGCCGCGCCGGGCCAAGCCTGCGGAATAACGCCCGCAGATCAGAGAAAATGGAGAGGGGGGCCGGTCGGCCCCCCTTTCAGCTTTCATATCGCGTGCTGCCGCGCCGGTTCTCGTCAATCGGCAATTCCATCAACAGGGGCTGATGCGCGCGCTGCGAACAGGCCTGCCGTGGGCAGAGATTGCAGTTAAGGCCGATAGGCGCGTAGAGCTTGGGGTCGTCGAAATTGTAACTCGAGGCATAGCGCAGGCGATGCGCAAATTTCGCCTCGCAGCCCAAGGCAAGTGTCAGGCGGCGATCCTGTGTTTCCTCGCTGAAAACCGGGCGATGCACCGTGCGGCTCACCGTGAAATAACGCGCGCCATCGGGCATTTCGACGAACTGCGGCATCATCACGCCGGGTTGGTAAAACGCCGTATGAATGTTCCAGACCGGGCAGGATCCGCCGTATTCCGCAAGGTGAAACGAGGTGGAATTGAATCTCTTGGTGACGTTCCCGGCCTTGTCGATACGCAGGAAAAAGAACGGCACGCCACGCGCGCCCTCGCGTTGCAGGGTGGTCAGGCGCTGACACACCTGTTCGAACGAGGTGCTGAATACGGCGGCAACGCGGTCAATGTCATAGGCTGCGGCCTCGGCTTCGCGCAAGAACGCGTTGTAAGGCATCAAAAATGCAGCGGCAAAGTAATTGGCCAGCTCCACCCGGAGGCGCGCCAGGGCATGTTGCGACCCCAGCCCGCTGCGGTTCACGATCCCCGACAGCACGTCAGGATAGGCCACAAGACACAGCACATGGGCCAATTGAAAGGCGCGATTTGAGGTGTCCAGCGCCTGCGACAGGTGCACGACACCTGTGGCTTCGTCATAATAACGCAGCGCATCGCCCAATTCTCCGATCCGCCGAATGCGCACGCTGATGCCGTGCCGCGTCCGCAGCCTCTCTCTCAGGTCGAAATAGCGATCCTCGGGCGAGCTGAATTCCCCGTCGCGTGCGCTTTCGGCGGCGCGTTCCAATTCCGGGAAATGGTTCTCGTGGTCGCGAAAGAAGTTGTGGATCACTGTCTCGGGTGAGCTGCGCAAGAGCTCATCGGCGGCGTTTTCGCCAGCAAGGCTCAGGATCTTTTCCAGTGCCGTGCGATAGGCCCCGTGCAATTCCAGAAAAAGATCGACCAACCGGGGGGCGTGATCGACCGCTCCGCGTAATTCCTGAAGATCCGGGCGATCGGAGGCAAAGACCGGATCGCGCACCGCATGGCGCAGGTCCGCCACCCGGCGCGCGGTTTCGTCCCGGGTCAGGTCTCGCCAATCGACAGCATAGGCGTCGGCGATAGACATCAGCATCTGAACCGACAGGCTGCGTTGGTTGTTTTCCAGCAGGTTGATATAGGACGGGCTCACGTCCAGCTTGCGGGCCATGTCGGCCTGGGTTTGCCCCCGCTCGCGCCGCAACTGGCGCAGCCGGGGGCCGATGAGCGTCTTTGCCATGCGAAACCTTACAATATTACAGAATTTTTCTTTGTAATGTTTACCATACACACATTGACATTAATTTCGTAGTGAAATCGGCGCGCTCCTATATAACTAGGGGCACCAAAACACGCGCAAGATTCTTTCGAAAGGACTGTCATGGCATATCGCATCGTAATCCTTGGGGCCTCTTACGGCTCTCTTCTTGGCACCAAGCTTTTGATGGCCGGGCAGGATGTGACGCTTGTCTGCCGCCAGTCCACGGCTGATCTCATCAACTCCGAGGGCACCGATGTGCGCATCAAGCTGCGCGACGAGGCAGAGCATCGTTCGTTCCGCTCGCATGACCTGCCTGGCACGCTCAACGCTCTGGCACCCGAGGATGTGAATCCCGCCGATTACGACATGGTGGCGCTTGCCATGTCAGAGCCGCAGTATTGTGCCCAGAATATCGTCGACCTCTTGGGGCGCATTGCCGCGGCGGGCACGCCGTGCCTCTCGATCATGAACATGCCGCCGTTGCCCTATCTGCGTCGGGTGCCGGGCCTCGATACGTCGAAGCTTGAGGCGGCCTATACCTGCCCGGGTGCATGGGCCGCGTTCAAGCCCGGCACAGTCACGCTCTGCAGCCCCGACCCGCAGGCGTATCGTGTGGCCGAGGATGGCGCCAATACGCTGCATGTCGGCCTGCCCACCAATTTCAAGGCGGCGATTTTCGAGGATGAGGCCCACAACCGCATCCTGCGTGATCTGGAGGCGGCGATTGATGCGGTGACGGTCGATGGCAAGGACGTGCCGGTCAAGCTGCGCGTGTTCGACTCGATCTATGTTCCCTTTGCCAAATGGAGCATGCTGCTTACCGGCAATTACCGCTGTGTCCTGCCCGAGGGCGCGCGCCCGATCAAAGAAGCGGTGCATGGCGATGTGGCGCTGTCGGAAAAGATCTACAGCACCGTTGACGAGGTTGTGCGCCGGTTGGGTGCAGAGGCCGACGATGCCGTTCCGTTCGCCAAATATGCCAGTGCCGCCAATGGCTTGCTCAAGCCGTCCTCGGCCGCGCGCGCGATTGAAGGCGGGGCGGACCGCATCGAACGCGTGGATATGCTCGTGAAGCTCATCGCCGAACAGCAGGGCATCGAGTCGTCGGAATTCGCGGGGATCGTGGACACAGTGAACGCGCGGCTCAAGGCCAATCGTCGCGACGCCGCTTGAACTGAGACATCCGTGCTCGCGGCTCAGGCCGCGAGCCCTTTGGTTCCCATGCGAAGAAATTTCTCGCGCCGGTCCTTGATCAGGGCGGCGCGATCCTTTTTCGACAATTCGCTCAGCATCGCCTCGATCGTCTTGCCGACTGCGGCGATGGTGCGGGCTGGGTCGCGATGTGCGCCGCCCAATGGTTCGTCAATCACCCGGTCCGCGACACCAAGCCGGGTCAGATCCTGCGCGGTGAGGCGCAGCGCCTCGGCGGCCTCGCGCATCTTTTCGGAATCCTTCCACAGGATCGAAGCGCAGCCTTCGGGCGAAATCACCGAATAAACAGAGTGTTCCAGCATCGCCACGCGGTTGGCAGACGCAAAGGCCACGGCCCCGCCAGAGCCACCTTCGCCGATAATGACCGACACCAGCGGCACGCCGATGGCAAGGCAGGTTTCGGTCGCGCGGGCGATCGCCTCGCTCTGACCGCGTTCCTCTGCCCCCTTGCCGGGATAGGCGCCGGGCGTGTCTACCAGCGTCACGACCGGCAGGCCAAAGCGGTCGGCCATCTGCATCAGGCGCACGGCCTTGCGATAGCCTTCGGGGCGGGCCATGCCGAAATTGCGGGCGATCCGGCTCTTGGTATCATTGCCCTTTTCATGGCCGATCACCATCACGGGGCGCCCGTTGATCCGGGCAAGACCGCCCATGATGGCGTGATCCTCGCCAAAGGCGCGGTCGCCGGCGAGGGGGGTGTATTCGGAAAACAATGCCTCGATATAGTCGCGGCAATGCGGGCGGTCGGGGTGGCGCGCGACCTGGCATTTTCGCCATGGGGTCAAGGACTTGTAGAGATCGCGCAACATCTCGGCGGCCTTGGCATCGAGCGCGGCGGCCTCTGCCTCGACATTCATTTCGGCGTTGCCGCGGGCAATCGCACGCAGTTCCTCGGCCTTGCCTTCAATCTCGGCCAGAGGCTTTTCGAAGTCGAGGTAGTTGGTCATTGCGCTCAGGTCTCCACGGTTGCCGTGGCGTTATATGGCTGCAAGAGCGATGATTTGCAATCACAACCGGGTCAGGAGGGCCACAGGACCGGGATCAGGGTTGCAATCAGAAGGGCGGCCATGAGCCAGTTGAAAATGCGCAGCCGGGTTTGGTTCTTGAGCAGGCGGCGGAGTTGTTGGCCAAGCAGGGTCCAGCTTGTGGTGCTGATGCTTGAGACCACAACATATACGCCTGCGACCCAGAGGACCGAGGCCAGATCACGGCCTGTCGCATAGAGGGTGATGGCCGAAAGCGCCATGCTCCACGCCTTGGGATTGACCCATTGAAACGCCGCAGATTGCAGGAAAGTCAATGGCTTACCGGACGCTTCCGCATCGCGAGGCGGGGCGGCGTTGGCGATTTTCCAGGCGAGATAGACGAGGTAGGCGACGGAACCGATCTTGAGCAGGGTGTAGCTGAGCGGCCATAGGTCGAACACCTGCATCACGCCAAGGCCCACGCAGGCCACCATTAGCGGAAAGCCCAACCCGATCCCCAACATATGGGGAATCGAGCGGGTAAAACCGAAATTCGTACCCGACGCCATGAGCATGAGGTTGTTTGGCCCCGGAGTCATGACCGTGACAAAGGCAAAAGTGGCGAGGGCGGTGAGCAAATCGAGTGTCATGTCGCAACCATATGCGATGAAACCCGCCGTGAAATTGCGTTCTGTTGCAAATCTAAGGTTTCAGTGCAATAAAATTGATCCATGGACAAGATCGGCGACCGTATATTGCATGAGTTAACCCGCGATGGCCGGATCAGCAATCTGGAGCTTGCGGAAAAGGTGGGGCTGTCGCCCTCTGCCTGTCTGCGGCGGGTGCAGGATCTGGAGCGCCGGGGGGTCATTGCGGGCTATCGCGCGGTGCTGGATCGGGGCGCGCTTGGGATCGGGTTTCTGGCCTATGTCACGGTTGGCCTCAACAGCCATACCAAGGCCAGTCAGGTGGCCTTTGAGCAGGCGATGAGCCGTGCGCCAGAGGTGGTGGAATGCCACAACATCACCGGAGCGGTGGAATATATCCTGCGGGTCGAAGTGGCCGATCTGGCGGCCTACAAACGGTTTCACACCGATGTTTTGGGTACGCTGCCGCAGGTCAATGCGATCACTTCGTACGTTGTGATGGGGTCGCCCAAGGATGGGCGCGGCTGAGCAATGCCCCCATGAAATGAAAGGGGGCCGTTGGTTCGGCCCCTCGATCATTCCTGCCATCGTAACTGGAAAGCCCCGTAAAGTCAGGGGGTTGGAAGATTGAGCACCTGACCTACGCGCAGGCGATCCGTGGGCTGCATCGTGTCGGCATTGGCGGCGAGGATGTCAGCCTGACGCGCGAAGTCGCCGTAAAAGCGATACGCAATCGACGCCAAACTGTCGCCCGTAGCCACGGTATAGGTGGTGGGTATACGGGGGCGGGCGGGCTGCGACAGGGCGCTGAGAAGAAGCGCTGTATCAACCCGGCCTTCGGCGGTCACGAGACCGTGGGGCACCTCGACCTTGCCCTTTCTTGCGGCGTCATTCACCAGCGCGTCGATATAGCCCTCGGACTGCCCCTGCTGCAGCGCGCCCAGCACCATGGTTTCCAGTGCCGCATCAACCGGCATGGCCGTCTGCGGTTGCGCAGGGGCAGGGGCCGCGGGGAGGGCGGGCAACGTGGCAACGAGCGCGCTGTTCACCAAGGGATCGGTCGCGGGCGCGGCTGCGCTGAGCGTTGAAAGGTCGGGCGCTATGCGGGTGACTTCGGTGCCATTCACGGGGGGCAGATCAGCCATGGACGGCGATTTTCCCGGCTGAAGCAGGATCAAGGCAAGCGTTATGGCGACAAATCCCGCCGCGATCAGTGTTGCACGCAACATAAGAAAACCTCGTAATAATCAACGCTTTGGGAATATGCGGCCGGGGCAGGGGCACAGGCAACCGCAGTTGCTGCATCGCCAGTGTCACGGTTTGGCACGGCTCTCTCCCCCTCGACGATTATGCGATCCGGCGGGCAGTGAGGCCGGATTTTATTGCCTACATTTAGTCTGAATTTCACGATTTCGTCAATATGGAGTGATTCGGAAATGGCATGAAAATGCCCGGAAAGCCGGTAAATGCGCCGTTTTCTGCGGCCGCGTCCGAGCCGCCGGGCAACCTTACAATCTGTAAGGTTCGTACATGAATTTTGTAAGCCTTTTGCGTGTGTTTGGCCCGCAGGCCTATCCCCAAGACGGCCTATCCGTTCTCGCGCAGGATTCCCCCTGCAAGGTAGAGGGAGCCACAGATCAGAATCCGTGCCTCGGGGCAGGTTGCGACGATCTCGGTGATAGCGGCAAGGGCGCTCTCGGCGGTGGTGGCGGGCAGGCCCGCCGCGCGCGCGGCGTCGGCCGTTACATCGGCGGGCAGGGTGTTGGCCTCGCCGGGGATCGACAGGGCGGTGAGGGCCGTGGCATGGGCGGCCAGCGGCGTGAGATAGCCCGCGATGTCCTTGGTGTTGAGCATGCCGCAGACGAGATAGGTCGGGCGCGCGGGCAGGGTGGCCAGATGCCGGGCGAGCGCCTCGCCCGCGGCGGGGTTGTGGCCACCGTCGAGCCAGACCTCGGCCCCGGGGGCCGCATCAATCAGCGGGCCGGTTTGCAGGCGTTGCATCCGCGCGGGCCAGAAGGCGCGGGTGACGGCGGCCTCATAGGCGGCCTCGCCCATCTGGAGGTGGCGCAGCGCGGTGAGGGCGGCACCTGCGTTCTCGATCTGATGCGCGCCGGGCAGGTTGGGCAGGGGCAGGTCGAGAAGGCCGGTTTCATCCTGATAGATCAGGCGGCCGCGGTCCTGCGTGGCGTGCCAGTGCTGGCCATGCGCCAGCAGGGGCGCGCCGTGGCGGGCGGCGACGGATTCGATCACGGCCAAGGCCTCGTCGGGTTGCGGGCCGACGACGCAGGGCACGCGGCGTTTGATGATCCCGGCCTTTTCGCCCGCGATCTTGGCCAGCGTGTCGCCCAGATATTGTTCATGGTCGATGGAAATCGGGGTGATGACCGTCAGCGCCGGCTGGTCGATCACGTTGGTCGCGTCCAGCCGTCCGCCAAGACCCACCTCGAGCAGGGTGTAATCCGCAGGTGTCCGGGCCATGGCCAGAAGTGCCGCGCAGGTGGTGATCTCGAAATAGGTGATCGGGTCGCTGCCGTTGGCGGCGTAGCATTCATCGAGAATGGCGGTCAGGTGCTCTTCGGTGATCAACTCGCCTGCAAGGCGGATGCGTTCGTGAAAGCGCGCAAGGTGGGGCGAGGTATAGGCGTGGACCGTCTTGCCCGCCGCTTCGAGCCCGGCGCGGATCATCGCCTGAGTGCTGCCCTTGCCGTTGGTGCCCGCGATATGGATCACCGGGGGCAGGTCGTTTTGCGGATTGCCCAAGGCCTCGAGCAAGCGCCAGACGCGATCGAGCGTGAGGTCGATGATCTTGGGGTGCAGCGCCATCATCCGGGCAAGGATGGCGTCGGATGTGGGGGCGGTCATTTTTTGGTGGCGTCCTGCTGCGGTTGTGCCTCGGGTCCGGGGGCGGGCAGGTCGCCCTTGATCGCGGGGGGCAGGCCCATCAACATGCGGGTGATGGTAATCAATTCGTCGCGCATCTGGGTGCGGGGCGTCACGCGGTCGAGCATGCCGTGATCCAGCAGGTATTCGGCGCGCTGAAAGCCCTCGGGCAGTTTTTCGCGGATGGTCTGTTCGATGACGCGCGGCCCGGCAAAGCAGATGAGCGCGCCCGGTTCGGCAATCTGGACATCGCCCAGCATGGCATAGGAGGCCGTCACACCGCCGGTGGTGGGATGGGTCAGCACCACGATATAGGGCAGGTTTGCCTCTTTGAGCATCTGCACCGCGACGGTGGTGCGGGGCATTTGCATCAGGCTCAGGATGCCCTCTTGCATCCGCGCGCCGCCTGCGGCCGAGAAGAGGATGAGGGGGCGCTTGAGTTTGACGGCGGTTTCTGCCGCCGCGATGATGGCGTTGCCGACATACATGCCCATGGAGCCGGCCATGAAGCTGAAGTCCTGGGCGGCGGCCACGATGGGCGTGCGGCCCATCTCGCCGGTGGCGACGAGCATCGCCTCTTTCTCGCCGGTCTGTTTCTGGGCGGCGCGCAGGCGGTCGGGATATTTCTTCTGGTCGCGGAATTGCAGCGGGTCGGGGGTGGGCGCGGGAACCTCGACCTCGGAGAAGATGCCGCCGTCAAAGAGCGCCGCGAACCGGGCGCGCGGCGTGATGCTCATGTGGTGGCCGCAATTGGTGCAGACGTTGAGATTGCCCGAGAGTTCGCGGTGAAACAGCATGGTGCCGCACTCGTCGCATTTGGACCAGAGGTTCTCGGGGATTTCGCGGCGCGAGAAGATCGAGTTGATCCGGGGGCGCACGTAATTGGTGATCCAGTTCATCGGGTCCGGTCCCTCTGGTGACGATTGCGCCATCACATAAGCGGGGCGCGGGCGAAATGCAATCAGCGGCGCAAGCTGAGGCGAATGGCGAGCCAGCCGCAGACGAGGATCAGCAGGTCGAGCGGCATCATCGCCCAGAGCGCCTCGGAATTGTCCACGGTGAAGGGATAGGCATAAAGCGCCATCCCGTCGAACTGCCCGCGTGGGGCGGCGATCATGATGGCGCTGAAATTGTTGATGAAATGCAGCGCCGTGGCGGGGCCAAGGGTGCCAGAGCGGGCGGTGAGGTCTGCGGCGGCAAGGCCAAAGGCCGCAGCCCAGGCGACCACGACCCAGGCATTCGTGCCAAAACTGACCGGATCGTAATGCAGCACCGCAAAGCCGAGAGAGGGCAGCACCATCCATACAAGAGGCGATGCAAAGCGCGCGGCAAGCTGGCTCTGGAGATAGCCGCGAAACACCAGTTCCTCGGCAAAGACCTGAAGAAAGAGGCCGGTCAGCGCGAGCGGCAGAAGCATCAGCCATTGCGCGGCGGGCAGGTTGGCAACCGGTTCCAGCCCGTCGGGCATGGGCAGAAAGAGCAGAACACCGTAAAGCAGCAGCATGACCCCCATTGCGCGGGTGAATTGGCGCAGGGCAAGGGCACGGGGGCCGATGATGCCAGATAGGCCGCGCCGGTGGACGATGCGCAGGGTGAGGCCCAAGGCCACGATCAAGAGGCCGAACACGAAGAGGTTGATCAACACGCCTTGGGGGTTGGAGGCGGTTTCGATGCCGGGCGCGATCTGCGCCCAAGCCTCGGGTCCGAAGAGGCGCGGCAAGAGGGCGGCATAGCCAAAGCTCAGCGCCACAAATACCGGCACGCCAAGGGCGATGCCTGCCAGAAGGCGCGCGGGATGGGCCGTGGCGCGGGCAGGGCCAACGAGGATTTCATGGGCGTCATATCTCATGCGCGCAAGCTATAGGCAGGGCTGAGGGGTTGCAATCGGCTTGCCCCCGCCGCGCCGCTGGCCTAGACCGATTTCCAGCTAATTCCGGGAGGCCTCTCATGACCAAGTTCGACAAAGCCAAACTGCCCAGCCGTCACGTGACCGAAGGGCCCGAGCGCGCGCCGCATCGGTCCTATTATTATGCCATGGGCATGACCGAGACGGAGATCCATCAGCCGCTCGTCGGTGTGGCGACCTGCTGGAACGAGGCGGCCCCGTGCAATATCGCGCTGAACCGTCAGGCGCAGGCCGTCAAGGGCGGCGTGAAAGAGGCGCATGGCAGCCCGCGCGAGTTCACCACCATCACCGTGACGGACGGGATCGCCATGGGGCATGAGGGGATGCGGTCGAGCCTCGCGAGCCGGGAGGCGATTGCCGATACGGTGGAGTTGACCATGCGCGGGCATTGCTATGACGCGCTGGTGGGGCTGGCGGGCTGTGACAAATCCCTGCCGGGGATGATGATGGCGATGGTGCGGCTGAATGTGCCGTCGGTGTTCATTTATGGCGGGTCGATCCTGCCGGGCAAGGCGCCGCAGGTGAGCGAGATTCCCGAAGATTTCCGCAGCCGTGACCTGACCGTGCAGGATATGTTCGAGGCGGTCGGGCGGCATCAGAATGCCGAGATGTCGGACAAGGCGCTGGATATGCTGGAGCGGGTGGCCTGCCCGTCGGCGGGGGCCTGCGGGGGGCAGTTCACGGCCAACACCATGGCCTGCGTGTCCGAGGCGATCGGTCTGGCGCTGATGAACTCTTCGGGTATGCCGGCCCCTTACGAGAGCCGCGATCAATATGCCGAGGCCTCGGGGCGGGCGGTGATGCACCTGCTGGAGCGCAATATCCGGGCGCGCGATGTGGTGACGCTCAAGAGTTTGCAGAATGCGGCGCGGGTCGTGGCCTGCACCGGGGGCAGCACCAATGCCGGTCTGCACCTGCCTGCGATTGCGCACGAGGCGGGGATTGATTTCTTTCTTGAGGATGTCTGCGACATCTTCCGCGACACGCCCTATTTCGTCGATCTGAAACCGGGTGGGGCCTATGTGGCCAAGGACCTTTATGATGCAGGCGGTATTCCGGTGGTGATGAAGGAATTGCGCAAGGCGGGGCTGATCCATGAGGATTGCATGACCGCGAGCGGGCGCAGCATCGGCGAGGAACTGGACCTGATCGAGCGCGAGGCCGATGGCAAGGTGATCTATCCGATTGAAACGCCGATCACCAAGACGGGGGGCGTTGTCGGTCTCAAGGGCAATCTGGCCCCGACCGGCGCGATCGTGAAAGTGGCGGGCATCGCGCCCGAACATCAGGTCTTTACCGGCCCGGCGCGCGTGTTCGAATGCGAAGAGGATGCGTTCGAGGCGGTCAAGGCGCGCGCCTACAAGGAGGGCGAGGTCATCGTCATCCGCAATGAGGGTCCGGCGGGCGGCCCCGGCATGCGCGAGATGCTGTCGACCACGGCGGCGCTGAGCGGTCAGGGCATGGGCAAGAAGGTGGCGCTGATTACCGATGGGCGTTTCTCGGGGGCCACGCGCGGCTTCTGTGTGGGTCACGTTGGCCCCGAGGCGGCGCATGGAGGGCCGATTGCCCTGATCGAGACAGGCGACGTGATCACCATTGACGCGATCAAGGGCGAATTGTCGGTGGCTCTGAGCGACGAGGAACTGGCCAAGCGCAAGGACGCGTGGAAAGGCCCGCGTGAGACCATCTACACGAGCGGCGCGCTGTGGAAATATGCGCAGTTGGTGGGCGAGACCTACAAGGGCGCTGTGACCCATCCCGGCGCGGCTGCCGAGCGGCATGTCTATATGGACCTCTGAGCGGGGCAGGGTCCGGGCGATGGCGCGCCGGACCCTGCTTGGGCTGGGGATGATGGCCCTTGCGGGCTGTCTCGCCGCGCCTGCGAGCAAGCCGCAGGCGGTGGCGGCGGTGGCGTTTTACGAGGGGGCTGTGGTGGTGACGGGGCCGCGCGGCTATTGCGTGGATGCCGCCAGCGTGCGGCGTGGGGCGTCGGGCAGTTTTGCGCTGATGGCCAGTTGTCACAGCCTCGGGCAGACCGGCGGTGTTTACGCCGATCCGGCGGTGATGACGGTTTCGGTTCTGCCGCGTGCGGCCTCGGGACAGGCGCCGGATGCGCAGGCCATGGCCCGGGCGCTGGCCCCGGCAGAGGTGCGGGTGGCGCAGGACGAGGACGATCTGGCTGTGGTGCAGGTGATGCAGGGTGGCGATGCCGTGCTGCCCGGGGGTGATCCGGTGCATTGGCGTGCCGGCATGATCGTGAACGGGCATATGGTGGGACTGGCGGTTTACGGCCCCGAGGGGCAGGGCGTGTCGGGGTCCGAGGGGCTGGCGCTGGTGCAAGCCCTGGCGCGGGCGATGCGGGGGGCAAGCCCCTCTTCCTGATCTTTGGGATGGATTGTTTCCTCTTTTGAATTAATGCTATGCAAGGATTTGGGACGTAGCATTTCGGCACGGCCGTGCGTGCGAAGATTGGCAAGGGTGCGCTCTGCATGAAATTACTGGACGTGTTGACGCATCGCCGCAGCCTGCGCATTTGGCGGCAGACCGCGCGCAATGCCCCGATGATGGGCTTGGCCGAGTTGCGGCGCGCACGGGCGCGGGCGCGCAAGCTGATGTATTCGCTCAACGAGGTGATCTCGATTGCCGATAACCGGCTGGCCCTGCCGATGATCGGGTCGAATTCGTTTTCCCGTCCGCATGGCACCGATTGGGCGTGGCGGCCGGAGTTGTGGCGCGAGCCCCTGCCGGTGCCCGGCATGGCCTCGGTCCGGTCCAAGTCGATGCTGGGGCGCGAGGTGACTTTGTTTCACGATTGCGCGCGCTCGGAGCTGTGTTTGCGCCAGTTGCGCAACAGTCGCGAGGCGGATCTGGCCCCGTATGGTTTGCGGATGGATGTGTTTGCCTTTGACGGATCGTTTCTGTCGGTGGTGCTGGATTTTCCGCAGCAGGCGGTGAACGGGCTGACCAAGCGGCATTTGTTGCGGATGGACACGATTGTGGAACTGGAAAAGCCGCTGGAAATCTTTGCCCGGCTCAACATCAAGCACGGGCCGAATACCGAACAGATCGTGCGGGAATTGCCGCTGAACGCGGAAGAAATCATGGTCGAGTTCGATCTGGCCTATTCCAACCTGAACGAAAAGCGGGTGGAGCGGGCGTGGATCGACCTGATCTTCGAGAATCCGCAGATGAGCCAGCTTGTGTTGCGGGATGTGACGTTCAGTCGTCGCCCGCGCGCGGCGCTCTAGGAGGGTGCGATGAACGAGTGGACATTGACCAAGACGCGGCTCTTTGAAGGGGTCTGGGAGGGGGTGCTGACGCGGACGGACGCGACCGAGGCCGCGCCCGAGATCGAGGTGACGCATCAGCAGCAGCCGGTGGCGGGGGTCGTGGTGACGGCCAAGCCAGAGGAAAAGCTCTGGGTGGTGCGGGTGCCGGTGCCCGTGGAGAAGATCGCCGACGGGGTGCAGACCTTTGTCATCCGGGATCGGCGGAGCGGCGAGGTTCTGGACAGTTTCGCGCTCTTGGCGGGGGATGTGCTGAGCTATGACATCCGCGCCGAGATGGCGCTCTTGCGCGAGGAATTGGACCTGCTCAAGCGGGCGTTCCGGCGGCATTGTCTGGATACGCTCTAGGGGCGTTGCATCTGATCGGGGTTACGGCGTCCCGGCCCCCGAGCCGGGGTCTCTATGCTGCTTGGGCGTGGTCCCGGGTCAAGCCCGGGACGGGTATGGTCTCGATGGGGTGCCGCACGTTCTAAAGGCGGTCGAGATCACCCTTGCGCGGGAAAATCTGTTGCACGATCCCTGCGAAGAGCAGGTAGACGCTTGTGACGACCAGCCCCCAATGCGCCCAGCTTTGCGGATCGAAATGGACCCAAGCGGCCCATCCGGCAAAGAACGTCCACGCGAGGGCCATCGGCAGGGTCAGCCAGCGCCAGCGTTCGGTGCGGACGGGATGCACGAATTTGAGCGGCAGGAACATGGCCACCGCGAGCACCACCACCAATCCGAGGATGATCCAGAAATTCGGAGCAAGCGCGAAGAGCACCAGCACCAGCATGTTCCAGCATCCGGGAAAGCCGGAAAAGGAATTGTCCTTGGTTTTCATCCGCGTGTCGGCGAAATACATCGCACTTGCAAAGGTGATCACGATGATGGCGAGCCAGCCTGTCCAGCCCGGCAAGAGATCGGATTTGAACAGCGCAAAGGCCGGGATGAACACATAGGTGAGATAGTCGATGATCAGATCGAGCAGCACGCCGTCAAATTCGGGGGCATATTGCTGCACATCGTATTTGCGCGCGAGCGGCCCGTCGATGCCGTCCACCGCAAAGGCCACCACCAGCCAGAGAAACATCAGTTCCCATTTGTGATCGACCGCCGCAAGCATCGCGAGCATCGCGAAGACGGCGCCGGTGGCAGTAAAGAGGTGAACAAGGAGTGCGCGCATCTGTAAGGTCATTCGGGTTTAATGACCCAGGGGACACGGATTTGCAAACAAAAGCCCGGCCCCTGAGAGGAGCCGGGCGCATTTTCTGGCATGCTGCTCAGTTTGCGAGCCGCACCTCTTCCAGCGGATAGGCCAGCATGTCCTGTGCCTCCCATGCGACGTGGCAGTCATGGCAGAAGCTCTGCTTGAATTTCATCGGCTGGCCGTTGGGCTGAATGCCGCCATAGACCCAATCGGCGGTCTCCGGCGCGCTGCCGGGTTCGCCCTTGGTCATGATAAAGAGCGGGCCGGGCACGGCGGCCTTTTTCTTGGCGCTGATGGTGATGCTTTCCTTGGCCAGAACAGAGCCCACGGGCATGCTCACACCCTCGGTCGCGTATTTCAGGTATTGCTCGGCGGCGATGTCATTGGCGAAGGTATAAAGCAGGCGGTTGCCATGCGCACCGGCCACGGCGGGGCGGGTCGAGGACACGGTCCAGTCGCGATAGGCGCTGGCGACGGCATCGCCCTCTTTTGCGTAGCCTGCGACCAACTCGTCCTTGATGCAGGCGTAGATTTCCTCGATCGCGGCGGCCTCGAGCGCGAAGGGGTCATCCACGTCGACGGCACATTCGGCAGCATGTGCGGTTTGCGCAAGGCTGAGGCTGGCCATCAGGGTCGCGGCGGCGAAAAGCTGGCGTTTCATTCTATGTTCACTCCCTTGAAAATCATGAGACACGTTGGTCGTCCACGCGGACATTTGCATGAATCCACTGTAATTGAACTTAACTATTGCGTGAGGCGTTGAAGGGTTCGGACGGCATCCCGTCCTTGGTCCGTGCGATTGCTGCAATGCGGCAACACTCTGTGGCGGCCGTGCGGGGATGGGCGATTTTCGACCGGATTCGCGCTATGATAGCTTTTGGGAGGGGACCTGTCCGATCCGGGAAAGGGAACCCACATGGCCGAGACCGACCTGACGACCCGCTTCATGCCCGCCAATTGGCGGCGCGATCTGGATCTTTTCTTGGTGGAACGCGCCGCCGGGATGAACGGCTATCTGCTGGCTCGATCGAGGCTGGCGAGCGTGGCGCATCTTCAGAGTCTGAGCGACTCGGAGTTGGCGGCCATGGGGCTGACGCGCGACGATATTGCCGCTTTTGTGTTCGAGGACATTCTGCCCGGTTGAGGGCAGGATACGGGTGTCGATGCAGCTTGACAGTACCGGCGGCAACGGCCAACTCTGCGCCTCATGTTCGATGTGCGACCCGTGGGATATCTCGTTGGCCTGATGGTCATGGCCATGGGCCTGACCATGGCGCTGCCGCTCTTGGTGGATATCGCCGAGGGGCGCGAACATTGGCCTGTTTTCGCCGAAAGCATGATCGTGACCTGCATTGCGGGCGGATTGGTGGCGCTGTCGTGCAAGAATTCGATGGGTCAACCACTGACGATCCAGCAGGCGTTCTTGCTGACCACTCTGGTCTGGGTGGCGATGCCGCTCTTTGGCGCGCTGCCGTTCATGCTGGGCGAGACCGATCTGGAGTTCATCGACGCCTTTTTCGAGGCAATGTCGGGCGTGACGACCACAGGGGCGACGGTGATTGCGGGGCTTGATACCCTGCCCAAGGGGCTCTTGCTCTGGCGGGGCATCCTGCAATGGCTGGGCGGTCTGGGGATCGTGATCGTGGCGCTGGTGTTCCTGCCCGAGATGCGGGTGGGGGGGATGCAATTCTTTCGCGCCGAGGGGTTCGACACCTTTGGCAAGGCGCTGCCGCGCACCATCGACATCTCGAAGGGTGTGCTCAACGTCTATCTGGGGCTGACCGCGATTTGCACGCTCACCTTTCTTGCCCTTGGCATGGGGGCGTTTGATGCGACCGTGCATGCGCTGACCACGGTCTCGACGGGGGGGTTTTCCAGCATGGACAGTTCCTTTGCGGCCTTTCCTGGCGGGCCGCAATATGCCTGCGTGGTGTTCATGATCCTGGCCAGTCTTCCCTTTGTGCGGATGATGCAGGGGGTGCAGGGCAATATCCTGCCGCTCTATCGCGACACGCAGGTGCGCACCTATCTGCGGTGGATCTTTTATTCCGTCGCCTTGGTGGTGGGTTATGATTTCATAATGAACGGCCAGTTTTCGGAAGAAAGCGTGCGCTTGCGACTGTTCAACATCGTGTCGATCTTTTCCGGCACCGGATTCGGCGATGGCGATGTGACCGCTTGGGGGACCTTTCCCTTTGTCGTGCTGATCGTAGTGGGGGCGATTGGCGGCTGCACCGGCTCGACGGGCTGTTCGATCAAGATTTTCCGCTACCAGCTGATGTTGCGCGCCATGGGGCAGCAGGCGCGGCGCATTTTCAACCCGTCCAGCGTGATGATCCTGCGCCATGAGGGGCGGCGCGTCGAGGATGAGGTGCTGCAATCGGTGATGCTGCTCTTTACCGTCTATATCCTGTCATTTGGATTCTTCTCGGTCGCGCTGGAATTGACGGGGCTCACGCTGATGGAATCGGTGACGGGGGCGTGGACCGCGATTTTCAACGTCGGTCCGGCCTTTGGCCCCAGTGTCGGGCCGACCGGATCGCTGATTGCCTTTCCCGATGCGGCGAAGGCGCTGATGATCCTTGCCATGCTGATGGGGCGGCTGGAAATTCTGGCCGTGATCGTGCTTATCCTGCCGTCGTTCTGGCGTCCCTGACACCCTGACCTGAAAAGGAGCCTGACATGGCCGAGACATCCAACGAGTTCCGCGCGCAGGCCCCTTTGGGCGCGCAGATCAGCCATATGCTGAAATCGCGCGGGGTCGAGGTGATCTTTGGCATTCCGGGCGTGCATAACCAGGAGATGTATCGCGGCATCGAAGAGGCGGGCATCACCCATGTTCTGGCGCGGCATGAGCAGGGGGCCGGATTCATGGCGGATGGTTACGCGCGGGCCACGGGCAGGCCCGGGGTGGCCTATGTGATCACCGGGCCGGGGCTGTGCAATATCCTGACGCCGCTGGGGCAGGCGTGGTCGGACAGTGTGCCGGTGCTGGTGCTGTCATCCTGTCTGGATGAGGCAGCGGCGCAGCAGGGGCAGCTGCACCAGATGCGCGACCAGCGGGCGGCGGCGGCATGTGTCACGGAATGGAGCGCCGAGGCGCGCGACGCCGCCAGTGCCTATCGGTTGATCGACCGCGCGCTTGTCGAGTTTGCCACGCGGCGCGGGCGGCCCCGGCATATCCAGGTGCCGATTGCGGCGCTGGAGGGCATGGCCGAAGCGGCGCCTGCGGCGGTGCCTTTGGAGCATGCGCCGGCGCTGGCCGCTGAGGTGGCGGCGGAGGTGGCCGGGGCGCTATGTGCGGCGCGCAAGCCGCTGATCATTCTGGGCGGTGGCGCTGTGAAGAGTGCCGCAGATTGGCACGAGATTGCGACGCGGCTGGGGGCGGCGACCTTTACCACCTATGCCGGGCGCGGGATCATGGGGGCGGCGGCCCCGCTCGATTTCGGGGCCTATCTGGCGCGGCCGGACAGCGCGTCTTTGATCGCCGAGGCCGATCTGGTGTTGGTCGTGGGCAGCGAGTTGTCGCAGAACGATCTGTGGCGGCCTGCCTTGGGGCATCGTGCGCCGCTCATCCGGGTGGACATGGACCCGGATGTTCTGGGTGGTGCCATGGCCGGGGATCGCCGGATCCTGGCGGATGCCGGGGCGCTGGCGCGGGGGATTCTGGCGCAGGATCTTGGCTCTCGGGGCGGCTGGCGACCCGAGGAGATTACGGCTGCGCGGGCACGCTGGCGGGCCGAGAGCGATGCCGAGCGACCGGGGATTGCCAGCATTTGCGATGCCCTGCGCGCCGCCTTGCCCGAGGATACGATGATCTATTCGGACATGACGCAATTCGCCTATGTCGCCAAGGAGGTCTGGCCGATGGCGCGGCCCGGTCATTGGCACCATCCCACCGGCTTTGGCACGCTGGGTTATGCGCTGCCCGCAGCGGTTGGCGGGGCAATGGCGCGGCGCGGCAAGCCCACCGTCGCCATCGCGGGCGATTACGGGTTTCAGTACACGGTGCAGGAGCTGGGCACGGCGGTGGAGCAGGGGCTGGCCCTGCCGATCCTGGTCTGGGACAATACCAAGCTGAAAGAGATCGAGGACAGCATGGTGCGTGCGCAGATCGCGCCCAATGCGGTCAAGGCGCATAACCCCGATTTCGGCGCCCTTGCGCGGGCTTACGGTGCCAATGCCGAGGCCCCGCAGAGTTTGGCGGCGCTGCAAGCGGCGGTGCAGGCGGCGCTGCGCGCGGACCGCCCTACGCTGATTCACATGACGCCGGTTCTGTCGGGACAGGCCTAGTAGACATCCCCGCGCCCGGTGACGGAAATATAGGCCGGGCATCCGGGCCGGGCGGTGTTGATGATGAGATACCAGACCGTTTCACCGGGCCGTCCGGTGCGCGAATATTCGCAGCCCGAGGGATGCGTCCACCATTGGCCCTGATGGCTGGCGGGGGGTGTGACGCTGCTTTTGCCGACCTTGATCTGGCTGGCACGGCCGATTTTCTTGGAGACATCGGCCTGAGCCGCACCGGTGAGGCCAAGGGTGAGCGCGGTGACGAGCGTGAGGATGGGTTTCATGGTCGGGACTCCGGTTCAAATGTTGTGTTCCGGCGGTCATTCCAGCGCCCGGCAGGGGCGCGTTGGCGTCAGGACCATGGCAAAAGCGCGGCTCTCCGTTCGGATTATTCTCGAATTGTACCAAAGCCTTGAGGGGCGTTCCGCTTTGCGTGCCACATTTGGCGCGCGGGCAGGGTCCATAGCGCGGTGTCTGTGCGACACGCGCTTGCTTGCGCTTGGCGGCTGTGGTTGTAGGATTGAGGCGCGATGCAGGATCTGGGGTGCGTATGAAGACGGTTCTGTTTCACGTTGGCATGCCGAAATGCGCCACCACGACGATCCAGGATTTTCTGACAAAGCAGGGGACCTGGCTGGAAGAGCGTGGGTTTTCCTACAAGAAGCACCCGGATGATCCCACCGAGAGGCAGGGAAACGCTGCGCAGTTGGCCGACTATGCGATGACCGGCACCCCTGCACAGCTGCTCGACCATCTCGACTTTTTCCTGAACTGTGACGGCGATGTCGTTCTGAGCAGTGAAATGCTGTTCGCTCTGGGGCGCGGAAACGGCTTTGAGACGATCCAGCAAGAGGTGCTGCGCCGGGGCTTTGATCTGCGGGTGATCGTTTATCTCAAACGCCAGGATTTGTGGATCGAGAGCGATTACAGACAGCATGTAAAGGACGCCAACCTCTGGGACGGGACATTTGCCGACCTGCTTGCGCTGCGCCGTTCCAAGCATACGCTTGACTATCATTTCCTCCTGACAAGTTGGGCCAAGCAGGTTGGGCATGCGCGGATGCGCGTGGTGGCTCTGAACCCGTCGCAGGATGAGGATTACGCCATCGACAGTTTTCTCGGCCTGTTGGGGCTGCGCCGTCCGGTGGACGTATCGGGAGGGAAGCGACGAAACAAGAGCCCCTCGGCCAGCGCGGCCGAGGCTGCGCGCGAGGTCAAGCGCCGCCTGATCGCGTCGGGAATTTCGCCGGGTGAGGTTCAACAGGTGATCCGCGCATTTCTGAAGGTGGCCGATGGCGTCAGCCCGCGCATCAAGGGCGAAAGCCTGCTCAGCCCGGTGGCCCGGCGGGAGCTTTTGACGGCGTATGCAAGCTCGAACGCAGCGCTGTCACGGGATTTTCTCAAGGGCAAACCCGCCTTTGACGATCCGGAGCCCGAGGCGGAGGCGGACTGGGTTTCACCAGAGGCGCGGGTGCCGATGGTGCTTGCCGGGGTGATTGCAAGGTCCTTGCTGCAAGGCCAAGACAAAGAGGCGGAGATCGAGCCAGAGCGGGAGGTGTCATTCCTGGAGCGGATAAAGACCCTGCTCCACCGCTGATATGGTCCGCCTCTTGGCGTGCCGGATTGGGGTATCATGCGCTGCCCCTCTATCGCTGTGATCTCGACGTGTTATAGACTCGCGGCCATTGGGTGATGCGACCGGCATGGCCCGTCCCGTTCAGACCACAGGCGCGGTGATGCCCGTAGCAACCTTTCATATCGGCATGCCGAAATGCGCGACGACGACGATCCAGAGCTTTCTGGAGGCGCGGGCAGACTGGCTGGCGACCCAAGGGCAGATATACGAGCGTCATCCCGAGGATCGCACGCGCAATCAGGGCAATGCGGCGCAACTGGCCGCCATCTGCATGGCGCAGGATGCCGCGCGGATGGAGGCGCATCTGGGCTATTTTCTGCGCTCGGGGCGCGATGTGGTGTTGAGCAGCGAGGTCCTGTTCGACCTGTGGCGCGAAAAAAAGTTCATGCCGCTGCGCGATGCGGTGGAGCGCATGGGCTATGAGCCACGGGTGGTGGTCTATCTCAAGCGGCAGGACCTGTGGATCGAGAGCGATTTCAAGCAGCATGTGAAGGGCCGCAGCGATTGGGTCGGCAGTTTTGAGGATCTGCTGGAGCGGCGGTGGTCGCGGGGGACGCTGGATTATCACCGGCTCTTGTCGGCATGGGAGGCGCAGGTGGGGCGCGCGGCGATGCGCATTGTGCCGCTCAACCCATCGCAGCCGCAGGATTTTGCCGTGCGCCGTTTGCTGGACGTGATCGGCGTGGCCCTGCCAGATGGGCCGCTCGGCATCGCGCAGCAGAATGTCAGCCCGCCCGCGGCGGTGATCGAGGCGGCGCGGCACATCAAGGCGGCGCTGATGGCGCAGGGGATGCGGGCACCGGATGTTGCGCCGCTCTTGGCGCGGTTCATGGCGCGGGCGTCAGACCGGGCGCAAGCCGGTGCCGCACAAGAGATCCTGAGCCCCGAGGCGCGGCGCGATCTGCTGGCGCGCTGTGCCGCCTCGAATGCGGCGCTGGCGCGGGATTTTCTAGGGGGGCGGGATCCGTTCGAGGCACCGAAGGCGGAGGCGGAGGATTGGGTGCCGCTGGCCGAGCGGGCGGTGGCGATCCTGTCGACGCATGTGGTGCAGGAGATGCGGGCAGCCCTGCCCGAGCCCAGACCCGATGGCGTGCGGGTCCGGCGCTGGCTGGGCGCGCGCCGGCGCAAGACGTGAGGGAATCTTTTGCCGGGCTGGCGCAAATTGGGCTGGTCTCGGGGCAGTGGCGCGATTAGGTAGATGGGCGATAGCGACGCAATGGAGTGAGCCCAGACATGGCTAAAATCACCTATATCGAGCATAATGGCACCCGGCACGAGGTCGAGGTGGCCAATGGCCTGACCGTGATGGAAGGCGCGCGCGACAACAATATCCCCGGCATCGAGGCCGATTGCGGCGGGGCCTGCGCCTGTTCCACCTGTCACGTCTATGTCGATCCGGCCTGGGTGGAAAAACTGCCCGCCAAGGATGACATGGAAGAGGACATGCTCGATTTCGCCTATCAGCCGGACCCGGCGCGTTCGCGCCTGACCTGCCAGCTCAAGGTGACGGATGCGCTGGATGGTCTGGTCGTGCAGATGCCGGAAAAACAGATCTGAGATGCGCGGCGCGGCGGCGGTTATCGGGGCGCTGCTGTTTGCCGGGCCGGTTCTGGCCGAACCTTGGGTCGCGAGCGGCGGTGGCAGCATCGCCGCTGCGCGCTTTGAGGCCCCCGATGACAGCTATCCGCACCGGATCATGGGGCAGATACAAGAGCGTCGTGTCCTGGCGGTGCGCGATGCCTCTGGCGCGGAAATCCGGCACGACCTGCGGCAAGGGCCGGAGCCAAGCCATGTGTTCGAGGATATGGCCCCGCGTCTTGTGGATGCCGATGGCGATGGTCAGACCGATGTCGTGGTGGTGGAATCGAGCCCCACGCAAGGTGCGCAACTCGCGATTTACACTCTGCGGCGCGGGCAGTTGGTGAAATCCGCGGCCACCCCGCATATCGGCACACGGTTTCGCTGGCTCGCACCCGCCGCGATTGCTGATCTGAATGGCGACGGGATCACCGATATCGCCTATGTCGAGACGCCACATCTGGGCAAGACCCTGCGCGTCTGGAGCTGGGCGCCGGGGGGATTGACGCAAATTGCCAGCCTCACGGGTGTCACCAATCACCGGATCGGGGATGAGGTGATCTGGGGCGGGTTGCGTGACTGTGGGGAGGGGGCCGAGATCATCGTCGCGGATGCCGGATTCCGCGAAGTATTGGCGGTGGCGTTTGACGGCGCTGACCTGACGGCGCGGCCCTTGGGGATCACGACCAACCCGGAGGGGTTCGCACAGGCGCTGACCTGCGGTTGACGCCGGTTCAGGGCAGGACGCGCTGCATGGTGATCGAGGTGGGGCGGTCATATCCGGGATGGGCGGTTTCGCCGGTTTTGACAAAGCCCATCCTGGCAAAGGCCTGGTGGTTTTCCGTCAATTCCACACGAACCTGCAATTCCACCGCGTCGAGGCCACGGGCGCGGGCGCGGTCCATGGCAAGGTCTACCAGCCGCGCGGCCATCCCTTGCCCACGCCATGCGGCATCGACTGCGAGTTTGCCCAGGTAGAGACACCCGGATTTCGGCGTCAGGAAAACGCAGGCCACGGGCGGCGTGCCGATGGTCCAGACCTCGCCATCGCGGCAGTGCTGGTCGACGGTTTCCACGGTCAGACGGTGCATGGAGGAGGGCGGGTCGATCCGGCCCTCCATCTGCGCAAAGCTGCGGCGGATGAGATCGAGGATCGCGTCGGCCTGCCCGCCGCCGGGTTGCACCCGGACCGGGGCCGTGTCGAGGGTCATTTCAGCGCGCGCCAGCCGATGTCGCGGCGACAAAAGCCCTGGGGCCAGTCGATGCGATCCACCATGGCATAGGCGCGGTCGGCCGCCTCTTGCAGGGTGGTGCCACGGGCTGTGGCGGCCAGAACGCGGCCGCCTGTCGCGGTGATCTGCCCTTGGGCGCGTGTGGTGCCGGCGTGAAAGACCATGTGAAAGCTGTCCTCGGGGCAAGTGTCCAGCCCCTTGATGACGCTGCCTTTTTCGTAATCGCCGGGATAGCCCTGTGCGGCCAGAACCACCGTGAGGGCGTGATCCTCGGCCCAGTTGACAGAGAGATCGGCAAGCCGCCCCTCGGCGGTGGCAAGCATCAGGTCGAGCGCCTGCGCGCCGAGGCGCATCATCAGCACCTGACATTCGGGATCGCCAAAGCGGCAGTTGTATTCGACAAGGCGCGGTGCGCCGTCCTTGATCATCAGCCCGACAAAGAGCACGCCTTGGTAGGGCGTGCCGCGCCGTGCCATTTCGGCCAAGGTGGGGCGGACGATCTGATCGAGCGCCTGTCGGGTGACGGCATCGGTCATCACGGGGGCGGGGGAATAGGCCCCCATGCCGCCGGTATTGGGGCCGGTGTCGCCTTCGCCCACGCGTTTGTGGTCCTGGGCGGTGCCGATGGGAAGGGCGGTCTCGCCGTCGCAAAGGACGAAAAAGCTGGCCTCTTCGCCGTCCATGAATTCCTCGATCACCACTTCGGCCCCGGCGCTTCCGAATTCGCCGCCGAACATGTCGTCAAGGGCGGCCAAGGCCTCGGGCAGGGTCATGGCGACGATCACGCCCTTGCCCGCGGCCAGACCGTCGGCCTTGACCACGATGGGGGCGCCTTGGGTTTCGACATAGCTGCGGGCGGCGGCGAGATCGGTGAAATGGGCGTAGGCGGCGGTGGGGGCGCCTGCGGCGTCGCAGATGGATTTGGTAAAGCTCTTCGAGGCCTCAAGCCGTGCGGCGGCGGCGGAGGGGCCAAAGACCAGCAATCCGGCGTCGCGCAGGCGGTCGGCGACACCGGCGGCCAAGGGCGCCTCGGGGCCGATGATGACGAAATCAATCGCCTCGGCCTCGCAAAAGCCGGCGATGACCCCGCCGTCGAGAATGTCGAGCGCCGCACATTCGGCGATTTCCGCGATGCCCGCATTGCCGGGGGCCACGATCAACCGATCGCATTTGGGGTTTTGCAGCACCGCCCAGGCAAGCGCATGTTCCCGCCCGCCCGATCCAAGGATTAGAATGTTCATGGCGGCAACTCCTGCTTGGCCTCGGTTGGTCCGCGTTCTAAGGTGGCGGGCAGCCAGACACAAGGCAGGAGGCGCGCGCATGTCCGATCTGATCGACGATCCCCAAGAGGGCGGCAATGCCCCGGAATTTTCGGTCTCGGATCTGTCTGGTGTGATCAAGCGGATGATCGAAGGCGAGTTTTCGCATGTGCGGGTGCGCGGCGAATTGGGGCGTATCTCGCGGCCACGGTCGGGGCATATCTATCTGGATCTAAAGGATGATAGTGCCGTGCTGGCGGGGATCATCTGGAAAGGGGTTGCGGCGCGCCTTGCGGTGCAGCCCGAAGAGGGGATGGAGGTGGTGGCCATGGGCCGCCTGACCACGTTCCCCGGCCAGTCGCGCTATCAGATCATCATCGAGGATATGAAGCCAGCGGGCATGGGCGCGCTGATGGCGATGCTGGAAAAGCGCAAGGCGGCGCTGGCGGCGGAGGGGCTCTTTGCGCCGGAGCGCAAGCAGGCGCTGCCCTATCTGCCCGAGATCATCGGGGTTGTGACCTCGCCCTCGGGTGCGGTGATCCGGGATATTCTGCACCGGCTCAGGGATCGGTTTCCGCGCAAGGTGCTGATCTGGCCTGTCGCCGTGCAGGGGGACAGATGTGCGCCCGAGGTGGCGCGGGCGATCCGGGGATTCAATGCGATGACGCCCGGTGGCGCGCTGCCGCGCCCCGATCTGATCATCGTGGCGCGCGGGGGCGGATCGGTTGAGGACCTGTGGGGGTTCAACGAGGAAATCGTGGTGCGTGCGGCGGCGGAGAGTGCGATTCCGCTGATTTCCGCCGTGGGCCATGAGACCGACACGACGCTGATTGATTTCGCCTCGGACAAGCGGGCGCCGACACCGACGGCGGCGGCGGAACTGGCGGTGCCGGTGCGCATGGACCTTTTGGCGTGGGTCGAGGGGCAGGGCGCGCGGCTGAGCCATGCGCTAAGCCAAGGGGTGCGCCTGCGTGGGCAGCGGCTGCGCGATCTGGCGCGGGCCTTGCCACGGGCCGAGGTGCTGCTCGATGGGCCGCGTCAACGGCTGGATGCGCTGGGCGAGCGCCTGCCTGCGGCGCTCATCCGTTCGGTGCAGGTGCGGCGGGTGCATCTGTCGGAAACGGCGGGGGCGCTGCGGCCCGCGCTCTTGCGGCGCGCGGTCGAGGGGGATCGGCGGCGGTTGCAGGCGACGGCGGCGCGGCTCAATGTGCACGCGCTCAACCGCGATATTGCGCAGAAGCGGCGCGATTTGGACCGGGTGACGCTGCGGTTTTCGGATGCGGCCAGGCGACAGAAGCAGGGCTGGGAAGATCGGCTGGCTGCATTGGAGCGACTGCGCGAGACCCTGGGATACAAGGCCACGCTCAAGCGCGGCTATGCGGTGGTGCGTGGCGATGGGGCGGTTGTGACCACGCGGGCGGCCGCCGCGGGGGCCGGAGCGCTGGCGATCGAATTTGCCGATGGGATGCTCGAGTTGTCGGGGGGCGCGACCCCGGTGCCGAAATCCAAGCCCAAGACGCCGCCCGAAGGGCAAGGCAGCCTGTTCTAATAAGCGCCGTCCGGTTTCTGCCCGCCGATGCGCTGGGTCAGGTCCGCAGCCGCCTCGGCCACTTGCCGTCCGACGGTCTCGAGCCGGGAATCGGGCAGGCGGGCGGCCAGACCCGAGACCGAGATGGCGCAGACCGCCTCGGCCTGCGGCGACCAGACCACGGCGGCAAGGCAGCGCAGGCCGGTCACGTGTTCCTCGTCATCGAGCGCGTAACCCTGGGCTCGGATGCGTTTGACGTCAACCATGGCGGTCGTGAGGCTGCGATGTGAGCGCTTGGTCATCGGGTGAAAGCCGGTGCGCGCCACGAATTCCGCGATATCGGCATCGGGCCAGGTGGCGAGAATCGCCTTGCCCATGCCAGAGCAAAAGGCGGGCACGCGCCCGCCGGGCGGCGATATGGCGCGCATGATCTCGCGGCTTTCGACCTGTGACAGCGTCACAAGCTCGTCCTGATCGAGGATCCCGAGATTGGCGGTTTCGCGCGTGATGTCGCGCAGGTGGCGCAGGAGCGGCAGCGCCGGGGTCACGAAATTATGCCGCCGGGCAAAGGCGGTGCCCACCGAAAACGCGCCGCGCCCCACATGCCAGAGCGCGCGTTCCGAATCGAACTGGGCGAAATGCTGCAATTCGAGCGTGGTCAGCAGGCGATGCGTGGTCGAGACCGCAAGACCGGCCAGCCGCGCGAGGTCTGACACGCGCGCGCCTTCGTCCTGCTGGCTGAGCAGGTGCAGCAGGCGCAGGGCGCGGGCGACAGACTGGACGCCTTGGGATTGGGGATCGGTCATGTTCGGTATACCTTTCCATACAATGGAAAACATTTTTCCCGTTCTTACAAGTGCCGCAGCGCTGAAGTAGCTGCAAAACCCGATGATTTCCTGAAATACTGGAGCGATACTCATGACCACCTATGTTGACCGTCACGGCCTGAGCGTGGCCGCACCGCTGGCCCGTCTGATCGAGGATGAGGTGCTGCTTGGGCTGAGCGCCGATCAGTTCTGGTCGGGCTATGCCGCGCTGTTGCGTGATCTGGCCCCCAGGAACGCGGCCCTCTTGGCCAAGCGGCGGGAATTGCAGGTGCAGATCGACGGCTGGCACCGCGCGCGGCGCGGCCAGCAATTCGACGGTGAGGCATATCGCGAGTTTCTGACCGAGATCGGCTATCTGGTGCCGGAACCCGAGGCATTCGAGCTGGGCACGCAGAATGTCGATGCCGAGATTGCGCAGGTTGCGGGGCCGCAACTGGTGGTGCCGGTGATGAATGCGCGTTTTGCCCTCAATGCGGCCAATGCGCGCTGGGGCAGTCTCTATGATGCGCTCTACGGCACGGATGCGATTGCGGGGCGTGCAGCGGGGCCGGGCTATGACGCGGCGCGGGGAGCCCAGGTGATTGCATGGGCGCGGGCGCATCTGGACAAGGTGGCGCCTTTGGCTTCTGGGTCTTGGGCGGATGTGGATGCCTTGGAGGTGGCGGACAGCCTACGTGTCACGGTGGGCGGCCAAGTCACCGGGCTGGCCGATGCGGGGCAGTTCGCGGGCCATACCGCGGGCGGCAACGTGATGTTGCGGGTCAACGGTCTGATGATCGAGATCGTGATTGACCGTGCCTCGACCATTGGCCGCGATGATCCCGCCGGTATTGCCGATATTCGGATCGAGAGCGCGCTGACCGCTATACAGGATTGCGAGGATTCGGTCGCTGCGGTGGATGCCGACGACAAATGCGTGGTCTACCGCAACTGGCTGGGTCTGATGCGCGGTGATCTGGAAGAGCGGTTCGAGAAGGGTGGGCGGCTCTTGACCCGGCGGCTCAACCCGGATGTGACCTATGTTGATCCGCAGGGCGCCGAGGTGGTGCATCCCGGTCGCGCGCTGATGCTGGTGCGCAATGTCGGGCTCTTGATGACCACTGATGCGGTGCTGCTGGAGGGCAAGGAGACGCCCGAGGTGATGCTGGATGCGGCTGTGACCGTGGCGGCGGCGATGCATGACCTGGCGCGCGGGCCTGAGGGCAATTCGCGGGCGGGGTCGGTCTATGTGGTGATCCCCAAGCTGCATGGGCCGGAGGAATGTGCCTTTGTCGACACGCTCTATGGGCGGGTCGAGGATATTCTGGGCCTGACGCGCAACACCGTCAAACTGGGCGTGATGGATGAAGAGCGGCGCACCTCGGCCAATCTCATGGCCTGTATCAAGGCGGTCAAGGATCGCTGCGTGTTCATCAATACCGGGTTTCTCGACCGCACCGGGGATGAAATTCACACCTCGATGCAGGCGGGGCCGGTCATTCCCAAGGGCGAGATGCAAAAGGCGATCTGGCTCGCGGCCTATGAGGCCGGGAATGTCGATGCCGGTCTTGCGGCGGGCATGACCGGGCGCGGACAGATCGGCAAGGGCATGTGGGCCAAGCCCGATGCCATGGCCGATATGCTGGAGGTCAAGATCGCGCATCCCAAGGCCGGGGCGAATACCGCATGGGTGCCGTCGCCCACCGCGGCGACGCTGCATGCCACGCATTATCATCAGGTGGATGTGGCCGGGTTGCAAGAGGCGCTGAAAGGGCGGGATCGCGCGGCGCGCGCCGATCTCTTGACGCCGCCGCTGATGGTGGGGCGGAACCTATCGGGCGAAGAGGTGCGGCGCGAGCTGGACAATTCCTGTCAGTCCATCCTGGGCTATGTGGTGCGCTGGGTCGATCAGGGCATTGGCTGTTCCAAGGTGCCGGACATCAATGATGTCGCCCTGATGGAGGATCGCGCAACGCTGCGGATTTCGTCGCAATATCTGGCGAACTGGCTTATCCACGGGATCTGCACGGCGGAGGACATCGACGCTTCGTTGCGGCGGATGGCCCCCAAGGTGGATGCGCAGAACGCGCATGACCCGGCCTATCGCCCCATGGCGCCCGATTTCGACGGGGCCGCGTTCAAGGCGGCGCGGGATCTGATTTTCGAGGGGGCCAAGCAGCCCTCGGGCTATACCGAGCCGCTGCTGCATGCGGCGCGGCGCGGGATCAAGGCGGCATAAGGGACAGGGCCATGATGACAGTGAAGCGGCTTGATCTGGCGGATGCCGGGGTGCTCCTTGCCGGGGCGCGGGCCAAGGCGGCGGAAATCGGCGTGCCGATGTGCATCGCCATCACCGACGAGGGCGGCAATCTGGTGGCATTCGAGCGGATGGATGGCGGCAAGGTCACGTCGATCACCATCGCCATCGACAAGGCCTTTACCGCGGCCGGGGCCAAGAAGGCGACGCATGAATATGGCGAGGTGAGCCAACCCGGCAAGCCGGTGTACGGCATCGCCTCGGCCATTGGCGGGCGCTTGATGGTGGTGGGCGGTGGCCTGCCGGTGATCGTGGAGGGCGAGGTCGTGGGGGGTATCGGCGTGAGTTCGGGCACACCGATGCAGGACCGCGACGTCGCAGAGGCCGGGATCGCGGCGTTTCTGGCGGGGATCTAGCCAGCCATCTGTGCACTTGCAAGGCGCGTCCCGGGCTTGGCCCGGCACCGCGCCTCGTCCGCGCAGAGGCCCCGGTCCGGGTGCCCGGCCGGGGCGGGGCGAGCGAGAGGATGAGAGTGTAACGCAGCTAGACCTCTGCCGGGGCGACCACCTCTTGAAAATTGGCAAAGAACTGTGCGGCGAGTTTCTTCGCCGTGCTCTGGATCAGGCGGCTGCCCAATTGCGCAAGCTTGCCACCGATTTCGGTGCGGGCGGTGTAGCGCAACGTGGTGACGCCGTTGTCTTCGGTCAAAGTCACATCCGCACCGCCCTTGGCATGGCCTGCGGCGCCGCCATTGCCCTGACCCGTCAGTGAAAACGCATCCGGCGCGCCGGTGGTGTCGAGCGTGACCGTGCCGGTAAAGCGCGCCTTGACCGGCCCGATCTTGAGCACGACGCGCGCCTCGAACTCGGTGTCGGAATGTTTGATCAGCTCCTCGCAGCCCGGAATGCTCTGGCGCAGGATTTCGGGATCGTTCAGCGCGGCGTAGACGCGGGATTTGGGCGCGTGAAGCGTGATTTCATCGGCGAGGTCCATGGGGTCTCCTTGATACTTGGGGAATGTCAGGTCTGGCGCTGGCCCTGGCGGCGGTGCTGGACGATCTGCGCAAGGATCGAGAGCGCGATTTCCTCGGGCGTCACGGCATGGATCGCAAGGCCTGCGGGCGCGTGAACCCGCGCCAGCGTCTCGAGCGTGGCCTCAAGCCGCGCGGCGAGGGTGGCGAACTTGCGGCGGCTGGCGACAAAGCCGATATAGGTGGCGTCAGAGGCCAACGCCGCGCGCAGGGCGTCAAGATCGCCCGCGCCCTGGGTGGCGATGACCACCATGCGCACATGGTTGGCGGCGGGCAGGGGGCCGGCATCCGGCGTGGTGATGTCAAAGCCGAAGGGCTGGGCGAGAGAGGCAAGCGCCAGAGCCACGGGCGAGGCCCCGAGAATCACCAGTTCCGGGCGGGGCAGGACGGGTTCCACGAAAATCTCCATCGCGCCCTTGCTGGGACAGCCGTTGCGGGCGATGTCGCGCCCCTCATGGCGCTGACCGGGGGTGAGACCCTGCGCGGTCAGATCCTCGTCGGGCTGAATGGAAATCAGGCGCGGTGTGCCTTCGGCGATGGCGCTCTGGGCGGCGCGGGCCACCGCACCCCGCACGCATCCGCCGCCGATCCAGCCCTGGGTCATGGTGCCATCCGCGAGGATCAGCGCCCGCGCGCCGGGTTTGGCGGCGGTGGCCCCCACGGTGCGGATCACGGTGGCGATGGCATAGGGCGCGCGTGCCGCATCCAGGCGTCGGGTGGCGGTATCGAGCGTGTCGGGGATCATTTCAGGCGCTCCAGTTGCGGGCCGAGCGTTGCCAGATCATTGAGCGTCGTGGCTGCGGCGAAGAGATCAAGATGCGGCAGGGCGGCGGCCATGGCAGCGGTCACAGGTGCGTAATCCTTCCAGCCTTTCAGCGGGTTGAGCCAGATTATGCGGCCGCCCCGCCTGCGCAGTCGCGTGAGGGCGTCGGTCAGGGCGGCGGGCGGGTCGGTGTCATAGCCGTCCGAAAGGATCACAACGACCGAGCGCGAAGTGACGCAATGCCGCGCAGGGCCATGGGCGAACTGTGCAAGCGACGCACCGATTTTCGAGCCGCCGCCAAAGCCATCGGCCAAGAGCGACAGGCGGTTGAGCGCGCGCAGCGGGTCAGGGTCGCGCAGCGCGTCCGAGATGCGTACAAGGCGGGTGTGGAACAGCCACGCATCGGTGGCGTCATCGGCGCGAATGAGGCCGGTGAGAAAGGCGAGAAACACCCGCGCGTAGATTGTCATCGAACCGGAGACATCGCACAGGGCTATGATCCGCATGCGCCGGTCCGGGCGCTTCTTGCGTGGGAGTGTCAGCGGCTCGCCCCCGGTCGAGAGGCTGGCGCGGATCAGGCGGCGAAAGTGGATGTGATCGCCCCGGCGCGCGGCGCGGCGGCGGCGAGAGCGGCGGTAGGCGAGGGAATGCGCGAGGTGGCGGGCGATGGATTCCGCGGCGGCAATGTCCTGCGGGCTGACCAGTTTGCGCATGTCGTGATGCATGAGGCTGGCGGTGCGGCTGGCGATGAGCGTGCCGGTGCCCTCGCCATGCGCGGCACCTGCACCATCGTCGGGGGCGTGAATTTGCCCGCGCGCGGCGGCGTTTTCACCGCTTGCCTCGCGGCTGTTGCGGCTGTGGGCGTTGCCGCCGCGCTCTGACGGGGCAAATTTTTCGCGCACGCGGCCGGCGTTCAGCCAATAGCTGTCAAAGAGCGCGTCGAACTGCGTCACCTCATCGGCGGTGCTGGCGCAGACCGACTTGAGGGCGCGGCGTGTTTCGTCGGGGTTGGCGGCGTTGACATGGGTGAGCGCGGCGAGGGCTGTTTCCGTCTCGCCCACCCCCAACCGCAGGCCATTGGCGCGCAGATGGGCGATGAAACCCGCGACACGCGCCGATGGCCCCGGATCGCGGGCGGCAAAGCGGGTGACGCGGCTCATGCCGCTTGTCCCGCAAGGCGCTGCGCCACTTCGGTGGTGATGCGGGCGCGGTCCACTTGGGTCTTGAGCAGGGTGGCAAGGGCGGCTTGCAGGGCCACCGGATCATGGGTCAGGTCGTTGATCCCGAGGCCGGCAAGGGCGGCGGCGAAATCGAGGGTCTCGGCGATGCCGGGGGTTTTCTCCAGATCCTCGCGGCGGAGTGTCTGCACGAAGCTGACGATCTGGCGGGTGAGGTGTTGGTCGATCTGGGGACAGCGGCCTTGCAATATTGCAAGCTCTGCGGCGCGGTCAGGGTAGTCGACATGCGCATAAATGCAGCGTCTGCGCAGCGCATCCGAGAGGTCGCGGGTGCCATTGGCCGTGAGAATCACCATAGGGCGCGCCGTGGCGCCGATGGTGCCCATCTCGGGAATGGTGATCTGGAACTCGGACAGGATTTCAAGGAGATAGGCCTCGAATTCCTCATCGGCGCGGTCAATCTCGTCGATCAGCAGAACCGGCGATTCCGTCTGCCTGATGGCCTGCAACAAGGGACGCTCCAGAAGATAGTCATCCGAGAATATCCGCGCCTCGACGCCGGCCCCTGTCTCGCCCCCTTCGGCGGCGGCGCGGATGGCAAGGAGTTGGCGGGGGTAGTTCCATTCGTAGATGGCTTGGGCGGCGTCCAGCCCTTCGTAGCATTGCAGCCGGATCAGGCGCGCGCCCTTGAGGGCGGCCAGCACGCGGGCCACTTCGGTCTTGCCCACGCCCGCCGCCCCTTCGAGCAGGAGAGGCCGCCCCAGCGACAGCGCGATATGCAGCGCCATGACCAGATCATCGCCCGCGATATAGCCATGATCCGCCATGCCCTGTTGCAGGTCGCGCCAGTCTGCCATGCTGTCATCCTGTTTCTTCTTGGTGCAAATACTCCGGGGGTCCGGGGGCTGGCCCCCGGTCCCGTCCTCAGCCATGCAGCCCAAGCGCATGCGCCGCGCGCCAGATGCGCCAGTGGTCATGCGGCATATGCGTTTGCCTGAGACCAAACGGGCGCAGCGCGTCATGCACGGCGTTGGAAAAGGCCGGGACACCGCCGACATTCGGGCTTTCGCCCACGCCCTTGGCCCCGATGGGGTGATGCGGCGAGGGGGTTTCGGTGTGATCGGTGGTGTAATGCGGCGTCTCCCAGGCGGTCGGGAGGAAGAAATCCATCAGCGTGCCGGTTTTGACATTGCCCATCTCGTCATAGGCAATCTCTTGCCCCATGGCGATGGCGAGCGCCTCGGTCAGGCCGCCGTGGACCTGGCCCTCGATCACCATCGGGTTGATGCGGGTGCCGCAATCGTCGAGCGCGTAGAACTGGCGCACCTCGATCTCGCCGGTGTCCACGTCGATCTCCATCACGCAGATATAGGCGCCGAAGGGATAGGTCATGTTGGGCGGGTCATAGTAGCTGACCGCCTCGAGCCCCGGCTCGACGCCGGGAATGGCCTGATGATAGGCGGCATAGGCAATCTCGGCCATGGTCTTGAACCGTTCCGGCGCGCCCTTGACGACAAAGCGGTCGATGTCGAATTCGACGTCATCGTCGTGGACCTCCAGCAGATAGGCCGCGATCATCTGCGCCTTGGCGCGGATCTTGCGACCGGCGAGCGCGGTGGCCGCGCCTGCAACGGGGGTCGAGCGGCTGCCATAGGTGCCAAGGCCGTAGGGGGCGGTGTCGGTGTCGCCTTCTTCCACCGTGATCTTGTCCGCCGGAATGCCGATTTCGGAGGCGAGGATCTGGGCAAAGGTGGTGGCGTGGCCCTGGCCCTGAGAGATGGTGCCAAGACGGGCGATGGCCGACCCGGTGGGGTGGATGCGAATCTCGCAGCTGTCGAACATGCCCATCCCGAGGATGTCGCAATTCTTGACCGGGCCAGCGCCGACGATCTCGGTGAAATGGGTCAGGCCGATCCCCAGCAATTTGCGGGTTTCGCCGCGTTTGAAGGCGGCGACCCGGTCGGCCTGTTCCGCGCGCAGACCGGCGTAATCCACGGCCTTGAGCGCCTTGTCCCAAGCGGTGTGATAGTCGCCCGAATCGTATTCCCAACCAAGCGCCGACTGGTAGGGGAACTGGTCGGCGCGGATGAAGTTGAGGCGCCGCAGCTCTGCGGCGTCCATGCCCAACTCGATCGCAAGTATCTCGATCATCCGTTCGATGAAATAGGCGGCCTCGGTCACGCGGAAGGAGCAGCGATAGGCGACGCCGCCGGGGGCCTTGTTGGTATAGACCCCATCGACGCCGACATAGGCCACGGGGATGTCATAGCTGCCGGTGCAGATGTGAAAGAAGCCGGCAGGAAATTTGGTGGGATCGGCGCAGGCGTCGAACGCGCCATGATCGGCGGTGACATGGCACCAGAGGCCGGTGATCTTGCCGTCTTTGGTGGCCGCGATCTTGCCTTTCATCCAGTAGTCGCGGGCGAATGCGGTGGCCATCAGGTTTTCCATCCGGTCCTCGACCCATTTCACCGGCACGCCGGTCACGATAGAGGCGACAATGGCGCAGACATAACCGGGATAGACGCCCACCTTGTTGCCAAATCCGCCGCCGATGTCGGGGCTGACCACACGAATGTTGTGCTCGTCGATGCCCGATAGCAAGGAGGCCACCGTGCGCACCACATGCGGGGCCTGAAAGGTGCCGTAGACGGTGAGCTTGCCATTGACCTTGTCCATGGATGCGACGCAGCCGCAGGTTTCCAGTGGGCAGGGGTGGGTGCGGTGGTAATAGATCATTTCCTCGGCCACCACATCGGCGGCGGCGATGACCTCTTCGGTGGCGGATTTGTCGCCCTCTTCCCACAGGAAAATGTGGTTGGGGTGGCGGCGGGGGCCGTGCGCGCCATCGGCACCGGGGGTGAGATCCTCGCGCAGGGTCACATCGGATTGCAGGGCCTCGAACGGGTCGGTGATGACGGGCAGTTCCTCATACTCGACCTCGACCAGTTCCACGGCATCGGCGGCGATATAGCGGTCGCGGGCGACGACAAAGGCCACCTCTTGTCCTTGAAAGAGCACCTTGCCATCGGCCAGCACCATCTGTTTGTCGCCCGCAAGCGTGGGCATCCAGTGCAGGCCCAAGGGCTCGAGATCCTTGGCGGTCAGCACAGCGACCACGCCATCGAGCGCCATGGCGGCGGAGGTGTCGATGGATTTGACGCGGGCATGGGCGTAGGGCGAGCGGACGAAATCGCCAAAGAGCATGCCGGGCAGCTTGATGTCATCGACATAGTTGCCCTTGCCTTGGGTAAAGCGCGCATCCTCCACGCGCTTGCGGGCGCAGCCGATGCCCTTGAGCTTGGCGGTGCGGTCGTCGCGGTCTGGGGTCAGGTCGTTCATTCTGCGGCCTCCTTGGCAGCATTGATCGTGGCGGCGGCGGCAAGCACGGATTTGACGATGTTCTGATAGCCGGTGCAGCGGCAGAGATTGCCGGCCATGCCAAAGCGCACCTCTTCCTCGGTCGGGTCGGGGTTTTCCTTGAGGAGTTGCGCTGCGCGGGTGATCATGCCCGGCGTGCAGAAGCCGCATTGCAACCCGTGATGCTCGCGGAACGCCTCTTGCAGCGGATGCAGCGCGTCCGGCGTGCCAAGGCCCTCGATGGTGGTGATGGAGGCGCCATCGGCCTGCGCGGCGAACACCGTGCAGGATTTGACCGAGCGGTCGCCCATGATCACGGTGCAGGCGCCGCAATGCGAGGTTTCGCAGCCGATATGCGGGCCAGTTATGTTGAGGCGTTCGCGCAGGACATGGATCAGGAGTTCGCGCGGCTCGGCCAGCACCTCGTGCCGGGTGCCGTTGACGGTGAGGGTGATCTGCATTTTCTTTGACATGGGTCTCTTCCTCAGGCGCGCGACCACGCGCGGGCGATGGCGCGGGCAAGGATGATGCCCGCCGCGTGGCGTTTGAATTCGGCTGGACCGCGATTGTCCTCTGATGGATCAATGGCGGCCTGCATCGCGGTGATTGCGGCGATGACGGCATCCTCGTTGCAGGCGGTGCCGACAAGCGCATCGCCTGCTGCCTCGGCCCAGATGGGCGTATCCGACAGGTTGGTCATGGCGATGGAGGCGGCAGTGCAATGCGCGCCCTCGCGGGTCAGGATCACGGCGGCGGCGGCGGTGGCGTAGTCGCCGATCTTGCGTTTCTGTTTTGCATAGGCCTGCCCGCCGGTGGGGGCGTCAAAGCTGACGGCGGTCAGGATTTCGTCATCCTCGCGGGCGGTGAGATAGGCGCTTTCGTAAAACTCTCGCGCGGGGATGTCGCGGCTGCCGTCCGGGCCGGTGACGTGGAAGGTGGCATTCAGGCATTGCATGAGGCCGGGCATGTCGTTGCCGGGATCGCCATTGGCGACATTGCCGCCGAGGGTGCCCATGGCGCGAACCTGCGGGTCGGCGATTTGCAGCGCCGCTTCGCGCAGGATGGGGGCGTGGGTGTTGAGGCCGGCATGGGCGATGATCTCGGCCTGCGTGACCATGGCCCCAAGGGTGATGCGGCGGCCGTCGATGGTGATGCCGCGCAGGGCGTCGATGGCTTGCAGGTCGATGAGATGCGGCACCTCGGCCATGCGCAGCTTCATCATCGGGATGAGGCTGTGACCGCCTGCGATGACACGGGCCTCGTCGCCGTGTTCTTGCAGCAGGGCCAAGGCGGATGGCAGATCACCGGGGCGGTGATACTCGAATGCGGCTGGAATCATGTGGTCTCCTCCCAAAGACGGGGCCGGGTGGCCTTGGACGGGATCTGGAGAGCGAAACGGGGGTTTGTCGCCTCACATGTCGTGAAAATCGCGGCTCGCTGCACGAAATGCGAAATGCTTGCACGAAATGCGAAAGCCTCAGGCGGTCAGGGTTTCCGCCGCGACGGCGTGCCAGGCCCGCATCCGGGCGCGGAACCATGTGCGTTGTCGCTTGGCATATTGGCGCGTGGCGATGGTGGCGGCCTCGCGTGCCTGATCGAGGGTCATTTCCCCGCGCAGATAGGCGATGAGTTCGGGCGCGCCGATGGCCTTCATCGACGGCAGGGCCGGGTCCCAATGGGGCAGATTGGCGCGCGCCTCGTCCAGCGCCCCGACTTCGAGCATGGCGTCAAAGCGGCGGGCGATGCGGGCCCCAAGCCAGTCCTTGTCGGCGGTGATCAGCAGTGGCGTGCAGGCGTCGAGCGGCAGAAGGGGGGGCGGCGTGTCGTCCTGCCAGGCGGCCAGCCCCCGACCCGTGGCGCGCTGCACCTCCCAGGCGCGCTGCACGCGCATCGGATTGCGCGTGTCGATGCGGGCAAGGGTCGTTGGGTCGAGCGCAGCCAGAAGGGGGGCAAGGCCCCGGCTGGCCAGCAGGTGATCCGCCTCGGCGCGGATCGCGGCGGGGGTTGCGGGGATTTCGGCCAGACCTTCGGTCAGGGCGCTGAAATAGAGACCGGTGCCGCCGACGATGATGGGCCGCGCGGGAGCCTTGAGGATCGCCGCCACCTCGCGCAGCCAATGGCCGGTGGAATAGGGCGTGCGCGCACCAACGTGACCATAAAGGCGGTGGGGGAGTGCGGCCTCATCCTCGGGGCTGGGTCGCGCGCTGAGAATCCTCCAGTTTTCATAGACTTGCAGAGCGTCGGCGTTGACGATCACGCCGCCCTGGGTGCGGGCGATTTCCAATGCGAGCGCCGATTTGCCGCTGGCGGTGGGGCCGGCGATCAGAACAGGGCGGTCGGGGGCGATGTCAACGGGCAGGTGCATAGGCCCCGGTTAGCGCCAATCGCGCGGTTTGGCGAGGCGGTTTGCCGCCTTTTCCCCGCAAAAGGGGGTGATCAGCGATTGCACATGGGCGGCATTTGCGACATTTTGCGCGGGATTGACACGACCGAGCGGAGAATGCCGATGACCACCCCGGAGAGAGCCAAATTCACCCGTGTGATGCTCAAGATTTCCGGGGAGGCTCTGATGGGGGATCTGGGGTATGGCCTGCATCCGCCCACGGTCGAGCGGATCGCGCGCGAGGTCAAGATCGTTCATGATCTGGGGGTCGAGATTTGCATGGTGATCGGGGGCGGTAACATCTTTCGCGGTTTGCAAGGCAGCGCGCAGGGGATGGAACGCACGACCGCCGATTACATGGGGATGCTGGCCACGGTGATGAACGCGCTGGCGATGCAATCCGCGCTGGAAAAGATGGGCGTGTTCTGTCGGGTCATTTCGGCCATTCGCATGGATGAGGTGGCAGAGCCGTATATCCGCCGCCGCGCGGTGCGGCATCTTGAGAAAAAGCGCGTCTGCATCTTTGCCGCCGGAACCGGCAATCCCTATTTCACCACGGATACGGCCGCCACGCTGCGCGCCAATGAAATGGCCTGCGAGGCGATCTTCAAGGGGACCAAGGTGGATGGCGTCTATGACAAGGACCCGATCAAGCACGCGGATGCCAAGCGGTTCGAGCGTGTGACCTATGACGAGGTTCTGGCGCAGCATCTGGGGGTGATGGATGCCTCTGCGATTGCGCTGGCGCGGGACAATAACCTGCCGATCATCGTCTTCTCACTTGACGAACCGGGCGGGTTCAAGGGCATTCTGGCCGGTGAGGGCACCTATACAACCGTGCACGGTTGAGGCAAAACAAGGCTCAGACGCAAGAGCCGCAAGAAGGACCAAGACAGTATGGCGGATGAAATCGAAATCGACACAGGCGATCTGGAACGCCGGATGGAAGGGGCGATTGGCGCGCTGAAGACCGAGTTCGCCTCGTTGCGCACCGGGCGCGCCTCGGCCTCGATGCTGGAGCCGATCATGGTCGATGCCTATGGCCAGAAAACCCCGATCAACCAGGTGGGCACGGTCAACGTGCCAGAGCCGCGCATGGTGACGGTCAATGTCTGGGACAAGGGGCTGGTCGGCAAGGTCGAAAAGGCCATTCGCGAGAGTGGTCTGGGTATCAACCCGCAGCTCAATGGCACGATCATCATGTTGCCGATCCCCGAGTTGAACGAGCAGCGCCGCAAGGAATTGACCAAGGTCGCCGCGCAATATGCCGAACACGCCCGCGTCGCTGTGCGCAATGTGCGCCGCGATGGCATGGATCAGATCAAGAAGGCCAAGGGCGATGGCATGTCTGAGGATGACCAGAAGTTCTGGGAATCCGAGGTGCAATCCCTGACCGACCGTTTCATCAAGCATGTGGACGAGTTGCTTGACGGCAAGCAAGCGGAGATCATGCAGGTCTGATGGCGAAAACTGCGCCCACGGCAGGAACATCCGCGCCGGCCGAGGGGCCGCGCCATGTGGCGATCATCATGGATGGCAACGGGCGCTGGGCGCAAAGGCGCGGGCGGCCGCGCCTCTTTGGGCATCACGCCGGCGCGCGGCGGGTGCGTGAAATCGTGCAGGCCTGCCCCGGTTTGGGGGTCAAGTATCTGACGATATTTGCCTTTTCTACCGAAAACTGGAAGCGGACCCAGACCGAGGTGGCCGGTCTCATGAGTCTCTTTCGCCGCTACATCATGAAGGAAATGCAAGAGTTCGTGCGCGAGAACGTGCAGGTGCGTTTCATCGGGGACCGACCGCGACTGGATGCCAAGCTGCGCGGGCTGATGGACGAGGCCGAGGCGATGACTGCCCATTGCACCGGCACGAACCTCACCATTGCTCTGAATTACGGGGGGCGGGACGAGGTGTCGCGCGCCACGCGGCGGCTGGCAGAGGATGTGGCGGCGGGGCGGTTGCGCCCCGAGGATGTGGACGAGGAAACTCTGCCCCGGTATCTGGATACCTATGTCTTGCCCGACCCCGATCTGGTGATCCGCACCAGCGGCGAGGCGCGGATTTCCAACTTCCTGCTCTGGCAATCGGCCTATGCGGAATATGAGTTCATCGACACGCTCTGGCCGGATTTCACGCCGGATGTCTTTGCGCGATTGCTCGCGCAGTATGGCACGCGGGACCGCCGCTTTGGGGCTGTGCCTGCATGAGCGGCGCGGCGCGTTGGGCGGATCTCTGGCCGCGGCTTGCGTCGGGGGTGGTTCTGATCGTGGTGGGCGCGGTTGAGATCTGGCTGGGCGGCTTGCCCTTTGCCGCGCTGGTTTGTGTGCTCGCCGGGGCCATGATGTGGGAGGCGGCGCGGATGTTCGCAGCCCCCGATGCGCTGCGCTCTGGCGTGCTGGCGGCGGTGGCCCTGGCGCTGGCGCTGTGGCTGCCGGGGATCATGGTCATGCCTCTTTTGCTGGCGGCAGTGGTGGTTGCGTCAAGCTCGGTCGCGCGCGAGCGCGGCCCGTTCTTTGCCTTGGCGCTCTGGGCGCTTTTGGGCTGCTATGCCATGGGCACGCTGCGCGCCGAGGCCGGTTTGGTCTGGGTTTTGTGGCTGGTCGCGGTTGTGGTGATCTCGGATGTGGCGGGATACTTTGCCGGGCGCATTCTGGGGGGGCCGAAATTCTGGCCACGGTTCAGCCCCAAGAAAACATGGTCCGGCACGATTGCGGGCTGGATTGGTGCGGCGGTGATCGGGCTGATCTTTGCCGGGCCGACCGGGGCAGGTCTTGCGCTGGTGCCCTTGTCGGTGCTGGTGGGGTTTGCCGGGCAGATGGGTGACATCGCCGAGAGCGCGGTCAAGCGGCTGCGCGGGGTCAAGGACAGTTCCAACCTCATCCCCGGTCATGGCGGCGTTCTGGACCGCTTCGATGCGATGCTGGGCGCGGCGCTGGTGGTCGTGACGATATGGGCGCTTGGCCTCTTGCCGGGGGTGGCATGAAACGTATTTCCATTCTGGGTGCGACCGGCTCTGTCGGGCAGAACACGATTGACCTGATCCGCCGCGCGCCGGGGGCCTACAAGGTGGTCGCGCTGACCGGCGGGCATCATATCGACCAGCTGGCGCGGGATGCGATTGATCTGGGGGCCGAAGTGGCGGTTACGGCGCATGACGACCTGCTGGTGTCGCTGCGCGAGGCGCTGAGAGGGAGCAAGGTCGAGGCAGCGGCGGGCAAGGCGGCGCTGATCGAGGCGGCCAGCCGTCCGGCGCAATGGGTGATGTCGTCGATTGTAGGGGCCGCAGGGCTGGCCCCCGGTCTGGCGGCGCTGGAGCAGGGCGCGACGCTGGCCCTGGCCAACAAGGAATCGCTGGTGACGGCGGGGGCGCTGATGATGCGCACCGCGCGCGCCAACCGCGCCAATATCCTGCCGGTGGACAGTGAGCATTCGGCGATTTTTCAGGCGTTGGTCGGCGAGGATGCCGCCGCCGTGAGCCGGGTCATCATCACCGCCTCGGGCGGGGCATTTCGCGATTGGCCGCTGGAGCGGCTGGCCGCCGCCACGGTGGCCGAGGCGTCGAGCCATCCCAATTGGGCCATGGGGCAGAGGATCACCATCGATTCCGCCTCGATGTTCAACAAGGCGATGGAGATGATCGAGGCGCGCGAATTCTTTGGCTTTGCCCCCGATCAGATCGAGGTGCTGATCCATCCGCAATCGCTTGTGCATGCGCTGGTGGGGTTCTGCGACGGGGCGCTCATGGCGCATGTGGGGCCGCCCGACATGCGCCATGCCATCGGCTACGCGCTGAACTGGCCGCAGCGTCAGGCGCTGCCGGTGGCCGCACTCGATCTGGCGGCGATTGGCACGCTGGAATTTCGCCCGCCTGATCCCGAGCGTTATCCCGCGCTGCGGCTTGCCCGCGAGGTGATGCAGGCGCGCGGCCTGTCGGGGGCGGTGTTCAACGCCGCCAAGGAGCGGGCGCTGGACCATTTCATCGCAGGACGGATCGGATTTACCGACATGAACATCGTGGTGGAGGAGGTGTTGACCGCCTTGCACGATGCGCCGGAGGCGCGGAATTCCGATCTGACCCTTGATGTGGTGGCGCACATGGACCATCTGGCTAGGAAGCAGGCCGATCTGGTCGTGACCCAGCGAAGAACCCAAGGATAAAGCGTGGAAATTTTTACCTCTCTACCGCAGTTCGGCAATCTGTTCCTGACCCTTGCAGCCTTTGTCGCGGCCCTGTCGGTGATCGTGGCTGTGCATGAATATGGTCATTACATCGTCGGGCGCTGGTCGGGGATCAAGGCCGAGGTATTCTCGTTGGGGTTTGGTCCGGTACTGTTTTCGCGCATGGACCGGCATGGGACGCGCTGGCAGATCGCCGCCTTGCCCTTTGGTGGATATGTCAAGTTTCTCGGCGATGCCGATGCCGCCAGCGGCAAGGACAGCGCGGCGATGGCGGCGTTGCCGCCGGAACGGCTGCGCCAGACCATGCATGGTGCGCCGCTCTGGGCGCGCACGGCGACGGTGGCGGCGGGCCCGGTGTTCAATTTCATTCTGTCCATCGCGATTTTCAGCGCGGTGATGATGAGCGGCGGCAAGACCGCCGATCCGCTGACCGTGGGGTCATTGAAGCCGCTGCCGGTGGCGGGAATCACCCTGGAGCCGGGCGACCAGGTGCTGAGCATCGAAGGCCAACCCCTGCCGGATGTGGCGGCGGGCGAGGTCTATGACGATATGATCGACGCGCTGCCGCGCGAGGCGCTGCTCAGCTACAGGGTCGAACGCGCAGGGCGCGAGATCGAGGCGATGGGGCCACAGCTCATGCCGCCCTTGATCAGCGGGCTTGCGCCGCAATCGGCGGCCTTTGCCGCGGATCTGGAGGCGGGCGATGTCATCACGGCGGTCAACGGCACGCAGATTGTGGCCTTTGAAGAGCTCAAGGAGGTTGTCGAGGGCTCGAATGGCGCGCCGCTCGCGCTGACGGTGTGGCGGCCGGGTAGCGAGGGCCACGAGGTCACGATCACCCCGCGCCGGGTGGACGAACCGCAACCCGAAGGCGGGTTTCGCACCGAATGGCGGATCGGCATTGCGGGGGGTATGGCGTTCGAGCCTGCGACCGAACGGTTGGGCGTGGTCGAGGCGGTGGGCGATGCCGTGGGCCAGACAGGCGAGATCATTCAAAGCTCGCTCTCGGGTCTCTATCACATGATCACGGGCGCGATCAGCAGTTGCAACATGTCCGGGCCGATCGGTATCGCGCAGGTTTCGGGGGCGATGGCCAGCCAGGGCGCGCAGAGTTTCATCTGGTTCATCGCGGTGCTGTCGACGGCGGTGGGGCTGCTCAATCTCTTTCCGGTGCCGGTTCTGGATGGCGGGCATCTGGTGTTCTACGCCTACGAGGCGGTCGCGGGCCGCCCGCCGAGCGAGCGGGCCTTGCGGGTGCTGATGACCGTTGGTCTCACGCTCATTCTGTCGCTGATGCTGTTTGCCCTCTTCAACGATATTTTCTGCCCCTGAGGGCGGGTGCGGCGATCCTGACTTGTCTGGCGCGACGATTTCGCGCGATGCTGCGCGCGTGCCAAAGGGGAGCGCAGAGCATGTCAGAGCATGACTATACCGCCCGCGTCGTCTGGACCGGAAATCGGGGCGAGGGGACGCGGCATTACAAAGGCTATGACCGCACCTGGAATGTCGAGACGCCGGGCAAGCCGGTGATCCATTGTTCCAACGACCCGCTGCTCGGGGGAAACCCCGGCCTGCACAATCCCGAGGACATGCTGATTGCCGCGCTCAGCGCCTGCCACATGCTGTGGTTTCTGCATCTGGCGAGTGACGCAGGCATAGCCGTGCAATCCTACGAGGATGATCCGCTGGCGGTGGGTGAGACCGACAGCACCGGGGCGAGCCGGTTTCTGCGCGCCACGCTGCGGCCAAGGATTGCGGTGCCGGCGGGAACCGACCTTGCCCAAGCCGATGCGCTGCATGGGCAGGTCCATGCCTTTTGCTTTATTGCGCGTTCGGTGAATTTTCCGGTGAGCTACGCGGCGCGCTACCGGGTTCTGGCGTGAGCGGTCCGGGCGGCGTCGGTTTCAGGCTTGCGGCTTGGGGGCCCGCGCGGTTAGGCTGAACCGGTCAGGGTGCCGCCCTTTGGGGCGGAGAATTGGGAAGCCGGTGCAAGTCCGGCGCTGCCCCCGCAACGGTAAGGAAGGGCGTTTCGGCAATAGGCCACTGGGCAGGTTTGCCCGGGAAGGTGCCGCAACGCGAGGGCCGCATGGCCTGCCGTCCAAGCCCGGAAACCAGCCTTGGCGTGACGTCGAATCGCGGGGTGCGGTGCGGGCGTGTGCACGCCAGGCCGATGCTCTGACGTGCCATGACCCTTGCCGCTCTCGCCCCATCCGACCCGGGGTGCGGTCGGGGAGAAAAGCAAGATGAGTTTTCTACGAATCATGGATGGGCTTGAGAGCAGCCCGGCGACCGGGTCACAGGCGATGCAGGCCGCGCGGTTGGGTTTCCTGCAATGGGCCTGCGCGGTCGATGGGCCGGTCACGTCACAGCTTGTCAGGGCCGCGCTGGAAAGTCCGGAGGCCCAGACCGCCGAGAGCGACGCGGCGCGGGCCTTTGTCGGGGTCCTGCAAGAGGCCTGCCGGGCCTTTCAGGTCAAGCCGGTGCGGCGTGGACGGGCGCGGATTCTGCATTGAGGGCAGGGCCGCGTGGCCAATGGCGACCGGAGGCACCAGCCGTTCGGTCATGTCACTGAAAATCTCTGCTTTGCCTGCGCGCAATAAAAAACGGCGGCACCAGGGAGGAGGAGGGGTGCCGCCGTTTCCTATACGTCCGGCCCAGGGAGGAGGAGAGGGCCATCCGCAAAACATAAGGACCTGTTCAGTCCCAATTTGACGGCCCCGAGCATCAGGGAGGAGGAAAGATGCCCGTGACCGTAACAGATACCCCAGGGAGGAGGAGGGGGGTATCTGATCCTTTATTACGACCGGTGGCCGTAAACTGTTTCATGCGCAACGCGGCGAATTTCGCTGCGGTGCAGGCCCAGATCGGCGAGGTCATGCGCGCTGAGCTGCGACAACTCATTGACCGTGCGGCGATAGGTGCGATAATCCACGATACGCTGCATGGCAGCATAAACAGCCGCGCTCAGGTCTTCGCCAAGAACGGCGGCGGCAGAGCGTCTGGTGTAAAACGTCGTCGGCATTTTTTCGGGTCCTTGCGGATTTGATCGTGTTCAAGTTCGGCGAAGTTCGTTTCGCCCTTTGTTGAGACTAAGATACGCCTTTGCTGCGCCTGCACAATACCCCGCATGAGCAATGCTGCTATGCAGCAATTGCATAAGCCGAAAGTGACCTAAGGTTAAGCAAATGCGGCATTTTTTAGGCGTTATGTGAAGATGTGCCGTCCCGGTTGTGGGGCGGGCGAAAGAGCAACCCAAGACCAAAGGACCGAAAATGAGCGATTTTCGCAGCGAACTTGAAGCGCGGTTGCGGCACCTCGAACTGCCCGACGGGGGCGATCTGATGTCACGGGATATGGTGCGCGCGCTCGAAGTCGAGGCGGGCGAGGTGCGCTTTGTCATCGAGGCTCCAAGCCCGGAGATGGCGCGGATGATGGAGCCGTTGCGTGCCGCCGCCGAACGCGCGGCGCTGAGCCTGCCGGGGATCGTCCGGGCTCGGGTGGTGCTCACGGCGCAGGCGGCCCCGCCTGTGTTCAAGCTGGGGCAGCATCCCAAGGGGGGCAACGCCTCGATCAGGCCAGAGGGCATCGGTGCGCTGCTGGCGGTGGCCAGCGGCAAGGGCGGTGTGGGCAAATCCACCGTCGCGGCCAATCTGGCGGTGGCGCTGGCGCGTCAGGGGCGGTGCGTGGGATTGCTCGACGCGGATATCCACGGGCCGAGCCAGCCGCGGATGATGGGGCTGAGCGCGCGCCCGGCAAGCCCGGATGGCACGCGGATCACCCCGCTTGAGGCGCATGGCGTCAAGGTCATGTCGATCGGGCTGATGCTCGATCCGGCCAAGGCGGTGATCTGGCGGGGGCCGATGCTGATGGGGGCGTTGCAGCAGATGCTGGCGCAGGTCGATTGGGGCGATCTTGACGCGCTCATTGTCGATCTGCCGCCGGGCACGGGCGATGTGCAACTGACGCTCAGCCAACGCGCGCGGCCCGATGGGGCGATCATCGTCTCGACGCCGCAGGATGTGGCCCTTCTTGATGCGCGCAAGGCGATGGACATGTTCCGCACGCTGCAGGTGCCGATCCTGGGCATGATCGAGAACATGTCGTTCTTTTCCTGTCCCGCCTGTGGCCATGAGGCCCATGTCTTTGGTCATGGCGGGGTCCGGCACGAGGCCGAGGGCTTGGGTCTGCCGCTTCTGGCGGCCTTGCCGATTGATCTGGAAACCCGGCTGGCGGGGGACGCGGGCCGTCCCGTGGCGGCGGGCGATAGCGCGGCGGCGCGGGCCTATCTGGCGCTGGCACAGCGGCTGGTCGATCAGGGGCAGGGCTGAGGGCTGGGGGCGCTGCCCCCGTCCCGGATTGATCCGGGACTCCCCCGAGGTATTTCTGGCCAGGCGAAGCCGGAGGCAGGGTTGAAGAGGGCGACCGCGTCAGTCGGGGATCGGCGTGGCCACCAGCCCCAGGCGACGGGCGCTGTCGAGCGAGAGCGTGTCGCTGTCCAGACCAAGCGGGGCCTGATAGCGGGCGATGGCGGCGCGGGTGCGGGCATCGAACCGGGCCGTGATCTGGCCCGTATAGAGCCCGCGTGCCGCGAGCGCGCGTTGCACCGAGGCGATGAATTCGGGCGTCTGCACATCGGGGCAGGGTGTTTCGTACCAGGTCGTGACACGTTCCCGCAGAATGGCCTGACGGGTCACGGTGGCATAGGTGGCGGGGCGCAGAACGCGTCCCGTGGCATCGGTTTCAGCCGGCGAAAGCTGCACCTGCTCGGTCACGGTTTCGATCACGGCCGGGGTGTCCTTCTTTCCCCAGCAGGTGCCGGGCGCGGCACCGGGCGGGGCCTCGGCCCCGAGGTTTGGGCGATCCGGGCCGGGTGGCGCGGGCTGGCAGGCGGCAAGGGCGAGCGCGAGCGCGAGACAGGACAGGCGGAAAGGCATCATGGGCAGGCGTCTCGCGAGAGAGGAACGGGCAGAGCCTAGCCTGTTTGATCCGGTGGGGAAAGCGGGGTTTCGGGATCGGCCAGAAGGTCAAGCAGGGGCGAGATGTCCTCGATCTCTTCGGCGACGACATGGGTCACACCCGATTGCCGCTCGACCCGGCCAGTGACCCGCAGCATTCGCCCGGCGATGACCGCGCGGCGAAAGCGGTCGAACACCTTGCGCCAGATCACGACATTGACGGTGCCGGTCTCGTCCTCGAGCGTGACAAAGACCACGCCGCGCGCGGTGCCGGGACGCTGGCGCACCAGCACCAGCCCTGCCACGGTCACGCGCCGCCCCGGCGCCACCTCGGGGAGGGCGGCAGCGATCAGGGCTGAGGGGGGGCCGGCAGGTGGCATCGTGATCGGGGCTTTCTGGTCCGTGCGGTCTTGAGCAAGAGCTATCCAATCCCGAGGGCCTTGTGCAAGATCGCGACGTGGTCGGATCACGGTGATACGCGGTGATGCGGCGTTCCGATCTGCGAAGCGCGTGCTTTCTGGCACACGATCACAACGTGACCCGACGATGCCGACGGCGACAAGAGCAGAATTCGATGATGTGGAAAAGTGGCAGCCCGTAGGGGAGTCGAACCCCTCTTTTCAGGTTGAAAACCTGACGTCCTAACCGATAGACGAACGGGCCATGCCTTGGCGTGACGCGTAACTAGGCAAAAGCGGCGGGGGGCGCAAGAGGGATTTTGCAAAAACTTCACGCCGCAATCAGAAATTTACGCTCCGGGGCGCGGGCCTGTCGAACAGGGGGATTTTCAGGCCGGAGCGGCGTCTTCGAGGCGCAATTGCACGCTCTGTCTGCCGCCCCAACTGTTGATGTCGAGCCGTCCGGCAAGGTGGAATCGCGCGCCGCCATGCGCCAGTAACGCGGGCCCCAGCGGCCCGTCGAGCGCGCCAAAGGCGATGGCATCGAGACTGGCGCCCATGCCATCGCCAAAGCGCAGCTTGAGATGCGCGCCGCTCAGCGCCTTGGCAAAGGTGATCTGGCAATCGGGAAAGACATAGCGGGGGCCGGGCGCGCCTGCGCCAAAGGGGCCGGCGGCCTCGATCCGCTCGACCAGGTCGACCGTTGCCGCACCGGGCATCAGGAGACCGTCCAGCCGCAGATCGGCGGGGCCGCCCGCGCCCGCGCCCTGTTTGGCGAGCAACTCTGAGAGCCGCGCCATGGCAGCCTCGAGGTGATCCCGCGCCACGGTGAGACCCGCTGCCATCTTGTGTCCGCCGCCCTTGATCAAGAGCCCCTCGCTGGCCAGTCGCTGAATGGCGGCCCCGAGATCGACGCCCGAGACCGAGCGGCCCGAGCCTTTGCCCTCGTCGCCGTCCAGCCCAATCACGATGGCGGGGCGGTTGGCGCGTTCCTTGAGGCGGCTGGCGACGATGCCCATGACACCGGGATGCCACCCCTCGCCCGCCGCCCAGACAAGAGGGGCCTCAAGGCCGCGCGCCTCAGCCTGGGCGAGGGCGGCATCGCGCACCTGCGTCTCGACCTCGCGCCGTTCGGAATTGAGCTGGTCGAGGCGTTCCGCCATGGCGCGGGCCTCGGCGGGGTTATCACAGGCCAAGAGGCGCGCGCCCAGGTCCGCCTTGCCGATGCGGCCCCCGGCATTGACGCGCGGCCCCAGAAGAAAGCCCAGGTGATAGGCATTGGGCGCGCTGTCCATACGCGCCACGTCTGACAGCGCCACCAGACCGGGGCGCGCGCGCGCGGCCATGACGCGCAGGCCCTGGCGCACGAAGGCGCGGTTGACGCCGATCAGAGGCGCCACGTCGGCGACGGTGGCCAGGGCCACCAGATCGAGCATCGCCATCAGGTCCGGCCCCTGCGTGCCCGCCGCGCGCAATTGCCGCCCGGCCTCGACCAGCATGAGAAAGACCACCCCGGCGGCGCAGAGATGGGCCAGATCGCCGCTCTCGTCCTGCCGGTTGGGATTGACGACGGCGAGGGCAGGCGGCAGCGTCTCGCCGCCCAGGTGGTGATCGAGCACCACCACATCCGCGCCCTTGGCGGCGGCAATCGCCTCATGGCTGAGGGTGCCGCAATCGACGCAGACAATGAGATCGTTGCGCGCGGCCAGATCGGACATGGCGGGCACGTTGGGGCCATAGCCCTCGTCGATCCGGTCCGGGATATAGAGCGTGGGCGCGGGGGCCTGCATCTGGCGCAGCCAGTCGATCAGCAGCGCGGCAGAGGTGCCGCCATCCACATCGTAATCGGCGAAGATGGCGATGCGCTCCGAGGTCCGCACCGCCCGCAGAAACCGCGCCGCAGCCTCTTGCATGTCGCGCAGGCTGCGCGGATCGGGCAGCAGATCGCGCAGGGTGGGGGCGAGATAGGCCTCGGCGGCATCCTCTGTCACACCCAGCCGGACCAGCGTCTGACAGAGCGGTCGGGGCAGGGCGGTGGCCTGCGCCATCGCTTCGGCCAAGCGATCGGCTTCGGCCCCCGGACCGATCCAGCGTCGCCCCGAGAGCGAGTGTTCCACTCCGAGAAAGGCCGGTCCCATGCGCGCCTCCTCTCATTCATCTGGCGAGAAATACCTCGGGGGAGTCCCGGGTCAGGCCCGGGACGGGGGCAGCGCCCCCACCCCCGTGCCGTGCTCAGTCCCGCTTGCTGCGATAGATCATCCGCCGCACCGAGCCGGTGCGCGAACGCATCAGCAGGGTCTCGGTCTCGACATAGCCGGGGCGGCGTTTGACGCCCGAGAGGATCGAGCCGTCGGTGACGCCGGTGGCGGCAAAGATCACATCCGATGTCACCATCTCGTCGCGCGCATAGATGCGGTCGAAATCGGTGATCCCGGCCTTGGCGGCGCGGGCGCGTTCATCCTCGTTGCGGAACACGAGGCGGCCCCACATCTGCCCGCCCATGCATTTGAGCGCAGAGGCCGCCAGCACGCCCTCGGGTGCGCCGCCCGTGCCCATGTACATGTCGATGCCGGTGCGGTCGGCCTCGGCGCAATGGATGACGCCGGCCACATCGCCGTCGGGGATGAGGAACACGGCGGCCCCCGTGCTGCGCAGTTCCTCGATCATTTCCTGATGGCGCGGGCGCTCCAGCACGCAGACGGTGATCTCGGACGGGCGGCAGCCACGCGCGGCCGCCAGCGCCTCGACCCTCTCACGCGGGCTCATGGCGAGAGAGACGACATTCTCAGGGTAGCCCGGCCCGATGGCCAGCTTGTCCATATAGGTGTCGGGAGCGTGCAACAGCGTGCCGCGCGGGGCCATGGCGATCACGGTCAGGGCATTGGGCATGGCCTTGGCGGTCAGGGTCGTGCCTTCGAGCGGATCAAGTGCGATATCGACGCCGGGGCCGCCGCCGGTGCCCACCTCTTCGCCGATGAAGAGCATCGGCGCCTCGTCCCGCTCGCCCTCGCCGATCACCACGACCCCCTTGATGGCCAGAATGTTGAGCTGCTCGCGCATGGCGTTCACGGCGGCCTGATCGGCGGCCTTTTCATCGCCGCGCCCGATCAGGTCAGCACAGGCCAAGGCGGCCTGTTCGGCCACGCGCGCGAGGCCGAGCGAGAGCATGCGATCGTTGAAGGCGGTATCAGAGGTCATGGGATGGTCCTTGTAAATCGGGTCAAATCAGCATTAGCGCCGCGCGCTCTGGCGCACAAGTCCGGCGGGCGGGGCCGCGTCAGACGGTTTCGATGCGCAGGGCCACCGGTTCTCCTGACAGGACGTCAAGGCGTCCGATGCCGGTCAGGGCAGTGTCGAGCGCGTCGCGCGTGGTCTTGTGCGTCACGATCAGTACCGGCGCTGTGGTGGCGTCATGGCGATACTGGCGCATCCGGTCGATGGAAATTCCCGCCTCGCCGAGGATGGTCGCGACCTTGGCGAGGGCGCCGGGTTTGTCGATCAGCGACATGCGCATGTAATAGGGGGCCGGTGTGGCGCTGGTCGCGGTCTGGCAGCGGTTGAGGCTGGCGGCGGGTTGGCCAAAGGTCGGCAGGCGGAAGCCGCGCGCGATGTCCATCACGTCGCCCATGACCGCGCTGGCCGTGGGGCCCATGCCCGCACCCGGGCCGCGCAGCACGATCTGTTCGACATTGTCGCCCTCGAGCACGACCATGTTGGTGCCACCTTCCAGTTGCCCGAGGGGGCTGGTGTCGGGCACAAGGCAGGGAGACATGCGCTGTTCCAGCCCGCGCCCCGTCATCTGCGCCACGCCCAAGAGCTTGATGCGATAGCCCATGTCGGCCGCGTGGCGGATATCCTCGATGGTGACTTTCTGGATGCCTTCGAGGGTCACACCGTCGAAATTGACCTGGCAGCCAAAGGCGATGGAGGCGAGCAGCGCCAGCTTGTGCCCCGCGTCGATCCCGCCCACATCAAGGGTCGGGTCCGCCTCGAGATAGCCAAGTTTGGCGGCCTCCTCGAAGACCTGCGCATAGGGCAGGCCTGCCGATTGCATGCGCGTCAGGATATAGTTGCAGGTGCCGTTCATCACGCCCATGACGCGGGTGATGTCATTGCCCGCCAGCCCTTCGGTCAGCGCCTTGATGACCGGGATGCCACCCGCGACGGCCGCCTCGAAGCGGATCACGCGGCCAGCCGCTTCGGCGGCCAAGGCCAGCGCCTGACCGTGATGCGCGAGCATCGCCTTGTTGGCGGTGACGACATCCTTGCCCGCGGCAATCGCCGCCTCGGTCGCGGCCTTGGCAGGCCCATCCGACCCGCCCATCAATTCGACAAACACATCCACATCATTGCGTTTGGCGAGGACAACGGGATCATCCTCCCAGGCGTAGTCGCTGAGCGCGACACCGCGATCCTTGTCGCGGGTGCGCGCCGAAACGGCGGTGATGACCACGGGGCGACCTGCGCGGGCGGCCAGAAGATCGGCCTTTTGCCGGATGATCCGCACGACACCCGTGCCGACCGTGCCCAATCCGGCGATGCCAAGGCGCAGGGGTGTGTTCATGGGGCTCTCCGATTGTCGCTGTCTATGGATTTTGCCGCGATGTAACGGGTTCGGCGGTCCCTTGCAACGCGGCTTGCAGGGGCAGGGCCGTGGTTTTCACTCGCTCACACCGCTTTGCATGCGCTCTTGCGTGCCGGGATCGACCACACCGGCCTTGAGGCGCGCGGCGCGCGCGCGCAGCCCCGCACTGCGCCGGTCGAGCGTCTCGGCGGTGTCCGGTGCGATCCGGGGCGCGGTGGCCTGCGCCCGGATGGTTTCGGTCGGGATCAGAGCGGGATAAGAGGCGTCACGGGTGCGCTTGTCGACGGTGCGGTCGAGAGGCAGGAGATCGCTGCAGCCCGCCGCAAGGCCGGTGAGCAGGATCAGAAGAGGCAGGCGCAAAGCCATGGCGGCCGGTATCCTTGTTCGGGTGGATGGGTCTGTCTTGCCATTCTTTGGGGTCAGAGGGCAAGCCGGGCTTTGATCTGAACGAATGTTCAGTTAAACCCGGTGTCATGGCACGAACCCAAGGCTCTCATTCCGATATCACCGGCCCGCGCGTCCGCGATGCGGCGCTGCGTCTCTTTGCGCGCCACGGGTATGCGGCGGTCTCGATGCGGCAGATCGCGGCGGCGGTGGGGGTGCAGGCGGGTGCGCTCTACAATTACACGCCCGACAAGCAAACGCTGCTCTTTGACCTGATGCGCGGCCATATGGAAGAGCTGCTGGCGGCCTGGGATGCGGCAGAGCCCGAGGGCGACGCAATGGCGGCGCTGGAGGCGTTCACCCGGTTTCACATCCGCTTCAACACCAGCCGGGCCGATGCGGTGTTTGTGTCCTATATGGAGTTGCGCAATCTTGAGCCTGAGAATTTCGCGGTCATCGAGGGGCTGCGGCGGGACTATGAGACGCGGCTCGAGGTGGTGTTGCGCCGGGGGGCAGAGGCGGGCGTGATGGTCGTGACCGAGCCGCGCATCGCCAGCATGGCGCTGATTGCCATGCTGACGGGCGTGAACACCTGGTATCGCGTCGAGGGGCGTTTGTCGCTCGATGAGGTCGAGGCGGTCTATTGGGATATGGTGCGCCGGTCGGTGACGGGGTGAACCTGCGGCATGGCCCGCCCCTGGGGGCAGGCCATCGCCAGTGATCAAGGTCGGTTTCCGCCTCGTTTCAGTCCCGCAAGTTGGTTTCCAGCCAATGTTCCAGCCAGTGAATGTTGTAATTCCCGGACTGGATGTCATCCTCTTGCAGAAGCGCGTGAAAGAGGGGCACGGTGGTGTCGACGCCATCCACGATCAACTCGCCCAGTGCGCGGGCCAGCCGGCGCAGGGCGCTGTGGCGGTCCTTGCCATGCACGATCAGCTTGGCAATGAGGCTGTCGTAATAGGGCGGGATCTTGTAGCCGTCATAGAGGGCCGAATCCATTCGCACGCCCAGACCGCCGGGGGCGTGAAACTGGGTGATCCGGCCGGGGCGCGGCGCGAAATCCGGCAGTTTCTCGGCGTTGATGCGCACCTCGATGGCGTGGCCGTTGATGATGAGGTCGTCCTGGGTAAAGGACATCGGCAGGCCTTCGGCGACGCGGATCTGTTCCTGCACGAGGTCCACGCCAAAGATCGCCTCGGTCACGGGATGTTCGACCTGCAGGCGCGTGTTCATCTCGATGAAAAAGAATTCACCCTTCTCATAGAGAAACTCGATGGTGCCTGCGCCGCGATACTGGATGTTCGCGCAGGCATCGGCGCAGATCTTGCCGATGCGCGCGCGTTCTTCGGCGGTGATGCAGGGGCCGGGGGCCTCTTCCAGCACCTTTTGGTGGCGGCGTTGCAGCGAGCAGTCGCGCTCACCCAAGTGGACGGCGCGGCCCTTGCCATCGCCGAACACCTGAATTTCGATATGGCGCGGCGTGGTGAGGTATTTCTCGATATAGACCTCGTCATTGCCAAAGGCGGCCTTGGCCTCGGAGCGGGCGGTGAGAAAGGCCTTTTCCAGCTCGGCGGCGCTCTGCGCCACCTTCATGCCGCGTCCGCCCCCCCCGGCGGTGGCCTTGACGATCACCGGAAAGCCGATCTCAGCGCAGAGCGCCTGCGCCTCCTTGAGCGTGGCAACCCCGCCATCCGATCCGGGCACGCAGGGCACGCCAAGCGCCTTCATCGTGTCCTTGGCGGTGATCTTGTCGCCCATGATGCGGATATGTTCGGCGGATGGGCCGATGAAGGTCAGACCGTGATCCTCGACGATCTGGACGAAATTGGCGTTCTCGCTGAGAAAGCCATAGCCCGGATGGATCGCCTGCGCGCCCGTGACCTCGCAGGCGGCGATGATCGAAGGGATCGACAGATAGCTTTCAGACGAGGACGGCGGACCGATGCAGACGGATTCGTCGGCCATGCGCACATGCATGGCGTCCGCGTCGGCGGTGGAATGCACCGCGACGGTTCTGATCCCCATCTCACGGGCGGCGCGGATCACGCGGAGGGCAATCTCACCCCGGTTGGCGATCAGGATTTTCTCGAACATCGCTCGGGCCTTATTCGATGATCATCAGAGGTGCGCCATATTCGACCGCCGCGCCATCCTCGATCAGGATGCGTTTGACGGTGCCGCCGCGCGGGGCGGGAATATGGTTCATGGTCTTCATCGCCTCGATGATCAAAAGGGTATCGCCCTCGGACACCTGCGTGCCCACGCTGACAAAGGTGGGCGCGCCCGGTTCTGCCTGCATATAGACGGTGCCGACCATCGGCGAGGTCACGGCGCCGGGGTGGCTTGCCGGGTCCTCGGACGGCGCGGCAATGGCCGCCGGGGCCGGCGCGGCAGCCGCAGGGGCCGGGGCATAGGCGGGCGCGGGGGCCGGTGCGTAATGGGTGGTCACGGTTTCACCCCGGCGGCTGACGCGCACCTGCAGCGTGTCGTCCTCGCCGTATTCCCGCTTGACCGACAATTCGGTCAGGTCGTTTTCGTTCAGGAGTTCCGCCAGAGCCTTGATAAAGGCCACGTCCGATTCATGGGATTTGTTCGACATATCTTCCTCGACCACAGCGCGATGATGTCCCGCGTGGCGGGCTCATGGCATTTGTTTTGGCCGCTTATAGGGCAAGGTGCAGGCTGAGAAAAGCGGCCATTGCCCCTTAATCTGGGGGCAGGAGGGCAATTTTACGAGAGGCGCGCACAATCAGAGCGGCATGCCCGAAAGTTTGGCCACGAGTTCCGCGAGTTTGCGGGCCTGAAATTTCTCAAGCAGCCGCGCGCGATACACCTCGACCGTGCGGTAACTGAGGCCGAGATCAAGGCCGATTTCCTTGGACGTCAGCCCGCGACAGGTGAGAATCGCCACCTCGCGTTCGCGTTGGGTCAGTTCGACAAGCGGGCGTTCGTCCGAGAGATCGGAGAAAGACCAGATGCCGCGCTGAAACGGCGCCTCTGGCGTAAGCGACTGTCCGCGCACACGGCACCAGAAGAGCGTGCCATTGCGCCGCTTCATCACCCGCTCGTCGGCATAGCGCCCGGTCTTGCGCATGATGGCAAGCGCATCCGCCCCGATGCGGCGATAATCCTCGATGGAGGGGTAATAGCGGGCGAGCGGAATGTTGGCATAATCGGCGGGGGTATCGCCAAAGATCGCGGCGAATTTCTGATTGCACTGCCGGATGATGCGATGTTCCAGCAGGGCAAGGCCCACCGGGGCGTGGTCAAACGCGAGTTCCTTGATCTCCATGGCGCTCTCCTTGCAGCGTTTATGCCGCGTGCAGTGCAGCGCGCCAAGGGCCTTGCGTGTTTCTACGGAATTGTGCCGGGGCGGCGTCGGTGCTTTGGTGTGGTTCGGGAGGAACCGGGGGATGAATATCGGGATTTGGCTGGAACGCGCGGCGCAGGCATGGCCCGAGCGCGGAGCGCTCTACGAGGGCTGCGGCCCGGTTGCGGATTATGCCGGGTTTGACCGTGCCGCGCGCGAGGTGGCAGGCGGCTTGGTGGCCCAGGGCGTCACCCCCGGCGACCGCGTGGCGATCTTCATGGGAAATGCGCCCGACTATCTCTTGGCGCTCTACGGTATCTGGTATGCCGGGGCCGCCGCCGTGCCGATCAATGCCAAGCTGCACGGGGCAGAGGCGGCCTGGATCATCACCGACGCAGGCGCGCGGGTGGTTCTGGCGGATGCGGTGCGGCAGGAGGCCCTGGCCGAGGAGGGGGTTACGGCGCAGGCGGTGCAACGCGGCGCGCCCGTGGTTGAGGTCGCCGCGCGCGCGCCGGTGGATTTGGCGTGGCTCTTCTACACATCGGGCACCACCGGGCGGCCCAAGGGGGTGCGGATCACGCATCGGATGCTGGTGGCGATGTCGCTCGCCTATCTGGCCGATGTGGACGAGGTGAGCGCCGAGGATGCCACGCTCTACGCCGCGCCGATGAGCCATGGCGCGGGGCTCTATGCCATGGTGCATGTGCTGCGCGGGGCGCGGCATGTATGCCCGGCGTCGGGCGGGTTCGCTGAGGGCGAAATCCTTGGTCTCGCGCGGCATCATGGCCGGGTGCACATGTTCGCGGCGCCCACGATGGTGAAACGGCTGACCGCCTGGGCGCGGGCGCGCGGCGAGACTGGCGCGGGCCTGCGCAGCGTGGTCTATGCCGGGGGGCCGATGTATCTGGCGGATATTCTCGAGGCGGTCGAGGTGTTCGGGCCGGTTTTCCTGCAAATCTACGGGCAGGGCGAATGCCCCATGGCGATCACCGCGCTGTCGCGCGCCGATGTGGCGGACCGCAGCCATCCGCGGTGGCGCGCGCGGCTGGCCTCGGTGGGTCGCGCGCAATCGGTGATCGAGGTGCGGATTGCGGATGAAACAGGGGCCGAGGTGCCGCGCGGGCAGGTGGGCGAAATCCTCGTGCGCGGCGATGCGGTGATGCCGGGCTACTGGCAGAACACGGCGGCGAGTGAAAAGGCGCTCAAGGGTGGCTGGCTCTGGACCGGCGATCTGGGCCGGATGGACGGTGACGGCTATGTGACCCTGCAGGACCGCTCCAAGGATATGATCATCTCGGGCGGCAGCAACATCTATCCGCGCGAGGTGGAAGAGGTGCTCTTGACCCATCCTGACGTGATCGAGGTGGCGGTGGTGGGCATGGCCGATGCCGAATGGGGCGAGGTCGTGGTGGCCTTTGTGGTCTGTGACGGGGCGCTGGATGAGGCAGCACTTGACGCGCATTGCCTGCGCCAGATTGCGCGGTTCAAGCGGCCCAAGCGCTATATCGCGGTCGCCGAGTTGCCCAAGAACAATTACGGCAAGGTGCTCAAGACCGAATTGCGGGCGCGCTTGGCAGAGTAGACCGACCTTGTTTTAGACTGTCAAAGGCGCTAGATGCGCGGGGTCGAGCGGTCGCAGCCTACCCGCTTTAAAAAACAAGGATGAAAGATGAGGACGATTGTTATCTGCTCGGGCGGGCTCGATTCCGTATCGCTCGCCCATAAGGTGGCCGCTGAGCATGAATTGGCGGGGCTTCTGAGCTTTGATTACGGGCAACGCCATGTGAAAGAGGTGGAATATGCCGCCGCTTGTGCGCGCCGCTTGGGCGTGCCGCATAAGGTGGTGGATATTCGCCAGATTGGCGCGGCGCTGTCGGGGTCGGCGCTGACCGATGATGTGGCGGTGCCGGATGGGCATTACGCCGAAGAGACCATGAAAATCACCATCGTGCCCAATCGCAATGCGATCATGCTGGCCATTGCCTTTGGCATGGCGGCGGCGGAAAAGGCCGACGCCGTGGCCACGGCGGTGCATGGCGGGGATCATTTCATCTACCCCGATTGCCGTCCCGGCTTTATCTCCGCGTTTCAGGCGATGCAGGATGCGGCGCTTGAGGGTTATGCCGAGGTCACGCTCTACACGCCCTACCTCAACGGCTCCAAGGGTGACATCGTCGCTGATGGTGCCAAGCATGGCACGCCCTTTGCCGAGACATGGTCCTGCTACAAGGGCGGGGTGCGTCACTGCGGGCGCTGTGGCACCTGTGTCGAGCGGCGCGAGGCGTTTCATCTCGCGGGGGTGATTGACCCCACCGAGTATGAGGACCCGGATTTCTGGCTGGCGGCTGTGGCCGGACGGGGGGCGTGATGTATCGGATCACCAAGGAATTCCACTTTTCCGCCTCACATCAGCTTTTTGGCCTGCCTGCGACGCATCAATGCGCGCGGCTGCATGGGCATAATTACATCGTGGTGGTGGAGCTGACCGCCGCCGAATTGAACGCACATGGGTTCGTGCGCGATTACCTCGATCTGGGCGATCTGAAGCGGTATATCGACGACACGCTGGATCACCGGCATCTGAATGATGTGCTGGGGGATGATTGCGTGACCGCCGAGCGGATGGCCAAGCATCTCTTTGACTGGTGTCGGGCGCGTTGGCCCGAGGTGACGGCGGTCAAGGTCAGCGAAACGCCGAAAACCTGGGCGGAGTATCGCCCGTGAGCGAGGCGATCCGCGTATCCGAAATCTTTGGCCCGACCATTCAGGGCGAGGGCGCGCTGATCGGACAGCCGACGGTGTTCGTGCGCACCGGGGGGTGCGATTATCGCTGTAGCTGGTGCGACAGCCTGCACGCGGTCGACTCGGCCTATCGCGAGACATGGGCACCGATGAGCGCCGAAGCGGTGATGGCCGAGGTGACGCGCCTCTCGGGCGGTCGGCCGATCATGGTGACACTCTCGGGCGGCAATCCGGCGATTCAGCCCTTGGGCGCGTTGATCGACCAAGGCCATGCGCAGGGCTATCGGTTTGCGATGGAAACCCAAGGCTCTGTCGCGCGGGACTGGTTTGCCGCGCTCGATATGCTGGTGCTCAGCCCCAAGCCGCCGTCGTCCGGGATGGAGGTGGATTGGGCGCTGTTCGACGCGTGTGTCGCTGCGGCCAAGGGGGCGGCGCACGTTCTCAAGATCGTGGTGTTTGACGACGTGGATTACCAATGGGCGCGGGACGTGGCGGGGCGCTATCCTGACCTGCCGCTGTATCTGCAACCGGGCAATCACACGCCGCCCCCACCCGAGGATGACACGGCCACCGTGGATCAGGACGGCATCGACGACCGGATGCGCTGGCTGGTGGAGCGGGTGACAGCCGACGGATGGTTCGAGGCAAGGGTCTTGCCGCAATTGCATGTGATGCTCTGGGGCAACAAGCGCGGGGTGTGAAGGAGAGAAAGATGAGCGAGAATATCTACAAAGACCTCAAGCAGTTGGGCGGCGCCACCGTGGTCCCGCAACGCCCCGAAGAGGCGGTGCTGGAGCGGGTTTCCAATCCGCAGGCCGATGTGCAGTATAACGTGCGCTTTACCGCGCCCGAATTTACATCGCTCTGCCCGATGACCGGACAGCCGGATTTCGCGCATCTGGTGATTGACTATGTGCCGGGCAAATGGCTGGTCGAGAGCAAATCGCTCAAGCTCTATCTCACCAGCTTCCGCAATCACGGGGCGTTCCACGAGGATTGCACGATTTCGATTGCCCGGCGGCTGGTGGAATTTCTCGAACCGGAGTGGCTGCGGATTGGCGGCTACTGGTATCCGCGCGGCGGCATCCCGATCGATGTGTTCTGGCAGACCGGGGCGATGCCCGACGGTGTCTGGATCCCCGATCAGGGCGTGCCGCCCTATCGCGGGCGCGGCTGAGGCCGCTAGATCTTTTGCGCCCGCCCATTGACCGGGCGGGCGCGTGTTGCGTCACACGCCAAGCCAGCGGTGCTGTGCCTCGGTATCCGCGCGGATGGCCTCGGCGCTGCCGGTCCAGACCACCTGGCCCTTGCTGACCACGACCACATCATCGGCAAGCGAGGTGGCAAAGCCGAAATTCTGCTCGACCAGAACCATCGACAACCCCTCGCGCTTGAGCTCCATCAGCTTGTCATGGATCAGCTTGACGATGATCGGGGCCAGCCCCTCGGTGGGCTCGTCGAGGATCAGCAGGCGCGGATTCATCAGAAGCGCGCGGGCAATGGCCAGCATCTGCTGCTCGCCCCCCGACAGTTGCGTGCCGCCATTCTCCAGCCGCTCGCCCAGACGCGGGAAAAGGTCCAGCACCCGGTCCATCGTCCAGGCCCCGTCAAACCGCTTGGACGCGATTTCAAGGTTCTCGCGCACCGTCAGAGAGGGAAAGATATCCCGCGTTTCAGGCACATAGGCGATGCCAGCCTTGGCGATGTCATAGGGGCGCTTGGGCATGGCCTGTCCTTCAAAGGTGATCTGCCCGTCGCGCAGCGGCAAGAGGCCCATCACCGTCTTGAGCGTGGTCGATTTGCCCGCGCCATTGCGCCCCAGAATGGCCAGAACCCGGCCCGCCTCGGCGCGCAGCCCCATGCCATAGAGCACTTGGGTTTCGCCATAGCCGGAATTGACGGCATTCAGTTCAAGCATCTTCCCAACTCCCCAGATAGATGTCCTTGAGCAGCTTGGAGCCGCGCGCGGCCTCGGGCAGCCCGTCAAAGACCACTTCGCCATAGTTCAACACGGTGATCGTGTCGGCCACGTCAAAGGCCAGATCCATGTCATGCTCGATGATCAACAGCGTCAGATCACGCGGCAGGTTGTTCAGCAGATCGTGAAAGCCCTTGGCCATCTCGGGGCCGACACCGCTGGTCGGTTCGTCCATCAAGAGAACGAGGGGCCGTGTGGCAAGGGCCACGCCCACCTCCAATTGCCGCCGCACGCCATAGCTGATCTCGGACACGCGCGCATGCAGGTAAGGCATGAGATTGACCTGTTCGGCGACCTCGGCCACGATCTCGCGCACCTCGGGACGGGCGAGGCTGTCGGTATAGAGCCGCGTTGCGTTGCCGGTGTGGATCGCCGCCGCGAGCCCCAGATTTTCCTCGACGGTCAACCCGTCAAAGAGCGTGTTCTTCTGATAGCTGCGCGACAGACCCTGGCGCGCGCGCCGGGCGACGGGCAGGGTGGTCACATCCTCGCCTGCCAGATGCACCGAGCCGCTGTCAGGGGTCAATTCGCCCACCAGCAGGTTGAAGAGCGTCGTCTTGCCCGCGCCATTCGGGCCAAGGATCACCCGCCGTTCGCCGCGCTCCAGTTTGAACGAGACCCCGCGCGTGACATGCACCGCGCCAAAGCTCTTGTCGAGTTTGCGTGTCTCAAGCATCGGTCTTGACCTCCCTCGGGTCGATGTCGCGCACGGCATCCGCCGCGCGCCGTTCAATCCGCGCGCCAAACCGCGCCTCGATCCAGCCAAAGATGCCATTGGCACGGCTCATCACCACCGCAATCAGGATCATCCCGACCACAAGGTGCCAATAGCTCGTGAGCGCGCCCACCTCATGCTTGAGCAGCACAAAGACCGCCGCCCCCAGCAACGGGCCGACCAGCGTGCCAAGCCCGCCCAGGATCACCACCACCAGCGCTTCGCCCGACACCGTCCAGGACAGAAGCCCCGGCGAGACGAACATCACATGCTGCGCCGCCATCGCGCCGGCCAGACCCGAGATCAGACCAGAGAGGCCAAAGACATCCGCCTTGACCCGCCAGACCGTGAGGCCAAGCGCGCGCATCCGCTGTTCGTTGTGCATGACCCCCGAGAGGGACCGACCCAATCCCGAGCGCAGGATCAGCACCGCCGCGCCATAGATTGCCGCCAACACGCCAAGGCAGAAGAGTGCAAAGCTGCGCCCGTCGTTGAGATCCAGGCCAATGAATGAAAGGTCCAGTCGCGCAATCCCGCTCAGCCCGTCATCGCCACCAAAGAGCGGCGCCTCGAACACATAGGAATAGCCCATCTGCCCAAAGGCCAGCGTTGCCATGATGAAATAGATGCCATGGCTGCGCGCGCAGATGGCCCCGATGACCCAGGCGATGGCCCCGGTCACGGCCACGGCCCCACCCATCGCCATGAGCGGCGTCAGCCCCACCTTGGTGGACAGGATCGCATAACCGTAGGCCCCGACGCCCAACAGCGCGCCGTGGCAGAGCGAGACCATGCCGCCAAAGCCAGCGACCATGTCGAGCGCGATCACCAGCATCGCGAGGATGACAATCTCGGTGAGGATTTCGAGTCCGAAATAGTCCGCGGTCAGGGCCTGAAAGAGGGCCGCAGAGGCCAGGAGCACGAGCGCGGCATATCTGAGCGGTGTATGTCGAAACATCGCCTTATCCTTTCGCCGGAAAGAGGCCCACGGGCCGGATCACCAGCACCGCCGCCAGAAGCGCGTAGATCAGAACCGAGGCCAGTTGCGGTGCCAGCACCGCGCCAAAGGTCTGTACGAAGCCAAAGATGAGCGAGCCTGCAATCGCCCCCTTGAGCGAGCCGAGACCCCCGATCACGATCACGATCAGGGTTGGAATGAGGATTTGCAGGCCCATGTCGGGCGTGACGCTCAGCAAGGGGGCCGCCACGGCGCCCGCCAGCCCCGCGAGCGCGCAGCCCACGCAGAATACGATGAAGAAGAGGCGTTCGACATTGATGCCAAGGCAGGCCGCCATGGCGTCATTGTCCACGCCCGCACGGATCATGGCGCCGATCTGTGTCCGGCTCAGCACAAAGGCCAGAGCGGCAAAGATGGCAAGGCCCAGTGCAATGATGAAGAGCCGGTAAGCGGGGTATTCGACGCCCAAGAGCGCCACGCGCCCGGCAAGGAAACTCGGCACTTCCAGCCCGAGGGCCAGATCGCCCCAGACGATCCGGGTGATGTCGAGCAGGGCAAAGATGAGCCCGAATGTCACAAGAACCTGCGCCATTGGCCCCGATTTGCGCATCCGCTGAATGAGGCCGGAATAGAGCAGCACGCCCACCCCCGCGACCGCCACCGGGGCCAGAAAGAACCCTGCCCAATAACCGCCGACCGCCGCCGCAGAGGCCGCGAAATAGGCCCCCAGAGCATAGAGCGCGCCATGGGCCAGGTTGACGAAATGCATCAGGCCAAAGATTACGGTCAGGCCGATGGAAAGCAGAAACAGAAGCATCGAAAGCTGGAGCGCGTTGAGCGCCTGAAGCGTCCAGAAACCCAGATCAAGTGACATTGCGGAACCTCCTCCCGAATGGGCCCGGCCAAGGATATGGCCGGGCCTTGGCTTTTAGTTGCTGACGGGTGTGGCCATCTCGCAGCCATTGACCGGATCGGCCTCGGCGGGCAGGGCGGCCAGCACCTTTTGCGTGAGGCCGTCGTCGCCTGCGACGGTCTCGTAGACATAGATCGGCTGCACGATGTTGTTGGTTGCAGGATCAATCGAGAGCGCGCCGCGCGGTCCGTCGAACCTGACCTGCCGCAGGGCATTGGCAAGGCTCTCGCGGTCCGTGGCCCCGGCCTTGACCGCCTCGATCAGCGCGCGACCGGCGTCATAGCCATGCACCGCGAATTCCGACGGCACGCGGCCCGTCTTGGCCTTGAACGCCTCGACGAATTGCACGTTCGCGGGATTGTCGAGCGTGGGCACGTAATGCAGCGCGGTGATCACGCCCTCTGCCGCCGGACCTTCGGCGTTGACATAGAGCGATGAGGTGAGAAAGCCCGAACCATAGAGCGGCAACTCGGCCTTGAGGCCAAAGCTGTCATATTGTTTGACAAAGGAAATCGCCTCGCCACCCGCGTAGAACACGAACACCGCCTCGGCGCCGCTCGACTTGGCCTGTGCCAGGTAGGGGCCGAAATCCTGTGTCTTCTGGAAGGGGGTGAAATCCTGCCCGACAATCTCGCCGCCCGCGGCGGTGAAGGTCTGGACAAAGCCGTCAATCATCTGCCGTCCGGCGGCATAATCGGGGGCCAGCGTATAGACCTTGCGGATGCCCTGATCATACATCCATTGCCCCATCGGGCGGTTGACCTGCCCGTTGGAAAAGGACATGCGCGTGATATAGGGCGAACAGGCCTCGCCCGTCGCCTCGTCATTGCCGGCATTGGCCACGATCAGCGGCACGCCTGCGCCATGCACCATGTCGCGCACAGCACCCAGCACGCCAGAGCTGACGATGCCCGAGATCACATCGACCTTGTCCTGCAAGATCAGCTTCTTGGCCTTGGCCAGGGCCACGGGCGGCTTGACCTCGGTGTCCTCGCGGACAATCTCGAATGTGGCCGGGGTTTCGCCGCCGAATTGTTCAAGCGCGGTGGTAAACCCGGCCTCGATGTCATTGCCGAGGGCGGCATAGACGCCGGAGAAGGGCAAGAGAAGCCCGACCTTGATGTCTTGGGCTGTTGCAGGCACAGCGAGGCCAGTGGCGAGCCCGAGGGCCGCCAGAAATGCGCGTTTCATAGGGTAGTTCCTCCAGTTGGTGTTCAGACCCCTCCTCAGGGTCTATCCAAGATCGCCCCCGCCCACCGGCACGGTAACGCCGGTGATGTAAGAGGCCTCATCCGACGCCAGGAACAGGATGGGCCCTGCCTGTTCGTCGAGTGTTCCGTAGCGTTTCATCAGGCTGGACTGGATCGTCTGATCGACGATGGTCTGATACCAGTCGGCGCGCTGTTCCTCCGCCGCATTGGGGTTGCGCGGCACCACGCGCGGCGGCGCCTCCGTGCCCCCCGGTGCGGTGGCCACGACGCGGATACCGCGTTCGGCCACTTCCCAGGCGAGGCTCGCCGTGATCGCATTCACCCCGCCCTTGGCCGCCGCATAGGGCACGCGGTTGAGGCCGCGCGTGGCAATGGACGAGACATTGACGATCACGCCCGCGCCTTGCGGCAACATCCGCTCGATCGCGGCCCGGCAACAATAGAGCGTCGGAAAGAGAGAGCGGCGCACCTCGGCGTCAATCTCATGGGGCGCGTAATGCTCATAGGGTTTGGCCCAGATCGTGCCGCCCACGTTGTTGATCAGAATGTCGATCCGACCCCAGGTCTTGACCGCCGTTGCGATGGCCGCGTCGCAGCCGTCCCATGTTTCCAGATCGACGTTGAGCGCCTGGGCCTCGCCGCCTGCGTCACGGATCGCCGCGACCACCGCCTCGCGCTGCTCGGAGCGGTCCACGACCAGCACCTTTGCCCCCTCGGCGGCGGCGCGTTCGGCCACCCGGCGCCCGATCCCCTGGGCGGCGCCGGTCACGACCATCACCTTGCCTGTGAAACGCGGTGTCATGCGGCCGCTGCCTCTGTCTCGGTCGGGTTGAACTTCTCGAAATGGAACGCGGCGGGGGTTACGCCCAGTTGCGCGAAATGCGCGCGCACCGCGTCCACCATCGGGGGCGGGCCGCAAAGGTAGACATCGCAATCGCCGTCGTTGAGATCCTCGGCCGTCACATGATCGGTGACAAAGCCCTTGCGATCATGCGCCTCGTTCTGATCGGCCAGAACGGTGATGACAGTCACATTACCAATCGCCTCGGCCAGTGCCGTCACCCGGTCCAGCTCTACCAGATCGGCGGCGCGGGTCACGGCATAGTAGAGCGTGATCGGCTGATCCGAGCCCTGCACGGCCACCTGCTCCAGCATCGAGAGGAACGGGGCAAGACCCGTGCCGCCCGCCAGCCACAGTTGCGGCCGCGTGATGGGCCGCAGGTAGAAGGCACCCATCGGCCCCGTCAGCGTGACGGCATCGCCGGGGGTGGCCCGCTCGCCCAGATAGCGGCTCATGACCCCGCCCGGAATGTTGCGGATGAGGAATGTGGCCTCCTCCGCGCCGGGGGCAGAGGAGAAGGAATACGAGCGGTGCGCCTCTGTTCCGGGCACGCTCACATTCACATATTGACCGGGCAGGAACCCCATCGGCTTGGCCAGCTTGACCCGCAGACCAAAGGAGGTCTCGGACAGGCGGTCCACGCCCAAAACTTCGGCGCTGATCGCCTCGGGTGCGGTCTTGCACACGGCAGAGGAGGCCGGCACGCGGACCACGCAATCGCTCTGCGGCATCATCTGGCAGGTCAGCACGTAGCCCTCTGCCGCTTCGTCCTCGGTCATCGCCTCGTCGAGGTAGAATTCCAGCTCATACTTGCCCTTTTCGGCAAAGCATTTGCAGGTGCCACACACCCCGTCGCGGCAATCCATCGGAATGTTGATCTTTTGCCGAAAGGCGGCTTCGGTGACTTTCTCGTCATCCTCGCACTGGATGACACGGGTCACGCCATCCTCGAAATTCAGGGCGATGTTGTAGCTGGTCATGGCGGGCTCCTCCCCTCTGCTGGCGCGCGCCCTCGGGCACGCGCCGGTCCTGGTCTCAGATGTGATAGACGTCGATCACATGGTGGATCTGGTCATTCTTGAGCACGACCTTCTTGTCGGTGATCAGCGGCTTTTTCCCCGTCACATCAAGCGTGTAGAACGAGGTGCCCCAGTGCTGGTCGGTCTTGCCATAGCGATAGGTCAGCGTGTGCCAGTTGAAGCGCAGCGTGATCTTGCCTGCCTCGCGGCTCAGCACTTCGATATTGGCAAGGTAATGATTGGTGCGCGGTTCTGGCAGGGACGTGGCCGAAGAGCGATCCGTCTGGATGCGGAACACGCGATCCTCGATGCCCGAGCGGTCGGGATAATAGATCAGGGACATCTCGTTTTGCGGATCCTCGGTCAGTTGATCCTCGTCATCCCACGCCGGCATCCAGAACGGGCAATCCGGGTGATAGAAGGTCAGCCAATTGTCCCAGTCCCGATCATCGAGCGCGCGGGCCTCGGCATAGAGAAAGGCTTGGATTTCCTCGTAGGTCATGGTGGCCTCGGTGCTCTGGCGGTCAAGTGTTGCGGTTGTCATGGTCTCTCCTCCTCACTCAGCCGCGACCTGGGCGTCGGATGCGGTGGCGCGTTCCTTGGCGATGGCCTGCGCCATCCGCTCGGACCACTGCTTGTGCTGGATCACAAAGAGACCCTCGTCCTCGGTGCGGGCCCCCGACAGGATCGGGTTCACGCCAAGCGCCTTGGCATCCTCGTCCGGGCCGTGGATCCACTGGGTCGCGCCCCGGCAGATGTCATTCCACTTGGCATGGGCGGCCCCGGCATAGCCGCGCTGCGTGGCGCGGAATTCCTCGGTATCGTCAGGCGTGGCCATGCCGGAGGCGTTGAAGAAATCCTCGTACTGACGAATGCGGCGCGAGCGGGCCTCTTGGGCTTCGCCCTTGGGCGCGATGCAATAGATCGTGACCTCGGTCTTATCCACGCTCACGGGGCGGAACACCCGGATCTGGCTGCTGAACTGATCCATCAGGAACACGTTGGGATAGAGGCAGAGATTGCGCAGCACACCCACCATCCATTCGGCCTTGGTCGCTCCGTATTTCTCGGTCCATTCCGCAAGGCGCGGATAGTTGGGGCGGTTGGTCGGGTCCGACCACGCGGTCCAGAGCAGCAGGTGACCATTCACATAGGAATGGAACCCGCCCTTCTGCTTGGCCCATTTGCTGGCATCGGTCGCCTTGATCTTGTCTTCCTTGCCATCCGCCGTGCGGTGCGATGTGGTGGCGACATAGTTCCAATGCACCGCCGAGACGTGATAGCCATCAGCGCCATTCTCGGCCTGCAATTTCCAGTTGCCGTCAAAGGTATAGGTGGACGAGCCGCGCAGCACCTCGAGCCCCTCGTCGGATTGATCGACGATCATGTCGATCATCTTGCGCGCCTCGCCCAGATACTCTTCGAGAGGGGCGACGTCGGCATTCAGCGAGCCAAAGAGAAAGCCGCGGTAATTCTCGAACCGCGCCACCTTGGTCAGATCGTGGCTGCCATCCTTGTTGAACTGCTCGGGGTAGCCTGCGCCATTGGGATCCTTGACCTTGAGAAGCTTGCCGGTGTTGGAAAAGGTCCAGCCGTGGAAGGGGCAGGTAAAGGTCTTTTGATTGCGGCGCTTGAAGCGGCAGAGCTGTGCGCCGCGATGCGAGCAGGCATTGACCAATGCGTTCAGATTGCCGTCCTTGTCGCGGGTGATCACCACCGGCGTGCGCCCCATGGTCAGGGTAAAGTAATCGCCGGGATTGGGGATCTGGCTTTCATGCGCCATGTAGATCCAGTTACCCTCGAAGATGTGCTTGATCTCAAGCTCGAACAGTTCCTCATCGGTGAACATGTCACGCCGCGCACGGAAAATCCCCGCCTCGGCATCTTCTTGCACGATACCGTCGAGACGGCCTTCCAGTTCGTCGAGATTGGATTGGGTAAACATCGTCTTTCCTCCTCCGGAAAAGTCTTGGGTCTTGGGCCGGTTACTCACCGGCCACGGTTTTCAGGCTCCGCGTACGGTCGCGGCGGAAAAACTCGACCTTGTCGTGGTCGAGCGCCACGCCAATGCCCGCGCCCTGCGGCACCTCGACGGTGAAATCGGCATAGCGGATCGGGGTGGCCAGAATGTCCTCGGTCAAGAGGAGAGGGCCAAAGAGCTCGGAGCCCCAACGCAATTCCTCAACCCCGGCAAAGAGTTGCAGAGCAGCGGCGGTTCCAAGCCCGGTTTCCAGCATCGTGCCGGCATAGAGACCCAGACCCGCCGCCTGCCCGATCGCCACCACTTCGGACGCGCGCTTGATCCCGCCCGATTGCGCGACCTTGACGGCGAACACGTCTGCGGCATTCTTGGCCACGATGCTCACGGCATCCTCTGGGCCGTTCAGCGCCTCATCGGCCATCACGGCGATCTCGTGGTCCCGCGTCAATTCCCGCAGCGCATTGAGATAGCGCGCGCGCACCGGCTGTTCGACCAACTCGCAGCCCACATCCTGAAGGCCCCTGAGCCCCCACCGCGCATCCTGAAGCGACCAGGCCTGATTGACATCGACGCGGATGCTGGCGGCATCGCCCAGCGCGGACTTGATCCGCGCAACATGAGCCACATCCTCGGCCACCGAGCGTTTGCCGATCTTGAGCTTGAAGATATTGTGGCGGCGGGTCGCGATCATCTCTTGCGCCTCGGCAATATCCGTATCGGAATTGCCAGAGGCGAGCGTCCAGGCCACCGGCAGCCGCGCATGCACGCCGCCGCCGAAAAGCTGTGCCACCGACACGCCCAGACGCCGCGCCAACCCATCCCAAAGCGCGATTTCCACCGCGGCCTTGGCAATGCGGTTGCCCTTGACCAGATGGTCGATGAGCTGCAGCGCGCCGTTCACATCATCCGCCGCGCGCCCCAGAAGGGCAGGGGCGATATAGGTGTCGATCGCGGATTGGATGCTCTCGGGGCTCTCGGGGCCATAGGTCAGCCCGCCGATGGTGGTGCCCTCGCCAATCCCCTCGGACCCGTCCGAGAACCGTATGCGCACCAGAACGGCGGTCTGGACCCGCATCGTCGCCATCGACAGGACATGGCCCCGGATGGTCGGAATATCGAGGATCATCGTTTCGATCTGGTCGATCTTGGTCACGGCGTTCACCACATGTCAGTGTTGCATTGAGGTGCAAATTGCCTGTGACGGCGGGGCAAGTCGATGATGCTGCGGGTCTTGGGTGATACCCGCACCGAAAGGTTGCCCCATGTCCGCTGCCGGGCCATGGCACAAAGAAAAAGGCGCGCCAGACTGGCGCGCCTTGCTGAAATCCGTGCGCGAGGGCGCGGTTACATCATGCCCAGGGCTTCCTTGTACATTTCGAGAACCGCCTCTTCTTCGGCGATGTCATCCTTGTCGCGCTTGCGCAGCGCGATCACCTTGCGCATGACCTTGGTGTCATAGCCGCGCCCCTTGGCCTCGGCCATCACTTCCTTTTGCTGGTCGGCAATGTCCTTCTTCTCGGCCTCGAGCCGCTCGAACCGTTCGATGAACTGGCGCAACTCATCGGCGGTAACGCGGTAGTTGCTGTCGGAATTCATATCGTCCATGGCCTGATCTCCGGTCGGTTGGGGTTTCTGACTAGCGCCCCGCCGGATAGGGTGCAAGGGACATCTGCGGCGCGGCTTGCAATGGTGGAAAAATTGCTCTAGCGCCGGGGCGATAACCGGCCGGGGAGGTGGCAATGGAGTATATGATCTGGTCTGGGGCCGCCCTGTCGCTGGCGGGTCTGGCCACCTTGATCTGGTGCATCGTCAAGGTCTGGCGCGCGCGCAAGGCCGGGTTGTCGGATGCGGAATTGCGGGCAGCGGTGCAAAGGATCGTGCCGCTCAACACCGGCGCGCTGTTTCTGTCGGTGATCGGGCTGATGATGGTCGTCGTGGGCATCCTGCTCGGCTGAGCGCTTCAGGTATCGGCCCGCCGACCAAAGAATCCCTCGCCATTCTTGACCATCTCGCGCAGCATTGGCGGCACCTCCCAGAGCGGGCTGCCCAACGCGGCAAGCGCCTTGAAATCCTGCAAGATGGCCAGCATCCCGCGCTGATCGGCGGCAAAGAGCGGCCCGCCCTGCTTGCGCTCATAACCATAGCCGCGCACCATCAGCACGTCGAGATCCGAGGCGCGCTGCACCGCGCCGCGGGCCAAGAGCCGCATCGCCGCCCCCACAAGGGCCGCGTGCAGCGCGTGCCGTGGCAGCACGGCGCCCAGCACCTCGGACGGATCGCGTCCCGGTCCCGCCATGCTCTTTGACGGGCGTGGCCCCTCACTCGGGTGATCATAAAACCCGCGGCCGACCGCGCGCCCGACCGCCCCCTTGGCCAGCCGTTCGGCCAGCGGATCATCCGCGCCGGGGGACGGGCATCCCAGCCATTCGGCCACCGCACGCAGCCGTGCTGCCACCACCGGCAAACCTTCGACATCCATCATGAGAAACGGCCCCGCCCGAAACCCGAGCCGCTGCGCCGCCTGGTCCACCCGCTGCGGTGTCACGCCCCGGCGCACCAGTTCCAGCCCGGCCAGGGCAACCGCGCCCATCAGGACATGCCCCAGCCCCGGCCCCGCCGCAGGCTGCGCCGCGCGCACCATGGTCACGCCCAGCCCGGTGCAGAGCCGCGCGAGGCTGGCGACCGTTCCGGCATCGGCGGCCTCGGATACGGCGACTTCTGCCAGCCGCACGCTCTGCGCAGGCCGGTAGAGCCGGAAACCCAGAGCCGCACCTGCCAGACCGCGCCCATCGTCGAGCGGCAGGCTGAGCGCTACATTCGCGGCCTCTGAGCCGCGCGTGCAGAGCGCCAGATCAGCGGGGCCCGTGCCACTTTGCAGCCGCGCAAGATAGGCGCTTTTGGTGGCGGCTTCGATCTTGCCTTGGGTAACGAGCCCGTCGAGCGCGCGCGACACGCTGGCGGGCAGGTCTGGTGCATCGCTGCGCACCTCCTTGCCGCCCTCCATGAGCAGCAGCGCCACATCCCCAAGCCGCGTCCCGGCAAGCGCGATTCGGGTCATGTCACGCGTCGGGGACTGCGCGCGTTCGGGCATGCCCGAGGCCCGGCGCTCGGCGGCGTAAATGTGCCGCTGCGCGCGCGCCTCTGGGCTGCGCAACCGATCGTCAAACAGCGTCGCCTCAAAGGCCAGCCCCTGCGGGAACGGCAAAAGCTGCGCGGCCTCGACCGCACGCACTATGTCGGACGCCGCGCCGCTCTGTCCCTTGAGCCGCTCGGCGACGGCGGCGATGGCGCGCTGATAGCCCGCCGGATCAGACAGACCGCGCGTGGCGTCCTGGCTGCGGCGCCATTGGCCCTGATCCGCCATCTTGCGGGCCAGATCGACCGCGGCGGGCAGGGGATCATCCGTCGTGATCTGGGAAAAGAGACGGCGCAGTCGCGGATCGGAGGCGCGCAGGGTCTGCCCCGTCAACAGAATTTCCAGCGCCACCTGCGCCCCCAGAAGGCGCGGCAAGCGTTGCGTCACGCCGCCACCCGGCACCATGCCAAGCGTGATTTCAGGGCAGGCCAGTCGCGCCTCGGCCTGCACAACACGGGCATGCGATGCGAGGGCCAGCGCCAGACCGGCCCCAAAGGTCGCACCGTGCAGTGCAGTGACCACCGGCTTGGCAAATTCCTCGATCCGCGTGCAGAGCGTGTCAATCCACGGCTCTGCCAGCGGGCCGTCATATTCCGTGAGATCGACACCAGAGGAAAACCCGGCGCCTGATCCCGCAAGGACCACGGCGCGCACCTCGTCTGCCGTGGCCGCGCCATCCAACGCGCCCGCAAGCTCTGCGCGCAAGTCAGGGGACAGCGCATTGGCCACGGGACGATCCAGCAGCAGCACCGCCACCCCGTCCCGCAATTCCTGACGTATCTGCCCCGTCACTCCGTCCCACCCGTAAAACGCTTCTACGTACAAGTTCTACGGGGAATTTCCTCCTGCGCAAGCTTGGGACGGAAAAACTGGCAGTTTCAGACGGGCATGTTGTCGAACTGCGCCTCGATAGCCTCGCACAAGAGCAGCTCGTGCAGGCTCTTGGTTTCCTCCGGAACGGCGATGCCTTCGTTATGCAACCGCTCGATCATCCGGCGCAATTGCGGCTCCATCTTGTGGCGGATGTCGGGATTGGCCTGTCCAATCTGATGCTCAAGGCGGTCAAGCTCGGTGCGCGTGTTGATCATGGTGGTCCTCCCTGGTGGCAATGCAACCTTAGCGTGTTTCGTGCCGCAGTTCGAGACTTTATCGAGACCCCGTAACAGTCGCGTGACTGACTCAGGAAACTTGCGCGGCACAGGTCCGGCAGAGCGGTGTTTCTGGCAAGACATCCAGACGATCCGCCGCAATCGGCTCTTCGCAACGGGCGCAGGTGCCAAAGGTGCCCTTGCGAATGCGGTCAAGCGCTGCGCGGATTCGCGCGACTTCTTCCTGACCGTGCTGGCCCAGATGCTCCAGCACCTCGTCGCCTTCACGCTCGATCGCGGCATCGTCCCAATCCTTGGATTTGGTCGAATCGAGTTCTGCTTCAATGGCATGCAGACGTTTGTCCAATTCGCCAAGTCGCGCCATCAGCGCCAATCGATATCGTTCCGTCTCGATCATCCAAAGCCTCCATCATTTCGGATACCCTATCAGACGACGGTGTTTGGGTTATTGATGCAGGTCAAGAGAAAGCAGATCGGCGTGGTAGCGCTGGGCTACATCGGATGATCGGTGAGGGTCCGAGCCTCGACAGGCAGAAGATCGGAGCCGCTTCGGGCGGCCACAGGGGCGGGCTCCGCGACCGGGTCCGGCGGGTCTGGCAAAGGCGAGGCCGCCCCCGCGATCAGGCGCAGCGCGCGCACGCCGTTCATTTGCCCAAGCTCTGCCGTGGCCACCAAATGCCCGCGCGTGCCGACAAGCTGGGTCTCGCTCAGCGACTCTCGCGGGAGGGGAAGCAGATCGCCGGGTTTCAGCGCCAGAATATCACGCAGGGGCAGGCGTAACCGTGCCATGACCGCGTCGAGCACCACCGGAGCCTTGGACACAACCTGATCGAGATGAGCAGGGGGCTCGATTGTGGCGCTTGCGGTTTGACCGGCGGTGGCGCGTGCCGGCGGTGCGATCACGGGCAAGAGCAGGTCAAGGCGCCCGGTCTTGGCCCCCGGTCCCAGATCGACGGTGAGGCGCAGCAGTTCGAAATCCGGGGCCACCAGCAAGAGCAGCAGACCGCGCATATCCTCGACCATATCGCCAAAGGCAAAGTGGCGAGCGGGCGGCGCGTCGGGGTCCTGCGCCAACTGGCCCTCGAAATCAGCCAGAACCGCGTCGATCAGGGGGGCGACCATTGCCGCGTCGGTGCGTGTGGCCGCGCGTGGTCGTGCCATGCCGGGGCGCACGGCGCCCGTGGTCTGCACCTCGATCAGCCCGGCAAGGAATTGCGAATCAAGACAGAGCGCGCCGCGGGCACCCCCAGCCCCCTCCAACAACACAAGGAGACCTCCGTCGCCCAAGCTGTGCCCCACATCGGCAAGCGGCACGCGTATCTGTTCGACGGTGGCCACCGTCAGGCCAAGGCCCAGAAGGGTGTCCGCCGCGCGCGCCAAGGCCAGGCGCAGCGCCTTGACCGGGGTCATCTGGCGGCTGTCGGACCCGTCCCGTGCGGCTTGCGCCATCCGCTGAATGACCGAACTGTGATCCTGCGATCCCATACCCTGCGCCATCGCCCCTTTCTGAAGCTGTCGGGCTGAGCCTAGGCAGGCTTGGTTACGATTTTCTTTAGGCGGCTGGAAAAACTCTGACCTATTGTGCGGCCATGCGCGCGCTCAGCGGCAGGGTCACGCGGAATGCGGCCCCTTTTTGCCCCGGCAAATAGCTGACCGCGCCGCCCAAACGCGCCATGATCTCGCGGCAGATGGCCAGGCCAAGACCCGCGCCCCCGGCCTTGTGCTGGCCTATGCGCGAGAATTTCTCGAATATCACCGCCTGTTGCGCGGGCGCGATGCCCGATCCGTTGTCGGTAAAGTCGATCACCAGTTCCCCATCAATCACCGCCGTGCGAATCGTCAGAATCGGCGGCTGCCCGTCGCAGTATTTGCGCGCGTTTGCGATGAGGTTGATAAAGACCTGCACCAGCCGGTCCAGATCGGTGGTCAAGTCCACAGCTTCCGCCACGCGGTCGCGGACCACCCTGAGCGCGCCCCCTTGCACCCCTGCCGCGCGCTCGGCCCGGTCCAGAAGGTCGGCCAGCGATCCGCGCTGCACATGCAAGACCACCTGACCATTCTCCAGCACGCTCAGGTCCAGCAGATCATCCAAGAGCCGCGTCAGGCGCACCGCCTCGTCATGGATCACCGAGGCGTATTTACTCTGTTCTTCCGCGGTCAAATCGCCCGTGTCGCGCAGGATTTCCGAGAAGGCGCGGATCGAGGTCATTGGCGTGCGCAGTTCATGGCTGATCTGGCTCAGAAACCCGTCCTTTTGCACCGAAAGCTGGGTCAGTTTCTCATTGGCCTGCCGGAGTTGGCGCGCGGTGCGGGCCAGTTCCTGCGATTTCGCCTCGAGCTGGCTGGAATATTCCATGATCTGCGCGGTTTCATCCGCCACCGCCATCAGATCCTCGACCGAGACCGCCGCGCCCCCGACGATCTGGCTGATCATGGCATGTGCCGTCGCGGCCCCGACAGAGCCCGACAACTCGCGTTCGAGCTCTTGCAGGAACGAGGGGCTGGGTTCGGGCAGATACCCCGCCAGCCCCTGTCGCCTTGCGGCCTCGGCAAAGAGCGCTTGCGCCTCGGTGGCCCCCATGATGCGTTGCGCCATGATCAACAGGTCTTCGCTCTGCGCCATGCCGCCGGTCCAGCCGCCGGGCGTGCCGGAATGATCGAAGACATTGACGAATTGCGCCCCCTGCAAGCGTTCCACCGGCTGCGGAAAGCTGAGGAGCGAGCCAAGGATGAAGGCAGACGTGTTCAGCAACAGCGACCAGAGCACCGCATGCACCACCGGATCCATGCCTTCGGTGCCAAAGAGCGCGCGGGGCCGCAGCCACTGCAGGCCAAAGAGCCCCTCGTCAAAGACCACCTGCGGCAGCACCACCGAGGGGCCGAAACTGGGCAGAAACAGGCAGTAGATCCACACCACCGCCCCGACGATGAGACCCGCCAGCGCCCCGGTGCGCGTGGCCCCCCGCCAGAAAAGGCCACCCATCAGCGCGGGCATGAATTGCGCGACCCCGGCAAAGGCAATCAACCCGATGGCCGCAAGGGCCGTTCCGCCCCCCGACAGGCGGAAATAGACATAGCCCAATAGAACGACACCCGCGATACTCAGCCGCCGCGCCAGCAAGGCCACATGCCGCACGTCCCCCGAGACCATCGCCGCCCCGCCTGAAAAATGCAGCCAGAGGGGCATCACCACATGGTTCGACACCATGGTCGAGAGCGCGATCGCCGCCACGATCACCATTGAAGTGGCGCTGGAAAACCCCCCCAGAAAAGACAGGATCGCCAGCCCGTCGCGCCCGTCCATCAAGGGCAGGGTCAGCACGAAGAGATCGGGATTAGCGCCTGTTGGCATCAGTTCCAGCCCCACCGCCGCGATGGGCACGACAAAGAGGCTCATCAGCATGAGGTAGGTTGGAAACGCCCAGGCAGCGGTGCGCAAATGGTCCTCGTCCTCGTTCTCGACCACCATCACCTGAAACATGCGGGGCAGGCACAGAAATGCCACCGCCGACAGCATCGTGAGACCGATCCAGCGACTGCCCGACACCTCGAACCGCGCAATGGCCGAGGCGTCGATGCGGTCGAGCGTGGTCGCAACCCCGCCCGACAGGCCCCAGACCACGAAAATCCCGACAGCCAGCAGGGCAAAGAGCTTGACCACCGCCTCAAGCGCGATGGCCATGACCACACCATGATGGCGCTCGTTCGCATCCAGATTGCGGGTGCCAAAGAGAATGGTGAAGAGCGCCAGCCCTCCCGCCACCCAGAGCGCGGTGGATTGCATGTCCGGCAATGTCGTGGCTGTGGGGTCCGTTTCGGCAAAGGCCGCAAAGGACAGGGTCACCGATTGCAGTTGCAGCGCGATATAAGGCGTCGTGCCAATGACCGCCAACACGGTCACGATCACCGCGAGCAGGTTGGACTTGCCATAGCGCGAGGAAATGAGATCGGCGATCGAGGTGATCCGCTGGCTGCGCCCCACCCGCACCATTTTGCGCAGGGTCCACCACCAGCCGATCATGATCAGCGTCGGACCCAGATAGATCGTGACAAATTCCAGCCCCGAACGGGCGGCGAATCCGACCGCGCCATAGAATGTCCAGGCGGTGCAATAGATCGACAGCGACAGCGTGTAGATAAAGGGCGAGCGCAGCCAGCTCCCGCGCCCGCGCAAGGCGGCGCGGTCCGCGGCAAAGGCCACGGCAAAGAGAAACACCACATAGAGAATACAGACGAGGATCAGGACGTTGAGGATCGTCATCTATCGCTCCTGTGGCCCCTTTGGATCGTCCTCGCTCTCGGTCGGGCGCAGCCGGGCCGAAATCACGCCGGCAATCCCCGCCAGCGCGATCCAGAGGCCAAAGATATAGAGCATCGCGCGCGTGGTGCGCACGCCCCCTGCCTCCCACAAGAGCGGCACCGAGAACAGGACCGCCCCGGCAATCGGCAGCATCCGCGCCGCATCCGACAGCCGCCGCAACCGATAGGTGCGCCGCGCCAGAAACAGCGGGCCGCGTTCGGCGCTCATGGCACGACCAGCGCCCGCACCGCGGCCAGCACATCGGCGTTGGAAAAGGGCTTGGTCATGTATTGGCTGGCCCCGGCGCGCTCTGCCATCTCGCGATCCTTGGTCTGGCCGCGCGCCGTAAGCATCAGCACGGGCGTGTGGCCATAGACGGCATCGGCGCGGATTTCCTGAAGGATGTCAAAGCCGCTCTTGCCGGGCAGCATCACGTCGAGAATGATGAGGTCGGGGGCGCGGGCGCGCACCGCCTCCATCGCATCATGTCCATTGGCATGGGTCTTTACCTCCCAGCCATCCCGCGAGAGGATAAAGCTGACAGCCTCGATGATGTTCGGCTCATCCTCGATCACCAGAACCCTCTTACTCATGCAACCGGCCTCCCCTCCGTTGCGCGCGCGGTCTTTGCCGTGCCATTGATTCTCTGTGCGCCCACGCGGTCACATCCCTTCCGCGACAATCGACGGCTCGCGTCGAGCGGCGCAATCGGCCAGTGGACATATCCGGCAACTCACCCCCATCGGGCGCACCGGGCCGCCGGCCTCGCCGGGGTCCGGCCGCATCAGCATCAGCGCCTGCATCAGCGGCGGGCGGTCAAAGCCTGTGGGCCCGGTTTGGGCGGCGACCGCAAAGGCCTCGATCACCTCGGCGCCGCGTCCGGCCTGTCGCAGCCGCAAGCGCAGGGGCACCTGCGGCTGGCTCAGCACCTGATAGAGCGGCCAGAGCGCGCAGGCCCCGGCCATGCGCGGTGTGGCGAACCCGGCAATCGGCTTGCGAAAGGTGAGCGTGCCAGAGGCATCGCAGATCACCAACCCGACCGGCCCCACCTCGGCCTCGGGCAGGCTGGCCAGACGGCGGAACACCCGCGCCATGTCCGTTCCCGTGGCCTCGGCCAGCCGGTCGGGGCGCAATCCAAGCGTGCCCACCCGCGCCAGAAAGGCCCGGAGGGGCAGGGCGGCCGCATCCTCCATGTAACGCAAGAGCGCCTCGCGCGTCAGGCTTTGGGCGGGGGCGGACATGCCCTCGGCCGCCGCCGCCTCGATCAGCCGCGCCACATCGCGCGGCCCCGCCATTTCGCGTTCCAGTTCGGGCAGGTGATAGCCGCGCGCGGCCAGATAGGCGTGCATCTCGTCCTGCGGCGATGTCAGCTCCGCCTCGGTATTTGGCGCGGCTTCGAGATAGCGCACGAGCGCCTGCGCGCCTTCGGTCAGGCGGGCGCTGTCCTCGTTGATGTTGCGGTGAAACCGCGCCTGCCATTCGGGTTCGATCGCCTCGGTTTCCACGAGGATCGACGAGGTGGCGCGAATGGCCGTCACGGCGGAAATCACCTCATGCAGCGAATCCGCGAGAAAGGGATCATGCGCCAAACGGTCGGTCAGGGTTTCGATGGTGCGCTCCAGCGCCTGCGTGCGCCGATGCAGATCGCTCAAGAGGCTGGCCCAGCCGGGATAGCGCCCGGCGAATTCCTCGGTCCGGTCCAGTTCCGGCCCATCTGAACGGGGTTTGCCCGCCGCCTCGCGCAGGCCTGAAATCAACGTGGCCTCTGCCCCTTGGGTCAGTTGCGATGGCTCGACCTTGAGCGCCTCGGCCAGTTTGAGCAGGGTCTTGCCCCCGATCCGGCGATGGTTGTGTTCGATCAGATTGAGGTAAGAGGGCGAAATCCCGGCCCGTTGCGCCAGATCGGATTGCCGCATGCCGTTCAGAACCCGCCGCTCGCGTATTCTGGTGCCGATCAAGAGCCGGTCCGGCATCTGGCGTGTCCTTTCCGGGGGAGGCGAGAGATACGAGAATTTTTTTACAACAGGCGTGCGGGGCTTGTCTATAAGTTTACAAGAGATTTGTTCCGCAAGATATTTGCTTTGCGCAAGATTGTTTCGCGTTTACCTGCGCACGTTCCGTGCCGCAAGTGATCCCGTTCAACGCCCTGCCGCGCCCCCGTCTCGCGCAGGGCCGGACCAGGTGACGGGTTCCCCTGATTTTCCGCGATCACGTCGCAAAATGGCGCGACAGCCGGTTTCGATCTGCTCAGCCTGCGGATCAGTGGCCGCGCGCCAACAGCTAAGAAATGGATCGTCATGGCCACGCTATCGGCACAGCCCGCCTCTGCGCCTTCACGCGCGCTGCAAGGGATACTCTGCGTCGAGATCGCCATGCTGCTCTTTGTCGGTCAGGACGCGATGATGAAGACGCTGCTGACCATCTATCCGGTCTGGCTGCTGATCTTCGTGCGCTCCGTGGTGACGCTTCTGGTGATGACGCCGCTGATCCTGTGGCTGGGCAAGCCGCATCGCCTGCTGACGCCACTCTGGCCGCTGCATCTGATGCGTGCCTTCCTTTTTGCCTCGGGCTTTTCGATGTTCTACGCGGCCTTCCCGTTCATGGGTCTGGCCGAGGTCAGCACCATCTTTTTCTCCGCGCCGCTCATCACCGCGCTCTTCGCGGCGGTGTTCCTGCGCGAAACGATCGGCTGGCATCGCGGGATTGCCCTCGTGGCGGGGTTTGTGGGCGTGCTCATCGCGATGAGCCCGGCGGGCGAGAATTTTTCCCTTGTCGCGGTCCTGCCTCTGCTCTGTGCGGTGACCTATGCGATTTCCCAGATCATCGCCCGTCAGATCGGCGACCGGGAGAGCACGCTGACCGTTGGCCTCTATACCCTGACATTCGCCGGCATCCTGATCCTGCCGATGGGCTGGCTGGTCAATCAGGTGATCACGATCACCCCCGCCACCCATCACTTGCGTTGGGAATTGCCGCCCGGGGTCCTGAGCGACCTGCCGCGTCTTGCGCTCCTGGGGGCCATCGGCATGGCGGCTTATACGCTTGTCTCACGGGCCTATCAGGTGGCCAATGCCAGCCTCGTGGCGCCATTTGACTATACCTATCTGCCCTTCGCGGCCCTGCTGGCCTATGTGCTCTGGGATGAGGTGCCGGCGTTCAATACCCTCGCGGGCATGGTGATGATCACCGCCTCCGGTCTTTACCTTGGCTGGCGGGAACTGCGCGCGTCGCGTCAGAGCGATGCAACGCCGGTCACCGCCGAGGCGATCTTTGCCCCCGGCAGCCCCCTGCCGCCGCAAATCCCCGACGAAGAAAGCAGCCTATGACAACCCTGACGATCCAGCCTGAACGCGATCTGCGTGGCTGTTTCTTCGTGTTTCTCGCCGGTCTGGTCTGGTCCACGGTGGGCCTTGGTATCCGTCTTGTGGACGAGGCGCAGGTCTGGCAGATCCTGTTCTATCGCTCGGCCTCGATGACCCTGCTGCTTTATGTGGTGATCCGCCTGCGCACGGGGCAGGATGCGCTGCGCCTCGCGCTGCAGATGGGCTGGCCGGGGGTGATTGGCGGGCTTTCGCTGGTGGCGGCCTATACGGGTGCTATCTTTGCGATCCAGACTACGTCGGTTGCCAATGCGATGATGCTATTTGCCTGCTCGCCGCTCTTGGCCGCGATCCTCGGGCGGGTTGTGCTGCGCGAATACGTCCGGCCGCAAACCTGGGTCGCCATCGTGGTGGCGGGCTGTGGCATCGCGGTGATGGTCTGGGACAAGTTCGGGGGTGCAGCACTTGTGGGCAATCTCGCGGCCATCGGTTCGGCGGTGGGCTTTGCCACCTTCACCATCACCCTGCGGTGGGGCAAGGCGACCGAGATGATGCCCGCGATCTTTCTTTCGGGGCTTTTCGGCATGGGCCTCATGGCGGCGATCTGTTTCTGGCTGGGGTTACCACTTCGGATTTCCAACGCCGACACCGCGCTGTCGCTTGGCATGGGGGTGTTTCAGGTGGGGCTGGGGCTGATCCTCTACACCATTGGGTCGCGCACCGTGCCTGCGGCGGAACTCACGCTCTTGTCGCTGGCCGAGGTGGTGCTGGGGCCGGTCTGGGTCTGGCTGATCCTGGGCGAAACGGCGACGACCAACACCCTCATTGGCGGGACGATCCTCTTGGGGGCGATTGCGGGCAATGCGCTCTCGGGGGCGCGGCGCAGACCGCCGCCGCCGATGCTCTGACCGGCAATCCCCTGCCGACAGAGCGTGGCGCAGGAACAAATCCCGTTCCTCCACGTTATCTTGGACAACATGAGCAATCCAAGAAACGGAAGGGAAAGACCATGAACCGCAGTCTCATTCTTGCCAGCGTTACCAGCCTTGCCTTGGCGGGGTGCATGCAGGGCGTCAGCGACCGGGAACTTGTTGGCGGTGCGGCGGGTGCTGCCGGGGGTGCCTTGCTCGCCTCGGCCTTTGATGCCGATTCCGACTGGACGATTGTCTCGGCGCTGGCCGGGGCGGCAGCGGGCACGCTGGTCGCGCGCAACACCGCGCGCAATCAATGCGCCTATGCCAATGGCGACGGCACCTATCGCACCGTGCCGTGCTGACACCCGAGGCGGCGGGCGTCATGCCCGCCGCTCAGAACTGCTTGCGCGCGACCTTTTGCGCAAGCTGCACGAAATTGTGCACATGCACGCCCTGTTCATCCAGCCGGTGATTGACCGACAGGCTGGTGCGGGCAATCTCCGGCTCGATCCGCAGGAATTTCATGCCCTTGCGCGGCGCGGTCGCGACCGACTCGGGCACGATGCACACGCCCTCGCCAATCGCCACAAGGCTGAGCGCGGTTTGCAGATCCATGCACCAGAGGCGCAAGGGCGCGGTAAACCCCGCCGCCTCGACCGCATTGAGCACGAAATCGGCGAAACTGGGCCGCGGATACTCGGGGTAGAGCACAAGGTTGTGCGTCTCGAGCCGTTCGAGCTTGGCCACCGTCCGCCCGCCGGTGTCGACCGTGTCGGGCAGGGCGAGAATCAGCTTTTCCTCCATCAACTCCTTGGTGACGAACTCGGGATCCTTCAACGCGGGCCGGGCAAAGGCCACGTCCAGCTCGCGTGAGACAAGGGCGCGGTGCAATTGCGCATTGTTCATCGGGTTGAGGCTCAGATTGACCTCAGGGTAATTGGCACGAAAGGATTTGATGATGGTGGGCAGAATGCCAAAGGTGGCCGAGCCGACAAAGCCGACGCGCAGCCGCCCTTCGGCCCCCTGACCCAGGCGGCGCACCTCGAGCTTGGTGTCGTCCAGCTGCGCCAGGATCGAGCGCCCGCGCTCCAGCAACCGCTCGCCCGCCTGGGTGAGACTGATGGCGCTGCGGCCCCGGTTGAAGAGGATCGCGCCCAACTCCTCTTCGATCTGCTTGATCTGACGACTGAGCGGCGGTTGCGCCATGTCGAGCCGCTCCGCGGCGCGGCCAAAGTGCAATTCCTCCGCCACAGCGATGAAATAAGTCAATTGCTTGAAGTTCATCCCGGCCGTCCTCCCCAAGGAAGACGTTAGGGCAACTCGGTATTCGGGGAAAGAGTTCTGAATTGCGGCTCGCCTCGTGTACGCGGGGCGTCAGTCCTGTCTTGGCGGACCGGTGTGTCGCTGTGTGGCAGCGGCCGCTTCAAGCCCAAATCACTCTGGCAACACAAAGCATCAGGCTCTTAGGTTCATGGTTTCCAACCTGAACTTCCAGGGTTTCGTCGACCCCTGCTATCCTGGCCAATTCCGCGATGTCACGTTCTGATAACCTGGGTGCAGGCCATGATTGCCTTGCCAAAATTCGGCCAAACTCGGCGATTAGACAACGTTTGTTCAAACCTGGCAGAAAGAGGCGATCTGTGAACAAGACCGATGCGTTGAAAATTCTCATGACGGCGCAAAAGGGCTTCATAAACAAAACCGTTGATGAAGTTGGCGTCCCGTTTCTGACAGGCGTTAGCCTTCCGATCAGGTTCTTCGCAGAAGAAATTGATCTTGACCTCGCTGCCGATGCGATTGCCAGGTTCAGCCGCACATCTCCTTCGTCTCGCAATCTCATTCAAGATCACCTGTTCAGGGCAGCACAGCAATCTTTCGAGGACTGTTCCTGCGATTTTGACTCGCCGCAGGACCAACTTGACTGGGAGAGCGAAAGCACAGGTCGGTTCAATGCTGCAAAGGTGCCAACCACGTCCAGCGAAATCTGGTCGCTCGTCAAGTTCAACGCCATTCATATCGCACCGGGCGGCAGTGCAATGCACGGTCAATACGTCCTGAAGGTCAGCGGTGAATGTGCCTGGGACGGAGAGCATGGCGTTGCTGTAACTTTTGCTGGGGATGGCAGACTTGTCGGGGTTGGAGAAGCATAGTTGCGTATTTCGCGCCAACGTTTGATGTGGATGGCTGCTTCTGTCCGCATGGCTGCCCTTCGCTTCCTTTAGCGCATCACTACGTTCATGGGGGCGCGCCATTGGCAGCAATCCGGCCTCGCTGGTTGTGAGGCAGAAAAAAGGCCCCCGAGTGCGGGGGCCTTCAGGTTGCAGGGAGGGAGGTTGGGTTACTCGGCGGCCACGGCCTGCGCTGCCGCATCCGCCTTGAGCACGAAGTCGAACTCGAAATGCAGGTCGGTGCCAAGCGCCTCGGGCGCAGTTTTGAACGTGCCGATCAGGCTGTCCTTGACGGCAAACACGCTGTCATTGTCCAGCCACTTGCTCTCGCCATCGTAGATCTGGCTGATGAGCGGACGATAGCCCTCTTTCGAGATGATAAAGTGCATGTGGCCGGGGCGGTTGGGGTGGTGGCCCATATAGCGCAGCAATTCGCCCGCCGTTTCGGTGTCGGGGATCGGATAGGGCACCGGGCGCACGGCGACAAAGGCGTAGTGGCCGTTCTCGTCGGTCTCGAAACGGCCGCGCAGATTGTACTCCGGCTGATCGGGGTCGAGGTTTTCATAGATGCCATTCGGCGCGTCTTCCCAGACGTCGAGTGTCACACCGGCAATGCCGTTGCCCGCCGCATCGCGGATATAGCCCTCGTAATAGGCGGTTTCCTCGTTGTCGTAATGCTTCTGGATGGTCGAGGCGCCCTTGGGCAGAACGGGCGGGTTCTCGCGATAAAACGGCCCCAGCACGGTCGACTCGCTCTCCGGCCCCTCCACCGGGTTCGACAGCATGTCCACCAGCACTTCGAGGCCGATGATATCGGCCAAGAGGATGAACTCCTGGCGGTTCTCATCACAGGTCTGCCCGGCGCGCTTGAGAAACTCGCAGCCCTCGAGGAATTCGCCATGCTGCAGGTTCACATCCTTGCAAAAGGCGTGCAGGTGACGAATGAGCGCGGTCATGATCTCGCGCTGACGCTCTGTGATGTCACCGTGCTTGCCAAGGCTCGCGATCACCACATCGGTGATGTTTTCCAGATTGACGATTCCCATGGGTTCTCCTCCAAACGGGGTTTCATATGGCGCGGGGCAGGCCGGGGCTCACCCTCTGGTCCTCGTTGTCGATGATGGCGGGCGTCAAACCAATGCCGTGGGCGGTATCGCGTGATACCCCGTCCGGCATGGATCAAACGCCCCCTTAAATGTCACTTCTAGCACATCCGCAGCATCAGGAGGGAGGCAGAGGTGATCGACAGATTTCGCGAGATAGAGGCACGGCTCAAGGATCAGCCGCATCTCTTGCGCCTTGGACGGCTGTTTTCCGAGACGGTGCTGATCGAGATAGAGGGAGAGGAAATCTATCTGACCTTCGACAAGGGGCAGATCACCTCGGTCATGGCCGGTCCAAGCCGCAAGACACCGTGGCGCTTTGCGCTGCGCACCGATGCCGATGCGCTGGAACAGTTCTGGCAGGCGCGCCCCGCACCGGGATTTCACGACATTTTCGGGCTGGCCAAGATCGGGCGCGGGCGGATTGACGGCGACATTCTGTGTCTGGTCAAGAATCTGCGCTTCTTCAAAGAGGTCATGGCGCTTGCGCGTTGCAAAGAGGAGGCAACCCTATGAGCATCGAACCCATCACAGGCCGCTACCTGAGCGTCGAGATCGCAGGCGCCCCGCGCCGCATCTATTTCGAGGAGGCGGGGCAGGGGCGGCCGGTGCTCTGTCTGCATACGGCCGGCGCGGACACGCGGCAGTGGCGGCATCTGATGAACGATGCCGAGGTGACGGCACATCACCGCCTGATCGCCTTTGACATGCCCTGGCATGGCAAATCCCTGCCGCCCGAGGGGTTCGAGACCGAAGAATACCTGCTGACCACCGAGGCCTATATCGAGACCGTTCTGGCGGTGGTCGCGGGCCTGGGGCTGGAGCGGCCCATCCTGGCGGGCTGTTCCATGGGCGGGCGCATCGCGCTGCAACTGGCGGCGCTGCACCCCGAGCAGTTCAGCGGCTTTATCGCCATTGAGGCGTCGGATTTTCAACCCGCCTGGTATGACATCGACTGGTTCCACCGCCCCGATGCGCATGGCGGCGAGATGGGCGCGGCGCTCGTGTCGGCCAATATCTCGCCCTATGCGCCGAATGCCGAGCGCTGGAACACGCTCTGGATGTTCATGCAGTCGGGACCGGGCGTGTTTCGCGGCGACCTGAGCTTCTACACCCGCGACGACAGCCTGATCGGGCGGCTGGCGCAGATCGACACCGCGCGAACCCCGGTGCATCTGCTGGTCGGGGCCTATGATCTGACCTGCACGCCCGAGGATGCGCAACGCACGGCGGCGGCCATTCCCGGTGCCACGGTCGCGGTGATGGACGAGTTGGGCCATTTCCCGATGAGCGAACACCCCCAAGGGTTCCGGCCCTTCTTCATGGATGCCCTCGCGCGCATGGCGCGCGCCGCGGCGCAAGCAGCCTGAGAGGAGGGGCTGACATGACCAAACCCTGCATCATCTGTGTGGCGATCACCGGCAGCCTGCCGCAGAAATCCGACAACCCGGCAGTTCCGCTCACCGTGGCCGAACAGGTCTACTCGACCCATGAGGCCTACGAGGCCGGGGCCGCAATCGTCCACGCCCATGTGCGCAACGACGATGGCTCGCCCTCGTCCGACCCCGAGAAATTCGCCCGGCTCAAAGAAGGGATCGAGGCGCATTGCCCCGGCATGATCGTGCAGTTCTCCACCGGCGGGCGTTCTGGCGCGGGCCAGACGCGGGGCGCGATGCTCTCCTTGCGGCCCGACATGGCCTCGCTCTCGGTCGGGTCCAACAATTTCCCCACTCGCGTCTACGAGAACCCGCCGGATCTGGTCGATTGGCTGGCGGGGGAAATGCGCGCCCACGAGGTCAAGCCCGAGATCGAGGCGTTTGACCTGAGCCACATCCTAAAGGCCAAGGAAATGGCAGATCACGGCCAACTTCTCGGCACGCCCTATGTGCAATTCGTGATGGGGGTGAAAAACGCCATGCCGGTCGACCGCGATGTGTTCGACTATTACATCCACACGGTCGAACGCCTGTTCGGACCCGATGCGCCCTGGTGCGCGGCGGGGATCGGGCGACACCAGATCACGCTCAATGAATGGGCCGTGGCGGCGGGTGGGCATGCCCGCACCGGGCTCGAGGATAACGTGCGGCTGGATCGCGACACGCTGGCGCCCTCGAACGCCGCTCTGGTGCGCCGCGTTGTCGACATCTGCGCGCGTCACGACCGCCCTGTGGCCACCTGTGCCGAGGCGCGGCAGATGCTGGGTCTGCGCAATTCACAAGGTCTGGCGGACGGCAAGGCGGCCTAGTCCGATCGGGATTTGGCCGGTGCCGGGTGTCACCCCGTCACCTTGCCATCCCCCACCACGATCCGCCGCCGACAGAGTGATGCAATCTGATCGTCATGGGTCGAGATCAGGAATGTCGTGCCTTCTTCGCGGTTGATCTGGCCAATCAGCTCCATCACCTGCATGGCCGACAGGCGGTCCAGATTGCCCGTCGGCTCGTCTGCCAGCACGAGTTCGGGGCTGTTCATCAGCGCGCGTGCCACGGCCACGCGCTGCTTTTGCCCCCCAGAGAGATGGGTGGCGGAGAAATGGATCCGCTCCGCCAGCCCCATCCGCGCCAAGAGATCACGCCCGCGCGCCCGCGCCACGGCGGTTTCCCGGCCTTCGCGGACAGCCGTCGGGAAGATCACATTCTCCAAGGCCGTGAAATCCGGCAAGAGATTGTGGAACTGAAAGACAAACCCGATATGGGCGTTGCGAAACTCGGTCAGCGCGCGGTCATCGGCGGCAATCAGGTCCTCGCCCAGCATGACATGCGCGCCCGAGGTGGGTTGCATCAAGCTGCCGAGGATGGTCAGAAGCGTGCTCTTTCCCGATCCGGACGGCCCCAGCAAGGCCGCCATTTCGCCCGCCTCAAGCCGCAGGGATAGCCCGCACAACACGCGGGGGGCGCATCATCCAGCCCTGCGCCGCAATCAGCCCCGCCACGGCCAGGCCGAACAGCACAGCCGCGCCCCAGAGCCATCGAAGCCGCGAGGGTCGCGCAGGCGCGTCTTGTCGGGCAGGGGTCTGATCCGCCGGGGCCAAACGGGGTTCCTTCGCTTGGGGCAAAAACTGCCGTGATGGCGGATTTGGCACCGCCTTTTCTTGCTCCAGTATAGGCGGGCAAAGCGCGGCTGCCTTGACGTGGATCAGCGACGGGGACGATCTGCGCACCCGTCCATTGACCCATGCATCCACGCGCGGCATAACCGGCGTAAAGTGGCGGTATCAGGCCGCTTTTTCAGTGTCACGCTGCCCGACCGATCAAGGTTGGCGTAGCCAGAACCATAGAGTCGGACCATGCGCAGCACCAAGATCATCCATGTCGTGTCCTGTCATGCCGAAGGCGAGGTGGGGGATGTGATCGTGGGCGGCGTGACCCCGCCCCCCGGTGCCACGATCTGGGAGCAGCGCAAATGGATCGCCGAGGATCAGACCCTGCGCAACTTCATGCTGAACGAGCCGCGCGGCGGGGTGTTCCGGCATGTCAACCTGCTCGTGCCGCCCAAGCACCCCGAGGCACAGGCCGCCTGGATCATCATGGAGCCCGAGGATACGCCGCCGATGTCCGGGTCGAACTCGATCTGCGTGTCCACCGTGTTGCTGGACAGCGGAATTCTTCCCATGCAAGAGCCGGTGACGCATATGGTGCTTGAGGCGCCGGGCGGCCTCGTGCAGGTGCGCGCCGAATGCGCCAATGGCAAGGCCGAGCGTATTTTCGTCGAGAACCTGCCGTCCTTTGCCAGCCGTCTGGGCGTGCCGCTCGATGTGCCGGGGCTGGGGCGGATCACGGTGGATACGGCCTTTGGCGGGGATAGTTTCGTGGTGGTCGATCCGGTGGCCCTTGGGGTGGATCTGGTCGAGACGAACGCGCGCCAGATTGCGGAACTGGGCATTCGCATCACCAATGCCGCCAACGCGCAATTCCGGTTCGAGCATCCCGAAAAACCCGATTGGGCGCATCATTCGTTCTGCCTCTTTGCCGGGCCGATCACGCGCGAGGGCAATACCCTGCGCGCGCAATCCGTGGTGGCGATCCAACCCGGCAAGCTCGACCGCTCTCCGACCGGCACGGCGGTCTCGGCGCGCATGGCGATTCTGGCGGCACGGGGCGAGATGGGCGAGGACGACCGCTTTACCGGCGTGTCGATCATCGGGTCGGAATTTCACGGCCGGATTCTGGGCCGGGTGCAGGTCGGCGATCTTGCGGCCATCCGCCCCGAAATCAGCGGGCGGGCGTGGATCACCGGCACGGCACAGCACATGCTGGACCCCAGCGATCCCTGGCCGGGGGGGTATCGGCTCTCGGATACCTGGCCAAGGATCGGCTGAGGCCGCAGCGCGCGCAGGGCGCGCCACCGGCACCCCTGCACTCAGCCCTCGACCGCTGCCAGCCCCTCGGACTCGAACCGCGCCAATTGCGCCAGTTCCGCATCGCTCAGCGCAATGCCGTCGCGCAAGGACGCCTCGCGCGCCGCAAAGCGCCGCTGCGAGGGCAGGCGCGCGCCCTGGCCGCTGATGGCGCTCAACAGCCGCTCGCCCTCGGCAATGGGATCACGCCCGCTGCGCGCGGCAAAACGGACCGGATCAAGGGCCAGAACCAGCGCCCCGTGACGCGGGAGCAGGGCTGTGCCGCCGGAAAACTCCAGCGCTTCCTTGCTCATGAATTCGCCCAGCATGGCACCGGCCAGCAATTCGACCATGGTCGAAATCGCCGATCCCTTGTGCCCGCCAAAGGGCAGCATCGCGCCCGCGAGCGCCGCTTCTGGATCGGTGGTCGGATGGCCGTCGCGGTCCATGGCCCAGCCTTCGGGGATGGGGGTGCCGGCGCGGCGGTGCAACTCGATCTCGCCACGCGCGGCGACGCTGGTCGCGAAATCGAACACATAGGGATGAGGGCCGGGACGCGGCCAGCCAAAGGCAATCGGGTTTGTGCCCAAGAGCGGTTCCTTGCCGCCGGCGGGGGCCACCGAGGAATAGCTGGGACACATCGAGAGAGAGGCAACGCCCCGTGCCGCCAAGGCTTCGACATCATGCCACAGCGCCGAGAAATGCAGGCAATCACGGATCACGAGGGCGGCTAGCCCGGTCTCTCTTGCGCGCGCGGCCAGCGCATCAACAGCCGCGTCAAAGGCCGGGTTGGAAAACCCGCCGCCCGCATCCACCTCGATCACCGCGTGGCCGGTGTCGTGCAGTGCGGGCACCGCATCCGGCAACACCTTGCCCGCCGCGATCACCCGCAAACAGCCCTCGATCCGGTAGATGCCGTGCGATTTGCAATGATCCCGCTCGCCCGCGACGATCACCCGCGCCACTGCCGCCGCGCTCTCGGGGCGCACGCCTGCGTGCTCGAAAATCGACGTCACCCGCGCCAGGAGGTCATCAACGGAAATCACGTTCGGCTCAGCCATGCGGGCGGCTCCTTCAGGGTCAAGAGGTCTTATTTGTCGACATCGGTATAGGTGCAGGCCCAGAATACCTTGGTCTCGGTGTCATCGAGCGCGCGCAACCCGTGTTTGATCGTGCTGTCGAAATAGGCGCAATCGCCGGGCTCCATGATCACCGGCTCGTAATGCTCCACCGTCAGCTCGACCCGCCCCGACAACACATAGAGCGTCTCTTCGCCGTCATGCGATTCCAGCTCGTCACGCGTGAGTGGCGCGCGTTTCTCGACCAGCGTCACCAGCGGGATGATCTTTTTCTCGGCCAGCGCGTTGCACAGCACCTCGTATTCGAAGTTCTTGGCGCGCACCTTGCGCCCTTGGCCTGCGCGGGTCACGGTCATGCGGGTGGTTTGCGTGGCGTCATGGTCGGCGGAAAAGAGCCGCTCCATGCCGATGTCATAGGCGCGGGCGATCTTGATCAGGTTCTCATAGCTGGGCGAGACACGCCCGTTCTCGATCTTGTGGATCGTCGACAGGGCAAGGCCCGTGCGCTGTGCTGCCACTTCGAGCGTATAGCCGCAGGCCTGTCGTACCGCCTTCATGCGGGCACCCAGATCGGCGCGCAATTGGTGGCGCTCGACGTCCCAATCATCTGCTGCGTTCTCGGTTGAGGTTTTTTCCGTTTCGGCCATAATTTTTCTTTTCTTACCAACCGTGATTGTTTAAGCATATTTTTACGTTGGGCACAACAGTAGCAATCGACGGTGCGCAAGGGGAGACCGAATATCGGAGTTTTCCGAAATCCCTGCCGAACCGCGTCAGAACAGACTTCAAAAAAGGGTGATCTCATGCCGGACCTGATTGTCGCCGCCGAGGTTGAGGGGCCGATCCTGCTTTGCGACGAGGGTCTGAGCGTCTGGGGCGGTGTCGATCCCCTCAGCGGGCGGATCATCGACGCCCATCACCCGCAGCAGGGGCAATCCCTGGCCGGTCATGTCGTGATGATGCCGACGAGTCGCGGCTCCTGCACCGGAAGCGGCGTGCTCTTGGGTCTGGCCTTTGCCGGCACCGCGCCCAAGGCGCTGATTTTCCGCGAGGGCGAGGACATCCTGACATTGGGTGCGCTCGTGGCCACGCGGCTGTTTGACCGGCCCATCGCCGTTCTGCGTCTCTCTGGCCCCGATTATGACCGCCTGGCGCAGCACTCCCATGCCACGATCACCGCCACGCACCTGCGCGCGGGCGATCTGGCGCTGCCGCTGACCTCCGTTGCCTCCGAGGGTCTGACGCTTTCGGACGGGGACCGTGCCTTTCTGGCCGGGGATCATGGCGCGGCGGCGCAACTGGCGATGGAAATCATCACGACGCTGGCCGCCGCCCAGGGGGCGCCAAGCCTGACCGATGTCAGCCGAGTCCATATCGACGGCTGCATTTATGCCAGCCCTGCCTTTCTGACCTTTGCCCGCGCCATGGCGGACAAGGGCGGGCGGGTGCGGGTGCCCACCACGATGAACGCCATCTCCGTCGATCACGCCAATTGGCGCGCGCAGGGCGTGTCCGAGGCCTTTGGCCTGCCCGCCAGCCAATTGGCCGATGCCTATGTCGAAATGGGCGCACGCCCCAGCTTTACCTGCGCGCCCTATCTGCTCGAAGACAAACCCTCGGCGGGCGAGGACATCGCCTGGGCCGAGAGCAACGCCGTGATCTACGCCAACACGGTTCTGGGCGCGCGCACCGTCAAGCATGCTGATTTCATGGACCTCTGCATCGCGCTCACAGGGCGCGCCGCGCGCTCTGGCGTCTATCTCGATCAGAACCGCGCGCCGCGACGGATCATCGACATCGACGTGCCCGAGGGCATTGACGATGCCTTCTGGCCGATGCTGGGCTGGATCGTGGGGCAGGTGGCCCCGGATCGCATCCCGCTCTTGCGTGGGCTCGAGGGGCTGCATCCCTCCGACGATGATCTCAAGGCGCTTTGCGCGGCCTATGGCACCACCTCTGCCTCACCGATGATGCATATCAAAGGGATCACGCCCGAGGCGGACATGCCCCCCGCGCCCGAGGCCGATCACGCCCGCATCACGGTGCAGGATTTCGCGCAGGCTTGGCAGGGGTTCAATCAGGGCGCCGACAAGGTGGATCTGGTCGCCCTTGGCAGCCCGCATTTTTCCGCCGCCGAAAGTGCCGTCTTTGCCGATCTGATGGAGGGCCATCATGTCCACCCGGATGTTGCCACGATCATTACGCTCGGGCGCGGCACCCTGACCACCATCACCGCCAATGGCGTCAAGGCGCGGCTCGAGGCCGCTGGCGTGACCATCGTGCCCGACATCTGCTGGTGCTCGATCTCCGAGCCGGTCTTTCCGCCCTCGGCAGAGGTCCTGATGACCAATTCCGGCAAATACGCGCATTACGCGCCGGGTCTGAGCAACCGCGCCGTGCGCTTCGGCTCTCTGGCGCAATGCGCGCAAACCGCGCAAACTGGCACGGCCCCCATCAACCCGCCGCCGTGGATCGCCGCGGCTCTGGCCCCTGCGGGCCACTAACCGCCGCAATCAACGACACGCACCCAAAGGAGTTCCCCCATGAAGAAAGACGTCTTTCACGGCACCATCCCCGCCCTGCTGACCCCCTGCACCCCGGATCGCAAACCCGATTTCGACGCGCTGGTGCGCAAGGGGCAAGAAATGATCGCGGCGGGCATGTCGGGCGTGGTCTATTGCGGCTCTTGCGGCGACTGGCCGCTCTTGACGGATGCCGAGCGCATGGAGGGGGTCGCGCGCCTGACGGCGGCGGGCGTGCCCGTGGTCGTGGGCACCGGCGCCATCAACACCAAATCCGCCGTGGCCCATGCCGCCCACGCGCAAGAGGTGGGTGCCGCGGGCCTCATGGTCATCCCGCGCGTTCTGTCGCGGGGGCTGTCGGTGGCCGCGCAGCGCAACCATTTCAAGGCCATTCTGGATGCCGCCCCGGATGTGCCCGCCATCATCTACAACAGCCCCTATTACGGCTACGCTACCAAGGCCGATCTCTTCTTCGCCCTGCGCGCCGAGCACAAGAACCTCATCGGCTTCAAGGAATTCGGTGGCAAGAATGATCTCAGCTACGCCGCCGAACACATCACCCACCAGGATGATGATGTGCTCCTGATGGTGGGCGTCGATACCGAGGTCTATCACGGCTTTGTCAAATGCGGGGCGGTGGGGGCCATTACCGGCATCGGTACCATCTTCCCCAAAGAGGCGCTCTTGCAGGTGGCTCTGTCGCGTCGCGCGGCAGAGGGCTGCCCCGAGGCCGATCAGCGCGCGCGCGAACTGGCAGAGGCGCTGCATGTCATCGCCAAGTTCGACGAGGGCGTCGATCTCGTGCTCTATTTCAAGCATATGATGGTGCTGAAGGGCGAAGAGGAATACCGCCTCAACATCAATGAAACCGATGCGCTTTCGCCCTCTCAGGCGCGCTTCTGCGAGGCGCAGTTCCACCAGTTCAACACATGGTTCGCCACTTGGGTGAAACAGGGCGGGGTGATCGCTGAATGCATGTGATCGACAGCCACACTGGCGGCGAGCCGACGCGCGTGATCCTCGATGGGGGGCCGGACCTTGGGTCCGGTCCCCTCTCCGAGCGTGCCCGGCTCCTCGCCTCCGAGCATCGCGATTTCTATCAATCGGTCAGCCTTGAGCCGCGGGGCCAGGTGGCGATGGTCTGCGCCCTTCTGGTGCCGCCCACCGATTCGACCTGTGTCACCGGCGTGATCTATTTCGATGCCGAGGCGGTCCTCGGCATGTGCGGTCACGGCACCATCGGTCTTGTCGTGACGCTGGCGCATATGGGCCGGATCAAACCGGGCACGCATCGGATCGAGACACCCGTGGGCATTGTCACCGTCGATCTCATCGACGCCAATACCGTCACCGTCACCAATATCGAGAGCCGCCGCACCCATACCGGCGTCACGGTCGAGATTGAGGGTATCGGCACGGTTTCTGGCGATGTGGCCTATGGCGGCAATCTCTTTTTCCTTGTCGATCCCAGCCCCGTTTCCGTCCATTCCGGCAATATCCGGGCGCTGACAGATGCCACCATCGCGGTGCGAGAGGCGGTGCAGGCGCAGGGCATCGACGTGGATCATGTGATTTTCTACGGCCCCTCCGACGATCCGCAGGCCCATAGCCGCAATTTCGTCCTCTGCCCTGACAATGCCTACGACCGGTCGCCCTGTGGCACCGGCTGTTCGGCGCGTCTGGCTTGTCTCGCGGCCGAGGGGCGGCTGGACGCGGGGCAAGAGATTGTGCAGGAAAGCGTGATCGGCAGCACCTACCGGCTGTCCTATGCTCCCGGTCCGAACGGTGGCGTGATCCCCTCGATCACCGGGCGCGCCTATGTCATGGCCGACAGCACGCTCCTCTTCGATCCCAACGATCCGTTTCGCAACGGCATCCGTCTCTGACCCTTACGGCAAAGGTGCCCCATGGCGCGCTCTGAAATCCTTGTCATCGGTGCCGGTATCATCGGCGTCACAACTGCGCTTGCGCTGCAACGCGATGGCCATGCCGTGCGCATCCTCGACCGCAAGGGCGTCGCCGCCGAGACATCGCGCGGCAATGCCGGGGCCTTTGCCTATACCGACATCGAACCGCTGGCGACGCCCGGCATTCTGCGCAAGGCGCCGAAATGGTTGCTCGATCCGCTGGGGCCCCTGTCCATCCCGCCGGCCTATGCGCTGCCACTCCTGCCGTGGATGCTGCGCTTCTGGCGGGCAAGCTGGCGGGATCGCTACGCGGCGGCGGTGGCGGCACAGGCCAGCCTGATGCACCAGTCCCGCGCTGCGCTGGAGCGGTTGATCGCGGATGTGTCAGGCGAGCCGCTGATGCGCCGCGAGGGGCAGTTGCAGGTCTACGAGGGCGAGGCCGCCTATCGCGCCAGCCTTCCGGCATGGAACCTGCGCCGCCAGCATGGCGTGCGCTTCGACCTCTTGCAAAGCCCCGGTGCCCTGGCCGAGATTCAGCCCGGTCTCAGCCCGCGCTTCACCCATGCGGGCTATACACCCGACTGGATGAACACCGTCGATCCGGCGCGCTGGACCGAACATCTGGCACAACAGTTTGTGGCCGCAGGCGGGCAAATCGACATCGCCGATGTCCGCGCGCTGCGGCAGGTGGGCGAGGGCGTCGAGGTCGAGACCGCCACAGGCAGCATCCGCGCCGATCAGGTCGTCTTGGCGGCGGGGGCCTGGTCGCACCATCTCGCGCGCAGCTTGGGCGACACGATCCCGCTCGAAACCGAGCGCGGTTATAACACCACCTTTCCCACAGCCAGCTTCGATCTGCGCACCCATGTGACCTTTGCCGATCACGGCTTTGTCGTGTCGAAAATCGGCGACGGGCTGCGCGTGGGCGGGGCGGTGGAACTGGGGGGCTTGCGCCGCGCGCCCAATTACAAGCGCGCCGAAACGCTCTTGCGCAAGGCGTGCGATTTCCTGCCGGGGTTTGACCCGCAGGGCGGCACGCAATGGATGGGCTTTCGCCCGTCGCTGCCCGACAGCCTGCCGATCATTTCACGCGCGCCGCGCGCCGACCGGGTGATCTATGCCTTTGGGCATGGGCATCTGGGGCTGACGCAATCGGCGGGCACGGCGGAACTGGTGGCGGCCCTTGCCGCGCGTCGCGATCCGGCGATTGCGCTCACCCCATTCGACGCGCGCCGCTTCTAGAGCCGGGGGCGTCTGCTTGCCTTCACATCGCCCCTGCCCCCGAACCGGGGCCTCTATCCAGCCCCGGCAAGGTCCGGGGTCCAGCCCGGGACGTGTGCGGTGTCGATCGCTGCGCCGTCGCCAGCCCGCTCAGCGCACGTTGGCGAGGAACTTTTGCGTCTCCGGATGCTGCGGATCGTTAAAGAGCTGATCCGGCGCGCCAATCTCGGCCATGATCCCCTGGTGAAAGAACGCCACCCGGTTCGATACATCGCGGGCAAACCCCATTTCATGCGTGACGCAGATCATGGTCATGCCTTCTTCGGCCAGCATCTTGAGGGTTTCCAGAACCTCGCCCACAAGCTGCGGATCAAGCGCCGATGTCACCTCGTCAAAGAGCATGTAATCAGGCGACATCGCCAGCGCGCGCGCAATCGCCATGCGCTGCTGCTGCCCGCCCGACAGGCGCGAAGGATAGGTCGTCAGCTTGTCGCCCAACCCCACATGGCGCAATTGCTTTTCGGCAATGGCCTCAGCCTCTGCCTTGGCCATGCCCAGCACCTTGCGCGGGGCCAAGGTGACGTTTTCCAGCACGGTCAGATGCGGAAAGGCATTCCATTGCTGAAACACGATCCCCACCTTGCGCCGCAGCTTGTTGAGATTGGTGGATTTGGCATGCACCTCGGTGCCGTCGATGGTGATCCGGCCCGAGTCAATCGGCTCCAGCCCGTTGATACAGGTCAGCAGGGTCGATTTGCCCGACCCCGAGCCGCCGATGACGGTGACAACCTCGCCCTTTTGCACCGTCAGGTCGATCCCCTTGAGAACCTCCAACTCGCCAAAGGATTTGCGGACATTCTGGATCTCAATCATTGGACCACCTTTTTTCGAGATAGCCGCCGAAACGGGCAAGCGGGAAGCTGATGACAAAATAGAACGCACCGCAGATCAGCAGCAGGAACAGCGGCTCTTGCAGGCGGGTGATCAGGATCTGCGTGGATTTCAGCAGCTCCGTAACCTGCACCACATAGACAAGCGCCGAGTCCTTCATCACCCCAAGCGCCAGACCGATCCACGAGGGCAGCGCCACGCGCGTGGCCAGCGGCAGCACGATATAGCGCATGTCCTGACCCCATGTCAGGCCCAACGAGCGCGCGGCGCGGCGGGTGATTTCGGGAACCGCATCAATGCCGCCGCGCACGATCTCGGCGCAATAGGCCGAGGTGTAGAGCGACAGCACGATGCAGGCGACGGTAAAGCCGGAAATCTGAAGCTGCAGCACCATGCCGACAAAGGCATTGCCCAGAACAAGCTGGATCAGCAGCGGCACCGAGCGGAAAATATCCAGCACAAAGGTCAGCGGCGCAGACCAGATCGGACCAAGCTGCACCCGGATCACCCCAAAGAGGATGCCCAAGAGGGTGCCGATGATCACCGAAATCGCGGTGACAAGGATCGTGATCCCGGCACCCTTGGCGAGAAACACGAGGTCATTGGCGGTGAGGGCGGTGTCAAACATGCGCGTGCCCTCTCAATACCGGAACAGCCGCGCCGCAATCAGGCGGCCGCCGAGGGTGATGGTTTTCGTGATCAGGTAAAAGATCACGGCGGCCAGAGCGAAAAGCTCGAAGGTGCGGAAGGTCAGCGCATTGAGATCCTGCGTCACCCCGTAAAGATCGCTGTTCATACCCACGGTCACGCCCAGCGAGGTCATGAGGATCGCCCAGACCATCTGATTGGTCATCGGCAGGAACGAGATCCGCAGCATCTGTGGCGCGATGATATAGCGAAAGGACTGCAGTTGCGTCAGGCCCAGCGACCGGCCCGCCCGCGTCTGTGTATCCGGAATGGCCTTGAGCGCGCCGCGAAAATTCTCGGTCAGATAGCCCGCGTTGTTAAAGGTGATGCCGATCAGGATCGACACGAAAGGGCTGAAATGGATGCCGAAACTGGCCACGCCGAAATGCGCCATGTAGATTTGAAACAGGGCAGGGGTATTGCGCGCGATTTCAACCCAAGTGGTCGCAAAGGCCATCAGCGGGCGTGATCCCGATAACCGAAAGATGGTGAGCAGGATCGCCAGCGCGATGCCGAGAGCCATCGACAGGACCGCGATCTCCATCGTGACCAGCGCCCCATCGAGCATCTGCGGCAAGCGGTTGAACGCCTGTTTCCATTGGAAAGTATAGTCGAACATCAGTTCACCCTGCCCCTTGGTGAAATAGCAATTGGCGGCGCGGGGTATCCGCGCCGCCAATCCTTGCGCAGGCTATCAGCGATAGGTGTTCGGCACCACCAGTTTCGGCACTTCGCCGCCAACCCACTTCTCATAGAGCTCGTCATACCGGCCGGTGCGCACCTGCTGGTTCACGAAGAGATTGAGATAGTTGAGAAAGCCATATTCGTCCCGCTTGGCAAAAAGCGCCACATAGTCGGTGTCGAACGGGGCAAAGCCCACCACGGAGATGTCCTTGTAGTTGCCCGACTGCACATTGGCCTGCGCCACGGTCGAGGTCGAGACGGTGGCGTCAAGCTGACCCTGGCTCAGTGCCAGGAACACATCGGCCTGCGTCTGGTAGGGGCGGAATTCGCCCTCGCCCCATTCCTTGACCTGCGCCTCGAGCGCGATCGCCTCATAGGTGCCTGCAACCGCGCCCACGGTGTGGCCCTTCATCCCCTCGTAAGAGGTGATACCGGTGCCGCTATTGGCGGTCACGGCCATTTCAAAGGCGAAATAGGGGATCGAGAAGCCGACCGTCTTGGCCCGCTCCAGCGTGTCCGAGGTCGAGGCCACGCCCACATCGACACGGCCCGACATCAGCGCCGGAATACGCTCGGGGAACGGGGTTTCGACGATTTCGGCTTCCACGCCGAGGGCTGCAGCCAGATCGTTGCAGTAATCGACGTCAAAGCCGATGGGCACGTTGTTGGCGTCGCGCATCCCCATGGGCGGGAAGTCGAGCACGACCGCGCAGCGCAAGGTGCCAGAAGAAATGATGTCGTCAAGCTTGTCCGCCTGAGCAGTGCCGGCGATGCTGGTCATACCCAGCAGGGCGGCGAAAAGTGCCGTTTTTTTCATTGGTGAAGCCCTCTCTGTTGATTCTTTCTTCAGCATGAGGCCTTTGGTTCTTTTTTGCAATAATTTTCCTAAAAGAAAAATACTGGCATGTCGGGAAAAAAATCGTTAAGCCGTGAAAATCCCGCATCGAGCGCCAGATCGCGTTCGGTCATTCCCATGGACTGAAAGGATTTCCCATGAGTTTCGCACCGCATGGCAAGCATCTCATCGCAGGCGCATGGATCGGCACACCGGAGACATTCCTGTCCGATCCGGTTGAGGGCGCGGCGCGGGCATTCTCCGTGGGCACGCCAGAGCTTGTGGATCAGGCCTGCCGCGCCGCAGAAGAGGCGTTCTGGGTCTATGGCGCCAAAACCCGCGCGGAGCGGGCGCAATTCCTGAACGCCATCGCCGATGAGATCGAGGCGCGCGGCGCGGAGATCACCGAAATCGGTACGCAGGAAACCGGCCTGCCTGCCGCGCGGCTGGAGGGCGAGCGCGGTCGCACCACCGGGCAATTGCGCCTCTTTGCCGACCATATTCTCAAGGGCGATTACCTCGACCGCCGCCATGATGCGGCGCTGCCGGATCGCAAACCCCTGCCGCGCCCCGATCTGCGGATGATGCAGCGGCCCATCGGGCCGGTTGCGGTCTTTGGCGCGTCGAATTTCCCGCTCGCCTTCTCCACGGCGGGTGGCGACACGGCGGCGGCGCTTGCGGCGGGCTGCCCGGTGGTGGTCAAGGGCCACGGCGCGCATCCCGGCACGTCCGAGCTGGTGGCCGAGGCAATCCATGCCGCGATTGCCGCTTGCGCCATGCCTGCGGGGGTATTCAGCCTCGTGCAGGGGGGCAATCGTGCGGTGGGGCAGGCCTTGGTTCAGCATCCCCTGATCCGCGCCGTGGGCTTTACCGGCTCGCTGGCGGGGGGGCGGGCGCTCTTTGATCTATGCGCGGCACGGCCCGATCCGATCCCCTTCTTCGGCGAATTGGGCAGCGTCAATCCCATGTTCCTCTTGCCAGAGGCGATGGCCGCGCGCGGTGCCTCCATCGCGACGGGCTGGGCCGGGTCGCTGACCATGGGCGCAGGCCAGTTCTGCACCAATCCTGGCATCGCGGTGGTGATCAAGGGACCAGAGGCCGACGCCTTTGCCGAGGCCACCCGCGCAGCCCTGAGCGAGAGCGGGGCGCAGGTGATGCTGACAACCGGAATCGCTGCGGCCTATGCGACGGGCGCGGCTGAGATGGGCGCGCAATCGGGCGTGCAAGACCTCTTGACCGCGATGTGTGACCAGCGTCAGGCCAAGCCCTTTCTCTACCGGGTCGCGGCTCGGGACTGGCTCGCCAATCATGCCCTCAGCGAAGAGGTGTTCGGCCCGCTCGGCCTGATCGTCGTGGCCGAGAATGCCGAGGAAATGCTCGCCGTCGCGCAGAGCTTCAGCGGCCAGTTGACCGCCACCTTGCACATGGATGCCGCCGATACCGACATGGCCCGCCGCCTCTTGCCGGTGCTGGAACGCAAGGCCGGTCGTGTGCTGGCCAATGGTTTCCCGACCGGGGTCGAGGTCTGCGATTCCATGGTCCATGGTGGGCCATATCCGGCCTCGACCAATTTCGGCGCAACCTCGGTCGGCACCCTGTCGATCCGCCGTTTCCTGCGTCCCGTGTGCTATCAGAACATCCCCGAGGGCCTCTTGCCCGAGGATGCGCACTGACCGTCACGATCTCGCAAACGCGCAGGCCGGGAAAATCCCGGCCTGATGCTTTTCAAACAGTTGGATGCGCTTACGGCTTGCCGCGTTTGGGCGGGGTGGTGCCGCCGAAACCGGCGCGGGCCTTGGGCGCAGCACCCTTGCCCTTGGGTTTTCCAGCGCCGGGTTTCCCGGCCGCGCCTTTGCCCGCGCCCGGTTTGCCGGGCTTTTTCGCCGCTCCGGGCGGCACAAAGCGCTTGGAGGTGTCGGCTGCCAAATTGGGTCTTGGCGCGGCGGGCTCTGCATCGCGCCCAGCCGGGCGCGCACGCGGTTTGTCAAAGGGCTTGTCCGCCGCTTTGGCCCCCGGCTTGCCAAAAGGCTTGGAGCCGGGTTTGCCCTCGGCCTTGCCATAGGGCTTGCCGGGTTTGCGATCGCCTGCGGGTTTGCCAAAGGGTTTGCTCGCGGGCTTTCCGGCAGGCTTGTCACCAGACCACGGCTTTTTCGCCGGGCGCGGCGCATCGCCAGCCTCTGCGCGCGGCTTGCGGTAGGGGGTGACAGTGCCATCCTCGACCGCGCGGGCCATCGCGGCGGGCGGTGCGCCTGCCGGTTTCGGACGCGGCTTGGGGGCAGGGCGCGGGCCGTTGTCGCGGGCGGGGTGATGCTCGCGGGATGCCTTTTGCTCGCGCGGCGCACGGGCCGGACGGTCCTCGCGCGGGGCGCGGGGGGCGCGCTCGGGGCGGTCTGGGCGCGGGGCTGGGCCGAACTCGGGGGCTTTGTCCAGGGCTCTGGCGCTGATGCCCTCATCCAGTTGCCCACCCTCGCCAAGGGCTGACATGAACCCCGGAACGGCGGCTTCGGCCAATTCGACAAAGGTCTCCGAGGCTTGCACGCGGATGGCGCCAATCGCGGATTTGTCGAGATTGCCGGCCCGGCACAAGAGCGGCAGCAACCACCGCGCCTCGGCCCGGTCATCATTTCCAACCGACAGCGCGAACCAGCGGCTTGGTCCAAAGGCCGCGCGCTCGCGTGCCGGGGCGGGTGTGCCGGGCGCGCTCAGTTCCTCGGGCGCGGACCAGCGCGATTTATAAAGCCGCAGATAGGCGGCGGCGATCACCTCGGGACTGTGCAGCGCCAGCAGTTCGGCGGCAAAGGCGCCTTCGGTCTCGGACGGGGTTTCGGACCAGACCGGATCGGACAAAAGCCGCTCGCGATCCTTTGCTTCGATATCCTCGGGCGTGGGCGGCGTGGTCCACTCGGCGGTGATCTTGGCGAATTTGAGCAGGCGCTCGGCCTTCTTGGCTGCTTTCACCGGCACGATGAGGGCGGAAATGCCCTTGCGCCCGGCGCGGCCCGTGCGGCCCGAACGGTGCAACAACCCTTCGGAGTTGCTGGGCAGTTCGGCGTGAACCACCAGATCGAGATTGGGCAGGTCGATGCCGCGCGCCGCCACATCGGTGGCCACGCAGACCCGCGCGCGCCCGTCGCGCATCGCTTGCAGGGCATGGGTGCGCTCGGACTGGCTGAGTTCCCCCGAGAGCGAGACCACGGCAAAACCGCGATTGGAGAGGCGCGCCGTCAGCCGGGCCACCATGGCGCGCGTATTGGCGAAAACGATTGCATTCTGCGCATCGTGATAGCGCAAGAGGTTGATCACCGCCCCTTCGGCATCCTGCGGCGCGACGGTCAGCGCCTGATAGGCGATGTCGGCATGTTGCTTGGCCCCGGTCAAGGTCGTCACGCGCTGCGCGTCGCGCTGAAACTGCTCGGCCAGTTTGGCGATCATCGGCGGCACGGTGGCCGAGAACATCAGGGTCCGGCGATCCTCGGGTGCGGCGGCCAGCATGAACTCGAGATCTTCGCGAAATCCCAGGTCAAGCATTTCGTCGGCCTCGTCGAGCACAATCGCGCGCAGGCTGGTCATATCCAGCGCGCCGCGATTGATATGGTCGCACAGCCGTCCGGGCGTGCCCACGACGATATGCGCGCCACGTTCCAGCGCGCGCCGCTCGTCACGGGCATCCATGCCGCCCACACAGGTAACCAGCCGCGCGCCCGCTTCGGCATAGAGCCAGCTCAATTCACGCATCACCTGCAACGCCAGTTCGCGCGTCGGTGCCACGATCAGCGCAAGCGGCGCTGCGGCAGGCGGCAGGCGGTCCTCGTCCCCCAGCAGCGTGGGCGCAATCGCAAGGCCAAAGCCCACGGTCTTGCCCGATCCAGTCTGGGCCGAGACCAACAAGTCAGAGCCGGCAAGCGCGGGGTCCGTCACCGCCTCTTGCACGGGCGTCAGGGTTTCATAGCCGCGCGCGGCAAGAGCATTGGAGAGGGCAGGCAGGATCATGAGAGAGGTCGGTTCCGAAAAAGGGGTGCGGCTTGCGCGTCAAGCCGCGACGCATAGCTCAGTCACGCGCAGTTGTATACGGCAAATGCGCCAGCGGGGCAGGGCCCCTTGTGGTCGCACCGGGATTGCGCCACGGTAGGGCAAAACCCCGAATTTGCGAACAGGAGGCTGACCGATGCCCGTCAAGAACCGCTTTGCCGAATTGCACTCTGACATAACAGAATGGCGGCGCGACATCCATGCTCACCCCGAAATCCTCTACGAGACCCATCGCACGAGCGCGCTTGTCGCGGAGAAGCTCAAGGCGTTCGGATGTGACGAGGTGGTGACAGGCATTGGCCGCACCGGCGTCGTGGGGGTGATCAAGGGGCGCAGCACGTCCTCGGGGCGTGTGATCGGCCTGCGCGCGGATATGGACGCCCTGCCCATCCATGAGGCGACGGGCGTCGATTATGCCAGCAAGACTCCCGGCGCGATGCATGCCTGCGGCCACGACGGGCATACCGCCATGCTGCTTGGTGCGGCGCAGTATCTGGCCGAGACCCGCAATTTCGATGGAACGGCCGTTGTGATCTTTCAACCCGCTGAAGAGGGCGGGGCAGGCGGGCGCGCGATGTGCGAGGATGGCATGATGGACCGCTTCGGCATTCAAGAGGTCTACGGCATGCACAACTGGCCGGGCCGTCCCGTCGGCAGCTTTGCCATCCGGCCCGGTGCCTTTTTCGCTGCGACCGACCAGTTCGACATTGCCCTCACCGGCAAGGGCGGGCACGCCGCCAAACCGCACGAGACCGTGGACACGACCGTCATGGCCGCGCATCTGGTCACGATGCTGCAGACGATTGCCAGCCGCAATGCCGATCCGGTGGATCAGGTGGTGGTGTCGGTCACGTCTTTTCAGACGTCCTCGACCGCGTTCAACGTGATCCCGCAGGGCGTACATTTACGCGGGACAGTTCGTACCATGAGTCCGCAAATGCGTGATCTGGCCGAGACCCGCATCCGTGCCCTTTGCGAGCATGTGACGGCAGGCTTCGGTGGTCGCGCCGAGGTCAGCTATTACCGGGGGTATCCGGTGATGATCAACCACGATGAGCAGACCGAGTTCGCTGCCTCGGTTGCGGCCAGGGTCAGCGGTGGTTGCGATGAGGCCCCCTTGATCATGGGCGGCGAAGATTTCGCCTTCATGCTCGAAGAGCGCCCCGGTGCCTATATTCTCGTGGGCAATGGCGACACGGCGATGGTCCACAGCCCCGATTACAACTTCAATGACGAGGCGATCCCGGCTGGCTGCAGCTGGTGGGCAGGGATCGTGGAAGAGCGGATGCCGGCCTGAGGCGCGCCGATCACATCGGCTCGGCCATCAGCCACACCCCACCCTGGGGCCGCAGCGTCAGGATCATCACCGGGTCGGGGTCACGCCCCGGCACCGGGGTAAACCGGAACCGGGAAAGCAGGGTGGCAAGGATGATCACCGCTTCCTGCAGCGCGAAACTGGCCCCGATGCAGATGCGCGGCCCGTCGCCAAAGGGCAGGTAGGCGTAGCGCTCTATCGTCTTGCGGTCGGCAAAGCGGTCCGGATCGAACCGGTTTGGCTCTGGCCACAACAGGTGGTTTCGGTGAAGCGCGTATATCGGAATAATCACGGTATCACGGGGTCTTATCTCGCGACCGCAGAGCGTATCGGCCACCTGCGCGGTGCGCGATATGATGCCCGCAGGCGGATAAAGGCGCAGCGCCTCGTCGATGATCTGGCGGATATAGGGCAGGCGGGCCACGTCTTCGCCGGTGGCCGCGCGCCCGCCAAGCACGGATTGCGCCTCGGCACGGGCGCGGTCCTGCACGGCCTGGTCATAGGCGCAGAGATAGAGCGACCAGCCCAGTGTCAGCGCCGTCGTTTCGTGCCCCGCGACGATGAAGGTCAGCAGGTTATCCCGCAACTCGGGCGTGCTCATCCGGCGTTTCGTCTCCGGGTCCTCGCCCTCGAGCAAGAGATCAAGGAGGTCAGGCACGCCCTCGGACCCGCGCTTGCGCCGGGCCTCCACAGCCTCGTCGGCCACGCGTTTCATCTCGGCCACGGTGCTGCCCGACATCACCCGCCCCGGACGCGGCACCCAGTCCGGAAACCCGAGAATGTCAAAGAGCGAGATCTTGCCCGCCTCGGCAATATAGGCGTCGATGCCGCGATGTACGGCGTTCACGTCGAACATGCCGTCGCCGGAAAAGGTCACATCTGCGATCACATCAAAGGTGGTGCGCACCATCTCGGCGGCCATATCCACCGCACGCGGGCCTGCCGCCGCCACACGTGCCGCGCTCCGTTCTGCGGCGGCGGTCATGATCGGCGCAAGATTCATCACGTTGCGATGCGAGAATACCGGCGCCGCCGTGCGCCGCTGCCAGCGCCAATGCGCGCCCTCGGCGATAAAGAGCGACTCGCCAATGGCAGGGCGCAAGAGGTTCTTGGTGACTATGGATTTCGGGTAATTGTCGAGCTCTTCCAACAACATACGCCGGATTGCGCCGGGGTCCATCACCATGTGCCAACGCTTGCCGGTGCGACCCGAGACCATGGGTTGCCGTGTTGCAATCTCGGGGATGATCGACAGAATATTGCGCCGCGCCGCCTTGAGGCTGGCCAGCACGCCCATGGGCTCTGTCACCAAGGGCACATGCACGGGCGTGCGGTCGAGCGTCTGTTGGGGGATCGGGGGCATTGGGCACCTCTAGGCAACTGCCATTTAGATAGGGCACGGGCGGTGCGGGGGCAAATGATTGCGCAGACGCCTTGTCTGGGCTATCCCAACCCGAACTGTCAACCTTGGGGAATTCCTGATGATCCGTTTCCTCGCGCTCTTCGGGCTTGCCCTGATGGCCGCCTGCACCAATCCCAACGATTTGGACGAAGCCCCGGCCTATCTGGGCAATTTCCATCTTGGGCATAATGTGGTGGTGGCCCCGAACCTGACCAAGGGGCCCGCCTCGCGCGAGGCATCCAAAGAGGAATGGATCGCGGCGATGACCGATGCCATGACGGATCGCTTCGGGCGCTACGAGGGCACCAAGCTCTATCATCTGGGGGTGAGTGTCGAAGGCTATGTGCTGGCCATTCCGGGCGTGCCCTTGGTCGCTTCACCAAAATCGGCGCTGATTCTGAATGTCACGGTCTGGGATGATGCGAAGGGCGGCAAGCTCAATACCAAGCCGCATCTCGTGACGGTGGTCGAGAGTTTCTCTGGCAATACCTTCCTTGGGTCGGGCCTCACGCAGAGCAAGGAAACCCAGATGCTGAACCTGACCCGCAACGCCGCCAAACAGATCCAGAACTGGATGGTTCAGCAGAACAACGAACTCGGCTGGTTCGAGGATGACGGCGTGCCGGCGAATGAGAAAGAGCGCCCGGAGGCGCAGGAGGAAGCAGCGCCGCAGGCCGAGGCGCCCACCGTTGCGGCCACTGAATCCGAGGAAGCGCCCGCATCGGCCTTGGCGGAAACCCAAAACGCCGCCGAGTTGGCCAACGCCGCTGCCGAAGTGATCGAGGAGCCGGAGGTGGTCCCACCGCCCGCGGAATAAGCGGGCGCGCGCGCGCCTGACTGCCCCTTGCGGGCATCAAGGGGCTTTGCTAAGGCGTGACGAGAGGTAGTCAGGGGTTGTTTATTTCATGAAATTCAATGCCATCGCGATCACGGCGAGCGCGCTCGCTCTGCTTGCCGCCTGCACTGCCCCTCAACAGCAGTTGACGAAAGCCGGAGAAGCGCTTGATGTCGTCGCCGTCAAGGTCGATGCATCCCGTGCAAAGAAAACCTTCGGTTCGGCGTTCAGCCTCGATGTGGCGCGTGCCGAGGAAATCGCCGAGAAGGTGATCGCGGCCCGTCTTGAGGCCGTGGATACGGACGGCGCGTCGCCAGTCACTGTCAGTCTTGACCTCCAGATGCTCTATCTCGCGGGTGGGGTCTATGTCTTGCTCGGGTCGACCACGAGCAGTTCGAAAGGGACGTTGGCCGTAACCCGGCAGGGCACGGATACGCCACTCGTGGCCGAGACCGCGCTTACCGCGATAGGCGAACGCCGTTTCGGCGGCCTGGCTGGTGTCGTGCTTCTCAAGGGGCAGGAGACCGAAATGGCGCAGGTTTCCGCAAGCTTCGCCGAGAAGATCAGCCTGGTTCTGTTCGGTCGGTAAGGGGCGGTGCCGGGCAAGACTCCGACTACTGCGGGTCCAAGCCAAGACCCGCTTGATTTCCACGTGATAACCCAATAAACCGCGCGCGATGAAACTCGGGCCACCCTGGCCCCCCAACTGACAAGGCGTCCTGAGATATGGCAAAGGAAAAGTTTGCACGTAACAAGCCGCATGTGAACATCGGCACGATCGGTCACGTTGACCACGGCAAGACGACGTTGACGGCGGCGATCACCAAGTATTTCGGCGAGTTCCGGGCCTATG
>Ga0256829_1000094_pt1 | contig 117389 bp, 108 predicted proteins | sample 131447metaG_FD_185979 | JGI IMG/M metagenome (GOLD analysis project Ga0256829, IMG submission 185979) | Hydrothermal vent microbial communities from Lau Basin, Pacific Ocean - 131-447 | ecosystem: Environmental > Aquatic > Marine > Hydrothermal vents | place: Pacific Ocean: Lau Basin... | reverse complement strand
GGTGACGGCCCATCTACGAACCAAGCTCTTGAGGCTTCAGGGCCACGACGACCTGTCACCTGCCGCCCGATGATCAGTCGGGGACCATGGTCACAGGGACAACGGTCAACATACAAGGGCCACGGCACGCCGTGGCCGTGCAGCCTCCATAACAGCATCATTGTTCTACCTCTGCGCCGCTACCTGGTTCGCCTTTCGCCTTCTCGGCGAGCCAAGGGGGGCTGCTTGCCCAGCCCCCCTTAGCGATCCGCCGGGGCACCCGACTACGCGGCCCTTCGGGTTCGCTGCGTTGCTCGATTTATCGGGGAGTCATAAAACTCGTCGCTTCGCTCCTCAGACATCCTATGACTCTTTTTCCCGATAAATCTGCGCTACTCGCCCGCGTAAACGGGACTGGGGTCCGTGCATGCTGCATGTCTTACACCCCCTTTCGTAGGGCCACGGCATGCCGTGGCCGGCTTTAGAGATAAACGTCGTTCGCCCGTACATACATCGCACCTCGCTCTTTACTCCACAGACCGATCGGTCTATAACTAGCAACATGAGCAAAGAAGATAGCCGCAAAATTCTCGTCAAAACCATGCAGAACGCCCTGCAGAGCAAGGGCCTTCATGGTGTGGGGTTGAGTGAGATTCTGAAAACCGCAGGGCTGCCGAAGGGCAGTCTGTATTACCACTTTCCCGGCGGTAAGGAAGAGTTGGCGCTGGCCGCTATTGCCAACGCCGAGGCGGAGATGGCGCGGTTTCTGGAGCAGATGTTTGCGCGCTTCGATGATCCGCTGGAGGCGCTGGCAGCCTGGATCGACAGCGCGCTGCAGCGCATTGCCGCCAGCCGTTTCAAGCTCGGCTGCCCGCTGGCGGCTGCGGCGCTCGACTGCTCGCCGGAGGACACCGACCTGCTGTTGGCGCTCAACGGCGCGTTCAACAACCTGAGCGGCCTGCTGACCCGACAGATCAGCCGCGCCGGCTTTCCTGCCGAGGCCGCAGCGGACCTGGCCGTGCTGGTGCTCACCAGTTACGAGGGTGGGCTGATCATGGCCCGCGCCGCCGGCAGCACCGACCCGATCGAGCGTTCGTTTCGCGCCCTGCTCAGCCACGTTCGCCTGCAACAAAAGGAGTTTGCCCATGGCCACTGAATCGCTCGCCCCGCGTGATCTGACCCTGACTGCCGCCGATGGCTACCAGCTCGCCGCCACCCTGTACCCGGCCAGCGAGCCACGCGGGCAGATTCTGGTCGGCAGCGCCACCGGTGTGCCCCAGGGCTTCTACCGCCGCTTTGCCGAGTTTGCCGCCAGCAACGGCTTCACCACCCTGACGCTGGATTACCGCGGCATCGGCGCCTCGGCTCCGGCCAGCCTCAAGGGCTTCGAGATGGATTATCTGGACTGGGCCAACAAGGACCTCGCCGCCGGTGTCGACTATCTCGACCAGCAGGATCTGCCGCTGTACCTGGTCGGCCACTCGTTCGGCGGTCATGCCTTCGGCCTGCTGCCCAACCGCGACGCCATCCATGCCGTCTACACCTTCGGCACCGGTGCCGGCTGGCACGGCTGGATGCCCGCAGGCGAGCGCCGCAAGGTGCAGGTCATGTGGAATCTGGTGCTGCCGCTGATCGTCGCCATCAAGGGCTATCAGGAGTGGAACTGGCTGGGCCTCGGCGAAGACCTGCCCAAGGGCGTGTACCGCGACTGGAAACACTGGTGCCGCTACCCCCGTTACTTCTTTGAAGACCCGAAGATGGCCTGGCTTAACGAGCACTTTGCCGCCGTGCGCACACCGATTGTCGGCGCCGTCTCGCTGGACGATCTCTGGGCCGGCCCCGAATCACGCGACGCCTTTATGAGCGCCTTCAGCGGTGCCGCCTATCAACCGCGGGATATCGACCCCAAGGCGCTCGGCCTCAAGCCACTGGGCCACATGGGTTACTTCCGCCCCTACGCCGAACCGCTCTGGCGCGACGCGCTGGACTGGTTCGCCAGCCAACCCCGGGCTGCCGCTGCGGCCTGATCGACTCAAGGAACACGCAATGAACCCGAAAGAAATGACCGGCCTGCAGATCATGCAGGCCGCCGCAGCCGGGCACCTGCCGATTGCACCGATTGCCAAGACCATCCCCATGCAGGTCAAGCTGGCCGAAGAGGGCCGCGTGGTGTTTGAAGCCACCGCCGACGAAAGCCACACCAACCCGCTCGGCGGCGTGCATGGCGGCTTTGCGGCCACCGTGATGGACTCGGTCACCGGCTGCTCCGCGCACACCACCCTGGGCGCGGGCGAAGGCTACGGCACCATCGAACTGAACGTGAAGATGTGCAAACCCGTGCCCTTCAACAAAACGCTGATCGCCGAAGGCAAGGTCATCAACAAGACCCGCCGCCTGATCATCAGCGAAGGGTATCTGCGCGACGAAACCGGCTCGCTGTATGCGTACGCTACCGCGACCAATATGATTCTCAGCTAGGAGCTGCAAGCCTCAAGCCTCAAGCCTCAAGCCTCAAGCCTCAAGCCTCAAGAATGGTGGCCTCCGAGAGGGCCGAGTTCCGACTCGGCCACGGCGATGCACCAAAGCTCGCTGGTCGAGCGGGAGCACCTCACACCCCCGGCAACACCTTCAACAGCGTCAGCAGCTCACGCGCCGCCTTCTCGGATGACGCCGGGTTCTGCCCGGTGACCAGCAGGCCATCGACCAGCACATACTCGCCCCAGTCCTCGCCTTTGCTGTACACGCCGCCCTTTTCCTTCAGCGCGTCTTCCAGCAGGAAGGGCACTACTTCGCTGAGGCCCACGCCGTCTTCCTCGGAGTTGGAGAACCCGGTCACCCGCTTGGCGCCGACCAGGTACTCGCCATCAGCAGCCCGCGCATTCAGCAGTACCGCCGGCGCGTGGCACACCGCGCCAATCGGCTTGTCGGCCTTGGCAAAGGCATTGAGCAGCGCCAGCGAGTCGGCGTTGTCGTGCAGGTCCCAGAGCGGGCCGTGGCCGCCGGGGTAGAACACCGCGTCAAAGTCAGCAGCGGACACCTCACTCAGCCGCACGGTATTGGCCAGCAGCCCCTTGGCATGCTCATCCGCGTCAAAGCGGCGGGTCGCCTCGGTCTGCGCGTCCGGCTCGGCGCTTTTCGGGTCCAGCGGTGGCTGGCCGCCCTTGGGCGAGGCCAGGGTGATTTCGGCACCGGCGTCGTGCAGCACGTAATAGGGCGCGGCAAACTCCTCCAGCCAAAAGCCGGTCTTGTTGCCAGTATCGCCAAGCTTGTCGTGTGAGGTGAGAACCATGAGAATCTTCATATCGCTCCTCTCTACAATCGATGAACCAACGGCTGTGACGCGAACGCGCGCCAGACAGCATGAATACACAGTAAATCCGGCAGCAATCGACGCAAATGGTTCAGTCTCGCCGCGCCGGTGACAGCACAGGACAACCAGCAACCATGCAGCCGCTACAACTCAACTGCGACATGGGCGAAAGCTTTGGCGCCTGGACCATGGGCATGGACGAAGCCGTCATGCCGCATGTGCACAGCGCCAACATCGCCTGCGGCTTTCACGCCTCCGACCCGTCCACCATGCGCCGCACCGTCGCGCTGGCGGTGCAGCACGGCGTGCGCATCGGTGCCCACCCGGCCTACCCGGATCTGGTCGGTTTTGGCCGTCGCTCGATGGCCTGTTCCGCGCAGGAAGTGGAAGACCTGCTGCTCTACCAGCTCGGTGCACTGGACGGCATCTGCCGCGCCGAAGGCGCCAGCCTCAGCTACGTCAAACCCCACGGCGCGCTCTACAACGACATGATGAAGCAGCCCACGCTGCTCACCGCAGTGATGCGCGCCGTCGCCCGCTTCAACCAGCAGCTGCCGCTGATGCTGCTGGCCCGCCGCGACAACAGCGAAGCCGAGCAACTGGCCGCGGAGCAAGGTATCGGCCTGCTGTTTGAGGTCTTCGCCGACCGTGGCTACGACCCGGACGGCTACCTGCTGCCGCGCAACCAGTCTGGCGCCGTCCATCACGACCCGGAGCGCATTCTGGCCCAGGCACTGAGCTTCGCCCGTGGCGAGCCGATCACCGCCAGCGACGGCAGCCAACTGACCCTGCGCGCCGACAGCCTCTGCGTACACGGCGACAACGCCGAATCGGTCGCCGTGGTCGCCCGCATCCGCGCCGCACTGGACGCGCTGTGAACCTGCGCATCGAGAGCGCGGCCATCGACAGTCTGATGGTGCGCCTGTTTGATGAGATCGACGAAGCCAACATGCCCTGGCTGATGGCCGCCGCCGAAAACCTGCGCGAAGCCTTCGGCGCGCAGCTGATCGATCTGGTGCCGTCGTACACCACCCTGCTGCTGCACTACGACCTGCAGGCCTTGAGCGAAAGCGACGCCATCGCGCTGATCCACCGCAGCCTGCACAACCTGCAACCGCTGGCCAGCGACACCGGCGCCCTGCACGCCATCCCGGTCTGGTATCACCAGAGCGTCGGCCCCGAGCTGACCAGCATCGCCCAGCGCGCCGGGCTCAGCCCCGAGCAGGTGATCGAGCAGCATTGCAGCCGTGACTACCCGGTGTTCACCCTCGGCTTCGCGCCCGGGTTTGCCTACATGGGGCTGGTGGATGCAGCGCTCGCCTCGGCCCGCCTCGCCACCCCGCGCCAGCGCGTGCCCAAGGGCAGCGTCGGCATCGCCGAACGGCAGACCGCCATCTACCCGCTGACCTCACCCGGCGGCTGGAACCTGATTGGGCGCTGTCCGCTGACCCTGTTCAGTGCCGAGCGCGGCAGCCTGCTGCAACCCGGCGACCGGGTGCGCTTTGTCTCCATCGACCACGCCGAATTTATCCGCCTGGGTGGCGACGACACCGTGATGGAGGCCAGCGCATGATCGAGCTGCTGGTCGAACACAGCCTCGGCTTTGCCCAACTGCAAGACGGCGGCCGCTTTGGCGTGCGCCATCTGGGCATCACCCAGGGCGGCGCGCTGGACTGGGTCGCCATGCAGCAGGCCAACTGGCTGCTCGGCAACGCCGCCGATGCCGCCGTGATCGAAATCCCCCTTGGCGGCCTGCAACTGCACGTGCAGAGCGGCGGCTGGCTGGCACTCACCGGCGCCGATCTGGATGCCCGGCTCGACGACCAGTCACTGGCACCCGGTCAGGCATTCCAGCTGCACCACGGCCAGACCCTGCGGTTCAACAGCCCCAAGCGCGGCGTACGCGCCTACCTCGCCACTCCCGGCGGCTTTGCGGCAGAACCGGTCATGGGCGCCGTCGCCACCGTCATGCGCGAACAGCTCGGCGGCCTGCACGGCAATGGTCGCGGCCTGCACAACGGCGACCGCCTGCAGGGCCAGGCCAGCAACGCCGAACCACGCACTCTGCCAGCCGAAGCGCTCTGGTATCCCGGTAACGAAGTCGTACTCGACCTGATCCCCGGCGCACAAATCGCCAGCTTCGCCGGCGCCAGCCTGTTCGCCACTTTCAATCAAAGCTGGACCCTAGACCAGCGCGCCGACCGCATGGGCATGCGCCTCACCGGCCCCGCGCTGCGCTATCAGGGCCAGGCCCTGATCTCCGAAGGCATCCCCCTCGGCGCGGTTCAGGTGCCGCCCGACGGCCAACCGATCATCCTGATGAACGACCGCCAAACCATCGGCGGCTATCCCCGGCTGGGCGCAGTCACACCGCTGTCGCTGGCGCGGCTGGCGCAGTGTGCGCCGGGGCAGAAGGTGAGCTTAAGGGTGGTGAGTCAGGAGGCAGCGAGGCGGGAGATGCTGAACGTTATCAGCGCACTGCAAGCACAGGGCGCACTACCCGGGCTAGCGCATCCGTAGGGTGGAGAAAAGCGCAGCGTTGTCCACCAAGCGGCATCTGACGCAACGCCGAGGCGCAAGGCCTGCCCACCACCACTCACACCGTCAACCACCCCACCAACCGCCGCACCCAGGGCGCCACCAGCGTCACCGTCGGAAACGCCACCGGCCAGGTCAGCGCGCAGCTTCTGAGCCACGCCGCAATAAAGTGCTCATCAAAGCCTTGGGTGACCGCAATTACAAAGGCCGACACCAAGGTCACCATGATCGCCGACAGCAACGCGCCAAACACAATCGGGGCAAAACGCGCAGGAATAGCCATATCAGACTCCTTTAAAAGCATTGAGAAGCAGCGCTGAGCCATACAGGCCCAAACCGAACACGCTATGGGTGATCAAACTCTGCAAGCGCGCAGCGTTCGGGCGCGGCGTGCGACTGGCGGCAATGCCGGCGCCCATGCCGGGCTGCATCAGCAAAAAGGGCGCCGCCACCGTCACGACACCCCACGCCAATGCAGGCAATAGCGTTGGCTGACGAAGCCACTCGGCCCCACACATCGCCACCAGCAACAGTGCAAACACCACCCCAATCAGGTAATGCGCCCCCCAACCAAGCAACGCCTCCGCAGAGACTGGTCGGGCCGCGGCAATACGCTCATGCCGGAAGCGCCCATGCGCCATATGCCCCAACCAACGCCCCACCAACCCATAGTCCGCTGGCGGAATCCCCAGCAACCGTTTACGCAACAGCCCCCAGCCGTCCATCACCAGCGTTGCGCCTACGCCAATAGCGACCGCGCTCCATAAATCATTCATTTTCTGCCTCCTGTGAGTTGCCCTGGACGGGCAGAAAATGCACGATGCCACTTAAAGTCGACTTTAAGTCAAGGGCGCGAACATGGACATCAACGAGGTCTCGAAAGCATCCGGCCTGCCGGCCTCCACACTGCGGTACTACGAAGAAAAGGGCCTGATCAAATCGATTGGCAGGCGCGGCCTGCGCCGGGCATTCCAACCGCGCGTGGTGCAACAGCTGGCACTGATTGCGCTGGGCCGCGCGGCGGGGTTCTCACTGGATGAGATTGCGCAGATGTTCTCGCCAGACGGCCGCCCCGAGATTGATCGCCAGCAGCTGTCCAACCGAGCCGACGCACTGGACCGCAAGATCCGCCAGCTCAGCAACCTGCGCGACGGCCTGCGCCACGCCGCCGCTTGCTCCGCGCCCAATCACCTGGAGTGTCCGAAGTTTTGTCGGTTGATGGATGCGGCGGCGATGGCGGCAAAAGGTAAGAAAGTGCGTAAGGGTAAGGTGAGTCCACCTGAGGCGGTGTGAGCTTAGACGCTCCGTCGGGTCACGGATTACCAGAACCGGGCTGCCTCCACCACCACGTAAATGTCGCCTTTAGAGCTGCTCCGTAACTCGTCTTTCGCCCTTTACGGCGAGCCAAGGGGGGCTGCATGCCCAGCCCCCCTTAGCGATCCCCCTGGGCACCCGACTACGCGGCCCTTCGGGTTCGCTGCGTTGCTCGGTCTGACGGGGAGTCATAAAACTCGGCTCTACGAGCCTCAGACATCCTATGACTCTTTTTCCCGTCAGCCCTGCGCTACTCGCCCGCGTAAACGGGACTGGAGTCCGTGCATTCGCCACGTTCGCAGATGCGGGCAAAGCCGCGCTACTTCACCTAACCTTTAGGCTAATTCAGGGTTGGCAAACGCGGCGTGTAGTAGCACTATCAAATCACCGCACTTCTCGCGGCCCCGTCAGGAGGCATGGATGCTACATAGACTCGACACACTTCACCTCGAATACCCGATAGCACCCTCACCCGCGTGCAAGCCTTCGCCGTCGACCAGTGGAGCATTAAACCTCGCGCGGTTTAACGTTCAGAACTCATGCGAGATAGCCGCTAATCCATTGAAATATAAGAAAATATAAGATCGCCTCATCCGGCGTTATGCCGCGTATTAAAGTTAGCGCGATCTAATCACTGTTATGTGGGAAAGGAGGCTTCGCGGTGAAGGTATTAGACAGAATTCATCTCATTGACCGAATTGGCCGCGAGCTTCAGTCGAGGATGACTTTCTCTGACATCGATGTTTATCTCGGAGCCTACGGCATTGACTGCAAGGATTTCCAACCGAGCGCAAATAGCAAGTGGGTTTACGTCAAGGAGCTATTGGCTGACGCGAGCGAAGATTTGGTACTCAGAATCGCGGATGAATTGGAGCTAGAACACGCGTATTCATTCAGCGCCCCCAAAGAGGCTACGTTTTGGAAAGTTGGGCATTTCAGGTTGTTTTTAAGTCACCTGGCCTCCTTCAAGGTAAAGACTGGTCAACTCCAACATGCACTACGAAATTACGCCATATCAGGGTTCGTGGCGCACGAGGACATTGAGCCTAGCAAGGAGTGGCAAATCGAAATAGAAGCGGCATTGCAAACAATGGATGCCATGGTTTGCCTGTTAATGCCAGGCTTTAAAGAAAGCAATTGGTGTGATCAGGAGGTTGGCGTTGCCGTCGGCCGTGACATACTAATTATTCCGGTTCGAAGAGGCCTAGATCCGTACGGCTTTATTGGTAAATACCAGGGAATACAGGCAGTTAATAAAACCGTTGCCCAGGTGGCTGAGGAAATATTCAATACAATCATAAAATCGCCAAAGACACGGGCGAAAATGATTCGCTGTATTTCAAATGTCATCTCTCAGTCAACTGAAGTAGACCATGCGCTAGAAAAGATAGCTCTTCTTCAAGAGCAACCGGATATACCAAAAGATTCGCTCGAAAGCCTACGTAGCGAAGTCAGTGGCAATCAGGTGCTCACTAAATCTACAGCTTTCGTGAAAGAGCTGAACGGTCTCTTTGCCAAACATGGGGTTGAAAATATCCCGGTAGGGGGCACACAAGAACCTGAGTGGGACGATGATATCCCGTTCTAATTTCCACATAACCAGTGGCTGTTGGCGGACGCGCCTTCGCTGCGCTTCAGCACGCCGCAAAGCCAAGCGTTATGCATTTAATGATATGAGGCTATCGTGAGACATTCCCACGACATAGTTGCAGGTACTCTTATTGGACTTGCAGCCCTGCTTGTTTACTATTTTTCTGCGCTAGCAATTGCAGAAGAGGTTTTACCGAAAACCTACGATTATGCATTTAACCTTGCAATATATATTGCTGCGGCCTTTTCTGGCGCTTGGTTTGCATTTCAACTTCAAAACCGGAAAGCCAGAAAAGATACTGACGCACGCGAGGTAGCTGCTGCAAATAACGCAATATTTGAGCTTTCTAGGTGGTACAACAAGCTTCATGTATTTAAAAAGCAATTTATTGACGCGCATCGAAACAATCCAATGCGGCATTTTTTAATTCTGCCAGCTGCAGGAATGTCTTTGGGCCAGCCAAAAATTGACTACGAATCTATTTCTTTCATATTTAGGTCTTCTAATCCCAACATTCTCGGAACTATATCTTTAGCAGAGCAAGAAGTTGCCTCTACAATTGATGTAATAAATCAACGTTCGAAATTCCATGTAGAAGAGCTGCAACCTGTTGTTGAGCAGCTGGAGAAACACTTTGGTCCTTCATTACCAGGTGCAGATTTGGAGGAGGAGTTTGGCAAAAAAAATACTCAAGTACTTAAAATGCTGACAGACTGCTTGGTGGAAGGAGTAGACGCGTCGATATCAGCTCTACGTGAGAACATCGATAAATTAAAGGCTGAAACGGAGTCTATGCATCCAGGTCATGCTGTTATAGGGATGATCGATCCCCCTTCGGTATCTGCAGCTGCTCAGTGATAATTTCTAGTATAGGCATTCAAGCACGCTCGTTTCACTCGCTGGGACCGGTGTACCGCCCCCCTTAATTTCGCGCTAGAAAACTTTATCGCACGCTATAGCAAACATTAATTCGAGTCGCTAGAAAATCGCGAAGAAAACGGTACTATTGAGAGCCAAGTGAAGATAGCTATGAACCATGAAATTCGAGACAAACGGAAATATTGAAAATCGAGAACGAGTCACTACTGGTCCTGCGCGAGAAAGCGGACAGCCTTTAATTCTATAGCTATATTAAGCAATGCCATGGCGAAGCCTAGCCCCGACAACGTACCATCAATGTTACTTTTTGCTTGAATGTCATGCCATTACGATATAAATTGGATTTGGCTCACATGCAGATTTGTTGGTTGCGCTTCGCAACCTGTGACAACATTGTCTGAATGACTCGCCTTCTCGGATTGCTCCATATTGCTTTCCGGAATTACTCGCTAGCGGCGCGTAAGAGTGCATGTGAGCCATTTTTCTTTGAATGAGAAGAGTATAATTTGATTCATAGAAGAAACTATTTATTACTCAAGCAGGCTAAAACCAAACCTGAATTAGCCTCAATACTGGGCGTTTCTGCTTCTTTCCTTACCAGGGTGTTGTATAAGCCAGGTGTAAAGTCACACGTAAACTCGCATTACCATCAATTTGAGATTGCCAAGAAATCAGGCGGTATCAGGATAATCAATGCGCCATCAGATGAATTGAAAGACTTGCAGCGCAAACTGTCTGATTTGCTCTTGGACTGTAAAGCTGTTATTTACCTTGACAACAAAGTTGAATGCACTCTCTCACATGGATTTGAAAGAGAAAGATCTATTATAACGAATGCTCGCGTTCATCGAGCCAAAAAAAATGTATTGAATTTGGATTTAGCGGATTTCTTTGGAAGCTTCAACTTTGGTAGAGTGCGTGGTTTTTTTATTGCAAATAGATACTTTAAATTAGACCCCCATATAGCAACCACCATTGCTCAAATAGCATGCTACCAAGACACTCTGCCTCAAGGCAGCCCATGCTCTCCTGTGATTGCCAATCTCATAACCAACAGCCTTGACATTAACCTATCAAAGTTAGCTAAAAGAAATGGCTGCTCGTATACGAGATATGCTGACGATATAACTTTTTCGACTAGAAAAAAAAGCTTTCCAGTAGCCATTGTCAAAGACATTGAAAGTATGACACTAGGCTCAAAGCTACTTGGTGAGATAAGACGCGCAGGCTTTTCTGTCAATCCTAAAAAAACCAGATTACAATTTAAAGATTCAAGACAGGAGGCAACTGGCTTAGTCATAAATAAAAAAGTAAGCGTTAAATCAGAATATTGGCGTTCAACCAGAGCCATGGCTCACTCTCTATTTAAAACCGGGAAGTTCACGATCACCGACCAAGATGGCTCTTTAAGAGATGGCCATTTACCAGAGCTTGAAGGTCGATTAGCTTTTATTGACTCTGTCGACTTTTATAACAACCTAGAAAAAAAGAAAACGCCAGAACCGAAATTTGAACCTAAGATACATACTGGCATTAACAAATATCGCGACAAGTTAAATTCACGGGAAAAAGTTTACGGACGGTTTCTGCAATACAAGCTTTTTTTTGCAAATGAATATCCGACAATATTAACTGAAGGGAAAACAGATAACGTATATTTAAAAAGCGCTTTGAACCAACTTCAAGCCGCCTACCCCAATCTAGTTAATCCTAAAACAGCTGAAGAAAAATATTCGCCGAAGCTAAAATTTCCTGATTTAAATCGCAAAACAATGTACTTACTTGATATAGGTGATGGTGCAACACCTTTTATCAGATTTGTTCAAAGGTATGCTGCCGATTTAAAGCAGTTTGAAGACAAGAAAGCTAACAACCCAGTGATTCTAGTGCTTGATAACGATACAGGACCTAAAGACTTATTAAATCATTTAGTAAGCAAGGTCAAATCATGCCCTAATGATTTAACCAAACTAAAAAGCAGCGGATTCATTCATTTATTCCATAACCTTTACCTTATTTTGACTCCACTTAATCCCGGTGGAAAAGACTCCGCTATGGAAGATCTATTTGACTCTATGACCCTCAGAACTGTGATTGATGGAAAAACGTTCTCTCCAGCTCAGCATATCGATGTAAGCAAACATTATGGAAAGCATATCTTCTCTACTAAGGTTATTCGCTCAAACAAAGAAAATATTAACTTTGATAGATTTAAGTATATCTTTGATGAGATCGAGAAAGTTAAGCGGCATTTCTCAGCGTTGTAACGCCTGCAGTACCTTTATGAAGGACGAAACCGCGACCTGAACAATCGGCATAGCCCGCATCACAGCACTGAAACGGGCGCCAAACGCATACTCCGCCTGGTGAACAACGCTTCGCTTGTGTCCACCCTTCCGCCGGGCTACAGCCCGATTACCCACTCCGCCAAGGCAACGCCGGTGCCGCCAACCGCTCCCCATCAAACCCCACCACCTTGCCAAAACGCGCAGACTCCGCCTGCCACTCCCGCGTTGCTTCGATGATGTATTCGCGGCTGTAGCCGACAAAGTTCCAGAACATCAGCACCTTCTCGGCTGGTTCTCCGCCGATAAGGATCAGGCGGCTGCCGGGGGTTAGGGTCAGGTGCAGAGTGCTGGGGCCGGGGTCGAGGGCGGGGAGTTCGTTTTCGGCGAAGCGTTCGCCGTCCAGTTCCAGTTCGCCTTCCATCACCAGCAGGCCGTGTTCGAAGGCGGGGTTGAGGGTCAGTGCGCACTCGCCGCCGCTGGGGCTGTGGATATCCAGCCCGAGCAGTGGGCTGTAGACCTCGACCGGGGAGGTGTGGCCGGCGAAGTCGCCGACCAGCAGGGTGAAGTCGATACCGCTTTGCTGCCAGGTGGGCAGGTCTGGATAGTGGATGAAGGCGGGCTCGGCATCGGCCATGTGCGCTGGCAGTGCGATCCACAGTTGGGCGGCGTGCAGGCGGTCGGTGGCGTCGGTGGAGTCTTCGGTGTGACTGATGCCGCGGCCGGCGGTCATCAGGTTTACCTCGCCGGGGCGGATCAGTTGTTCGTTGCCGAGGCTGTCGCGGTGCAGCACGTCGCCTTCGATCATCCAGGTGAAGGTCTGCAGGCAGGTGTGCGGGTGGGCGCCTACGTGCATGCCCTCACCTGATTCAAAGCGGGCGGGGCCGGCGTGATCGAGAAAGCACCAGGCGCCGATCTGACGGCGTTGGCGGGTGGGCAGGACACGATTGACCGGCAGGGTGCCGCCGATTTCGGCGGTGCGGGCCACTATTCGCTGTGGTGTAGGTGTCGACATGGGACGGTTCCTCCGCTGCTGGGTCGCCGGGCGACATAACTCGATACACACGGCGCGGAAACTCGGGCCATCCGGCACGGTCGGTGTTCCAACGCGAATAACGATCATGCGGCCATCCGTGGCCCGAGGCAATGCCATGCAGGAACAGAGTCTGCCACCCCGCCATGTATCCCGGCGCTATCTGCCGGCCCGCTATCTCCCGCTACTTGCCACCGTCAGTTGCCTATTGCTACTCGCTGACGACGTTATCCAGCAGTGGTTTACCAGCACCAATCACGCCGAGCTGGAACTGCGCTATGTGCTGGTGCTGTGGCTGTTCAGTCTCGGCCTGTGGCTGGCGGCCAACCGCTGGCTGACGGCGATCGTGCTCACGCTGTTGGCGGGCATGCAGTTGATTCAGCTCGGCAACATGGCCTATACCGGCATGCCGTTGCTGCCGTCTGACCTGAGCGGGCTGTTCGGTGAGTTTGCCGATGTGCAGCAAACCGCCGTCGCCCAGCTCGGCAATCACTGGCATGTGCTGCCCAGTGTGCTGCTGCCCTACGGCGCGCTGTTTGTGCTGCATATGAGCCTGACGCCACGGATCTCTCCGCGTGCGCGCTGGGTGGGCTGGATTCTGGTGCTGATCGTGCTGGCGGCCAAACCCTACCGGGCAACCTACCGCGACATGACCCACTTTATGCCGGGGCCAACCCGTTCATCGCTGCACAACAGCCTGAACAGCTTTGCCTTCTACGCGGTAAACCTGGCTGGCCGTGAGCAGCAGGCGCTGCCGGTGAGTCCGTTTCAGCCGTATCAGGTGGACTTTACCGCGCCCACGGCCAAGCACGTCTGGATCGTGATGGCCGATTCCTTGCGGGGTGATCGTCTGGGCGTGATGGGTTACCAACGCGATACCACGCCATTCCTGTCCAGGCTGGAAGGCAGCGGCGAGCTGCTGGTGCGTCAGGGCATCGCGTCCGGGGTGTCGACGGCGGTGAGCCTGCCGGTGTTTCTCAACCTGATCCGCGAGCCAGGCCAGAACCACCTGCTGCGCGAGCAGCCGCACAACCTGTTCCGGCTGGGCCGCGAGCAGGGCTTCAATACCTTCTGGCTGTCCTCGCAGGAATCCAAGCTGCTGACCTTTGCCGGCAAGTCCTTCCTGGACGTATCGATCACCCGGGAAGACTTTCCGCTGCTGTTTGCCCAACGGCAGGACCACGCCCTGAGCGACCTGCTGCCACGCAAGCAGTGGGGCGAGCGCAACCTGGTTATGATCAACCTGCGCACGGCGCACAGCCCCTACGAGGCCCATTACGCAGACCACAACGAACCGATTGCGCGCTGGCCGACCGACAAGTCGCTCAGCCGTGACGAACGCGAGAGCAACGCCTACGACAACGCGCTGCGCTACTTCGACGATGTGGTCGCCGATATCGTTGCTCAGTTCGATCAGCTGGAGGGCGAGCGCTACCTGCTGATCACCGGTGACCACGGGCAATTGCTTGGTGAAAACGACGTCTGGGGCCATAACCGGCTGCTGCCGGCGGTGGTAGACGTGCCGATCATGGTGCTGGCACGGGACGCCCCGGCCAATGCCCTGGACGGGCTCAGCCAGCAGCGCTGGGTCAGTCACTACGAGGCGGGGCTTTGGCTGGCCGGGCGCCTCGGCGCCGAGGTACAGAACCCCAATGCCGACCCGAACGTGCACTTCGTCAAGGGCAAGCTGCTGCTGGGCGACAACAGCATCATGCAGGTGAAAGAGTCCGGTGGGGGTCTGCAGTTCAGCGAACCCATGCTGCTCAGCAAGTGGTTGCTGGGCCCGGCCCAACAAACCCTGCCCCCGCCCGACACGGGCTAGGCCCGGCGGGGGGCGGTTATACCCGCCGCCCTTCGACCGGGATCTTGTAGAACAGGCTGTAGATCACCGGTAGCACTACCAGGGTGAGGATGGTGGCAAAGCCCAGGCCGAACATGATCACCACGGCCATGCTCTGGAAGAAGGCGTCGGTGAGCAGCGGCGCCATGCCGAGGATGGTGGTCAGCGCGGCCATGGACACCGGGCGTACCCGGCTGATGGCCGAGTCCACCAGGGCGCTGTAGGCCTCCTTGCCGGAGTCGATCTGCAGGCGAATTTCGTCCACCAGCACGATGCCGTTCTTCACCAGCATGCCGCTCAGGCTGAGGAAGCCCAGCAGCGCCATAAAGCCGAACGGGATGCCGGTAAGCAAAAAGCCCAGGGTCACACCGATCACCGCCAGCGGTACGGTCAGCCAGATGATGGCGGCACGGCGCACCGAGTCGAACAGCAGCACGGTGATCAGGAACATCGCCAGGTAGCCCAGCGGCAGGCTGCCGAACACGGCTTTCTGGGCGTCACGCGAGCTTTCGTACTCGCCGCCCCACTCCAGCTTGTAGCCGCGCGGCAGCTCGATGGCCTCGATCTGCGGGCGCACGCGAGCAAACAATTCGGCGGCGGTCTGGCCGCTGAGGATGCTCGGGTCAGCCTGTACGGTCAGGGTGCGCTTGCGGTCTTCGCGCAGGATCAGCGGGTCTTCCCAGTCGGTGACGAAGCCGTTGACCACCTGGGTGATCGGAATATAGGCGCTGCGCACACTGCTCCATACCAGCAGATCATTCAGCGTGCCTGCGTCCAGCCGCTCGGACTCCGGGGTACGCGCGACAATCGGCAGCATGTGCGTGCCGTCACGGTACAGGCCCACGTTCACGCCGCTGAAGTTCATCTTCAGCAGGGTGTCCAGGTCTCGCTTGTCCACGCCCAGTTCACGCGCCTGCGCTTCGGCAAACTGCGGGCGCACCAGCTTGGTCCGTTCACGCCAGTTGTGCAGCACGGCATCGGCCACCGGGTCGGCCTTGAGGATGGCGATGGCCTGGTCGCCCAGCGCACGCAGCACCTCGGGGTCGGGGCCGGTGAAGCGCGCTTCGATCTTGCTGTCGCTGCCCGGGCCGAGCATCAGCTGCTTGAGTTTGACCTTGGCAGTCGGGTGCTGGGTCTTGAAGTATTCGTCCAGCTCGGTGATCAGCGGCACGATCTGGTCGCGCTGCTCGGTGCGCACCAGCAGCTGGGCGTAGTTGGCGTGAATACGCTCGGGGAAGTAGGTGAGGATAAAGCGCAGCGCGCCCTGACCGATGGTGGAGGTCACCTCGGTGACGCCCTCCTGCGCCAGCACGTACTGATCCATCTCGGCGACCACCTGCTCGGTGTAGCGGATGTCGCTGCCCTTGGGCAGCCAGACGTCGACAAAGAACATCGGCGTGTTGGACGGCGGGAAGAACGCCTGCCGCACCTGGCTGAAACCGGCCAGCGCGGCCACCAGCAGCACCGCCAGCATCACCAGCGTCAGCACCCGGTGGTGCAGCGCGTTGGCCAGCAGTTTGCGATACACCACAAAGACCACACCGCGGTACGGGTCTTGCGCTTCGGTCTGCTCGTCCTTGGCCGGCTGGTCGCGGAAGAACAGGCTGGCGAAGAAGGGCGTCAGGGTAATCGCGGTGACCCAGCTGAGGGTCAGCGAGATCATCAGCACCTGGAACAGCGACAGACAGAACTCGCCGGTGGAATCATCCGACAGGCCAATCGGCGCAAAGGCGATGATGGCGATGGCGGTGGCGCCCAGCAGCGGCAGCTTGGTCTGGCCGACGATGTCGCCCGCCGACTGCAAGGTGGTCTGGCCGCGCTGGCGCCCCACCAGAATGCCTTCGACAATGACAATGGCGTTATCCACCAGCATCCCCAGCGCAATCACCAGCGCGCCGAGCGAAATGCGCTGCAGCTCGATGCCGATGATCTGCATGAAGATAAAGGTGCCGAGCACCGTCAGCGCCAGCACCAGACCGATCAGCAGGCCGCTGCGCAGGCCCATGAAGATCAGCAGCACGACGATGACAATGGCGACGGAGGCGAGGAAGTTCCAGACAAAGCCGCTGACCGAGTTTTCCACCTCGGCGGACTGGTTGTAGAACATGGTCACCTGCATGCCGGCCGGGCGGTCCTGCTCCAGCTCGGCGAGGCGCGCGGCCACCGCGTTGCCGACATCCACCACGTTGACGTGGGCGGCGTAGGACACGCCCAGCCCCAGCGCCGGATTCCCCTGGCTGCGATACAGGCTGGTGGGGGTTTCGGTAAAGCCGCGGGTAATGCGCGCCACATCCCCGAGATAGACCTGCTTGGAGCTGCCGGGCGGGCTGATGATCACCCGCTCCAGCTCGCTGACATCCTGAAACTCGCCGGTCGGGTGCAGGCGAATGGACTCGCTGCCCACCAGCATGCGGCCGGCGTCCGACACTACGTTCTGACGGCTCAGCAGGTCATAGATGGCTTGCGGCGCAATGCCCAGTGCGGTCATGCGCGCGCGGGAGATTTCCAGGTGCACCTCTTCCTGCGGTACGCCGGCCAGATTGACCTTGCCGACCCCTTCGACCAGCACCAGCTCGCGGCGCAGGTAGTCGGCATAGTCGCGCAGTTCGCGGTAGTCGTAGCCGTCGCCGCTGATCATGAAGAAGGTGCCGAACACATCACCAAAGTCATCCATGACCTGCGGCTCTTCAACGCCCGGCGGCAGGTTGGGGCGCAGGTCATTGATGCGCCGACGCATCTCGTCCCAAATCTGCGGCAGCTGTTCGGCCCGGTACTGGTCCTGCACTTCCACCATGATCTGCGACAGGCCGGCGCTGCTGGTGGAGGTGATGGTATCGACGTAGGGCAGTTGCTGGATGGCATTCTCCAGTGGATAGGTCAGCTCCTCTTCCACCTGCTGCGGCGAGGCGCCGGGGTAGGGCGTGACCACCATCGCCATCTTCAGGGTAAAGGCCGGGTCTTCCAGCCGCCCAAGGTCGATAAAGGCGATGACGCCGCCAATGCCGAGCAGCAGCGCGACCAGCCAGCTGGTTACCCGACGCTGGATAAAGTACGCGGCAATATTCATTACAGCCCCCGCTCGCGGACCCAGCGACGGACCTGCTGGTCTTCACTCAGCTCGTTGCCGCCGGCGGCGACAATCTGCTCGCCCGCCTCCAGCCCGCTGAGCACCTCGATGCCATCGTGGGTCAGCTGGCCCACGGTCACATCGCGGGCGCTGACGCGCAGCTCGCCGTTCTGCTCGGTGACCACCCAGACCTGACGCACCTCGCTGCTCTCGCTGTCCGGGCTGAACACCGCCTCAACCGGCACCACCATCGGCACGCGAGTGTTGCGGGTAATACGGGCAAAATCGATGATCACGGTGGCACTCATGCCCGGCAGCAGCACCATGCCGTCGGGGATCGGCATGCTCAGAGTCACGTCATAGGCCAGCGTGGACGGGTCCGGCTGGCTGGCGTATTCCTTGTAGACGGCTTCAATCAGCGTGTCCTGCAGGTTTTCCAGTCGCACTCGCGCGACCAGATCCTCGGGCTGCAGATCGCGGCGCAGGTTGCTGAACAGGTTTTCCGGCACCTGAAACACCACGTCAATGCTGTCGCCGCTGTAGAGCGTGGCAATCGGCTGATTGGGCTGCACTACCTGAAATTGCTCAACGTGCGTGCGCGCTACTACGCCATCAAAGGGCGCGTTGATGCGCGTGTAGGCCAGCTCCTGACGAGCCAGATTGAGCGCGGCTTCCGCCGAATTGAACTGCGCCTTGCGCTGGTCGTACTCGGCCTGCGAGACCATCTGCCGCTCAACCAGCTGCTCCATGCGAGTCAGCTGGCTGCGGGTCAGGTCAAAGCTGGCCTGGCGATCGCTCAGCTTGAGGCGGTAGTCGGTGTCGTCCAGCTGGGCAATCAGATCACCCTGCTTTACCTCTTGCCCCTCGTGCACCTTGAGCACCTGCAGCTCGCCGCCCAGACGGAACGACAGCTGCGCTTCTTCCGGCGCCTTGAGGCGGGCCGGGAATTCGCGAATGCGCTCGGCACCCGGGTCGGTCACGGTGAAGAGTTTCACCGGGCGGGGCTTTTCTGCCACTGGCTCGGCCGGCTCGGAGCAGCCAGACAGCAAGGTGGTAAGGGCAATGGCCGAAAGACCTGTGGCAATCCAGCGTGCGGCGCGATTCATGAGTAACCTGTGAAGTAAGTAGCAAAAGACGGGAAAATGGCTGTCGGCATTATAGAGCTACAAAACGCTACATGGCGGCCAATAACCTGCCGATTGCGCCATTTTCTCGTCTTTTATGGCCTGCGACCCCGCGCCGCAGAGCAGACGCTTGCAGTTGCCCGGCTTTCAATCTATTTTTTTATATATTGTATTGACCTTAACTGTACTGCTGCGAGGTGACCATGCTCTTTCGTCAACTGTTCGATGCTGCTTCCTCTACCTATACCTACCTGCTGGCGGACCCGGCCAGCGGCGAGGCCCTGCTGATCGACCCGGTGTTCGAGCAGAGCACCCGCGACCTGTCGCTGCTGCGCGAGCTGGGCCTGACCCTCAAGTTGGTGGTCGACACCCACGCCCACGCCGACCACGTCACCGCCGCCTGGTTGCTGAAGCAGAAAACCGGCTGCCAGATTGCCTCGGCGGCGGTGATCAACGCCGAGCACGTCGACCTGCCGCTGCAACCCGGCCAGCGCTTCGGCGTTAGCGGCATCGAGCTGGAAGCCCGCGCCACGCCCGGCCACACCGACGGCTGCATGAGCTACGTGCTGAGTGATCAGTCGATGGTGTTCACCGGCGACGCCCTGCTGATTCGCGGCTGCGGGCGCAGCGACTTTCAGCAGGGCAACCCGCATACGCTCTACCATTCGGTGGTCGAGCAGCTGTTCAGCCTGCCCGACAGCTGCGCGGTGTATCCGGCCCACGACTACAACGGCCGCACCAGCAGCAGCATCGACGAAGAGCGGCGCTGCAACGCCCGCCTGGGTGGCGACGCCAACGAGGCCGACTTTGTCGGTTACATGCAGGCGCTGAAGCTGCCGCACCCCAAGCGCATCGCAGAGGCGGTGCCGGCCAACCTGCGCAGCGGCTGCCCGCAGGACGGCCAGCTGCCGCCCGAGCCGGACTGGTCAAGCGACCTGCGCATGACCTACGCCGGTATTCCGGAGGTAGGCCCGCAATGGCTGATGGAGCACCGCGATGCGGTCACCCTGCTGGATGTGCGCGAGCCGGGCGAGTGGCAGAACGAGCCGCTGCCGGCGCAGCTGGATAGCGTGGTGCAGATCCCGATCGGCAGCCTGGCCGACCGCGTTGCCGAGGTGCCGCAGGGCAAGCCGGTGGTCGCGCTCTGTCGCTCGGGCAAGCGTTCGTCGCTGGCCACCGGCATCCTGCGCGGGGCGGGCTTTGAGCAGGTGGCCAGCTTGCACGGTGGGGTGCTGCCACTGGCGCAGCATTAATCGGTGCTTCCTTAAATCTCTTGCTTTGCTGGTGCACGCACCTGGGCGTTGCACCAGCCCTGTGCATTTGCCGTGGATTTTGCGGTTATCGATGCGCTGCTGCTGGCCGCATGACAGCAGGAACGCTAGAATTTCGCCGATTTCTTGAACAGATGGCCAGCTTTTTGCTGTATCAGGAACCATCGGCCGCCGTCCAAGGACGCGGCACGGTCGCCAACAAGATCATATCCAGGAGAAGTTACATGAGTCTGAAACGCACGCTTGCCCTCGCCGCAGCGCTGACCCTGCCATTGCAGGCCGTGGCTGCCGACGATCCGCTGAAAGTCGGCTTTGTCTACGTGGGCCCCATCGGGGACCACGGCTGGAGTTACCAGCATGACCAGGGCCGCAAGGAGCTGGAAGCCCACTTTGGCGACAAAGTCCAGACCACCTACGTTGAAAACGTCAACGAAGGCGCCGACGCCGAGCGTACCATCCGCCGTCTGGCCCAGGCCGGCAACGACGTCATCTTCACCACGTCCTTCGGCTTCATGAACGCCACCGAGCGCGTGGCTGCCGACTACCCGGACAAGACCTTCCTGCACGCCACCGGCTACAAGCAGGCCGAGAACCTGGGCACCTACCTGTCGGTGACCTATGAAGGCCGCTACGTCACCGGTACTGCTGCCGGTCTGGTCACCGAGAGCAACGTGCTGGGCTACATCGCCTCCTTCCCGATTCCGGAAGTCATCCGCGACATCAACGCCACCTACCTGGGCGCCAAAGCCGTTAACCCGGACATCGAGCTGAAAGTTGTGTGGGTCAACACCTGGTTTGACCCGGCCAAGGAAGCCGACGCCGCCAACACCCTGATGGATCAGGGCGCTGACGTCATCATCCAGCACACCGACAGCCCGGCTCCGCTGCTGGCTGCGCAAAAGCGCGGCGTCTGGGGCGTGGGCCAGGCGTCTGACATGAGCCACTTTGCGCCTGAAGCCCACCTGCTGTCAGTGGTGAACCACTGGGGCCCGTACTACATCGACACCGTACAGGCCGTGATGGATGGCAACTGGGAGTCGGCTGACTACTGGGGCGGCATCAGCGATGACGTTATCCAGATCAAGGAAATCAACGCCAAGCTGACCGACGAGCAACGCGCCAAAGTTGAAGGCGTCATCACCGCCATCAAGAGCGGCGAGTTTCACCCCTTCACTGGCCCGATCAAGGACCAGAGCGGCACCGAGCGCGTAGCCGAAGGCGCCAGCATGACCCGCGAAGAGCTGGCCACCATGGACTGGTACGTCGAAGGCATGACCGCGACCATTCCGAAGTAAGCCTGCCCCGCACCGCCCGCCAACGGCGGGTGCTGCAAGACAGCACAAAAGCCCGCGCCAGCACACGGCGCGGGCTTTTTTGTGGGCGGCCTCTGTAGGGCGGCCTAAGCCAAAGGCGTGGCCGCGCTCTGCACCCGCTCGACCAGCAAGCCGCCGCAAAACCCCATGGCCGAGTCAGAACGCGGCCCTAGCAGCAGCCCCAAAAACAACAAACCCGGCACAGTGGCCGGGTTTGTCTTACACCGCTGAGACGTTACTTCTTCGCTTCAGCAAAGTTTGCCTGAATGCGCTGCAGCAGGTAGTCCGCCGCCGAGATCGGCGGGTATTTGCCGGCCGGAGTCTCGATCATCACTTCCTTGTTGGCCTGGCAGAAGAACGCCATGCTGTAACGCGGGCCGCGGTACTCGCCCGGCTTGGGCATGCGCACGCGGTGCAGGGTGGATTTGAGCTGGTCGTCGCTCCAGCGCATCAGCATGTCACCGATGTTGCAGGTGATGATGTCGTCACGCGGAATCACGCTGCTCCACTCGCGGTTGTCGCCGGCGCCTTCGGCGTCTTTACCGGGGCTGACCTGCAGACCGCCCTGGCCTTCCTTCTGGAACACCATGGTCAGGCAGTCAAAGTCGGTGTGCGCACCGGCGCGCCAGAGGCTTTCGTCCAGGTCTTCTTCCGGCATCGGCAGGTAGTGCAGCAGGCGCAGGGTGCTCTGGTAATCAGGCAGGCTGCGGTCGTGGGCCTTGGTGAAAAAGTCGCGGGCAAAACCCAGACGCTCGGCAAAGCAGGACAGCACGTCCATGCCCAGACGCCAGGCGCGGTATTCAAAATCCAGCATGATGCGCTGGAACTCCGGCACCACGGTCTGGTTGGGCCACAGGTCATCCATGTGCGGCAGGGTGATCTGGTAGGACTCTTTCTGGTCAGCCGTGCGGGTCGAGGGGCGAACCTGCGACATGAACTCCCAGCCGGCGTTCAGACCTTTCTTCAGCGGGAAGCGGGCTTTCTCATCGTTGGGCAGGGCAAAGAAGGCTTCGGACAGGGCAAAGGCGCTCTGCACCAGCTTGACGTCCAGGCCGTGGTTGACCAGCTGAAAGAAGCCGACTTCGGTCGCGGCGCTCCACAGTTGATCAGTGATCTCGCTGCGACGGTTTTCAAAGTCGGTCAGGTCGATCAGCGGAATCTCGCGCACGGTTTCCTTGCCCATGCCGCCGAAGGTGGTTTCCAGCTGCAGTTCTTTCAGGCCGTATTCAGGGGTTGTTGCGGTTGTCATGTTGAATCTCCGAGTAGTCCCATTGGGGCAAATGGTGCGGAGAATGACGCGGGCGGGGAGTCGGAAAGAGGCTGTGGCCTGTCAGTCCGGCGTCCACCGCGCAATGCGCATTGTCCGACGGAGGAATCGATGGCTAATTCCACATGCCCTCTGGCGTTCAGGCGGAGCCGCAATCAAGGCGAGGTCTCGAAGGCATGTCTGGACCTGTCGAGAGACCGCAACACCGAGTGCGGTTCCGCCTGAGCGCCCCGTAGGGCGAGTGCTCAAGCATGCATCTGCCGCGTTGCGCCGCTTGCCAATAGAACCACTATTGACTGCACATCGCGCCTTGCATCTACCCGCTTGGGCGCTCGCAGAGGGCGTGTGGAATTAACCATCGCTTCCTTCTACTGAGCAATGACCTGGGGTGTTGCCCCCTGACAGCTTCTACTCACGTTGCCGAGGATAATCCTCAGGCACAAATACTCAAGCAGTTATTGCGCCAACTTGCCCAAATCCGACGAACGCGCCGGCGGACGCGGCGTAGCGCAAATCGCTGGTCTGCCGATGACCTGCCTGGCTGCACCGCGATCGCGCAAAAGCTGACCAGTCGCACCGGATTTGGTCGTTTCAGTCACCTTGCCCAAGGCGCACGCCTGATGAATCGGTGCCTGCACGGGCGCTGGCGGGTTGGTCAAAAAATTGCACTCTTTACTGCAGCACCGCATGCTGCGGTCTCATCAACACAACGCAACAGAGTAGAAGCGGTCAGGGGCGTGAGGCATTGATCCGTGCTTCCCCAGCTCCGGGACATTGCTCTTTGGCAGCAACAGAGGAGCAGTACCTGCATGGCGTACCTGATCAAGAACGCACAAGCCGTCTTTTCCCCCACCGCCGCAGACGCGACCGACATCCGCATCAGCAACGGCAAGATCACCGAACTCGGGCGTGACCTGGCGCTGGCCGCCGATGAAACCCTGATCGACGCCCGTGGCTGCGTGGCCTGGCCCGGCCTGGTCAACACTCACCACCATCTGGCCCAATCCATCATGAAGGGCGTGCCGGGCGGCCTGAACCAGAACCTCAACGACTGGCTGGGCTCGGTGCCCTACCGTTACTGGCCCAAGGTCACCCCGGACCTGATGTACCACGCTGCGCGTCTGGGCCTGTATGAGCTGCTGCGCTCGGGCGGCACCACCTGCGCCGATCACCACTACCTGTATCACGCCAGCACCAGCCCCGAGCTGGAAGATGCCGTCTGGCGCGCCGCCGACGAGCTGGGCATGCGCCTGGTACTGTGCCGCGGCAGCGCCACCTCAGTGGGTAGCCACCACGGCATGATCGAGCACGGCATCTCCCCGGAAACCATCGGCCAGATCATCGAACGGCTGGACGCCAGCCGCGTGCGTTATCACCAGGATGGCGGCGACGCCATGCGCAAGCTGGTGGTCGCGCCGACCAGCCTGATTCACTCCAGCGACCCGGATGGCCTGCGCGAACAGGCCGCCTACGCCCGCGAGTTCAAGCTGGGCATGCACTCGCATCTGCTGGAAGTGGACTTTGATGAAGTCGCCTCCCTGAAAAAGTACGGCAAGCGCGCCGTGGATTACGCCGGTGATTGCGGCTGGCTGGGCGACGATGTCTGGTTTGCTCATCTGGTGCACTGCGACGACTACATCATCGACCGCCTCGCCAGCACCGGCACCGGCATCGCCCACTGCCCCACCTCCAACTGCCGTCTGGGCAGCGGCATCGCCCCGGCGATCAAAATGGAGCAGGCCGGCATGTCGATCACCCTGGGTGTGGACGGCTCCGCCTCTGCCGAATCCGGCTCCATGCTGCAGGAGCTAAACCTCGCCTGGCTGATCCACCGCGCCGTCCACGGCCCGGATGCCACCACCCTGGAGAAGGTACTCGGCTGGGGCAGTCGCAACGGCGCCGAGCTGCTCGGCCTGCACGATGTCGGCGAGATCAAAGTCGGCATGGCCGCCGACCTGGTACTGTTCGACATTAACCAGCCGCGCTTTGCCGGCGTGCACAGCCCGCTCACCGCCCCGCTGATGTGTGGCGAACCGGCCAGCGTGAAATACAGCTTTATCCAGGGCCGCCCGGCCGTGGATAACGGCGACATCTGTGGGCTGGATGAAGCCGAGCTGACGGCGCGGGTGCAGGAGTCGGTGGCGCAGTTGATTCGCAGCTGATTCTGGGAGGGCCGGGTTTCAACTCGGCCACTGCACCGGTATGACCCGCGCTGGTCGAGCAGGAGCTCGACCTTCCCATACGGCCCAACCCCAAGCACCAACACCCGCCTAAACGCTAGCCGCCCCTCCGGGAAGGCCGAGTTCCAACTCGGCCAGGGCGTTGTTGTGCTTCATCAAGGTCAGTGTCCATGCCTTTCGGCGTCTAGACTTTCACGGGTTACGGCATCGTGGCCGAGCTACCGGCACCTCAGCAATATTGCTGAAAACCTGCGTAATGCTTGAGCCCGCCTTTCGCCTTTTACGGCGAGCCAAGGGGGCTGCTTGCCCAGCCCCCTTAGCAATCCCCCGGGCACCCGACTACGCGGCCCTTCGGGTTCGCTGCGTTGCTCGGACTGACGGGGAGTCATAAAACTCGGCTCTTCGAGCCTCAGACATCCTATGACTCTTTTTCCCGCCAGCCCTGCGCTACTCGCCCGCGTAAACGGGACTCGGGTCCGTGCATGCGCCACGTCCGAAGTTGCGCGGCAAGGCCGCGCTACTTGAGCGAGCCTTTAACCTATTCAGGGTTGGCAAACGCGCCGGGTGGTAGCACTATCAAATCACCGCACTTCTCGCGACCCCCATCGGGAGGCATGGATGCTACATAGACTCGACACATTTCACCTCGAATACCCGACAGCGTCATCACCTGTGCGCGAGCCCACAATGTCGACCAACGGAACATTAAGCCGCACGCGGTTTAACGTTCGGCACTCGCGCGAGGAGGTCGCTAATCCATTGAAATATAAGAGAATATGAGATCGCTGCATCGGGCGCTATGACGCGTATTAAAGTTAGCGCGATCTAATCACTGTTATGAAGGTTTGTGAAAGAGAGGAACTATGGCTAGTAAAGCAAAGACGAAAAAGGTAAAGAGGCCCAATCCTCGTACTCAGCCTTCGATCTATGGAAAGGTTATTGGTGCCCTCAATAATGAGCGCTACAAGTATCGTACTTTGAAAGGTATCGCAAAAGAGGCTGGTGTGCCGGAAGAAAAAGTTCTGAAAGTCGTTCGGGAGCACGGCGACGAAATTGTGATTCTATTCAGGACAACCAAAGACGGTCAGCCTCTTTTCGCATCTCGGAAGAAGTATCAGAAAAAGGCGACAGCCATGGAGAAGGTTATGGGGGCATTTTTGAACCGTGTCTACTGAAACCGTAATCCTGTTCGGCTTTGAAATAGCTCGCCAAAATTTTATCAACGCTGCCGGGCTCTTCGGTGGGTTCTTTCCTGCAATTGTTGATTTGATGCAGCGACAAAGCATCGAGCCAACAAAAAGGGCGCAACTATGCAGGCTGTTTTATTCAGTTAAGTTGGTACTGCTTCCGATCTGCGCATTGATTATTACTGCTTTCGCGACTTCGTCCGGCGTAGTGACATCTTGGCTCGCGGCCTTGTACTTGGGAGCGACTTTTCCCATTCTGGCCCAGAAAGCTGTGACCGCGACGCCGCACGCGATAGATACAAGTCCCGGGGCATAAACTTCATAACAAGGCAATTAAATTCGTTCCGGCCCGAAGGGCCTCCACCGGACGGCTTTTCTCCGCTTCGCTGCGCAAAAGCCGCCGTTTATTGCTGACGTTAATGCGAAAACGGCACCGAGATAATTGGCGCCACTGAAATGCCCAAGCTGTTTTAGCCGCCAAAGTACATAACCAATGCACGGACCCCGAGTCCCCGTTTACGCGGGCGAGTAGCGCAGGGCTGGCGGGAAATAGGACGGCAGCATGTCTGAGGCTCGAAGAGCCGAGTTCTGCCGGCACCTCACCGGCCACCCCCGCAAGCCCGAGCAACGCAGCGAACCCGAAGGGCCGCGTAGTCGGGGTGGCCTAGGGGGTGCAGGGGGAAATGGCCATGCATTTCCCCCTGCTCGCCGTGAAGGCGAAAGAGTGACGTGAAGAATCAGCGCAGCCGCGCGTGAAAGCACAAATACCAAACGCAGAACGCCCAAACCAACAACAGACCACCTGATCACATGGAACAACCACTGTTTTTGCTCATCAGTTTCGCGCTTCTGATAACACCAGTCCTGCTCACACGCTGGCGCTGGTTCTGGATATTCTGCTGTGCGCTTGGCACACCATTGGCCTTGGCGTGGGCGCAGCATTTCTACGCCGTATCCAGGCCGGAGAACACAGGGTCGCCCGGCTCTGCGCTTGGGCTGGCCTTTTTGTTGGTGCCCACGGTGGCACTCGCGCTGGGCATGTTCTTGCGCTATCTCCGCTGGATTGTCGAGGTGCTGATCAGCGAGCACAAAGCACGGCGAAGCAGCGGCCAGTAGGCAGATACGATCACGATAGCCGCCTTTCCCGCGTAGGCGGCAACCCAGTGAGGCGTCCAGCCCGTATGGATCCTCGCCTGCGCGAGGATGACGAGTGTGTGTGGACGCTGGCCGGGGCTGACGCCGGGCTGGGCATCAGCCATCTGGTTAGAACAGCTGCCCATCTCCATAGCTGTCATTCCCGCGAAGGCGGGAATCCAGTGACGCATCCTGCCCGTATGGATCCTCGCCTGCGCGAGGATGACGAGTACGGGGTGCAGGCCGCCAGGGTTGGCACGCTCGCGCGTCAGCCCCGTAGCCCCGCCCGCGCGGGGATAACGAGTGTGAGTGTCGTTACACGTGAGGGAACGGCCGCGCAGCCCCTATTTCCCCAACACCAACTCCCTCGCCAACGCATTGTGCTCTTCAATAATCAGCGGCAATTCCCGCGTCAGCAGTACGCCGTCTTCAATCACCTGTCGGCCGTTGATAATGCTGTGGCCGACGCGTTGCGGGGTGCAAAAGACGAGGGCGGCGATGGGGTCGATGAGGGCGCCGGCCATGGCGATGTCGTCGGTGCGGAAGGCGATGATGTCGGCGCAGTAGCCGGGCTGGATACGGCCCAGCATATCGGCACGGCCGAGCACATCCGCGCCGCCGCGGGTGGCGATGTAGAGGGCTTCGCGGGCGCTCATGGCGGTCGGGTTTTCATCGCGTACGCGGGCCGAGAGCATGGCCTGGCGGGCTTCATCGAGCAGGTTGTTGGTGTCGTTGGAGGCGCTGCCGTCCACGCCCAGGCCGACCTTGACCCCGGCGTCGCGCATCTTGCGGATCGGGGCGATGCCGGAGGCCAGGCGCATGTTGGAGCAGGGGCAATGGGCGACGCCGGTGCCGGTGCGGGCGAACAGGGCAATACCCGGGTCGTCCAGATGCACGCAGTGGGCGTGCCAGACGTCTGCCCCAACCCAGCCGACCGATTCGGTGTACTCGGTCGGGGTCATGCCGTAGCGCTCCTTGCTGAAGGCAAGGTCTTTGGCGTTTTCGGCGGTGTGGGTGTGCAGGCCAACGCCGTAGGATCGCGCCAGTGCGGCACCTTCGCGCATCAGGTCGGTAGTCACGGTAAAGGGTGAGCAGGGGCCGAGGGCGACCTTGATCATGGCGTCGGGCATGGCCTCGTGCAGCTCTTCCACCACGCGCTGCATCTCCTTGAGGATGGCCTCTTCATCCTGCTCGACCAGCGCATCCGGCGGCAGCCCACCCTTGCTCTGGCCCAGACTCATGGCGCCACGCACGGCGTGAAAGCGCATGCCCATTTCCTGCGCAGCCTGCACGCTGTCGTCCAGCCGGGTGCCGTTGACGTAGAGGTAGGCGTGATCGGCGGCGGTGGTGCAGCCCGACAGCATCAGCTCGGCCATCGCAGTGCGGGTGGCAGCGCGCTGCATGGCCGGGGTGATGTTCTGCCAAACCGGGAACAGCGCGGTCAGCCAGTCGAACAGCTCGGCATCCTGCGCAGCGGGCAGGGCGCGGGTCAGCGACTGGAACATGTGATGGTGGGTGTTGATCAGGCCGGGGATCAGCACATGGCCGGTCATGTCGATGAGCTTATCAGCGGTTGCTGGCAGCTCGCTGGCGGGGCCAACCGCTTCGACGCGATTACCGCGAATGAACACGGAGCCGTTGGCAATTTCACGTTGCTCGTCATCCAGAGTGGCGATGACCAGCGCGTTTTTCAAAAGCAGGGTTGAAGACATGCAATGCTCCTGGACAGGGCGGCGATGTCGGCCGCCCACTGTTGATTCACTTGGCGAACGCCAGCAGCGCCTCGGCCACCGCCGCCGTCTGCACTACCTGCGGTACGTGCCCGCAGGCCAGGCTGACCACCTGCGCGCCCGGCACCAGCGCCTGCATCTTGCGCTGCGCGGCCAGCACCACCGAGCGGTCCTCGGTGGCTTCCACATACAGCCGCGGCAAGCTGCCGAAGCGTTCTTCCGTCCATTCGGCGACCAGCGCGCGGGTGCCTTCGGGCTGGCTGCAGAAACGCTGCGCCGCCGCCATCGCCTGCTCGTGCGGCAGATCCTGCAGGAAGATTTCGCACACCGCCTCCGGCGGCACTTCCGAGGATTGGCGATCCTCCGCCCAGTGTAGATGGGGCCAGATGCCGACGGCTTCCGGATGGTTCTGTATCAACTCGGTGGTCAGCTCGGCAAAGCCGAGGCCAAACGGCAGCATCATGCCCGCCAGATAGGCCACGCCCGCCACGCGCTCGGCGAGCATCTCGGCCGCTTGAGTGACGATCACGCCGCCGCCGGAATGGCCGACCAGCAGCAGCGGGCCTTCGATCTCGGCGCAGGCGGCGGCGATATGCGCCATGCAACCGGCCATGCTGATGTCTTCGGCTTTGGCCGGATGCTGCGGGTTGCCCGGCATGTCGAGCGCCAGTACCCGGTGGCCGGCGGCTTGCAGTTCCGGTGTCAGCGCATCCCACACCCAGCTGCCGGCCCAGGCGCCGTGGATCAGCACGAAGGTGGGTTTGTTGATTTGCTCAGGCATAGGTCCTCCGGTACATCTCCTGCAGATGCGCCTCGACCGTGGTCACCGGATAACGCGGCGCATCGCCCGGCTGCAGGCAGACCGGCAGGCAGCGCACTTCATGGTCGGGGTTGCCGCTGTAGAAGAAGGGCACCGAGTAGCGCTCGGCACCGGAGGTGTTGACCACCCGATGCAACGTCGAGCGATAGCGATCGTTGGTCCAGCGGGCAATCATGTCGCCGAGGTTGACCACGAAGGTGCCGGGGATCGGGTTGGCGTCAATCCAGCGCTCGCCCGCAGCATCCCAGACCTGCAGGCCGGGCTTGTCGTCGAGCAATAGCACGGTGATGCCGCCAAAGTCGGTGTGCGCGCCGCAGCCCTTTTCACCGGGCTGTGGGTTGCCGGGTTGAGGCGGGTAGTGCAGCAGGCGCAGGGTACACAGCGGCGACTCGCAAAAATCGGCAAAGAAGTCCTCCGGCAGGTTCAGCGACAACGCCAGCGCGGCCATGATCCGGGCGCTGAGTTCGGTCATTGCGGCGTAATACTGCTCCATCGCCGGGCGGAAGGCCGAGACGCTCTGCGGCCACTGGTTGGGTCCGGTGTTGAAGCGGCTGAGGGCGCGGGGGTCATCGGCGGCCACCTCCTCGCCGATATAAAAGCCTTCCTTCAAGTCCGGCGGCGCACCGGCCTCCAGCGTCTGGCCGCGCAGCGGCTCGTAGCCCCGGTTGGCCTTGGACTGGGCCTTGTCGACCGCCAGCTTGTCGGCCATCGGCAGCTCAAAGAACTGCTTTGATGCTCTGAATACCTGCTCGATCAGCGCCGGCTCGATGCCATGGCCGCTGACGTAGAAAAACCCGCTGTGCTCGCAGGCGTCGCGCAGGGTCGCGGCCATTCCCACCTTGGCCTGTGCGCTGCCGCCCGACATCGGGCTGATATCGATTACCGGCAGATTGGCAGTCGCTGCACCATACTGCTCTGTCATTTCGTTCTCCTGGGGGATGGAAAATCAACTTGTCCATCTGGTCAGGTATTCATATTGCATGCCAAGGCGTACAGCACGGCTAAACCGACTTTGTAAATCAGGCTTTCAGGAGCACGCTTTTATGTCCGCATCACGTATTACCATCGTCGTCGATTCGCGCTACGGCACCACCCTTACCCTGGCCAAAGCCATCGCCGAGGGCGCTGCCAGCGAGGGTGCCGAGGTGCGCCTGTGCCGGGTGGCGCTGTCCGAGCCCGAGTTCAGCGTGGACACCGAGCGCGCTGATTTCATTGCCGCGCAAACCGAGTACCGGTCGTTACCGCAGGCCCGCATGGCGGACCTGGAGTGGGCCGGCGGCATCATCTGGGGCTCGCCGACCCGCTACGGGCTGATGAGTACGCCGCTGCGCGCCTTTATCGACGAGGTCGCGCCACTGTGGCGCCAGGGCGCGCTGATCGGCAAGGTGGGCGCGGCCTTCACCTCCACCGGCGGCATGCACTCGGGCAACGAGATGACCCTGCTCAACCTACTGCTGCCGTTCCTGCAGCACGGCATGATCCTCGCGGGCGTACCGCACAGCGTGCCGGAGCTGGTGCACACCCGCAGCGGCGGCTCGCCCTACGGCGCCTCTGCGGTCACCGGCTTCAATGGCACCCTCGGCGTGGATGACGGCGAGCAGGCGATTGCTCGCGCCCTAGGCGCGCGCGTTGCGCGTCTGGCGGGGCAGGTGATCCCTGAGCCGGCATCGGTCGATCTGGCTGCCGGACAATCGCACTAAGCCTGCAGCGGCGACCCAATGCGGTGCGAAAACAGCGCCGCAGCGGGCCTAGCGCTACAAAGCTGTGCAGCAGGTCAGTTTTTACCGGCCATGCGGACTTGCCTGCACCGCGGCGTGCGCTTATAAACACCTCAGGTTTTCTTGAGGTTTTGTTATGGCCAAGTCTCCTCCTGTCCAGCGCATTCTGACCATCGGCGAGGTCTCTCGCCGCAGCGGCCTGCCGGCCTCCACCCTGCACTTCTACGAGTCCATCGGACTGATCACCAGCACCCGCTCCGCCGGCAACCAGCGGCGCTACGTATCCGGCGTGCTGCGTTACCTCTCGATCATCAGGGTCGCCCAGCGCGTGGGCATACCACTGGAGGAGGTGCGCGCGACTATCGGCCCGTTCCGGCCCGGCATAAAGCCCTCTTCCCGACTCTGGAAAGAGGCCGGCGAGCGCTGGCGCGCCAATCTGGACGAGCGCATCACACAACTGCAGCGCCTGCGTGACGAACTGACCGGCTGCATCGGTTGTGGCTGCCTGTCGCTGGACGACTGCCCCCTGCGCAACCCGAATGACGTAATGGCCAATCAAGGCCCCGGCGCACATATCCTCGAACGCCCCTGAGCCAACCCACTGCCCACTCTCTACGTCAAAAGCTCACTCGCGGTGCAAAGCCACCGCGACGCGCACCTCGATTGCTGACTTTTCATTCAGGAAATGGCTTTAGCTCGCCACACACAACCGTGGCATGGCTGTTGCTTCCTGATCTACGCGTTACAGCAAAAAGCTGATTGTCTGGTCAGCTTCCACAAAACCACAAGCTCAGCCCACTGAGCATTCGAACCTGAAGTCTGGGTTCGTCAACGCCCGCCCAACACTCAATGCAGTCTGATGAACAGGGGTACTTGATGAACAAGGCAACACGTGCAGCACATTCTTCATTGCGCCAGCGGGCAGGCCAGAAAGCCATCGCCGCGCTGCTGGGTTCCGCTCTGCTGGCCATGCCGCTGGCCGCCTCGGCGCTGGAAAAGGTCAGCTATCGCACCAACTGGTTTCCGCAGGCCGAACATGGCGGCTGGTATCAGGCGGCGGTTGATGGCACCTACGAAAAATACGGCCTTGAGGTAGAGCAGGAGCCGGGCGGCCCGCAGGTCAACAACCTGCAGCTGCTGCTGGCTGGCAAGGCGGACTTTGTCATGTTGCATTCCAGCGGGCAGATTCTCGAAGCCGTCTCCCAGGGTCTGCCGATTGTGGCGGTGGCCGCCTTCTACCAGAAGGACCCGCAGGCCATCATGACCCACAAGGGCGTGGGCCACGACAGCCTGGAGGACCTCAAGGGCGAGCCGATTCTACTGTCGCAGGATGCGCACCAGTCGTTCTGGCCATGGCTCAAGCAGAAGTACGGCTACACCGATGAACAGGTGCGTCCCTACACCTTCCAGATGGGGCCGTTCATTGCCGACAGCAGCGTGATTCAGCAGTGCTACGTCAGCTCCGAGCCCTTTGTGGTCAAGCAGGCGGGTATCAACCCGAACCTGTTCCTGTTGTCCGACTACGGCTGGAATTCCTACTCAACGCTGATCGTCACCACCACCGACACCGTTGAGAACCGCCCGGAGCTGGTCGAGTCCTTCGTCAACGCCTCGGTTGAGGGCTGGTATCGCTATTTGAACGACCCGGCCGAGACCAACGTCGAGATCAACCGCCTAGCGCCCAACCAGACGCCGGCGCAACTGCAGCATTCGCTCGACAGCGTGAATTCGCTGGGCATTGTGGTGTCCGGCGATGCCTTGGAGCTGGGTATTGGTGCCATGACCGATGCTCGCTGGAAAGACATCAGCGAACAGCTCAAGTCACTCGATCTGCTCGACGCAGACACCGATTACACCAAGGCCTTCACCACCCGCTTTATCGGCACCGACGCCATCAAGGCGATGATGGCCGAGTACCCCGAGGTGGCTGGCGGCGCAGCCAACTGAGCCCCAACGCCGGCACGTTCGCGCGTCGGCTTTTTCACTTCTACAGAGGCATCCGTAATGACACTTGAGGCCAATGCGCCTGCAGCCCGGCGCATCCTGTCCGCCGCCATCGTGCTCCCCATGACCCCCGACAACCCGGTGCTGCAAGACGGCGCCGTATTGGTGGAGGGCGACCGTATCGACGCCGTCGGCCCACTCGACGAGATTCGCGCCAAGGCCCCCGAGGCCGAACTGATCGATTACGGTCAGGCCGCGCTGCTGCCCGGTCTGATCAATACCCACAGCCACTCGGGCTTTTTGCGCGGTACCGCCGAAGACCTGCCGGTGTGGGACTGGTTGCGGCTGTTCATCGACCCGATGCACCGCGTGCTGACCTCCGAGGACGCCGAGATCGCCTCCTGGTTGTGCTATGCCGAAAGCCTGCTGTCCGGCACCACCACCTCGGTCGACATGTGGCGCTACATGGCCGGCTCTGCCCGCGCCGCCGAAGCCCTGGGTAACCGCGTAGTGATGGTGCCTTACGTCGGCGAGGCCGAAGGCTACGACTACTTCGATACGCTCGATGACAACGAGGCGCTAATCCAGCAATGGCACGGCAAGGCCGATGGCCGCATCAACGTCTGGGTCGGGCTGGAGCACATGTACTACGCCACGCCGGAAGCCTGCCGCCGGGCGGTCGCCATGTGCGAGCGCTACAACACCGGCCTGCATACCCACTCCAACGAAGCGGAAGCGGAAATCGGCGAAGCCATGAAGCGTTTTGGCTGCAGCCCGATCCGCGCTCTGGAGCGGCTCGGCCTGCTGGAGCCGGAACGGGTGCTGCTGGCCCACTGCGTCTGGCTGGATGACGACGAAATCGCCCTGCTGGCCGAGAAGAACATCGGCGTGGCGCACAACCCGTCGAGCAACATGAAACTGGCGAGCGGCTCGGCCCCCATCGAGCAGTTGATTGCTGCGGGCGTGGCGGTCGGTATCGGCACCGATGGCGAGAAGGAAAACAACAATCTGGACATGCTGGAGGAGATCAAGATCGCCTCGCTGCTGGCCAAGTTGCGCTGCATGGATGCCGCCGCCTACGGCGCTTGGAACGTGCTGCGCAGCGCCACCATCGAAGGCGCCCGCGCCATCGGCATGGACGATCAGATCGGCTCGCTGGAGCCCGGCAAGCAGGCCGACATCATCGCCGTGCGCGCCGACACCCCGCGCATGACGCCGTTCCTTACCGACGGCCCGTTCATGAACGTGCACCACAATCTGGTGCATGGGGCGCTGGGTGGCGACGTCTGCATGACCATGGTCGCCGGGCGCATCGTCATGCAGGACCAGCAACTGCTCAACGGCGACCTACCGCGCTACATGAGCGACGCCGAACGCGCCTGCCGCGCCCTGCTGGAACGCCGTGCCGAATGGCTGACCGAGCATGAGGATGGAGCGCTGTCGCCGTTGTGATGCGGATGCGGGGGACGCATGCCGGGAAGGTCGGCTCCCGTACAAAAAAAGGCGACCAAAGGTCGCCTTTTTCAGCTCCGCTCACTCACACGCTGAGCAGCACAAAATCATCCTTGGTCACCAGGCATTCCGGGCACATCCAGTCATCCGGGATATCCTCAAAGCGCGTGCCGGGGGCGATGCCGGACTCCGGATCGCCGACGGTTTCGTCGTAGATCCAGCCGCACACCTGACAGACCCACTGCGGCTTGTCGCTACCCGGCAAGGCGGCGATGCTGTCACGGGCGATGGCCTTTTCACGCAACCGGCGCTCGAACGCCAGGCGGCCTTTCTGCTCCAGCTCAAAGGCATCCCACACCCGCTTGGCGACGCGTTCCTGCCGGTCCGCCGTGGTGGCGAAACGTTGTACCGCCATGCGCCCGAGCGAGACATGGAACTTCTCGTCCGGGGTGATTTTGGCGAGCACCGCCTGGGTCGCTGCCGGGATACGCGGCACGATGCCTTCGAAGGCATTGATAGCGCCCAACTCGCCAGTGATGTTGTGCGCAGCAATGCGCTCCAGCGTGTCGTCACCGGCGGCGTAAAACTCGCTGACCCAGGCGACCCACTCCGGCTCCGGCTTCCAGCCGTCCATCGAGGCGCCGAGTGACTGCAGGTGCGAAGCCAGCAGCTTGTAGTGCTTGCCCTCGTCAGCGACCTGCCGACAGAGACCGACAAAGACTTCGCTTTCAGGCGTATCACGCAGCCAGGAGCCGATGAAGCCGGCCGCTTCGCGCTCGTACCAGCACTGAAACTGCAGCCATTCGATCAGTTCCTCACGGCCGAGCGGGGCATAGCCACCAAAGCTCTGTTCCGCGTCCGAAAGCGCCTCGCGCCGGGCGGTCAGCTCGGCAACCAGCTGCTCGTAAAATTGGGTGGAATCCACCGCCGCTTGCGCGGCGACAGCCGTCACACCGCCTCCTGCAGCGCATCCGGTGCGCTTTTGAGGTCATGTACGGCGTCATGCCAGGTGCCGGCGCGCAGGCAGCCCACCGCACGCAGACGACGGCTGGCTTCGATGGTTTCATGACCGTCGCTGAGCTGCACGGTACCTTCTTCGATACGCAACACGCTGACCTCGGCGCTACGGCCGACCTTCAGCTCACCATACTCCTCGCCACGCTTGATCGCGGCGGCGGCGTTGACGGTGTTCATGCGGATCACCTCGATCAGCGGCACACCCAGCGCCCAGATCTTCGACATGGTGGTCGACAGAGAAAACACCGGACCATCGACGTTGAATACGTTGAGGTCGGTAGAAATGGTATTAGGCATGTAGCCGCGCTCGATCATCCGGCGCGCGGTGCGGAAGTGAAAGTCACCGGCGGAGTGGCCGATGTCCAGCAGCACGCCGCGCTCGTAGGCGTCGATGAATGGCTTGGTCGGTTCGCCTTGCGCATCGAGCTGACCGCCGCCGCCACGGCAGGCGTGGGTGATGATGTCGCCCTTGCGCAGTTGATAAAGCAGCTTGTTGGTGTCCAGCACCGGGGTGTGCGGGAAGGAGCCGAGGTGAATCATGACCGGCAGGTCCGGGGCGATGGCGTGAGCGGCATCCAGGAAGGGTGAGCGGTCCGGGTTGTCGGTGATAGTGGGGCGCACCTTGAAGCCGACAATCACGTCGCGGTTGGCATCCACCACCGCCTTGGCGGCTTCGATGTCGATATTGCGCTCGTCACCGGCGATACGCAGGTAATGGCAGATGAAACTCTTGTTCGCCAGATAGATCTGCGACGGATCCATCAGCGCGAACACCTTGGTCTTGGTATCCGGGTGGTCAATGATCGCCTTGCGCGCCAGCTCGATGATGGTGGTGCTGGCAGTGCCGGCATCGACAATCACCGGTACACCGGAGTCGACGCCCATCAGGTCGGTCGGCAGACAGAAGTCACCCAGGCCCGGGTAGCAGTGGGTGTGGATGTCGATCAGCCCCGGCGTAACCAGATGGCCGCTGACGTCGCGCACCTTGGCAGTGGGGTGATTGGCCGCCGCATTGGCGCCTACTTCGACAATGGTGCCATCCCGCACCACAACATCAGCGACGGCATCCAGCCCTGAAGCCGGGTCGAGCACCCGGCCGCCTTGCAATACCAGATATGCGGTTGACGCAGACATGGTGATTCCTCTTTCACGGATGAGAACCGTACGCCAGGGCGGCGTTATGACAGAGGAGCGTCATCTTGACTCAGGAGTCTGATCCAGGAGGTTCTCTCGGCCCGGAAATTCCCTGCCTGAGCCAAAGCAGGTTTTATACCAGTTGCCCATTTCGCCCCAATCGCAGTGGGCTTGCGACGAAATGTCGCTGTGCGTGTGCATTTGGGGTGCAGCGATGCATGCAAAGGGCGCAATGCGGTGCACGATTTTTGCTGACCAACTGATCAGGAAATGTAAAACCGGGCCTTACAGGCATGTGGCACGGCGCTTGCTGGATAGCAAATATTGAATAACTGGTCAGCTATCACTGAATCGAAGGAGCACCACATGCGCCACTCCCGCAAGAACCTGAAGTCGTCTGCACTGCTCGGCATGGCCGGCGCCGTGCTTGCCAGCAGTCTGTCTGCGCCGTTGATGGCCGCCGACCTGGAGCACGTTGTCTTCGGCACCAACTGGTACGCCCAGGCCGAGCACGGCGGTTTCTATCAGGCCAAGGCCACCGGTCTGTATGAAAAATACGGTCTTGATGTCTCTATCGAGATGGGCGGCCCGCAGGTCAACGGCATGCAGCTGCTGGTTTCCGGCAAGCGCGACTTCTCGATGGGTTACCCGATCGGCAACGTCAAGGCGGTCATGGAAGGGATGCCGGTGAAGACCGTTGCTGCGGCATTCCAGGGTGACCCGCAGGCGCTGATCGCCCACTCGGACGTGACCTCGCTTGAGCAGATCAAGGAGCGCAACATGCCGGTCTACATCGCGGCATTTGCCAACACTACCTTCTGGCCCTGGCTGAAATCCAAGTACGGCTACACCGACGACATGATCCGCCCGTATACCTTCAGCGTGGCGCCGTTCCTGGCTGACGACAGCATCGTTCAGCAGGGCTATCTATCCTCCGAGCCCTTCGCGATGGAACAGGCCGGTGTGAAACCCTCCGTATTCCTGCTGGCTGACTACGGCTATCCGGCCTACGCAACCACCATCGAAACCACTGATCAGATGATCGAGCAAAACCCCGATCTGGTCCGTCGCTTCGTGCAGGCCAGCATGGAAGGCTGGGCCAGCTACTTCAAGGACCCGGCACCGGGCAACGCGCTGATCAAGGAAGCCAACCCGGAAATGACCGACGAGCAGATCGCCTACGGCATCGCCAAGATGCAGGAATACGGGCTGGTGACCGGCGGCGACGCGGCCACCCGCGGTATCGGGGTGATGACCGACGCACGCTGGGCGAAGATTCACGAATTCATGCTGGAAGCCGGCCTGGTTGATGCCAGCCTGGATATCCACGATGTGTACAGCCTGGATTACCTGCCGACCGAACCCGTTCTGCCCTGATTAACCGACCAGCCGGCGGCCTGCTTGCGGGCCGCCGCGGGAGATACCCCATGACACGCTCCAAAGTGACGCCGCTCAAGGCCACGCCGGTCGATGACAGCGCCGCCGAGCTGGCGCACACCGACAGCAACGGCAACCCGCGCCCTGTGTTGCAGGTTGAAGGCGTCAACAAGATCTATTCCAACGGCACTGTCGCGCTCAAGGGCGCGGACCTGACCGTCCGCCAGGGCGAGTTCGTCAGCCTGCTCGGCCCCTCCGGCTGCGGCAAGAGCACCCTGCTGCGCATCATGGCCGGCCTGGGTGACGTGACCACCGGCACCGTCAAGTTCTGGGAGCAGGGCTATGACGTGGTTGGCGACAAGGGCCGCAAGCTGGCCTTCGTGTTTCAGAACGCGACCCTGATGCCCTGGGCACGGGTGCGCAAGAATGTGCGCCTGCCGCTGGATCTGGAACACCAGCGCGGGCCTGAGGTAGAAACCAAGATCGACGACGCACTGGAGATGGTCGGCCTCAAGGGTTTTGACCATGCCTTCCCGCGCGAGCTGTCCGGCGGCATGCAGATGCGCGCCTCGATTGCCCGCGCCATGGTCACCGAGCCCAACCTGCTGCTGATGGACGAACCCTTCGGCGCGCTCGATGAGATGACCCGCAACAAGCTCAACGACGATGTGCTCAAGCTGTGGCAGAAGAACGGCTGGACCATCGTATTCGTGACCCACAGCGTCTACGAGGCGGTTTACCTGTCCAGCCGCGTGGTGGTGATGGCTGCCCGCCCGGGCCGCATCGTCGACGATATCAGCATCGATCAGCCCTTCCCGCGCAACGCCGACTTCCGTGTCTCGACCGAGTTTGCCGGCTACTGCCGCCAGGTCTCGCAGGCGCTGGAACGTGCCAGCGCCATGGGCCAGCCACAGGAGATCAAGGCATGAGCACGCCGCTGATCCAGAACGAGAACTTCGTCAAAGTCGCCGCGCCTCTGGGCGTCGGTATCCTGTTTCTGCTGTTCTGGGAAATTGCCGTCCAGGCGCTGGAGATGCCCAAGTACATCCTGCCGGGACCGGTCGAGATCTTCAAAGCCCTGATCGACGGCTGGCAACCGCTGCTGGGGGCGCTGTACATCACGTTGAAAGTGACCTTCCTGGCCTTTGCCATCGCGGTGGTACTGGGCGTGGCCGCCTCCTTGCTGTTTGTACAGAGCAAGTGGATCGAGATGAGCCTGTTCCCCTACGCGGTGCTGATGCAGGTGACGCCGGTGGTGGCGATTGCCCCGCTGATCATCATCTGGGTGGATGACACCACCTGGGCACTGACCGTCTGTGCGGTGATCATCGCCATCTTCCCGATCATCTCCAACACCACCCTGGGCCTGCGCAGCGTCGACCCGAACCTGCTGAGCATGTTCCGCATGTATCGCACCAGCCGCTGGCAGGAGCTGGTCCGCCTGCGTATTCCGGGCGCGCTGCCGTACTTCTTCGGTGGCCTGCGCATCAGCTCGGGGCTGGCGCTGATCGGTGCGGTCGTCGCCGAGTTCGTCGCCGGCACCGGCGGGGCCAAAGCCGGGCTGGCCTACATGATCCTGCAATCGGGCTACAACCTGCAGATTCCGCGCATGTTTGCCGCCCTGCTGCTGATTACCCTGACCGGTATCGCGCTGTTCGCCCTGATGGTCTGGCTGTCCAATCGCGCCCTGCACAACTGGCACGAAAGCGCCCTCGAAGTGGAGCACTGAGGTGGCCCGGAACGCGACCGCCGGCAGCACCGGCGGTCACACTTACGCCTTCCGGCTGGGCTATCTGCTGCTGTGCTTCAATGCCCTCGGCTGGGGGCTGAACTTTCCGATCCTCAAGCTTGGGCTGGCCAACAGCCCGCCACTGCTGTTCACCTGCATGCGCATGGCGCTGGGCACGCTGGCGATGTTCATCATCGCCGCCGTGCTCGGCGTGCTGCGCCTGCCACGGCGCGCAGATGTACCGGTGCTGCTGTCCGTCGGCATTATGCAAAACATGGCCTTCATTACCCTGGTCACCCTCGGCGTGCAGTATTTGCCAGCGGGACGGGCGGCGATTCTGGCCTACACCACGCCGATCTGGGTGGTGCCGGCAGCGGCGCTGTTTCTCGGTGAACGCTTTACCCTGCCGCGCGCCATCGGCGTCGGCCTGGGGCTGGCCGGCCTGCTGACCGTGTTCAATCCGTTGAGCATCGACTGGTCCGACCACGATGTGTTCATCGGCGGCGGGTTGATCATGCTGGGCACCATTCTCTGGACCGCCGGGCTGGTGCACGTACGTCGGCACCATTGGCACGGCGACGTGCTGTCGCTGATCCCCTGGCAGCTGCTGACCTCGGTGCTGGCGTTGCTGCCACTGGCGCTGCTGCTGGAGAGCCCGAGCCGGATCAACTGGGAGCCGGGCTTTGTCTGGATGCTGGTATTCAGCGGCGCGATTGCCTCCGGCATCTGTGTGGCCGCGCAGGTCGCGGCGATTCGCTCGCTGCCGGCGGTCAGCCTGTCGCTCAGCTCGGCCTCGGTACCGGCGGTCGGCATGCTGTCGGCCGCCTGGTTTCTGGGTGAAGTGCCAACGCCGAGCGACCTCGCCGGCTTTGCCCTGATCGCCCTGGGCATTCTGGTGGTCGGTCTCGCCGATCGACGCCAGGCCCTGCGCAATCGCACCACGGCAGCCGGCGGCGCGCCTGTCGGCTGAGACAACGCACGACTCTGGTTCACACCGCACCAAAAACGAGCGGCGCTCTGGTCAGGAATTCAGAGACGCCGCCGTCAGTACGTAGCCGTCCCCGCCAAGGCCCTGAAAACAGGGGGCTTTTAGCCAATTTTCAACATTTTGGAAAACTGGCCCGCAACTTGCTCAACATAAACAAAACCTGCCCAACTGGTCAGGATAAAAAAGCCAAGCACATCACTCTGGAGAATGACTCATGTTGAAAAAAGCGTCCGGCGTACTGGCGATGGTCATCGCCATGTCTGCCAGCGGGTTCGCCGCTGCAGCCGACAAGGTTACCTACCAACTGGACTGGCTGCCGGGGGGCGACAAGGCTCCGGTCTACGCCGGTATTCAGCAAGGCTTCTTTGCTGACGAAGGCCTGGAAGTCACCGTGGCCAGCGGCCGTGGTTCCACCGACGCCATCACCAAGATCGCCACCGGCCAGGCGGATATCGGCAGCGCCGACATCGGCGCTCTGATGGCCGCCCGCGCGCAGGATACCGTGCCGGTCAGCGCCGTCTACATGATCTTCAACCAGGGCCCGCACGCCTTCTTCGCGCTGTCCGACAGCGGTATCAACAGCTTTGCCGACATCGCCGGCAAGAAGGTCGCCACCTCGCCGTTCACCTCCTCCAACGCCTTCCTGCCGCTGGTACTGGAAGCCAACAACATGCCCACCGATTCGGTCAGTCTGACCAAGTCCGATCCGGGCGCCCTGGGCCCGATGCTGGTCACCGGCAACACCGAGGCGATCATCGCCTGGGTCACCAACATTGCGCTGTTCAAGCAGCAAGCTGCCGCTGCCGGCAAGGACATCAACGTGATCCGCTGGTCTGACGCCGGCCTGTCGCTGTACAGCTCCGCCGTTGTTGCTGCAGACAAGTTCCTGACCGAGCGTCCGGATGTCGCCGAGCGCTTCATGCGCGCCTACGACAAGTCCCTGCGCTTCACCCACGAGCATCCGGAACTGGCCGCGGCTGACCTGCACACCATGGTGCCGGAAGTGGACGCCGCGGTCGCCACCGCGCAGATCGGCGACTCCATGCCGCTGACCTTCAACGAGATCACCGAGGCCGACGGCCTGGGCACCATGACGCCCGAGCGTCTTGCCACCACCTGGGAGTGGGTCGCCAAGGCCAACGAGCTGAGTGTTGACTCACTGGACCCGGAAACCATCGTCAATCGCGACTTCATGCCGGAAGCGGAGTAACCATGGAGCACACTAGCGAACGCGCTTTCGTGCGGATGACCGGCGTCGGGCATCGTTACGATCCCACGCCTGGCAGTCCGATGGCGGTGCAAGGCATCGACCTCGACATCCATCGCCACGAGTTTGTGGCGGTGGTCGGCCCCTCCGGCTGCGGCAAGTCCACCTTGCTGCGCATGGTCTCGGGCCTGCTGATTCCAAGCGACGGCGAGGTCAGCGTTTTCGGCAAGCAGGTAAACGGCCCCCGTGACGACGTTGGCATCGTGTTTCAAAAGCCGACCCTGCTGCCGTGGCTGACCGTTCGCAAGAATGTGCTGTTTCCGCTCAAGCATAAATTTGGCCGTTACGGCGCCGCTGATGAAAAGCGCGCCGATGAACTGCTGGCCATGGCAGGGCTTGAAGCCTTTGCCGAAAAAATGCCGGACGAACTGTCCGGCGGCATGCAGCAGCGGGTCGGCATTGTCCGCGCCCTGCTGCTCAACCCCGATATTCTGCTGATGGACGAACCGTTCTCGGCACTGGACGCCATGACCCGTGAGCAGATCGGCTTCGATCTGCTGAAAATATGGGACGAAAATCCGAAAACCGTGCTGTTTATCACCCACTCGATTTCCGAGGCGGTGCTGCTCGCCGACCGCGTACTGGTGATGAGCAAACGCCCGGGCAGCGTGCTCGATCTGATCGAAGTGGATCTGCCCCGCCCGCGCAGCGCGGACACCATCAAGCAACCCCGTTTCAGTGAGCTGACTGACCGCATAAGGAAACACATCTATGAGCCAGAAGCCCACTGACGCCGCAGCGCGTCGCGCGCTGCTGCTGAACCTGTCGCCGTGGCTGTTCTTTGTCGGCCTGATCCTGCTCTGGGAGCTGGTCTGCCGCGTGTTCGAGCTGCCGACCTACGTGCTGCCGGCGCCGAGCGAGATCGGCAAGGCGTTCTTCGACGTCGAGTTCAGCCGCTGGATGATGCACCTGTGGGCGACCCTGCGGGTGGCGCTGATGGGCTTTGCCCTGTCCATCGTGATCAGCATTCCGCTGGCGATTGCGATGATGCGCTCGGAGTTTCTCTCCCGCACCCTGTACCCGATGCTGGTGGTGGTGCAATCCACCCCGGTGGTTGCGGTAGCGCCGCTGATCATCGTGATGATGGGCTCGGACGATCCGTCGCGGGTGCTGATCACCTGCCTGCTGACCTTCTTCCCGCTGGTGGTCTCGACCGCCACCGGGATCAACGAGACGCCGGCCGAGCTGATCGAGCTGAGCCGCTCGCTGGACGCACCGACCCGCCGCGAAACCTGGCAGATCCGTATTCCTTACGCGATTCCGCACATCTTCAGCGGCCTCAAGGTGGCGATCACCCTGGCGATCATCGGCGCGGTGGTAGCGGAGTTCGTCGCCGCCGAAGAAGGGCTCGGTTACTTCATCCAGTTCTCGACCTCGTTCTTCAAGATTCCGCAGGCCTTTGCCGGCCTGTTCTTCCTCGCCATTGTCAGCCTGCTGCTGTTCAAGTCGGTGCAGTGGACCCAACAGATCTTCTTCGCCTGGAGCCTGCCGAAGAAGAAGTGATAACAGCCGGCGGTGCCTGCGCCGCCGGCCTTCAAGATACAAGCAAGGACACCCCCCGTGAGTCATACCGAACGCGATATTCATTTTCTGCGTGAAAGCTTCCGCCTGGCCATCGATGCCGGCAAACAAGGCATCCACCCATTCGCCGCCATTCTGGTCGACGCCGACGGCAAGGTGCTGATGGAGCAGTTGAACGCCTTTCTGCCCGATCACGACATGACCGGTCACGCCGAACGGGTGCTGATGACCCGTGCCAATACCACCTACAGCCCAGAAGTGCTGGCCGGCTGCACCATGTACACCAGCGCCGAGCCCTGTGCCATGTGCTCCGGCGCGGTGTACTGGGCCGGCGTGGGCCGGGTGGTCTACGGCGCCAGTGAAAAGCGCCTCAAGGACATGACCGGCAACCACCCGGAAAACCCGACGCTGGATCTGCCCTGCCGCACGGTATTCGAGTCCGGTCAGCGCCACGTCGAGGTGATCGGACCGCTGCTGGAAGAAGAATCCATCCGCGTCCACGAGGACTTCTGGAAAGACTGATTATCGGGGCTGCAGGCGACTCGCCCGGTTCATCTGCCACCGCAGCCCCTCTACCTCCCCCTGACCGTCGCCCGTCCGCAGGCCTAGGGAAGCACTGATCAATTCCACATGCCCTCTGGCGTTCAGGCTGGGCTGCAATCAAGGCGTGGTTTCGAAGGCATGTCTGGACCTGTCGAGAAATCACAACGCAGAGTGCGGCCCAGCCTGAACGCCCCGCAGGGCGAGCGCTCAAGCATGCATCTACTGCGTTGCGCTGCTTGCCAATAGAACCACTATTGGCCGCACATCGCGCCTTGCATCTGCATGCTTGAGCACTCGCAGAGGGCGTGTGGAATTGATCAGTGCTTCCCTAGCACCTGCGGCGACGGTCAGGCTTTGTCGAGAGTAAGCCTGTGACCCTTTGGAAACGCAGTATTCAATGGCAGCTGATCATCAGTATGGGCGCCGCGCTGGGCGTCACCACCCTGATTGTCGTGCTGATCTATTCCTCGGTGCTACGCCAGATGACCGAGCGCTATCTGATCAAGCAGGCATTGCCGGCGCAGGTCAGCGCCATTCGCAACGATCTGGAGCGCACCCTGGCCGGCCCCATCTCAGCCACCGAGGCCATCGCCGGCAACAGCCTGGTGCAGGACTGGCTCGCCTATGGCGAGAATCCGATCCGCATGAGCGCCTTCGCCCGCTATCTGGATGGCGTCAAGCAGCAGCAAAATGCACTCACCACCAGCATCGCCGTGCTGGAAAGTGGCAACTTCTACTCCGAGCAGGGCCAGATTCGGGTAATGAGTCGCGACAACCCGGCAGACAGCTGGTTTTACGACCTGGTCGACAGCGGCGCCGACCAGGTGGCTTCCATCGACACCGACAAGGCGTCCGGTCTGCCGACGCTGTTCATCAATCAACGCATCGCCCTCAAGGACAAGACCCTTGGCGTCGCCGGGCTGGGCTACAGCCTGCAGAGCCTGTCGGAGCTGATTGGCGGCTTTCAGTTTGGCGAGCGCGGCGTGGTCTTTCTGATCGGCGCCGATCAACAGGTCAAGGTACACCCCAACGCCGGCTTCAACGACAACCGCAGCCTGAGTGACCTGACCAGCGCCGACGCCGCCAACGCACTGACCGCAGGCGGCAGCGAGCCGGTGCGTTTTCAGCGTGATGACGAAGCCTGGCTGGCCAGTGCCCAACCGCTGCAACGCCTCGGCCTGACCCTGGTCAGCCTGGTGCCGGAAGACGAAATCTATGCCGACGCCCGCGCCGCACTGCTGCGCACCAGTCTGATCGCTGGTGCCGTCGGCCTACTGGCACTGGCGCTGATGGCCCTGCTGGTGCGTGGCCTGGTGCAACCGCTGCGCCGCGTGTCGCAAGCCCTCGGCGCCATCTCGGCCGGCGGCGGTGATCTGAACGCCCGACTGGACGACAACCGTGAAGACGAACTGGGTGATCTGGCCCGCGGCTTCAACGCCTTCGTCGCCAGCCAGCGGCAGTTGATCAGCGACGTGCTGAAGACCAGCCGTCAGCTGAGCAGCGCCGTCACCCAGGTGGCACAGGTAATCGACAACACCGCCGAACGGGCCGGGCGCCAGCACGAGATGACCGATCTGGTTGCCACCGCCGCCCATGAGATGGGGCTGACCGTGCAGGAGATCGCGCGCAACGCCAACAGCGCCGCGCACAGCTCCAGTGCCGCACACGCCGAGGCCGGCGAGGGCAGAACGGTGGTAGGCCGGTCGGTCGAGGCCATCGAGCGCATGTCGGCCGACATCGGCCGCGCCGCGGACTCGGTGACCGAACTGGCCGAGCAGGTGACCTCCATAGACCGGGTGCTGACGGTGATTCGCAGCGTCTCCGAACAGACCAACCTGCTGGCGTTGAATGCCGCCATCGAGGCGGCGCGCGCCGGCGAATCGGGCCGTGGCTTCGCCGTGGTCGCCGACGAAGTCCGCACCCTGGCCAGCCGCACTCAGGCCTCGACCGACGAAATCCAGCAGATGATCGAGTCGCTCAAGAGCCGTGCCGAACAGGCCGTCAGCGCCATGCGCGCCGGGCAGGACGCGACCGTCAGTGGCGTCGAGGCCAGCCGCGCGGCGGGCGAGTCGCTACAGACCATTGCCGGGCAGGTGGAGCAGATCAGCGACATCAACCATCAGGTCGCGACCGCCACCGAAGAGCAATCCAGCGTCACCGAAGAGGTCACCCGCAACGCGCAGGGCATCGCCGATCTGGCCCACGCCACTGCCAATGAAGTGCGCGACTGCCAGGCCAATTGTCAGGCACTGGCCAACCTGGCTGCCGACTTGAGCCGCCAGATGGAGCGCTTTCAACTTTAGGCGTATTGACGAGTGCGCAAGGGCGCGGGCTCCAGCGTTCGGACTACAACCCGCGTGCTAGAGCGGCGCGCGGGCACATGGCCAGCAGCGAGCGGGGCGCCAGAACCTGATACACTCTGCGCCCCGCGTCACCCTGCCGCACCGAGGACCTCCGCCATGAATGCCCCCGATATCGTCATGCAGAGCTACGGCCGCTGCTGCGCCTCTGCCACGTTTTTCGACGACTTTTACCAGCACTTCCTGCAAAGTTCGCCCGAGGTGCGTGCCAAATTCACCAACACCGACATGCCCGCGCAGAAGCTGCTGCTGCGTCAGGGTATCCTCAACCTGGTGCTGTTCTCGCGCGGGCTGCCACCCACCAAACTGCAGGCGCTGGCCAAGTCGCACTCGCGGGAAAACCTCGATATCCAGCCGCACCTCTACTCCTTCTGGGTTGATGCGCTGATCCACACGGTGGAGCGACACGACAAGCAGGCCACGGTCGAGACCAGCCGCGCCTGGCGTGACGTGCTGAGCAAGGGTATCGAGGTGATTCAGGCAGGTTACTGAGCCGGCGCGACCGCCACCAGCAACAACCGATACCCCCGACCCACGCCGCGCGGGCTGACCACATCACCCGCCCGCGCCGCCAGCAGCCGGGCGCCCAACGGCGAGAAGATCGACACCTCGTCGCGTCGCAGGCGTCGCTCTGTCAGACGCAACCGCACCAGCTCCTGCGTCTGCAAATCCAGCAACTCCAGCACGCTGCCCAGACCGGCGCGCTCGCACCCCGTCTCACGCGCCAGCAGCTCCAGCTTGCCAATCACACTGGCCAGCTCGTGCGGCCCAATCATCCAACTGTCCGCAGCACCGCGCAGACGCGGTCCTGCCCCGACCATGGCGAACACCATACTCGACGTCTCCAACAACAGAAAAAGGGGATAGACAGACAGGCCGGGAACGGACGAACCGCCCCGGCTTAGATCAGGAAGGCAACAACAGGGGTGCTGACAACGAAGAGCACGCGCACGACTCCGGCAGAATCACAAAGACCGTCCCACCATACGCCAGCAAAAATTAAAGGCAAGCCGGACGACAACAGTGGTTACAGACCTACCTTGTAACGCGCCGGCGTCTCGCCCTGCCAGCGCCGGAACGCACGGACAAAGGCGTTCTCGTCGGAGAAGCCCAGCTGCTCGGCAATCTGCGCCACGCTCAGGCGGCCCTGCTGCAAGGCCTGACAGGCCATCTCCTGCAGCACCGATTCGCGCAGGGTCTTGAACGACAGCCCTTCCTCGCCCAGCTTGCGATTGAGGTGGCGGCCGCTCAGACCCAACTGCTCGGCAATCCGCTCCTTGCCCCAGCGCGGCTGACTGCGCACCTGCGCCTGCACCTCGGCGGCCAGGCTGTGCTGGCCGAGGCTGGCGAGGGTCTGGTCGGCGAGCTGGCGCAAGTGGTCGCGCAGGGCACTGTTGGCCTGAATCTGCGGCAGCTCAAGCTGATCGGCAGAAAAGGTGATGCGATTGCAGCCCGCCTCGAAGTGCAGCGGGCAGTCGATCAACGCGCGGTAGTCGTCCAGCGGCGCCAGCGGGGCGTGGGCCAGCCAGATACCGCTCGGGGTGAATCGGCCGCCGGTTGCCCAGCGCGTGAGATTCAGCTGGCCAGCCAGCACCGCCTCGACCCGTTCGGCCTGCCGCACAGCCAGGTGCGGCTGGTAATCGATGGCGGCCTGATCACCGTCCTGCAGCAGCTGGAAGTCACCACCGGCGCCGATCAGGGGCGCGTACTCGACCTGTTCACTCAAGGCTTCGCCAAGGGTCTCGCAGGTCACCAGCAGCATGCCGGCGCTGTCGAGATGGCCGACCTGAATGTCCAGCCCCAGCCGCAGACCGGCCAGCGGATCGGCAGCCAGCTCGCAGTAGCACTCCCACAGCTCGTCCTGCACCGCCAGCGGGATACGCTCGTTACCCTGCAACCGCGCGACCAGCGCGGCGGGCAGGGTAATACCCTGGCGCTGGGCGGACTGCAGCAGGGCCTGGGCGTAGAGGGGCGTAACGCTGTGATCGACACTCGACATGGCTTGAATTGCCGGATTCCTGTCCCGTTTTGTCCGATACCGCCGCAGGGCGTTTGGCTAGACTCGTGATCATAACCCTGCCGCCGTCCGGATGTAACACGCGCAGAGCAGGGCCCATAACAACGACAAGAACAAATGAGGTATCCCCATGTACGCTGTCATCGGCGCCGGCCCCATGGGTCTGGCCACTGCCCGCAACCTGCAGAAGCTGGACATTCCCTTCATCGGCCTTGAGCTGCACAGCGACGTTGGCGGGCTGTGGGACATCGACAACCCGCACAGCACCATGTACGACAGCGCCCACCTGATCTCCTCCAAGCGGATGACCGAGTTCGCCGAGTTTCCGATGCAAGACAACGTCGCGCTGTATCCGCATCACCGCGAAATGCGTCGCTACTTTCAGGACTACGCCAGGCATTTCGATCTGTACCGCCACTACGAATTCAACACCAAGGTGCTGAGTGTGGAGCGCGACGGTAGCCACTGGACCCTCATCACCGAGCGTGACGGCCAGCAGCAGAGCCGCCGCTTCGAGGGTCTGCTGATCGCCAACGGCACCCTGCACACGCCGAACCGGCCAACGCTGCCGGGCCGCTTCGACGGCCAGATCATGCATTCGGCCGAGTACCGCAGCGCCGAGGTGTTCAAGGGCAAGCGGGTGCTGATCGTCGGTTGCGGCAACTCCGGCGCCGACATCGCGGTCGATGCCGTACACCACGCCAAGTCGGTCGATATGAGCCTGCGCCGTGGCTATTACTTCCTGCCCAAGTTCATCAAGGGCAAGCCGACCGATACCCTCGGCGCCGCCCGCAAGATCAAGCTGCCGCGCCCGCTGAAGCAGAAAATCGACGCTGCCCTGATTCGCTTTATCATGGGCAAGCCCTCGGACTACGGGCTGCCGGATCCGGACTACCGCATGTACGAGTCGCATCCGGTGGTCAACTCGCTGATCCTGCATCACCTGGGTCATGGCGACATCCACGCCCGCCGCGACATTCAGGGCATGGACGGCAACCGGGTTGATTTTGTCGACGGCGAATGCGCCGAATACGACCTGATTCTGCTGGCCACCGGGTATCAGCTGGACTATCCGTTCATTGAGCGCGAACACCTGAACTGGCCGGCCGCGCTGGATGCGCCACAGCTGTACCTGAACGTCTTCCACCCGGAATACGACAACCTGTTCATGATGGGCATGATCGAGGCCGCCGGACTCGGCTGGGAAGGCCGCAACCTGCAGGCCCGGCTGACTGCGCTGTATATCCACAACCAGCGCCAGGGCACGGCCCAGGCCGCCCGCTTTGCCGCCACCAAACGGCAGAAGGCGACCACCAATCTGGATGGCGGCTACGACTACATCAAGCTGGCGCGCATGGCCTACTACGTCAACAAGGATGCCTATCTGGACGCCCTGCACCAGCACATCACCGAGCTGGAGGCCGGCCTTGAGCAGGCCGCACCGCAGCCGGTGCCGGCGACATGAGCGGCGCGCTGCCGATCCAGTTCGACCCGGCCAGCCTGATCACCCTCAACCTGATCATGGCCTGCATGATGTTCGGCGTGTCGCTGAGCCTGACGCTGGATGACTTCAAGCGCATCCTCAAGGCGCCGGTGGCGCCGGTGGCCGGGCTGATTGCGCAGTTTCTGCTGCTGCCGGCCGCTACCTGCCTGTTCACCTGGCTGCTGAATATCGACCCGGAACTGGCGCTCGGGATGATGCTGGTAGCCTCCTGCCCGGGTGGCAGTTTCTCCAACGTCATGACCTGGCTGGGCCGCGGCAATGTCGCCGTGTCGGTCAGCATGACGGCGGTTTCCAGTCTGGCCGCGACGCTGCTGACGCCGCTCAACTTTGCCTTCTACGGCTGGCTCAACCCGCACACCCGCGAGTACCTGACCCAGATCAGCCTCGACCCGACCGGTATTCTGGTCATCGTGCTGCTGGTGCTGGCCCTGCCATTGCTGCTTGGCATGGTCAGCGGCAAACGCTGGCCGACGCTGGTGACGCGCAGCGAAAAGCCGCTGCGGGTGATCTCGCTGCTGGTGTTCCTCGGTTTTGTCGCCATCGCCTTTACCAACAACGTCGACCTGTTTATCGAGCGCTTCCACAGCTTCTTCTGGCTGGTGGTCGCCCACAACCTGCTGGCGCTGAGCCTGGGCTACGGCATGGCACGGCTGCTGCGCCTGCCGCTGGCTGACCGCCGCGCCGTGACCATGGAAGTGGGCATCCAGAACTCCGGCCTGGGGCTGGTGATCCTCTTCACCTTCTTCCCCGATGCCGGCGGCATGATGCTGATCACCGCCTTCTGGGGCGTCTGGCATCTGGTCTCCGGGCTGACCCTGTCGCAGCTGTGGGCACGTCAGAGCCGCCGCACAGAACGCCAAGAACAACAACAAGACGCCGCTCGCCGCGGCGCGCAAAGAGCCTGACACCATGAGCAAACGCATTCTGATCACCGGCGCTGCCGGCTATATCGGTCACCAGCTGGGCAACCGCCTGGCCAGGGACTTTTACGTCATCGGCACCGACATCCGCGGCCGCGACGATCTCGACTTCCCGCTGCAGGTCATGGACATCCGCGACGCCGGGCTGACCGAGCTGCTCAAGCGCGAGCAGATCACCCACGTGGTGCATCTGGCGTCTATCCTGCAGGCCTCGAAGGACCGCGAACGCGACTTCGACATCGACGTCAACGGCACCCACAACGTGCTCAAGGCCTGCGTGGAAGCGGGCGTACAGCAGCTGACCGTGACCAGTTCCGGCGCCGCCTACGGCTACTACCCTGATAACCCGGCCTGGATCGACGAGCAGGATGCTATCCGCGGCAATCGCGAGTTCGCCTACTCCGATCACAAGCGGCAGATCGAGGAACTACTGGCGCGCTATCGCCGCGAGCACCCGGCGCTGGCCCAGCTGATCTTCCGTCCGGGCACGGTACTTGGCACCGAGACCCGCAACCAGATCACCAACCTGTTCGAGTCCAAGCGGGTACTGGCGATCAAGGGCAGCGACTCACCCTTCGTCTTCATCTGGGATCAGGACGTACTGGCGGCGATGGAGATGGGCATCCGCGAAGACAAGCAGGGCATCTTCAACATGGCCGGCGACGGCGCCCTGACTATGCACGAAATCGCCCAGCGCCTGAACAAACCGCTGATGACCGTCTCACCCTGGCTGCTGAAAAGCGCACTGCAGGTCGCCAAATGGCTCGGCAAACCCACCGGCCCGGAACAAATCAACTTCCTGCGCTACCGCCCGGTGCTGAGCAACCGGCGGCTGAAGGAGGAGTTTGGCTATCAGTTGCAGAAGACGTCGGCGGAGACCTTCGAATACTTCATCGAACAGCGCGGCCTGCGGCAGTAATAGCTGCAAGCCATAAGCTTCAAGCGACAAGCGACAAGCGACAAGCGACAAGCGAAAACCACTCGGCGCGCCCGGCCGTGAGGCGCCAACCCCAAATACGAAGGATGCAGCGGCCAGCTTGGGGCTTACAGCTTGAAGCTTGCCGCTGCGACCAAAGGGAGCCCCCCATGAAAGTGATTCTGATCACCGGCGCCGCCTCCGGCCTCGGCTGGGCGATGGCCAAGCGCTGGTTCGACGCCGGCCACAGTCTGGTGCTGGCCGACGTCAACGAGGCGCTGCTCAAGCAGCGTGAAGAAGAACTGAACGCCCCCAAACGGGTGCTCACCGTCACCGCCGACATCACCAGCGCCGACGACATCCAGCGACTGATCCAGGCTACCTCTCAGCGCTTCGGTCGCCTTGATCGACTGGTCAACAACGCCGGCATCACCCACCGCTCACCGGCCCATCAGACCGACCCGGCGGTGTTCCGCAGGGTCATGGCGGTGGACTGGCAAGGCCCGGTCGAGCTGACCATGGCTGCGCTGCCACTGCTGCGCGCCAGTGCCGGCGAGATTCTCTGCATCGGTTCGATGGCCGGCTGGATGCCGGTGCCGGGCCGCGCCGCCTATTGCGCTGCCAAGGGCGCGCTGACCCAGTTCTTCGAGGTGCTGCGGCTGGAGCTGGAGCGCGACAATATCCACGTGCTGATGGTCTACCCGAGCTTCCTCGACACGCCGATCGAGCGCAACGCGTTGGGCAAGGACGGCAAGCCCGCCAGCCACGCGCGCTCCATGGTCGGCGGCATGCGCACCCCGGAATGGATGGTCGGGCTGGTTGACCAGGCACTGGCAAAACGGCAACGTTGGCTACTGCCCGAGCCGGTGTCCCGCTTCGGCAGTCTGCTCTGGCGTTTTGCCCCGGCGCTGTATCTGCGTCAGGTGCGCAAGCGCTTTGCCGGCGAGCTGGGCTGATCACCCACCGGCGGGACGCAGAATCCGGCTCAGCGCCAACGCGTGAGGGCACGCACGCTCTCCGGATTCCTTACACACCCGCGACAACAAGAAGACACCATGTCCCTCGACACCCTGCTGCTCAATCCCTGGCTCTGGCTCGGGCTGTTTATCCTGCTGGCCTACACCATCGAAGCCATCACCGGCTTCGGCAGTATCGTCATTGCCCTGTCGCTCGGCGCATTGCTGTTGCCGATTCCGGCCATGCTGCCGGTACTGGTGCCGCTCAATATCTGCATGAGCGGCTATCTGGCCTGGCGCAACCGTCAACATATTCATTGGCCGACGCTGCTCAAACTGATCCTGCCGCTGATGCTGATCGGCATGCTGCTGGGTTACGGCCTGCGGCCGTGGCTCAGCGGTGAGCTGCTCAAGGCGCTGTTCGGGGTGCTGGTGCTGTGGTTTGCCGCTCGTGAGCTGCTGCGCATGTTCCGTGGCCATATCAGCCCGCCGCACCCAAGCTGGCTGAGCCGCAGCCTGACCCTCGGCGCCGGCCTGACCCACGGCCTGTTCGCCTCCGGCGGCCCGCTGCTGGTCTACGCACTGGCCGGCACCCGGCTGGACAAGAGCCAGCTGCGCGCCACCCTGATCAGCGTCTGGTTCACCCTCAACAGCAGCATGACCGTGCTGTTTCTGCTCGACGGCAGCCTGCTGCCCAACCTGCCACGCATCGCCAGCTACCTGCCGCTGCTGGTGATCGGCGTGGTGCTCGGCGAAATCCTCCATCACCGCCTGAACGAGCAGCGCTTTCGGCAAGTGGTCTACAGCCTGCTGGTGATGACCGGTGTGTTGTTGCTGGGCAAGGCAATGCTCTGACGGCCGACGCGGCGCGGTAGGGTGGAGAAAGCCAACGGCGTCTCCACCATCCATGCACACGGCCAGCGAACATAGGTGCCGCCCACACACACGCAAAAGCCGCGGAGACGCTGCGCTTACTCCGCCCTACGGGCCGGCGCTCACCCGGTACCGGGTGCTGCGCCCGCCACCCGGCAGCTTTTCAATGCAGCCCTTTTCCAGCAGGTCGGCCAGATGGCGAGTGGCGGTGGCCTTGGACACCTTGGCAACCGCCTGATACTGGCTGGCGCTGATGTCGTCGGCAAAACCTCGCTCACCTCCGTCAAGCAATCGGTTAAGCACCTTGGTCTGCTCAGGCGAAAACACGACATCACGGTGCCGTTGCCAGAACCGCGCCTTGGCCAGCAACCGCTCAATGCGGGCGATTGCCTGTTGCAGGCTGTCCAGCAAGGTAGCGAGAAACCACTGCAGCCACTCGGTGATGTCGAGACCGCCTTTCTGGCTGGCTTCGAGCACCCGGTAATACCCCGAACGATCATCGAGAATACTGGCCGACATGGCATACAAGCGGATGGCCTGACCGTCTGCCTGCGCCAACGCCAGGTCGGTTATGGCACGTGTCAGGCGGCCATTGCCGTCATCAAAGGGGTGCAGGGTGACGAACCAGAAATGAGCGATACCGGCGCGCAGCAGCGGGTCCAGCTGGCTGTCGGCACGGCTGTCGGCGAACCACTGAACAAACCGCTCCAGCTGCGCCTCCAGGCCTGCACGGGGCGGCGCTTCAAAATGCACGCGGGGCCGATCAAGCCGACCGGAGACCACCTGCATTGGCTCATCGCCGCGCAACTCGCCGACGTGCATGGCACTGTAACGCGGCAAGGTCTCATCCGGAAACAGCTGCCGGTGCCAGCCGAACAGGCGTTCCAGGGTCAAGGGCCGGTCAATATTGCGGGTAGCATCCAGCAGCAACTCGGCAGCCCCCTCACTGCGTGGGCTGGGCTTGCTGTCCGGCTCCAGACCCAAACGGCGGGCCAGCGAAGAGCGCACCGAGGCCACGTTGAGCGTTTCACCCTCGATGGCCGAGGAGGTGATGATGTTCTGCAACAGGGTATCCAGTTGACCATGCAGCTCGTCAGCCCTGTCTACCGCGCCAGCCATCCCCAGCAGTGTGCCCTGGGCCTGCACGCAGGCCCGCAACGGCGCGGCCAAGGCATCCGCCTGCCAGGTAAACGCCGGCCATTCCGGCCGCTGCCATAGCCATTCCACAACACTCATTACCCGCCCTCACGATGTCATGAGCCAAATATAGCAGTTATTCGGCTCACCATATGAGCCGAATAGCACGCCTAATCGGCTCATCGCAGTCCTGGCCTCCGTGTCCCCTGGCTTTCCTCCCGCCAAAACCCTTCAACTACACTGGATATTCTGCAGCGAACCTGCAGAGGCGCAACGCCATAAGGGATGTGACAACAACACAAGGGAGATGGAAAATGGCCGTGAAGCACACACCGACCGGTATCGTTCATTCAGGCAGCAAAGGCGGTAAGACCGGGTGTGGATTTAACACCCGGGAGAACGCCCATCACTGGGTACAGTCCTCCGAGCGTATTACCTGCGACAAGAACGGCTGCAAGAACTGACGTCGCCACCTGCGAGGCTGTCGGGGCAGTTCGTGCCTTCGCCCTGCTCGCACCTTAGGTTCTCGACAGACACTATGATCCAAACCCTAAACCACATCACGATCACTGTCGGCGACCTCGGCACATCGATCAGTTTCTACCGCGACGTGCTGGGCATGCAGTTGCATGTCAGTTGGGACAAGGGCGCCTACCTGAGTGCCGGAGAGCTGTGGTTCTGCCTGAATCTTGGACAGCCGAAACCCGCTGCGGACTACAGCCATATCGCCTTCTCGGTGCAGGCCGAGACACTGGCTGCGCTACGCGCACGCTTGCCGGATCTGGCTGTACAGCAATGGCAGCAGAACAGCAGCGAGGGCGACTCGCTCTATCTGCTGGACCCAGACGGACACCGGCTTGAGCTGCACTGCGGCTCACTGCAGACACGGCTGCGCGCACTGGAGCAGTCACCCTATTCAGGCCTGATTTGGCACTCAAAACCGGCGCATGAGTGACCTGACGACCAGCGCGCTTAACAAAAACCCCGCGCCAACGCGCGGGGCCTTGTGGGTCAGCGAGTCTCACATGCCGCCAGTAACCGCGATATCACTGACGTCATCCGGCAGACCTGCGATCTCACCCAGCGTGGTCGGTGTGCCGGTGGCCAGATCGACTGTGTGCAGGGTCTTGCCGGTCAGCACGTAGGCGGTGTTGCCACCCTTGCCGTCGCTGACGATATCCATGGCCGCGCCGTCCAGGCCTTTGGCAAGCTCGCCTACGGCCTGCTGGACGCCATCGTTCGGCGGGTTCTGCAGCATCAGCATGCCGGTGGCCAGATCCACGGTGAACAACTCGGTGGTTTCAGTGCCGGCGTAGGAGTTGGTGTAGGCGCCAGCAACAACCTGAGCGGTCTGCCCGGCATAGTCACCATCAGCGGCATAGGCGACCGTGCCGTCGACAGCGACGTCGCCGTTGTCCACATTGACGCGGAAGTTGGTGCCATCAGCGGCGAGCAGGCGCAGGCGGTCAGCCTTGGGGTTGAAGTCGACGACAGCGGGGCCGTCGCCTGGCAACGCGGATTTCAGAGTAGTGGATGCGGTGGCGGCGCCGCTGCTGGTATCAATGGTGTAGATGCCGTCGCCGCCGCTGAGGGCGTATAGCATGCCGTTGGCCGGGCGCACGTCGATGCCGCGAAGGTCGCTGGCACCGCTGACCGCCATACTGCCGGTAACGCTCAGGCTGTCGATGTCGACCTTGTGCAGCATGCCGTCCTGGCCCAGGGCGATCAGTTGGGCTGCGCTGGCGCCGCTGGCGGCCAGCACAAGGGAGCTGCTCAGAATCAGGGTATTGATTGTTTTCATCGGTGAATCCTCGCTTGCAGGTGGTGACGGAAAGCCCGTCTGACGTGGTGCTTTTGCAAGACACCTGCAAGCTATACCCGCCACCCCCAGCGCTGGATGTCACCGCGCAAAACTTTTTTCAGTTACTCGCCGTCAGCACCGCGCGACCGATGTACAACACAGGCCCTGTCGGCCGGTTGAGCGGCGAGCCGCCCTCCGGCTCCAGCGTCAGCTCAAACAGCTGGCCGGCCTGCACCGCACCAATCTGCTCGGCGCTGAGCGTTACGGCCTTGCCCGGCTCGATCAGGCCCAGTGAGCGCGGCCCATCCTTGGGATCGACCAGCGTCCAGAACTGCACGCTGCGATCCGGCGGGATTTGATCAGCCACCAGCGCGTCGAGGGTCAGGGTACCGTCGCCATCTACCGTGATCACCCAACCGGGCCGCGCACTCTCGCCCGGCACCTGCAGCACGGCGGTATAGCTCGGGCCAGTCGGGGCGTCGCGCAGCACGCCCGGCAGCCAGCTGAGCAGCACCAGCAGAGCGAGACCTGCGCTGGTCAGACGCCAGAGGCCAAGGCTGTTCCACCAGTGGCTCAACCCGCCGTCAGACTCGCTGCTGGCCGGCAGCCAGCCAAGGCTCTGCTGCAGCCGTTGCCAGAGCGCGAGGGAGGGTTGCTGGGCGGGCAGCGCGTCGGCCAGATAAAGCAGGTGGCGCTCCCAGTCCAGCGCCATGCGGGCTGCGTCGCGGTCGCGGTCGATCAACTGGCGGACTTCGCTGGCTTCCGGCTCGTCGAGCAGGCCCAGCACGTATTCGCCGATCAGAGCCCGGCGTTGCTCGGGTGCTTGCGGAATCATGGCTGCAGACACTCGTGTAGTGCGCGCAATCCGGCGCGGATTCGGCCCTTGATCGTGCCCAGCGGTGCGCTCAGGCGAGCGGCAATCTGGTCATGGGTCAGGCCCCGATAGAACGCGAGCAATATCGGGTGGCGACGCGGCCGTTCCAGCAGCCGCAGGCAATCGCGCAGCTGACGGGCCGAGGAGCGCGCATCGGCCAGCTCTTCTGCCTGCGCGGCTTCATCAGCCATGTCGTTGATAAAACCGTCGTCGGTGGCGACCAGCTGTTTGCGTCCGCGCAGCTGGTTGAGCGCCCGGTATCGCAGGATGCTGTAGATCCAGGCGCGGCCCGACCCCAGGCTGCGATCAAAACGCTCGGCGTTGACCCAGACCTTGAGCAGGGCATCGTGCAGACAGTCTTCCGCCTGATCACGCCGGCCCAGCAGGGTGATGGCCAGGCCGAGCAGTTGTCCGGCCTCCTGCTGATACAGCCTTTTGAACGCTGCCCGGTCCCCTGCGGCGCAGGCCTCCAGAGTGCCTTCGTAATCAAATTCGCTACCTGCCATGCGCGCTTCCCGTATCCATCGCTTGTTGCGTTCCTGCAGGCTATACCCCCCAGCGCAACCTGTAGATGTCCACGCAAAGAAAAACCCGCTTTTTGGTGTGCAATTGTTACGACTGCGTGGGCGATCCGGGCCGTCCAGTGGTCATTGCGCAGCACATACACAATATATATGATTCATATATATTTCATATCAAGGTTCGGATTATGGGCATCGTCAAGATCAACGACGAATTGCACGAAGAGGTGCGCAAGGCCAGCACCGTGATGGTTCGCTCCATCAATGCACAGGCTGAATACTGGATGAAGGTCGGCATGCTGGCCGAGGCCAATCCACACCTGTCGTTCACCGACATCATGCGCGAGCAGCTCAGGCAAGCAGACGTGGACACCGGGCAGCTTGCCCATGTCTGAGGTCAAGCTGAAGACGCCGCAGGAGCTGGCGCTGATGCGGCAGTCCGGCAAGCTGCTGGCCCAGGTCTTTGCCTACCTTGACCAGCACATCAGGGCCGGGCTCTCGACCATGCAGATCAACGACCTGACCGAGCGCTACATTGTCGACCAGCTGGCGGCCCGCCCGGCCAGCAAAGGGCAATACGGCTTCCAGTATGTGCTCAACAGCTCGGTCAATCATGTGGTCTGTCATGGCGTGCCGTCCGAGACGCAGATGCTCAAGGCGGGCGATATCGTCAACATCGACATCACGCTGGAGAAGAACGGTTTTATCGCCGATTCCAGCAAGATGTATCTGATTGATCAGGTCACACCCGCCGCCCGCCAACTGGTGGACAAGACCTACGAGGCCATGTGGGCAGGCATCAGGGTGGTCAAGCCGGGCGCCACGCTGGGTGATGTCGGTTACGCCATCCAGCGGCACGCCCAGCGCCACGGCTATAGCGTGGTGCGCGACTACTGCGGCCACGGCATCGGCCGCGAGATGCACGAAGCACCGGAGGTCATGCACATCGGCAGGCCCGGGCAAGGGCTGATCCTGCGCGAAGGCATGACCTTTACCATCGAGCCGATGATCAACCAGGGCACCGCCCGCACCAGCACCCAGAAGGACGGCTGGACGGTGGTCACCCGCGACAAGCAGCTGTCCGCCCAGTGGGAGCACACCATCGCCGTCACCGCCGATGGCTATGAAGTGCTGACCCTGCGGGCAGAAGAGGATACGGGACAGGGCGCCATCCAACGACTGCCTTGAGGCCCGATCCGGACCCACTGCTGCGGCCGGTCGCCATCCCCATCACCCGACTGATTGCCCCTCAATCAATGCTGCTGCCGCTTGGCTCCCAAGCCCGGGCGGTGGTGCTACCGTCAAGCAAACTCAGAAAACCAACAAGAGGACGGAACATGGCACAGGCAGCAGGACGGCAGTCGATTTTTATTACTGGCGCAGCATCCGGCATGGGACGGGAGACGGCGCGGCTGTTTCATCAGAAGGGCTGGTTTGTCGGCGCCTTCGATCTGAATCTGGCAGGTTTGGAAGCACTGCAGACCGAGCTGGGAGCAGACAACTGCGTCATCCAGACCCTGGATGTCAGCGACAAGGCGCAGTTTGACGCGGCGGTAGCGACGTTCGGCCAGGCAACGGACGGGCGTATGGACATTCTGTTCAACAACGCCGGCATCATCATGCGCGGCTTCTTTGACGAAATGCCCTTCGAAGACCAGCTGAAAATTATCAACGTCAATGTGATCGGCGTACTGAACGGCACCCACAGCGCGCTGCCGCTGCTCAAGGCGACGCCCAACGCGCTGTGCTTCAATACCTCGTCGTCCTCGGCCACCATGGGCATGCCGCTGATCGCCGTGTACTCGGCCAGCAAGCACGCGGTCAAAGGCCTCACCGAGGCGCTGTCCAACGAGTTTCGCCGCTACGACATCCGCTGCGCCGACGCCCTGCCCGGGCTGATCAAGACCGGCATGCCGAGCGAAGAGCTGATGGCGGCAGCACCGGAAAAGGGCCCGTTCCGCCTGATCGAGGCCATCGAAGTGGCCAAGGCGGTATGGAACAGCTATCACTTCGACCAGTTGCACTGGTACATCCCCGAGGACCTGGCCGAGCTGGACAAGGCCGCCGGCAACAACCCGGAGCTGCTGCGCGACAAACTCGGCCGCAACATGCAGTCCTGAGCAACATCAGCTCACAAGCCCACGGCCCAGACGCTTGCGGGCTTTGCCGGCGCGGGGTTAGCCTTGCAGGCCTCCGTTGTCTGATCGAGTACCTGTCTGATGAAAACCCTGGTCTGGGACCTGCCCCTGCGACTGTTCCACTGGCTATTGGCACTGAGCGTCACCGGCGCCCTGGTGACCATCAGTCTGGGTGGCAACTGGATGCTCTGGCATGAACGCTTTGGTATCGCCGTGATCGGCCTGCTGGCCTTCCGCCTGATGTGGGGCCTGTGCGGCTCTACCCACTCACGCTTTGCCAGTTTCTTTCCTACCCCCGCGCGCCTCAAGGCCTATGTCACCGGTCAGTGGCGGCACCAGGGCCACAACCCGGTGGGTGCCTTGTCGGTGTTTGCCCTGCTCGGGCTGATGGCCTTTCAGGCAGTGACCGGGCTGTTCAGCAACGACGACGTCGCCTTTTACGGCCCGCTCAGCCGGCTGGTTTCCAGCGATACCGGCAGCCTGCTGAGCGGCTGGCACCGCTCCACCGAGGAGCTGATCTACGCGCTGCTGGCACTGCATATCCTCGCCATCGTGCTGTACCGCCTGCGCGGCAAGAACCTGCTCGGGCCCATGCTGCACGGCAAGGCAGAGGTGCCGGCCAATCAGGCCGACCCGGTGAAGGGCGGCGGCTGGCTGGCACTGGTCATTGCTCTGGTCATCGCTGCTGCGGCCATCTGGTTTGCTACCGGCAGCTGGATTCCCGCGCCGCCACCGGCGCCGGCCGTGCCGGCCTGGTAATCGGTACAGCCGCGGGCCTGCCCGACCACAGCGGTGCCGCGGATTGCCGTGCGGCACCCCAGAAAACAAAACCCCGCCAGCGGCGGGGTCACGTTCATCTCACGTGAGGTATCAGTCGAGCCGATACTTGTCGTGGCAGGCCTTGCAGGTCTTGCCGACCTCGCCAAAGGCCACGCGGATTTCCGACTGATCGCCGCTTGCAGCCTTTTCCGCCAGGGTGTTGGCGGCGGTGCCCATATTACCGGCCAGTTGCGCGACATCCTGCATGTTCTCGAACAACGCAGGGTCGACCTTGGTATGCACATCACCAATGTCCTGCTCAGTACCTGGGCCAAACAGCGCACCGATACCCGAGTTGGCGATGGCGGCGATGGTGTTGGCTGCGGCCTCTACCTGCTGCTGGTTGTATTCGACGCTGCCATCAATGACCTGCGCCTTGATCTTGCCCATGTTCCAGGCCATGTAGCTGAAACCGGCCTGACGCAGTTCGATCTGCTTTGCAGGCTCCACGGCGGCGGCGGACAGGCTGCCGGCGAGCAGAGCGCCGCCAACCAGGGTAGCAATCACGGATTTCATATAATCTCCTTATCGGCTTTTTTCTAGGCACTTCACTGCTTGCAGGTACTGATCCCCAACAAGGGGTACAACGGACAGAAGCGCAGCACGCCCGTTGCCAGCGGCACCAAGCCTATCCAGCCCCACAGACCGATGGTGCCGGTCAGCGTCAGGGCAATCAGCAATACGCCCACAAGAATGCGAAGAACCCGATCAATGGTACCTACATTTGCTTTCATGGTTACTCTCCAGAGTACTCTGGGGCGCGGTTTGCCACCTTGCCCAGGGTGTTGAATGCGATATCGGTGCTGGGGAAGACCTGGCCAATCTGTCGACCAATCCAGTCGGTGTGCTGCAGCTGATCCATCACCGGGCCCTTGACCTCCGCGAGATGCAGGCCAATATCCCGCTCCTTCAGGCCCTCGGTCAGCTCGCTGAGCATGTCCAGTCCGGTGCTGTCGATGTGATTGACGGCCGACAGAATCAGTAACACTTCTCTGGTGTCCGGGTAGTCACCCAGCGCCTGATAAATGGCCTGCTCGACCGCCTTGGTATTGGCAAAGAAGATGTTCTCGTCGATGCGCAGTGCCAGCAGGTGCGGCTCGGTTTCGACCAGATGGCGCTTGGTATTACGGAAATAGTGCGTGTCCGGCACCCGGCCGACCACCGCCACATGCGGGCGGCTGCCGCGCCAGAGCTGGGCAATGATCGAGCAGCAGATACCCAGTACGATGCCCGCCTCAATGCCCAACAACAGTACTCCCAATGCTGTGCCCAGCAGAGTTAGCCCCTCGGCACGGTCATAGCGCCAGGCCCGACGCAGGCTGGCCAGGTCAATCAGTGGCACGACCGCGACCAGAATCACGGCGGCCAGCACCACCTGGGGCAACCAGGCAAGCATGGGTGCCAGGCTGATCAGAATCAGACCGATCACCGCCGCCGAGATCACACCGGCCAGCGGAGTATTGGCGCCTGCCTCGATATTCACACTGGAGCGCGAAAAGCCGCCACACACGGCAAAGCCACCGCTCAACGCCGCCCCCAGGTTGGCCGCGCCAAGGCCCAGCAGCTCGCGGTCCGGGTCGATGCTTTGGCGCTTGCGCCGGGCCAGCGACTGGGCGATGGACACACTTTCGACAAAGCTGACCAGGCTGATCAACACCGCCGGCAGCAACAATGACCGCAGGCTGGCCATATCCGGCGTCTGCCAGACCAGTGCCGGCAACCCCGCCGGGATACTGCCCACCACCGGCACTCCCTGCGCCGCCAGGTCAGCACGCCAGGTGACCAGCACACCCAGGACCACCACCACCAGCGGCGCCAGCTTGGCCAACAGCCCGGCCAATGCCGCGCTCAGCCCGATACGCTGCAGCTGAGCAGCCAGACCGTGACGCGCATACAACAGCCAGCCCAGCGCCAACAGCCCCATGCCCAGCACCACCGTATTGCTGCGCTGCCAGCCGGCCAGCAGCGCGGCGGGGCTGTCCGGCCAGCCGGGCAGACCAAACAGCTTCGGCAGCTGGCTGAGCACAATCAGAATCGCCGCGCCGCTGATAAAGCCGTTGATCACCGGGTGACTGAGAAAGTTGGCCAGAAAGCCCAGACGCAGCAGACCAAAGGCAAACAGCATGACGCCCGACAACAGCGCCAGCCAGATCGCCAGCTGCAGATAATCGGCAGAGCCCGCTACGGCTAGCGGCGAGAGCAGCGTGGCCGTCATCAATCCCGTCACCGCTACCGGCCCCACCGACATGGTCATGCTGCTGCCAAACAATGCGTATCCCAGCAGCGGCAGCAGGCTGGCGTACAGACCAATCTGCACCGGCAGACCGGCCAGCATGGCATAAGCCATGCTCTGCGGAATGATCATGATGCCGACCACCAGGCCAGCGGTCAGATCACCTCCCAGCCAGGCGCGACGGTACTGGCGCATCCAGCCGAACAGCGCATTGCTGCCCGGCGGCTGCAGACGCGGTGATTCACTCACGCTGTCACCCTGCGGTCGTATTGGGCGAACAGCCACATGCCGAGCAGCATGGCGGCAACCAATAGCAGCGCCTGTGGCATGAGTGCGGAGGCGGCGACCAGCGCCGGGCCGGGGCAGAATCCCGCCACGCCCCAGCCCGCGCCAAACAGCAGGCTGCCGAGCACCAGCCGACGGTCGATGATGCGGCTGGTCGGCAATTGCGCCTGCTCACCCCGCAGGGTAGTGCCGCGGCGTTGAATCCACTGCATCGGCACGAAGGCAACGGCCACCGCGCCCGCCATGACCAGCGCCAACGACGGGTCCCAGGCGCCGGCCAGATCCAGAAAGCCCAGCACCTTGGCCGGGTTGGCCATGCCCGAGATCAGCAGGCCGAAACCGAACAGCAGGCCGCTGGCCAACGCAATCAGTCCACGCATGATTCAGACTCCCAGCAGGTGACGCAGAACGAACACGGTAATAAAACCCGCGCCCATGAAACTCAGGGTAGCGACCAGCGAGCGCGGCGACAGCCGGGACAGGCCGCAGACACCGTGGCCGCTGGTGCACCCCGAGCCCAGCCGTGCGCCGAAGCCGACCAGCAACCCAGCGACGATAAGGGCAACGGGGCCGACCTCGACCTGCACGTTAATCTCACCAGCCAGCGCCATGTACAGCCAGGGTGCCAATAGCAGACCAAGCACAAACAGCAGCGCCTCGCCATTACCCGCCTGGGGCGTCAACAGCCGTCCAACCAGCCCGCTGATGCCGGCAATGCGGCCGTTGAACAGCATCAGCAACGCCGCTGCCGCGCCAATCAGCGCCCCGCCCAGCAACGCTGACCACGGGGTAAAGGCAGCCCAATCAATGCTCATCAGGGGTCTCCTCGGCACAGAACAGGCCGTAAAGGGTATGGAGAATGGCTAATGCCTCGCGGCTGGCCACCCGGTAGTAGACCTGCTTGCCTTCACGACGGGTGTCGACCAGCCCCTCACGACGCAATACCGCCAGTTGCTGCGACAGGGTCGGCTGGACGATGCCCAGCAACGTCTCCAACTCGCTGACATTGCGCTCGCCATCAACCAGCTGACAAAGCAGCAGTAACCGGTCACGATTGGCAAGCGCCTTGAGCAGTTGATGGGCCTGATCGGCAGAATTGCGCAGGCGCTGGATATCGGATTGATTGTTCATGACAGCAGTACGATCTCTTGGAACATTCTATTGACTAACAATATATAAAAAAATAGATTGTTTGCAAGCAAGCTAACGAAAATGGAGCCAGCAATGAGTGAGGATCGCGTAGAAGTCACCCTTGAACAGCAGCAGGACTATCGCTTTGAAGCCCGCTTCAGCAACGGCACGCCACCGCTGATCACCGACGAGCCGGCACCACTGGGCAACAACGAAGGCCCCAGCCCGGCTCAGCTGCTGGTTACCGCGCTGGCCAACTGCCTGAGCGACAGCCTGATCTTCGCCCTGGCCAAATTCCGCCAGCCGAACGATGGCATCCGTACCGAGGCGGCTGGCCTGATCGGCCGCAACGAGCAGAACCGGATGCGCGTAGTCAGCGTGGAGGTGACCCTTCATCTCGGCCATCCGGCCAGCAGTTTTGAACGGCTGGAGCGCATCCTCGACCAGTTCGAGCAGTTTTGCACCGTCTCGCAAAGCGTCGCCGCCGCCCTGCCGATCCAGCTCAAGGTACTCGACAGCGAAGGCACCCTGCTCAAGGGTTGAACAGCTTGAACTCAAGCAACGTCTGCACCAGCGTCGCGTTGGCGATGTCGATAAAGAAGGCACCGAGCAGCGGGATCACCAGATAGGCCTTGGGGCTGGGACCGTAACGGCTGGTCAAGGCATCCATATTGGCGATGCCGACTGGCGTTGCGCCCAGCCCCATGCCGATAAACCCCGCACTGATGCAGGCTGCATCGTAATTACGCCCCAGCAGCGGAAACACCAGAAACACGGTAAACAGGGTGATCATCAGGGCCTGCATCAGCAGCATGATACCGATCACTCCGAACGCGCCCTGTAATGACAGCAGCGGCAGGCTGATCAGACTCATGCCGAGAAACAGCTGCAGGCTGAGGTCGCCGACCAGTTGGATCGGTCTGGCATCGACCTCCACGCCCGCCATATCCAGCCCGTTGGCGAGCAGAATGCCGAGGAACATGGAAGTCAGAAACGCCGGCAACCGCAGACCCAGCCCCGACAACCAATCGTAAACACTGGCACCCAGCGCAAAACACAGCGCGATCAGCAGCACCGCGGTCAGCAGATGATCCAGATCGATCAGGTAGGTCGTCTTGCCGTGCGCTTCCAGCTGCGGCATCTCGCTCTCGACCTCGCGGCTGGCCAACTGGTGACGTCGAATCAGCCAGGCCGATACCGGTCCACCCAGCAGGCCACCGCTGATCAAACCCGCAGTCGCCATCGCCAACCCCAGGGGGCTGGCGTTAGCCAGCTGGAAGTGTTCCTCGAACAGCTGCCCCCAGGTGAGCGCGGTGCCGTGGCCACCAGCCAGCGAAATACTGCCGCCAATCAGCCCCACCAGAGGGCTTTCGCCCAGACCCAGCGCCAGCAGCGTACCCACCAGGTTCTGACACAGCAGAAACACCACCGCCAGCCCCAGCATAATCGCCAACGCCCGCCCGCCGGCCAGCAACTGACGCAACCGCGACGACAGCCCGATAGTGCTGAAGAAGGCAATCAGCAACAGGTTGCGCAGCTCCAAATCGAACTGAATCTCACGATCAGACAGCAACTGCATCACCGCCATCAGCGCACTGATCGGCAAGCCGCCGCTGACCGCCGCCGGGATGTTGTAATGACTCAACACCGCCACCCGCTGATTGATCCAGTAACCCAACCACAACGCAATCACCGTCAGCGCCAGCGTGGTGGGGGTATTGATCAGCAGAGCAGTCTGTTCCATGACAGGTCTCGGGTTAGTGGCGTGGGGAGCAGGGGACAGGATATACGCCCTAGAGCAATAGCGGGCCAAAGTCTTTTGGCTCTGGTTGGTAATTAGTGTGCGCTTCACCCTTATATTTCGCCTTTTACGGCGAGCCAAGGGGGGCTGCTTGCCCAGCCCCCCTTAGCGATCCCCCGGGGCACCCGACTAGGCGGCCCTTCGGGTTCGCTGCGTTGCTCGATTTATCGGGGAACCGCAGAACTCGGGGCTACGCCCCTCAGACATGCTGCGATCCTTTTTCCCGATAAATCTGCGCTACTCGCCCGCGTAAACGGGAGGAAAGCCGGTGCCCACTCGACCATGTGTTTGGAAATCAAAACGTCACCCGACCAGCCTCATCAAACTTGAAATCAATAACCACGTCATCCCCGCGCAGGCGGGGATCCATCACTGTGCCCGGCGTCTCGGTGGATTCCCGCCTGCGCGGAAATGACGAAAATTCAGCAAGCATCGATCAATAGGGCTTCGCTTAAGCCGATCTTAAGATTCGCCCGCCATTCTCCTCCCCAACATGAGGAGGAATGCCATGTCACAGACCCCGGTTCCACAGGCTCGGCAGCTCGCCCGCCTGGGCGATGACGCCACCCTGCTGCACGCACCCCAGCATTCCGACTGCCGATTGCGGTCACGGCTGGAGCACTTTGTTCACGATTGCTTTGCCGCCACCTACGGTGCCGACGTCCAACAATTCATGCCGGAACTGCTGGGCCTGTGCCAGCAAGGCGAACTGCGCGCGGGTGTCGGCATGCGCGGCGGTGCTGAAGGCCCGCTGTTTCTCGAACACTATCTGGATCAGCCGGTGTGCGACGCCATTCGCCAGCACACGGACCTGCCGGTGCATCGTGAGCGGGTTGTCGAGGTCGGCAATCTGGCCGCGCTGGCACCCGGCGCGGGCCGTCTGCTGATCATCGCACTGACCCACTACCTGGCAACCAGCGGATACACCTGGGTGGTATTCACCGGTACGCCGATGCTGCTCAACAGCTTCCAGCGCCTGACCCTGAGCCCGATTGACCTGGGCCCGGCCGACCCGCTGCGCCTTGGCGAGGCTCGCTTGGAGTGGGGCAGCTACTACGCCACACAACCCCGCGTGATGGCCGGTTACATCCCCGAAGGCTTCAACCAGCTGCAGCGTCGGGGTCTGTTCGAGCGCATGCGCTACCAACCCGATTACCTGCAAACTGGCCCGGAGATCGCCAATGATTGCGCCTGACGTACTCTGGCACAGCCTCGACCGCTTCGCGGCTGAGCGCCCCAACAAACTCGCTTTAAGCGACGAAGAAGACAGCATCAGCTACGCCGACCTGCCCGCCGAGATCCATCGCCGCGCCGAACATCTGCGCGCCGTCGGCTGCCGCTGCGTTGCACTGGCCCTGCCCAACGGTCGCGAGTGGCTGCTGTGGGATCTGGCAATTCTGAAGGCGGGTCTGACCTGCGTGCCGATTGCGCCGTTCTTCACCCGCCAGCAACGCGCGCATCTGCTGACCAGCGCCGGGGTGGATACCGTGCTCGGTATGGCCGACGACAGCGCCGAGCTACTGGCGCTGGGTTTTGCCGCCACCTCGTTGGGCTGGCAGCGCGCACCGATCAACGTCGGCATACCGCAGGGCACCGCCAAGATCACCTTTACCTCCGGCACCACCGGCACGCCCAAAGGCGTCTGCCTGTCAGCCGAAGGCATGCTGCAGGTGGCCGACAGCCTGCGTGAGGCCTGCTCGTCGGTCGACCCGCAGCAACACCTGATTCTGCTGCCGCTGGCCGTGCTGCTGGACAACCTGGGCGCGATCACCGCGCTGCTCAACGGTGCCAGCATTCACGTGCCGACCGACACCGGCCTGCAGGGCGCGCAAATCAACGCGCCACGCCTGCTCAGCGTGTTGCTGCAAAGCCAGCCGCATAGCCTGATTCTGGTCCCGCAGTTGCTGCAGGGGCTGTTGCAGGCAGCTGATGCGGGCGCGCCGCTGCCACGCAGCCTGCGCTTTATCGCGGTTGGCGGCGGTCGGGTTGCACCGTCACTGTTGGAGCGGGCGGCCAAACACGGTCTGCCGGTGTTTGAGGGTTACGGCCTGTCCGAGTGCGCCTCGGTGGTCTGCCTCAATCGCCCCGACCACAACCGCCCGGGCACGGTCGGCCAGCCGCTGCCGCACGTACAGATTCGCTTGGCCGATGACGGCGAAATCATGGTCCGTGGCGCTCGCGCACTGGGCTATCTGGGCGAGCCGCCGCTGACCGTCGACGAGTGGCCGACTGGTGATATCGGCCAGCTGGAGGATGGCTACCTGAGCATCCTCGGCCGCAAGAAAAACCAGTTCATCACCGCCTACGGCCGCAACGTCAACCCCGAATGGGTCGAGGCCGAGGTCGCCGCCCATCCGGCCATTGCCCAGGTCCTGGTGTACGGCGAGGCGCTGCCGGTCAACGTGGCACTGATCGTGCCGCGCAGCCCGGCCTTCCGAGTAACCGACATAGAAGAGGCGATTGCCCAGGCCAACAGCCGCCTGCCCGACTACGCCCGCATCGGCCCCTGGCTGACCGCCAGCGAACCCTTCACCCCAGACAACGGCCTGCTGACCAGCAATGGTCGCCTGCGCCGTGAGCAGATCATTGAACACTATCGTCCGGCCCTGTTGGGCCTGCTGACCGAGGACATTGCGCTATGACTTTCTTTGAGCAACTGCAAACCGAAACCACCAGTGAGCGCGAATACCTGTTCAGTTCGCCGCTGATCCAGGCCGCCCTGCGCGGCGAGGTGCAACGCCACAGCTACATCGCCTTTCTCGCCCAGGCCTTCCATCACGTACGCCACACCGTGCCACTGCTGATGGCCTGCGGCTCGCGACTGGACAGTGACCACGAATGGGTGCGCGAAGCCATGGCCGAGTACATCGAGGAGGAAATCGGCCATCAGGAGTGGATTCTCAACGACATCCGCGCCTGCGGTGGCGACGCCGAGGCGGTCCGCCACAGCACGCCGGCGCTGGCCACCGAGCTGATGGTCAGCACCATGTACGACCGTATCAACCGACTCAATCCGATGTCGATGCTGGGCATGGTGTTCGTGCTGGAAGGCACCAGCATCGCGCTGGCTACCCAGGCTGCCGGCAGCCTGAAAGAAGGTCTCGGACTGCCGCCGCAGGCGTTCAGCTACCTGACCTCGCACGGCTCGCTGGACCTGGAGCACATGAAGTTCTTCGAGCAACTGGTCAATCGCATCGACAACGACGCCGACCGCACCGCGGTACTGCACACCGCCAAGGTGATCTATCGGCTCTACGCCGAGATGTTCCGCAGCCTGCCCGGCTCGGTTGAAGAGGAGGTGCGCCATGCAGCTGTCAGCTAGTCGTGTGCTGCTGACCGGTGCGACCGGCGGCATGGGCCGCGCCATCGTAGCCGCGCTCTGCGCGCGGGGAGCGCAGGTGCTGGTCGTCGGCCGCCAGGATCAGGCGCTGCAGGCGCTGGTCGAACGCAACCCGTCCCAGGTCAGTTGCCTGCAGGCAGACCTGCGCCGCCCGGCCGACCGCGCCAGCGTGCTGCGCCAGGCCCAGCAGTTGGGCAACATCAACCTGCTGATCAACGCCGCCGGCATCAATCATTTCGGCCTGTTCGAGAACATGCAGGAGCAGGCCATCAACGACCTGATCGAGACCAATCTGACTGCCACTCTGCAGTTGACCCACGCTCTGCTACCGCTGCTGCGCAGCCAGCCGCAGAGCTGCGTAGTCAATATCGGCTCGACCTTCGGGTCCATCGGCTACCCCGGCTTCAGCGTCTACTGCGCTAGCAAGTTTGCCCTGCGCGGTTTTTCCGAAGCGCTGCGCCGGGAGCTGGCCGATACCAACGTGGGCGTGCTCTACATCGCTCCGCGGGCGACCCGCACCGAGATGAACAACGCCGCAGTGGAAGCCATGAACGCCGAACTGCAGGTCAGCATGGACAGCCCCGAGCTGGTCGCCGAGCGCCTGGTTCAGGCGCTGGATGCCGATCTGCGCGAGGTCCATCTGGGCTTTCCTGAGCGACTGTTCGTACGCCTCAACGGCCTGCTACCGAGACTGGTCGACAAGGCCCTGCGCCGCCAGTTGCCGACTATCCGCCATTACGCCACACCTTCTGTTCACACCAAGGAGCACTGATCATGTCCATCTGGGTTCGTTATCTTCTCGCCGGTCTGCTGGCCACGTTCAGCCTGAGCACCTTTGCCGCCGATATCGCTCCGCTGCAGAAACGCTGGGCAGAAATTCAGTATCAGTTGCCGGAAAATCAGAAAGCCGATGCCTTCGAAGCACTGGCAGCCGAGGCCGAACAGGCCCTGGCAGAGGAACCGGACAGTGCGCCACTGCTGATCTGGCGCGGCATCATTCTCAGCAGTTGGGCCGGCGCTGAAGGCGGGCTCGGCGCGCTGGGCAAGGTGAAGGAGGCCAAGAGCCTGTTCGAACACGCTTTGCAGGTTGACCCCCAGGCCCTGCAGGGCTCGGCCTATACCAGTCTGGGAGCACTCTACTATCAAGTGCCCGGCTGGCCGATCGGCTTTGGCGACGACGAGCAGGCCGAGACGTTGCTGCAACAGGCACTGGTGCTGAATCCGGACGGCATCGACAGCAATTTCTTCTGGGCCGATTACCTGATCGACCAGAAGCGCTATGCTGAAGCCCGTAGCGCACTGCTCAAGGCGCAGGGCGCTGCACCGCGCCCGGACCGTCCGCTGGCCGACGAAGGCCGCCAGGCTGAAATCCGCGCCCGACTGGACAAAATCGCCAACAGGTAACACATGCGACTGCTGCTGGTAGAAGACGATACCTCCCTCGCCGAGGGTATCCTGACCTCGCTCAAGGGCGAGGGCTACACCCTAGACTGGCTGCAGGACGGCGCCAGCGCGCTGCACGCCCTGAGCAGCGAGCCCTTTGATCTGGCCATCCTCGATCTGGGCTTGCCGCGGATGGACGGCCTGCAGGTACTGCGTGAGTTGCGTGACCGCCATCAGGCCGTACCGGTGCTGGTGCTGACCGCCCGCGATGGCGTGCAGGACCGCATTGCCGGCCTGGATGCCGGCGCCGACGACTACCTGATCAAGCCCTTCGACAGCGCCGAGTTGAAGGCCCGCATCCGTGCCTTGCTGCGACGCAGCGCCGGGCGCGCCGAGCCACTCATCCAACTGCGCGGGGTTACCCTCGACCCGCAGAGCCAGCAGGTCACGTTTGAGGGCCGCAACGTCAACCTGTCACGCAAGGAGTTCGTGCTGCTGCATGAACTCATGGCCCAGCCCGACCGGGTACTGACCCGCGACCGGCTGGAGCAGTCGCTGTATGGTTGGAACGAAGAAGTCGACAGCAACACCCTGGAAGTCCATATCCATCACCTGCGACGCAAGCTGTTCAGCGGACTGATCCGCACGCTACGCGGCGTCGGCTACATGATAGAACGCGACGCATGAAATCCATCCGCAAGCGCATCCTGATTCGGGTGCTCGGGCTACTGCTGGTCGGCACCCTGATCATGGGCTGGGCCAGCCATCATGATTCTACCCATGAGGTAGAAGAACTGTTCGACGCCCAACTCGGTCAGAGTGCGCGGGTGCTGATCGGGCTGCTGGGAGCCTCGCAGGGCCAGATTCCGACCGAACAGCTGGCCCAGGCGCTGCTGGAAACCACCGGCGAGCACCCCAAGCTCGGCCACCGCTATGAAAGCAAGCTGGCGTTTCAGGTCCGCGACGCCAACGGCACCGTGATTGCCCGCTCCTTCAACGTGCCGCAGCTCACTGATGCCGACTGGCAACCGGGTTTTGCCGATCTGCAGCAAGACAACCGCCAATGGCGTGGCTACGTGCTCGACTCCGACGAGAGTGGGCTGGCGGTCTGGGTGGGCGAGCGCAGTGATGTACGCGGCGAGCTGGTCGACAAGATCGTGCGCGGCACCCTGGTGCCAGACCTGCTGGGTATTCCGCTGATGGTGCTGCTGGTGTGGTTTGCCATCGGCTCCGGGCTCAAGCCGCTGGACGAGCTGGCGCGGCTGATCCGCCTGCGCGAACCCAACAGCCTGCAACCCATCGTGCTCAGTGATCTGCCCAGCGAGCTGGAACCGGTGCAGGCCGCGCTGAATCGCATGCTGGAGCAGCTGCACCAGTTACTGGCCCGCGAGCAGCGCTTTATCGCCGATGCCGCCCATGAGCTGCGTACCCCGCTGGCGGTACTGAAAATCCACGCCGAAAACGCCATGCAGGCAACTGACCCGGGCGAACGCGAGCAGGCGCTACAGCACCTGCGCCAGGGCGTCGAACGGGCCACCCGACTGATCTCGCAAATGCTGACCCTCGCCCGGCTGGCCGATGATCAGCAGCGCCAGCGCAGCCCGGTCGCCTTGCTGGAAAGCTGCCGCGATGAAGTCGCCGAACTGCTGCCACTGGCGTTGCGGCGCAATCAGGAGCTGGAGCTGATCAGCGACAACGGCCTGCCTGCCAAGGTCGATATGGAGCCGGGCAGCCTGAGTACGTTGCTGCAGAACCTGGTTGGCAATGCCATCCAGCACGCGCCGGACGGTGGCCGGGTACTGGTCAGCCTGCAACGCCGAGCCGATCAGTTGCTCTTGCGGGTCGAAGACAGCGGTGACGGCGTACCCGAGGGTGACCGCGAGCGCCTGCTGGAGCGCTTTCATACCCAAGGTAACAGTCAGGGTGCCGGGCTGGGCCTGTCCATCGTGCAGCGCATCATCGAGCGCCACCAGGGCAGTCTGTTACTCGGTGACAGTCCACTCGGCGGCCTGCTGGTGCAGATCAGCCTGCCCATCGAGCTGCCTGCGACCGGTTGATTGCGCATCATCACCCAGGCGCTGCGCACTGGCGTGCGGCGACCACTTGGCCGATACTCCTGCGCACTTGAACAGCAGCCCAATAACAACAGGAGTTTCGCCCCATGACCACCTCGCGCTTCGATCTGACCGGCAAGACTGCCCTGATTACCGGTGCCTCCAGCGGTCTCGGTGCCCACTTCGCCCGCGTACTGGCTGCCTCTGGCGCCCGCGTCGTGCTGGCTGCCCGCCGCGCCGATCGCCTGTCGGCGCTGGTGGACGAGCTCAAGCAACAGGGGCATGAGGCGATGGCGGTCACCATGGACGTGACCGACGCCGACAGCGTTGACGCCGGCTTCAGCGCCGCCGAGCAGGCCTTCGGCGTGTGCGACATTCTGGTCAACAACGCCGGCATTGGCGATCCAGTGCCCTTCCTGGACATGGACGAAGGCAACTGGCGCAGCATGCTCGACACCAACCTGGACGGTGCCTGGCGCGTCGCCCACCGCGGCTGCAAGGCGATGGCCGGCAGCGGCCAGGGCGGCAGCGTGATCAACATTGCCTCGATTCTCGGCCTGCGCGTCGGCAAGGCGCTGGCCCACTACGCCGTCGCCAAGGCCGGCGTGGTGCAGCTGACCAAGGCCATGGCGATGGAACTGGCGAAGAACGGTATCCGCGTCAACGCCATTGCCCCCGGCTACTTCCGCACCGAAATGAATTCTGACTACTTCGATACCGAGCATGGCCAGACCTACGTGCTCAGCAAGGTCCCGATGGGCCGCCTGGGGCTGCTCGACGAACTCGATGGCCCGCTGCTGCTGCTCGCCAGCGAGGCGGGCTCGTTCATGACCGGCACCATCATCAATGTGGATGGCGGCCACGTAAACAACAGCCTCTGAAAAGCCCCGCCGGCGGCTGGCTCACAGCCGACCAAACCGCTATGGTCAAGGGTGCAGCTTCTGCCAGCGAGTCCAGATGACAGCACCCATGACCACACCCGAGCACACCCGCAACGGACGCATTGCCCTGCCCTTGGGCATGCTGCTGTTGACGCTGTGTTTTCTCTACCTGGGTATCAGTGCCTGGCAGGAACGCGACCGTACCTGGCGCGCGCAGCAATACGGCCGGGCCGAAGCGGCACTGCGTGACCTGCAGCAGGAACAGCAATCCCTGCGCCTGCAGGCTCGCATCGCCGCTTTCAGTCTCAGCGAGGACCCGGACACCCTTCGTCTGCTGCGCCGCATCAGCTATCTGGTCAGACTGCATGGCCTGCAAGATCCGGAAGTTGCGCGCCTGCGCAGCCAGTTGCAGGACGACCTGGGCGGCTTCTGGCAACTACTGCAGCAGGCCGGTGCCAAGGAACTGCAGATTCACCTGGCACCCGATGGCGTGGCGCTGCTGCGCATGCAACGCCCGGAGCGTTGGGCCGACCCGCAGGACGCCCGGCGCTCATTGCTGCGCCGCAGCCAGCAAGAGGGCGCGACAGTCGACGGCTTGGCGCTCTATCCAGAAGGAGCCAGCGAGAGCGCAGTGGTCCCGGTGTTTGCCAGCCAGGCACCCAACAGCCGGGTGATCGCCACCTTGCAGGTCGGCTTTTCGGTCTTTGCCCAGCACCGTGACGATGGCCAACAGGCACTGGCACTGCTGGTACGACCCGCCGACAAGCTCGCCAGCACGCTGCCCAGCGTGCAAACTGACCGCTGGCTGCTGGCCGACAGCCCCGGGCCAGTCAAGCTCGATGTTCTGCGCCGGGCCGCCCAGGCCCTGAACGGTGCCAACGGCCCACAACTGTTCAGGCACGATGATCGCGTCTGGCTGGCCGACCTGTTGCCACGGGCCGCGTACCGGGTTGAACCCAGCGCCGGACTCGACGCCGCCGCTGTGCTGCTGTGGCGCGACATCAGCGACGCCTACGCCGACCACCGCAACGCCTTGCTGCGTCAGGCCGGCAAGTGGCTGCTGGCCTGGCTGGTCGCCATAACCCTGTTCACCCTGCTGTTGCTCTACAGTCGCAACACCGCCCGGCGGCAAATGGCCCAACACGCTGAGGCCATCGATGCGCAAAGTCAGCGCCGCGAGCGCGATCGCCGCCTGCTGGAGATCATCAGCCGCTCCCAGTCGGACTACATCCAGCAGAATGACTTCGGCAACGGGCTGCAGCACCTGCTGGAACAGATTCTCGCCCTGACCCACTTTACCCGCGCCGACTTCCTGCAGCTGCAGCCAGACGGCGACGGCAACCAGCGCCTGCACACGCTGAGCAGCACCAGCAGCGAGCCCCTGCCCGAAGCGCTGCAGCCCGGCCTGCAGCGGGTGCTGCGCGACGCTCACCCCGAGCAGACCACCGCCAACCCGGACAAAGGCGCCCCCAGGAGCCTGATGCTGCCGCTGATCTTCGCCGGTCGGCAGCTGGGGGTGCTGCTGCTGTCCGGCGACGAGCACCCCAGAGACCCGGCGCTACGCAGTTTTCTTGCCCCGCTGCAGACAGCACTCGGCCAACTGCTGCACGCCCAGCGCCAGCAGCAGGACAACGAGGCCATGCACCAGCGCCTCGAACGCCAGCGTCAGGCACTGCGGCAGCTCAACCGGCTGGCCGCCGACCCGGGTCTGAGCTTGCAGCAACGGCTGGTGCAGCTGCTGGATCTGGGCTGTGACTATCTGCGCCTGGACCTCGGCTTGGTCAGCCACATCCAGGACGACCGCTATCGTGTCGAGGCTGCCAGCAGCACGGGGGATACGCCGCCTGTCGGCAGTCTGTTCGACTTCTCCCAGACCTACTGCAGCCTGACCTGGCAAGCCAGCGATGTGCTGGCCATCGACCGTATGGGCCAGTCGCGTTTCAGCGGCCACCCCTGCTATAGCCAGTTCGGCCTGGAAAGCTATATCGGCGTGGCCCTGATCGTTGGTGGCCAGCGCTTTGGCACACTCAACTTTTCCAGCGCCAGCCCGCGCAGCCAGCGCTTTGATGAAGCCGATACCGACTTTGTCCGCCTGTGCGGGCGCTGGTGCGCCGGCCTGCTGGAGCAGGCTGCCGCCCAGCAGCAACGCGAGGCGCTGTTGCAGCGCTTCCACAAGCTGACCCTGCACCTGCCCGGCATGGTCTATCAGTATCAGGTCGATAGCAGCGGACACAGTTGGTTTCCGTACGCCAGTGCGGGCATCGCCAATATCTATGACCTGACGCCCGAGCAGGCCGCACTGGACGCGCAACCGGCGATTGACCTGATCCACCCCGACGACTGGCCGCAAGTACAGGCAGATATCCAGCGCTCCAGTATCGAGCGTTCCGAATGGCGTTCCGAGTACCGTGTGCGCCACCCCAGGCTGGGCGACATCTGGGTGGCCGGCTACGCCAGTCCGGAGCGACTGGAGAATGGCAATCTGGTCTGGCACGGGTTTATTGCCGACATCAGCGAGCGCAAGCAGATCGAACAGCGGCTGAACGAGGAGCGCGCGCGGCTGGCGCGGATCATTGATGCCACCCATGTCGGCACCTGGGAATGGCGCCTGGACGACAACACGTTAGAAGCCAGCCTGCGCTGGTACCAGATGCTTGGCTATTCGCCCGAGGAGTTGGCACCGCTGTCTATCGACACCTGGACCAACCTGATGCACCCGAACGATGTGCCGAGCATCCGCGCGCAGCTGTACGCCCACCTGCGCGGTGGCAGTGACCACCTGAGCTACCTGTGCCGCGCACGGCATCGCGATGGCCGCTGGATCTGGGTACAGAGTCAGGGCCAGGTGACCGAACGGGACGCGGCAGGACGCGCCCTGGCCATGAGCGGCATTCACAGCGACGTCAGCGCCGAAGTGCGCGCCAGCGAAGAGGTGCGCGAAGCACGTACCTATCTGAGCGCCGTGATCAACGCGTCCACCGAAGTGGCCATTATCGCCACCGACCCGGACGGCGTGATTACCCTGTTCAACAGCGGTGCACAGCGACTGCTGGGCTACAGCAGCGAGGAGGTAGTCGGCAGCGCCACGCCAATGCAGTTCCACCTGCCAAGCGAGCTAGCCGCACGCAGCAGTCAGCTCAGCGCCAGCAGCGGACAGCCGATCGAAGGCCTGGATATCTTTCTGCACGAGCCTCGCCAGGGCAAGTCCGATGTACGCGCCTGGACCTATGTGCGCAAGGACGGCCGTGAACGCCAGGTGCGCCTGACGGTCACCCGCATTGCCGACGACAACGGCCAGTTGATCGGCTTTCTCGGCATGGCCAGCGATATCACCGAGCTGATCTATACCAGCCGGGCGCTGGCAAACAGCGAGTCACGCTATCGCGGCATGGTCAGCAACCTGCCTGGCGCGGTCTATCGTTGTCACGCCAACGAGAGCTGGACCATGTCCTACATGAGCCAGGAAATCGAGCGTATCAGCGGCTACCCGGCAAACGACTTTATCAACAACGCCCGGCGCAGCTACGCCAGCATTATTGTCCCCGAGGATCTGCCTCTCACTCTGCAGTGCCTGGCACTGACGCCGGACAACCCCAGCTTCGAACTCAATTACCGACTTATCCACGCCGACGGCCACCAGGTTCAGGTGCGCGAGAAGGGGCGCGGCGAGTTTGCCGCCGACGGCCAGCTGCTGGGCTTTGACGGCTTTATCTGGGACGCCACCGAGCAGGCCCGCGTGGAGCAAATGAAGAGCCAGTTTGTATCGACCGTCAGCCATGAACTGCGCACACCGCTGACCGCCATCATCGGCTCGCTCAAATTGCTCCACGGCGGCGCCCTGGGCCAGCTACCCGACAACATGCAGGGCCTGCTGGGCATCGCCGTGCAAAACAGCGAAAACCTGCACCGGTTGATCAACGACCTGCTGGACATGGACAAACTGGACGCCGGCAAGCTGCAGATTGAGCTTGTCCGCCAGCCGCTTGAGCCGCTGCTGCAACGGGCACTGCAGCTGAATCAAAGCTACGCCGCGCAGTACGGTGTGCAGCAGCAGTTGGGCCAGGTGGATGCGGTCGAGGTCAACGTGGATGCGCAGCGCCTGGGGCAGGTGCTGGCCAACTACCTGTCCAATGCAGCCAAGTTCTCCAATGCCGGCGACGCCATCACCCTGAGCGCCGTGGCAGAGAACGGCTGGGTAGAGATCAGCGTGGAGGACCGGGGTATCGGCATACCCGAGCAGGAGCAGCCGCGGATCTTTGACAAGTTTTTCCAGGTCGACAGCTCCAACACGCGCAAGCGCGCCGGCTCCGGCCTCGGGTTGGCCATCAGCCGCGAGCTGGCTCGCCGCATGGGCGGCGATGTCGGTTTTGTATCGACCGCCGGTGTCGGCTCGCGCTTCTGGATCCGCCTGCCCCTGGCCGACGTCGCCGCAGACGACCTGCGGCAGCTACACTGACGGGCAAGCCAAGGAGTCTATGTGAGCGACCACCAGAACACCGCAGACTACAGGGAAGCACGCCGGCTGGAAGCCTTGGCGCGGCTGCAGATTCTGGATACACCCAGCGAGCAGGCGTTTGACGACCTGACCGAGCTGGCCGCGCGCTGGCTCGACACGCCCATTGCACTGGTGTCGCTGGTCGATGATCAGCGCCAGTGGTTCAAGAGCCGCGTCGGTCTGGCGGCCGAACAGACACCCCGCGAGCTGGCATTCTGCGCCCATGCCATTCAGGCAGCTGGGCTGTTCGAGGTGCCCGACGCCGCCCGGGATGAGCGGTTTTGCGACAATCCGCTGGTCACCGGCGAACCCAACATCCGCTTTTACGCCGGTATGCCGATCGCCAGCCCGGACGGCGAGCTGGTCGGCACCCTGTGCGTCATCGACCGCATGCCGCGGCAACTGAGCGCCAGCCAGCAGGACACCCTGCGCCGTCTGGCGCGCATCGCCGAGTTTCAGCTGCAACTGCGCCTGAGCCTGCTAGACAGCGAAGACCGCGCACTGGAACTGGAGCACCAGGAGGCACTGAACCAGCGCCTGCTTGGCTCGCTCAAGGCCGGCGTGGTGGCCTGCGATGATGCCGGCAACCTGAGTCTGTTCAACAGCGTCGCCCAGCGCTGGCATGGTACCGATGTCATGAAGCTGGCCGCCGCCGAATGGAGCCGCTACTACGACCTGTATCAAGCCGACGGCACAACCCCGCTGCCGAGCGACGCCGTCCCGCTGCTGCGCGCCTGGCGCGGCGAGCCGGTGGAAAATATCGAGATCTGCATTGGCGCTGTCGGCCAGCCCATGCGCCACGTACTCTGCAGCGGCGGCCAGTTGAACCCGGAGCGCGGCGGTCCGGGCGCCGCCATCGTGGTGATGCACGACATCACGGAAATTCGCCGGGCCAGCGACCTGAAAAGCCAGTTTCTGGCCACCGTCAGCCATGAACTGCGCACCCCGCTAACGGCCATCAGCGGCGCCATCGGCCTGCTACGCAGCGGTGCCACCGGCAGTCTGCCGCCAGCCAGTGAACGCCTGCTGCGGATCGCCCAGGAGAACAGCCAGCGCCTGAGCGAACTGATCAACGACCTGCTGGACATGGAAAAGCTCGAAGCGGGCCAGTTAGACCTGCAGCTGAAGCCGCAGCTGCTGCGCCCGATCGTGCAACAGGCGCTGGAGATCAACCAGCCCTACGCGGCGCGCTATCAGGTAAGCTGGCAACTGGAGCCCGGCAGTGCTGACCCCATGGTGCGCGTGGATGAACGACGGCTGCAGCAGGTGCTCAGTAACTACCTGTCCAATGCGGCCAAATTTTCCCATGCCGGCGGGCTGATTCAGGTCCAGCTGCTCATCGAGGGTGACGAGGTTGAGGTACAGGTCGTCGATCAGGGCATCGGTATCGCCGAAGAACAACAGCCCCTGCTGTTCAACAAGTTTATCCAGCTGGACAACGGCAATGCACGCCAGCGTGGCGGAACCGGGTTGGGGCTGGCAATCTGCAAGGAACTGGTGGAACGCATGGACGGACAAGTCGGCGTCCGTTCGCGTGAAGGGGCAGGGTCGTGTTTCTGGTTCCGCCTGCCCTTGAGCCGGGCCGTGCTGTGAGGCGCAACACCCCAGCATGGCCAACTATCCACATTCAGGAGACAGGCATTAGATGACCGCACTTGAACGCATCATGCATATCGAAGACGACCCATCCATCCAGGAGGTCGCCCGCGTCGCCCTGGAAGTCGTTGGCGGCTTCACCGTGCGCAGCTGCGATTCCGGCGCCGCCGGTGTTGCCGCCGCCGACAGCTTCGCGCCGCAACTGGTCCTGCTGGACGTGATGATGCCTGGCATGGACGGCCCGCAAACCCTGACAGAACTACGTAAACTGCCGGTCATGGAAGGCGTACCGGTGATCTTCATGACCGCCAAGGCGCAAACCCAGGAAGTCACCGCCTATCGGGCGCTCGGCGCCGCCGGTGTCATCATCAAACCCTTCGACCCGATGACACTATCCGAGCAGATACGCGCCATCTGGGAGCAGCAGCATGGCTGATAACCCTCAACTGCAGGCGCAGCTGGCCGCCATTGAGGCGCGTTTTCGACAGCGCCTTGACGACGAGCTGGACACACTGGACGACCTCTGCGCCCAGCTGCACGACGATCCCAGCGCCCTGCGCAGCCTGCGCGACCGCCTGCACAAACTGGCCGGCTCCGCCGGTACCTTCGGTTACGGCGAGCTGGGCAGAGTGGCCCGTCAACTCGAACAGCAAGCGCAAACCCAGCTTGACGCCAAGCAACCGGACGCAGCCGTGCTCACCGACCTGAGCAGCGCCGGCGCGCAACTGCGCCCCCTGTTAAAGCGCGACGAGCAGCGCCAAGCCCAACCCCAGCAACTGGACGCCGGCATCAGCGACGAAGACCGCCATCGCCACGTTGGCCTGCTGATCGAGGAAGACGATCTTGCCAGCCAAATGACCCAGACACTCGACAGCTTCGGCTATCAGGTCACCCGTCTGGCGTCACCCGAGGCACTGCATACAGCGGCCCCACTGGATGCCCTGATCATCGATACCAGTCCGCCAGGCAGTCGTCTGCTGAGCCACCCGTTATTTCAGCAGGCGCCCGGCCAACTGCCGCCGCTGCTGATCATCAGTTCCCTCGACACCTTCAGCAGCCGGCTGCAGGCGGTGCGCGCCGGTGCAGTGGGATTCTTCACCAAACCGGTCGACCTGCCACTGCTGGAGCGCCGGCTGGAACGCGGCTTCAGCAGCCAGCAGGGCGGCCCTTTCCGCGTACTCATTGTCGACGACGATACCGAACTGACCGCCCGCTACCAGCTGGTGCTCAGCAACGCCGGTATCCGGGTAGACACCGTCTCCGACGCCAACCTGCTACTGGACAAGATGCACAAGTTCATCCCTGAAGTCGTGCTGATGGACCTGAACATGCCCGAGTACAGCGGTCCGGAGCTGGCCCAGGTGATCCGTCTGGACGATGACTGGCTGCGGGTGCCGATTGTCTACCTGTCTGCCGAAACCAATGCCGAGCGCCAGATGTCGGCCCTGCTCAAGGCCGGCGATGACTTTATCACCAAGCCGATCAGCGACAGCACCCTGCTGACCACGGTCTATGCCCGCGCCCAGCGCGCACGGATGGTCAGCGACGCGCTCGCCCGCGACAGCCTGACCGGCCTGCTCAAGCACGCCGATATCAAGGAGCAACTGGAGCTGGAGGCGGAGCGCGCCAAGCGCTCCCAGGCACCGGTCAGCGTGGCGATGATCGATATCGACCGCTTCAAGAACGTCAACGATAGCTACGGCCACGCCTGCGGCGACAACGTCATCCGCGCCCTGTCGAACATGCTGCGTCAGCGTCTGCGCAAGGTGGATCGGCTGGGCCGATACGGCGGCGAGGAGTTCGTCGCGGTGCTACCCGGCTGCAACAGCGACGACGCCTATCAATTGCTGGAAAGTATCCGCGAAGCGTTCAACGCCCTGCAGTTTTCCTCGGGCGGGCAGCAGTTTCACTGCAGTTTCAGCGCCGGCATCAGTGCCTGCGAGGCAGACGCCTGGGCCGACGAAGAGCTGCTTGAGCGCGCCGACCGCGCGCTTTACCGAGCCAAACAGAGCGGCCGGAATCGGCTGTGTCGTGACGACGGAGTGCCTGATTGAAGGTATTGATTGTCGAGGATGACCCCTGGATTGCCGAGCTGTTCAGCCTGGTGATTCGCGACCTGGATGCCAACACGGATGTAACCCTGTTCGCCAGCGCCGTCGCAGCACACAACTATCTGCGCGATACCACCCCGGATCTGCTGATCGCCGACCTCAACCTGCCAGACGGCAGCGGGCTGGATGTCGTACGTACGCTGGCGCGCAAGGCGCCCGCCAGCCTGAGGCTGCTGACCACCGCCAACATCAGTCGCCAGCTGGTGCTGGACGCCCGCGCTGCGGGCATAACCGAGTTCATCGCCAAGCCATTCAAAGTCGATAACCTGCGCGGCCGCCTCGCGCGCCTATTCAGCACAGAGCTGACGGCAACCGCCGACATGGCCAGCATTGGCGATCTGCCGAGCTTTCTTCAGGCCCGTCTGCAGAGCCCCCTGCGCCTGGCCTGGAGCACACCAGCGCGCCAGCAGCAGGCCGCCGCCAGCGCTGCTCAACTGGACCGCGCCGGCTTTATCCAGTTGGCTGAGGCCGAGCCGCTGCTCACCGTTGTGGCTCTTAACCGGGCCAATCGCCAGCTGGAGCGCGGACGCGACACCTGCCTGAGCCCAGAGGATGCCTGGGAGCGCCTGGGCCAGACCGCCTGCCGCGAGCTGGTGCAACGTCTGGCACAGGCTCGTATAGCGCTGGAGCACCCGCTGCTGCAGCAACTGGCGAGCGACCTGGCTGGCCAACAGCAACGCCTCGGCGAGGCGCTAACCCGGCTGGGCGCAGAACGCACAATACCCGCCGGCGCGCTGCGCACCACCCTCACCTGCAGCCGCCTGGGTGAGCTGGCGGTTATCAGCGCGATCCAGCACTTTCTCAACTACGGTCAGCAGGCCGACGAGGCCAGCATGCGTGAGCTGATCAACCAGCACGCCTCGGCCTTCGGCAACAGCATCAAGATCCAGCAGCAGCTCCCCTTCCTGCTGCGCGAACTGACCGGCGCACTCTTTCATCTCCCCGCCACAGGCCTGCGCAAGGACCGCATCCTGCTGCGCATCGCCGCACTGGAAACCGGCTTTGCCAGCCCGGAGCCGGCCCAGCTTGAGCAATTGCGGAGACTGATCAAGCTGAGCGCTACAGCCGCTGTCGACATCCTGCCCGCTGACGCCTGAACGGCGCAGCGCCTGGTCCCGCGGAATTATTGGAGCTCATACCGGTCTCTTGCATAGCATCCTGATTGGCGCGCCGGCTGCGCTGGCTGGCCTCTGCGCCGGCCCTCATTGGCTGAAGCAGCACTACGGCCGCGCCGCAAACCTCACCATCGAGAGGACCGCACGATGAATTCAGACGTTGACAGCAGCATCCCTTCGATTGGCCTGGGCACCTTTCGCCTCAAGGGCGAGGATGCCTACAACGCTGTGCGCACCGCGCTCAAGCTGGGCTACCGGCATATCGACACCGCGCAGATCTACGACAACGAGCAGGACGTGGGCCGCGCCATCGCCGATAGCGGCCTGCCCCGTGAAGAGGTGTTCGTCACCACCAAGATCTGGACCGACAACTTCGCCGAGGGCAAGCTGATCCCCAGCCTGCGCGAGAGCCTGGACAAACTGCAGCTGGAGCAAGTGGATCTGACCCTGATCCATTGGCCATCGCCCGGCGGCGCGGTACCCATGCAGGTGTACCTGAACCAGTTGATGGAAGCCCGCGAGCAAGGCCTGACACGACTGACCGGGGTATCCAACTTCACCATCGACCTGCTCAACGAAGCATTCGAGCTGGTCGGGCCGGATAACATCGCCACCAACCAGGTAGAGATTCACCCCTTCCTGCAGAACCGCAAACTGGTCGACTTTGCCCGCGAAGAGAACCTCCACCTGACCGCTTACATGCCACTGGCCGTCGGCAAGGTGATGCAGGATGAAACCCTCGACCGCATCGCCGAGGAGCACGGCGCCACCCCCCCGCAGGTAGCCATGGCCTGGCTGATGCAGCAAGGCATCGCGGTGATTCCGTCCTCCACCAAGCGTCTGCATCTGGAGAGCAACCTGGAAGCGGAGCGCGTGCGCCTGAGCGCCGATGACCTCAATTTTATTGCACGTCTCGATGCCGGCGGGCGCATCGCCAACCCGGACTTCGCCCCCGAGTGGGACTGATCCCTGCACGCAGCCCCCACCTGCTGGTGGGGGCAGACAGGTCAGTCACCGCCCCCGCCGCAACCACCATCGCCGCCGGACGAATCACCTCCGCAGCCCCCGCCACACCCCGAGCTGCAGCCGATATGGCCGGCACAATAGTCATCACCCGGTGATCGCTTGCAGTCGAGCGAGTAGCGAAACCCGTCGGCAATATTGAGCTGCGCATCAATGGCAAACAGCAGCGGCAGACGATGCGCCGCACGCGGCCGCATGCCCTCACGCAGGCACGACAGCCGCCAGGCCGTCTTGATACCGACCTGGGCGCTGGTGGGCGAGCGCATGGCTTCAGCCGGGGTATGGTGCAGGAAGCGGCCAAGCGCCTTGCCGCAGAAATGCTCGTACTTGCGGGTAAACAGGATGAACTCGTGCCAGGCGACGTCCACGGCCTGGGATGGCATCGAGACCATGCGCCGACCGGCCATGTTGCACAGGTGGAAATACTCACGCAGCCCCTGCATGACCCGCATCACCTCGGCGTCGCTCAGGTGCGGATAGGTCTTGCCGACTTTCGCCGCAATTGATTCGGGAAAACGGTAGCTGTCGATCAACCGCTCGCGTCGGGCCTGGCGTGCCTTGCGGTAGGCCATATACAGCACAAACAGCACAATCGCCGCCAGTGCCAGGGAAATAAGGTTGTCAGCGCGCATACAATGGTCCGTCCTTGTCCACAGGATGACCGCAGCATAACCGATGCACGCAGCCTGTAGCGGCTCTGGCTACTCAAGGGTACAAGGTGGCCGAGGCTTTAGCCTCCACCACCTTGCCATCCCCTCAGCGATTCTCCTGCAGCCAGCGGCCCAGCACGCTGCGTTCTTCATCGTTCATGCCGCTCATATTGCCCAGCGGCATGTAATGCGTCGCTACCGCCGCCTGGTAGACCTTGTCGCCGTACTGCTTCAGGTGTTCCAGGCTGTCCAGGACGATGCCGGCCGGCGGGGCCTGGAAGGCCGGGCTGGTCGGCTTGGCGGCGTGGCAGGCCTGACAGTGGGTGGCCAACAGCTGGCTGATCTCGGCGTTGGTCACCGGAGTCGGTGCCGCCGCAGCGCCTTCACTGTCGGTCTGCGCCGAGCCGTGACTGTGGGTCGCCACGGTAGAAGGGGCGCTCGGCGCCATGGCCCAGATCAGGGCGACGGTGGCCAGCGCGCTGACAACCAGAATCGACGGCTTGAACTGGCCCTGATTACGCAGGTTGAAGAAGTGCCGCGCGTAGGCCGTGATCGCGCCGATTGCCGCCAGCACCGCCCAACCGTATGCGTTGGCGTAGAACATCGGGTAGTGGTTGCTGATCATGATGAACAGCACCGGCAGGGTCAGGTAGTTGTTGTGGCGCGAGCGCAGCATGGCGCGCTGAGCCAACATCACCACCTCTTCACCCGGTTTCTCGCCACGGGCCACCGCATTCACCAGTGCGCGCTGGGCCGGCACGATGCCGAGGAAGACGTTGGCGACCATGATGGTGCCGATCACCGCGCCGACATGGATGTAGGCACCACGACCGGCAAACACCTGATACAGACCGAAGGCAACCGCCACCAGAATCAGATAGAGCACCACGCCGAAGGCCATGCCGTTACGCGACAGTGGGCTGCGAATCAGCGCCTCGTAGATCACCATCACACCAAGCAGGGTGCTGATACCGATAGCCATCGCGCCGGCGGCGCTGAGATCCAGCTTGCTCGGGTCGATCAGGTAACCGGGGTTACCGAGGTAGTAGACCACGAACAACAGCGCCAGACCGCTCATCAGGGTGCTGTAGGCCTCCCACTTGAACCAGTGCAGGTCAGTTGGCATCTGTTCGGGGCCGACTTCGTACTTGGCCACCTCGTAGAAACCACCACCGTGAATGGCCCAGAGGTCACCCTTGATGCCTTTTTGCTTTTTCCACGCTGGCGGCTCGCGCAGGTTGTTGTCGAGCCAGACGAAGTAGAACGAGGCGCCAATCCAGGCAACCCCGGCAATCACGTGAAACCAGCGGATGATCAGGCTGAGCCAATCAGACAGATAGACCAGCATGGGCTGCTCCTTGTACGGCGTCGCGGTCGTAACGGCACTGGCCGGCGATGTAGGTGCGACGGATGCTGCGATCGTCGCCGAGGATCATCAGGTCGAACAGGATGCCCGACAGATCGCGCTCGGCGCTGTGCTTGAGTTGCTGAATCGGGCTGGCGGCGCGGTCGATGATCAGAAAGTCCGCCATCTTGCCGGGTGCCAGGTTGCCGGTCTCGGCCTCCTGATGCAGCACCCTGGCGTTGCCGAGGGTCGCCATGTAGAACGCCTGGAACGGATTCAGGCTCTGGCCGCGCAGCTGGCAGACCTTGTAGGCCTCGGCCATGGTGACCAGCATCGACAAGCTGGTGCCGCCGCCGACATCCGACGCCAGGCCGACCTCGACATTCGCCGCGCGGGCGCTGGCCAGATCGAACAGGCCGCTGCCGAGGAAGGTGTTGGAGGTCGGGCAGAAGGCGATGCGGGTGCCGGTTTCGGCCAGCCGGGCGCGGTCGGCGTCGTCAATATGAATGCCGTGCGCCAGCACGCTGCGCGGGCCAAGCAGACCAAAGTGATCGTAGACATCCAGATAGCTGGCGCGGTCCGGGAACAGCTCGGCAATCCAGGCGATCTCGGCCTTGTTCTCGGCCCAGTGGGTCTGCATCAACAGGCCCTCGGCCTCGGTCATCAGCTTGCCGGCGTAGGTCAGCTGCGCATGGGTCGAGGTCGCGGCAAAGCGCGGGGTCACGGCGTAGCGCTGACGGCCGGTACCGTGCCAGCGGGCGATCAGCTCGCGGCTCTCCTCATAGCTGGCCTCGGCGGTGTCGCGTACGCCGTCCGGGGCGTTGCAGTCCATCATCACCCGGCCGGTGGTGATCGCCATGTTGTAGTCGTGCGCGGCGCTGAACAGCGCCTCGCTGGCGACCTTGTGCGAGGTGCTGAACACCAGCGCCGAGGTGGTACCATGCGCCAGCAGCAGATCAAGGAAGACCTTGGACTGCCTGGCCGACCAATCGGCATCGGCAAAGCGCGATTCGGTCGGGAAGGTGTAAGTTTCCAGCCATTCCAGCAGTTGGGTGCCGTAACTGGCCATCACCGCCAGCTGCGGCATGTGTACGTGGGTGTCGATCATGCCGGGCATGATCAGCCCCTCCGGCGAATGCTCGACCGGGGTGCCTGCGGGCAGGGTCGGCAACAGCTCAGCTGCTTCACCGACCGCCTGAACCCGGCCATCGGCAACCACCAGCAGGCCGTCGGTGAAGTAGCTGTAACTGGCCGGATCGGGCGTGCCGAGGCCCGGCTCGGACAAAAAGTGCAGCAATGGGCCGCGGAAGGCCGACACGCCGACGGCATCAGAGTTGGTCGTCATCCTAGCTCCCCCGGTAGGTCGAATAGCCCCACTGGTTGAGCAGCAGCGGCACGTGGTAATGGGCCTGCACGTCGTCCAGGCGGAAGGCGATGGTTACCTGCGGGTAGAAACAGCGCAGGCCCTGGGCCGCGTAGTAGCCGTCGGTGTCGAAGGTCAGGCGGTAGACACCGGCGACCGCTTCGCTGCCAAAATCGTTCAGCACGCGGCCGTCGGCGTCGGTTTCGGCTGCCGCCAGGGTGACCCAGCTGTCGCCCTGCTGCTGTTCAAGGGTGATGCGCACACCGGCGGCGGGCTTGCCGCTGCCGAGGTCGAGAATGTGGGTGGTAATCGGGCTCTTGCTCATAGCAGCTTGTCCAGACGAATGTGGGTGATCTTGGCCTGTTCTTCGGCAGCGATACGTATTTCCTGCTCGCGGCTGTTGGGCAGGCGTTGCTCCAGCAGCTCGAGCATCTGTTCGGCGCTTTTGCCGGTGGCACAGACGATAAAGATAAAGCCGAACTTGTCGAAGTAGGCGTCGTTGCCGTCTTTCAGGCGCTGCAGTATCTCATCAGGCGCAACACGCGCGCCGGCCTGCTCGCCGCTGGCCAGCGCTTCGGTGCTGGCGTACTTGGCTTTCAGGCTCTTGATGTCACCGATCTTCGGGTGCGCTTCGAAGGCCACCAGCCAGTCGGCCTCGTGCAGGTTGGGCCAGAGCGCGCGGGCGGTGCCGTGTAGCGCTTCGGCACTGTGATAGGGGCGGGCGACGACCATCGGGCGCGCCCAGGCATCAGCGGCGCAGCAGTCACGAAAGACCGCCAGCGCTTCGTCTTCAGACAGGGTGTTCAGGTGTTCTAAAGTCATTTTGTCTCCACCGGCTGTTGCGGTGTCTCAAGGGTGTTGTCCTGTTTCATCAGCTCGCGCAGTTGCGGCCAGCTCACGCCGCGACGGCGCTCGCGTGGGGCAGCCGGCTTGCCGAGGGCCAGCAATTCGGCACTGATCGATACCGCCACTTCCATCGGCCGCTTGCCCGGCACATCGCTGCGCCCAACGGGGCAGCGAATGCGCGCGATCTGCTCGTCGCTGTAGCCCCGGTGGTTGAACCGCTGGCGAAAGCGATCGGCCTTGGTCTGCGAGCCGATCAGGCCGACTGAGGCGGCATCGCCGGCGTCCAGCAGGGCGCGGCACAGGTCGTAGTCGAGCTGGTGGTTGTGGGTCAGGATCAGCACATGGCGGCCACGACACAGCGCTGGGGCATCACCGACCGGATCGTCGCTGTGCAGCGCCCTGATATTGGGTGCCAGATCGGGCGGGAACACCTCGGCGCGGGAATCCACCAGTGTCACCTGCCAGGGCAGTTGGCCCATGATCGTCATCAGCGCCTGCGCTACATGGCCGGCGCCAAATACCACCAGCTGCGCATCGCTGCCGGGCTGCCCTTCGAGCAGTACCGAGACGCTGCCGCCGCAGCACTGGCCCAGCGAGGCGCCCAGCGGAAAGTGCTCCAGCAGCGTCTCGCAACGACCGGCAGCCAGCTGCTCGCGGGCCCGGGCGGTCACCAGATACTCCAGATGACCGCCGCCGATGGTGTCCCAGGTGTGTTCGCCGCTGATCACCATCTTGCTCGACGGCTCACGCGGCACCGAGCCGGCAACACCGACCACGGTGACCAGCACATAGGGCTCGCCGCGCTGCTCGCAGTCGGCGACCGCCTCGAACCAGCGCAGTTGCTTGTTCATGACACGGCCTCCTGTTCGGCCAGCGCCCACTGGCGCGCTGCCGTCACTGCCGCCAACATGCGCTCGGGGGTGGCCGGGGTGTCCAGCGGCGGGCTGTAGCGGTAATCGGTCAGGCTGGCTACGGCGTCGCGCAGGGCGCTCCAGACCGCAATGCCGAGCATCAACGGCGGCTCGCCCACGGCCTTGGAACGGAATACCGTGGCTTCCTTGTTCGGGCTGTTGGCCAGCAGGTTGACGCGCAGGTCCGGCGGCGTATCCGACACCGCCGGAATCTTGTAGGTCGCAGGGCCCGTGGTCAGCAGGCGGCCCTGGTCGCTGTAGACCAGCTCCTCGGTGGTCAGCCAGCCCATACCCTGGACAAAACCGCCCTCAATCTGACCGATGTCGATTTCCGGGTTCAGCGACTGCCCGGCGTCGTGCAGGATGTCGGTGCGCAGCACCCGGTACTCGCCGGTCAGGGTATCCAGCACCACCTCGGAGCAGGCAGCGCCGTTGGCGTAATACAGGAACGGGTGGCCCTGGCCCTTGGCGTGGTCGTAGTAGATGTTCGGCGTGGCGTAAAAGCCGGAGGAGGACAGGGCGATGCGGTTCATGTAGGCCTTCTGGATAAAGTCGGCCCAGTCCAGACGAATGTCGCCCGCTACCAGTTGGTTGTTCTCGAAGCGCACGGCGCTCTGCTCACAGCCATATTCGGCGGCGGCAAAGGCAATCAGCCGCGCCTTGATCTTCTCGCAGGCGTCCAGCGCCGCCATACCGTTCAGGTCCGAGCCGGAGGAGGCGGCGGTGGGCGAGGTGTTGGGTACCTTGTCGGTGCGGGTCGCAGTCACCTTGACCTTGTCGACGTCGATCTGGAACGCCGCTGCCACCACCTGCGCTATCTTGATGTACAGGCCCTGACCCATCTCGGTGCCGCCGTGGTTCACCTGCAGGCTGCCGTCGGTGTAGATCAGCACCAACGCGCCTGCCTGGTTGAGGTGCTTGGCGGTAAAGGAGATACCAAACTTGACCGGCGTCAGCGCCAGCCCGCGCTTGAGCACCGGGCTCTGCTGGTTGAAGGCGCGGATCTCGGCGCGGCGGGCCTGATAGTCCGAGCTGGTCTCCAGCTGGCTGATCAGCTCCGGCAGCACGTGATGGGTAATAGTCTGGCCGTAATGGGTGGTATCGCGGCCTTCGCGATACAGATTGCGCTTGCGCACCTCCAGCGGGTCGAGCTGCAGATGGCGGGCAATGTCGTCCACCGCCTGCTCGATCACCATCATGCCCTGCGGGCCGCCGAAGCCGCGGAAGGCGGTGTTGGAGACGGTGTGGGTCTTGCAGCAATGGCCGGTGACCCGCGCCTGATCCAGATAATAGGCGTTGTCGGAGTGGAACATCGCGCGCTCGACAATCGCATTGGACAGGTCCGGCGAGTAGCCGCAGCGCCCGGCCACCATGATCTCGGCACCCTGAATCACGCCCTGCTCGTCAAACCCGATGTCGTAGGTATTGAGAAAGTCATGGCGCTTGCCGGTCTGCACCATGTCATCCGGACGCGACAGGCGATACTTCACCGCGCGCCCGGTGGCGTTGGCCAACAAGGCCGCGACGCAAGCCACCGGCGCGGCCTGGGTTTCCTTGCCGCCAAAGCCGCCACCCATGCGGCGGACCTCGGTGGTCACGGCATGAATCGGTACGCCGAGCACTTCAGCCACCAGCTTCTGTACCTCGGAGGGATGCTGACTGGAGGTGTGCACGAACATGCCACCGTCTTCCTGCGGCAACGCCACGCAGGCCTGACCTTCCAGATAGAAGTGCTCCTGCCCGCCGACGTTGATTTCGCCCTTGAGGCGATGCGGCGCGCCGGCCAGTGCCGCATCCGGGTCACCGCGCTGCTGGGTGTGGCTGGGACGCACGAAGAACTGCTTCTCCAGCGCCTCACGGGTGTCCAGCACCGCATGCAGTGGCTCGTACTCGACCTTGGCCAGCTTCGCCGCCTTGCGCGCAGCGGTATGGCTGGTGGCCGCCACCGCGAAGATCGGCTGACCAATATGCTCGACCAGCTCGCCAGCCAGTACCGGATCACCGGGAAAAACCGGCCCGATATCGGTGTGGCCGGGCACGTCATCGACCGTCAGTACCGCCACCACGCCGGGATAGGCGCGGACGGCGGACAGGTCCATGCTCTTGATCCGGGCATGCGCCTGCTCGCTATGGCCGACCGCCGCGTGCAGGATGCCTTCAGGCTCGGGCAGATCATCGATATAGCGAGCCTGACCACTGACGTGCAGCCAGGCGCTGTCGTGCAGCGTGCTCTGACCTGCCACGCCGACCGGCTGGCCGCTCTGGCGAGAGATGTCACGGGGCAGTTTACGCATAGTCGGTCACCGTCAGGGCTGGGGCACCGGTCTCGCCGGCACGACTTTCAAGGAGGGCGCGCAGCAGCAGGTTACCGGCCACCGACATGCGGTAGCTGGCCGAGGCGCGCACATCGGACAGCGGCGAGAAGTCGCTCGCTAGCGCCGCCTGCGCGGCCGCTACGGCGGTGTCATCAAAGACGGCACCGCGCAGCGCCGCTTCCGCCGCCGTTGCACGCTTGGGAATACCCGCCATACCGCCAAACGCCAGCCGGCAATCACTGACCGTATCGCCGTCAAACTGCAGCCAGAAGGCACCCAACACGGCGGAGATGTCGTCATCCAGCCGCTTGGAAATCTTGTAGATAAACAGCCGCTGGTTATCTTGCGGGCGCGGCACCTGCACGGCGCGAATGAACTCGCCCGGCGCCAGCCGGGTTTTCTTGTAGTCCACGAAGAAGTCTTCCAGCGCCAGCCAACGCTCGCCATCGGCACCGTCGAGCTGAATCTGCGCGCCAAGGGCGATCAGCGGCGGCGGCATGTCACCAATGGGCGAGGCGTTACCGATATTCCCGCCGAGGGTGCCACGGTTACGTACCTGCAGTGAGCCAAGGCGCTCCAGCATGCCGGCAAAGGCTGGCCAGTCGGCACAGAGCGTAGGAGCAAACTCGCTGTAGGTCGCAGCCGACCCGATGGTCAGGTTTTGTTCGTCGCAGTCCAAGGCGTGCAACGCGGCAACCTGCTCCACCGAAATCAGCTGCGGCAGGGTCTTGAGCTGCTGGGTAATTTCCAGCGCCAGGTCGGTGCTGCCGGCCACCAGTCGGGCATCCGGGTTGGCCGCCAGCAGGCTGCGCAGTTCGCTCAGCTCCACCGGTGCGTCAAAGCGCTTGCCCTGGTCATCTTCCAGGCTGGCGGCGCGTGCGCGGGTGTCGCTGAAGGTCTGCGCCGGTGCAGGTTCGAACAAGGCGGCACCATCCCAGTGCTGCACCGCATCGACCAGGGTGCGGCGACCCGCTTCGAGAATCGGCCGATAGCCGGTACAGCGGCACAGGTTGCCGGCCAGCGCTTCCATCAACTGGTGTTCGCTGGCGGTACTGTTGCTGCCGGCTACCTGCTGATGCAGACCCACCATCGACATGATGAAGCCCGGTGTACAGAAGCCGCACTGCGAACCACTGCACTCGACCATAGCCTGCTGCACCGGATGCGCCTGCTCCGGCGACAGCGCGTCCACGGTAATCAGGTGCTTGCCATGCAGCGAGCCGATCAGGCTGATGCAACTGTTGATTGCCGTATAATGCGCGCCCGCGTCGTCGGCAGGGCTACCCAGCAGCACGGTACAAGCTCCGCAGTCACCGGAGGCGCAGCCTTCTTTGGTGCCACTAAGCCGCTTTTTGGTGCGCAGCCAGTCAAGGATGCTCATGTTTGGGTCAGCACGGTCAAGTTTTTCCGGCTGGCCATTTAGATAGAACTCAATCACGGTCGTCTCCGCTCTATGCACGGTTTGGCCCATTCAGGCGGGTTCAGGCGTGGCGCCACAGCAGTGGCGCACACAGAGGCTGGGAGTAGATTTGCAAAAACTTGACCAACTAGTCCGAAAAATTGATTTTCGCGGTTTTTTGACTTTTGGCAAGCAAATTGCTCTGACAGAAAATGTTGATTGATTGGTCAGTTATTAATAGGGCGTCGCCCGGCCTGTCATCTATACGCGCCGGTACAACGCCCATAGAGGAAACTGAATGGCAACCGCACAACGCCTGAAGCTGGAAAACATCGTCAAGGAGTACCCCGGATGCCGGGCGAACGACGGTGTCCAGCTCACAGTCAACGCAGGCGAAATTCATGCTTTGCTCGGCGAGAACGGCGCCGGCAAGAGCACCTTGATGAAAGTCATCTACGGCGTCATCCAGCCCGACGCCGGCAGTATCACCTGGAACGGCCATCCGCTGACCCTGCAAGGTCCGGCCCACGCCCGGGAACTGGGCATCGGCATGGTGTTTCAGCACTTCTCGCTGTTTGAAACCCTGACAGTAGCCGAGAACATCGCCCTCAGCCTGCCCGCTGATCAGGCCCGCGACCGGCGCAAGCTGGAAGCCCGCATCAGCGAGGTCTCCGAGCACTACGGCATGGCGCTGGACCCGCGTCGTTACGTCAACAGCCTGTCGATTGGCGAGCGCCAGCGGGTCGAGATCGTCCGCTGCCTGATTCAGGAAAGCTCACTGCTGATTCTCGATGAGCCGACCTCGGTGCTGACCCCGCAGGAGGTCGAAACCCTGTTCCGCACCCTGCGCCAGCTGTCGCACGAGGGCTGCAGCATTCTATTTATCAGCCACAAGTTGCAGGAAGTGCGCGATCTCTGCCACCGCGCCACGGTGCTGCGCCAGGGCCGGGTGACCGGCGAGTGCAACCCGGCCGAGGTCAGCACCGACGACATCGCCCGCATGATGGTCGGCAACGAAACTCCGCTGTCCACCCAGGTCGAGCCGCGCGAGCCGGGCGAGGTGCTGCTGAACGTGCGTGAACTGAACTACCGCACCAGCGACCCCTTCGGCACCAGCCTGCAGGCCCTGAGCATGAGCCTGCGCGCCGGCGAAATCGTCGGCATTGCCGGCGTCGCGGGCAATGGCCAGGACGAGCTGCTGCGCGCCCTGTCGGGCGAGGCGCTGGTCAGCAACGACAGCATCACCCTCAACGGTGTGGCCATCGGCCAGGCCAAGCCCGCTGTCCGTCGCCGCCTGGGCGTGGCGGTGGTGCCGGAAGAACGCCTGGGCCGCGGCGCGGTGCCATCCATGTCGCTGGTCGACAACAGTCTGCTGACCGCCTATGGCGAAGGCATGGTGAACACCGGCTGGGTCGCCATGGGCAAGGTGCGTGACTATGCCAGTCGTATTGTCGAGGCCTTCGGTGTGCGCACCGCCAGCATCGACAGCCACGCCGCCAGCCTGTCCGGCGGCAATCTGCAGAAGTTCATCATCGGTCGTGAAGCCATGCAGCAGCCCAAGCTGCTGGTGGCCTCGCACCCGACCTGGGGCGTTGATGTCGGTTCGGCGGTTGCCATCCACGAGGCGCTGGTGCGTCTGCGTGACGAAGGCGCCGCCGTGCTGCTGATCTCCGAGGACCTGGACGAGCTGTTCCAGCTCTGTGGCCGCATGGGCGCGATCTGCGCCGGTCGGCTGTCGCCGCTGGTCAACACCAGTGAGCTGACCATTGAACGACTCGGCCAGTGGATGGCCGGTGATTTCCCCAGCGCTGCACCTTCGGAGGTTTCCCATGCTGTCGCTTGAGCGTCGCGCCGTCGACTCCCGCGCCATGCAGTGGGCCTCCCCGTTGCTGGCACTGATCCTTACCATCATCACCGGCATGGGCATTTTTATGGCCCTGGGCAAGGACCCGGTCGAGGGCCTGACCTTCTTCTTCCTGACCCCGTTGAGCGATAAACACGGCTGGGCCGAGCTGGGCCTGAAGATGGCACCGCTGCTGCTCTGCGCCGCCGGCCTGACCATCTGCTACCGCGCCAAGCTGTGGAATATCGGCGCCGAAGGGCACTTCCTGATGGGGGCACTGTGGGCCAGCGCGGCTGCTCTGCAGTTCAGCGACCAGAGCGGCCCCTGGGTGCTGCCGCTGGTGCTGATCGCCGGCATGGTCGCCGGTGCCGCCTGGGCATTGCTGGCGGGGCTGCTGAAAACGCAGTTCCACTGCAACGAGATCCTCACCACCATCATGCTCAACTACATCGCCCTGAACCTGCTGCTGTACGCGGTTCACGGCCCGCTGAAGGACCCGTACGGCTTCGGCTTTCCGCAGTCCGAAATGTTCGCCGCCTCGGCGCTGCTGCCCAAGCTGATCCCCGATACCCGCCTGCACATCGGCCTGTTGTTCGGCCTGCTGGCGGCGGTCGCGGTCGGCGTGCTGTTCGCCCGCACCTTCGTCGGCTTCCAGCTCAAGGTGCTGGGCCAGGACGAGCGCGCTGCGGCCTTCGCCGGCTTCCCGGCCAAGCGTCTGACTCTGCTGGCGTTCATTCTCGCCGGCGGTCTGGCCGGTCTGGCGGGTGCGTCGGAGGTGACCGGCCCGCTCGGCCAGCTGGTGCCGCAGGTGTCACCCGGCTACGGCTACACCGCGATCATCGTGGTCTTTCTCGGGCGCATGCAGGCGGTCGGCATTGTGCTGGCGGCCGCGCTGCTGGCACTGACCTTCATGGGCGGCGAGATGCTGCAGATCGCCATGGCGCTGCCCAAGGCGATCACCGGGCTGTTCCAGGGGCTGCTGCTGTTCTATCTGCTGACCTGTGACGCCTTTATCCACTACCGCATTCGCATTCGTCGGGCCCCCAAGGCCGTAGCAGGGGAGGCCTGAGATGGACGCCGTACTGATTACCAACGTACTCGCCGCGACCGTAGTCGCCGGCACCCCGCTGCTGCTGGTCGCCCTGGGTGAGCTGGTGTGCGAGCGCTCCGGCGTGCTCAATCTCGGCCAGGAAGGCATGATGCTGATGGGCGCGGTGATCGGCTTTATCGCCGCCACCTCCACCGGCAGCCTGAGCATGGGCATTCTGGCAGCCATGCTCGGCGGCGTGCTGATGTCCATGCTGTTCGCGCTGATGGCCATCACCCTGGCCGCCAACCAGTACGCCGCCGGCCTGGCGCTGACCATCTTCGGCATCGGCCTGAGCTCCTTTGTCGGCAGCGGTTTTGTCGGTCAGTCGATCGACGGCTTCGACAAGATTGCCATTCCGCTGCTGTCCGATATCCCGGTCATCGGCCCGGTGCTGTTCAACCAGGACCTGCTGGTCTACGCATCCTTGCTGATCTTTGTGCTGGTGTTCTGCTTCCTCAAATACAGCCGCGGCGGCCTGATTCTGCGCGCCGTCGGCGAGTCCCCGGAAGCGGCCAACGCCAATGGCCTGAAAGTGCTGCCGGTGCGCTACATGGCCGTCGCCTTTGGTGGCGCCATGGCCGGCCTGGCGGGCGCCTACCTGTCGCTGGCCTACACCCCCATGTGGACCGAGAACATGACTGCCGGTCGCGGCTGGATCGCGCTGGCCCTGGTGGTCTTCGCCACCTGGAAACCCGAGCGTGTGCTGCTCGGCGCCTATCTGTTCGGCGCCGCCAGCATCTTGCACCTGGTGCTGCAGGGGCTCGGCTGGAACAGCTCGACCGAGCTGCTGGCCATGCTGCCCTATGTCGTCACCATCATTGTCCTGGTGCTGTTGTCGTGGAATCCCGCGCGGACCCGCCTCAACACACCCCTATCAATCGGCCAACCCTATAGGCCGAGCAAATAACTTGAGCACCCACTATGCCAATCAAAACTAAATCACTGATTCCAGGAAGCATCGAATATGAGCACACTGCAAAAAACCCTGATCGCCGCGTGCATCGCAGGCGCCTTTGTCCCGGCTGCACACGCTGAGAAGTATTTCTCCGACTCCAGCATTTCGATTCTGTACAGCGACGACTATCAGGCCTTCGGCAAGACCAAGACCACGCAAACGTTCTTTACCTTCGAGAACGCGACCGGTCACGACTGGGGCAGCACCTTCTTCTTCGTTGACCGCAACCAGGGTCACGGCAAGGACACTGACACTGACGATCTGTATGGTGAATTCGCGCCTAACCTGAGCCTGAGCTGGCTAACCGGCAACAAGCTGGGCGGCGATGGCCTGATCAAGGACTTTACTCTGTCCGGTCAGTACGAGTTTGGCGGCGGCACCAACGTGAACAACTACATGGTCGGTCCGGGTATCGACTGGAACATGCCGGGCTTCATGTACTTCGCGACCCGTTTCTACTACGTAGACAACAGCGAGACCTCTGACGATTATCAAACCACCGTCGTCTGGGGCAAGGCGATGGAATTTGGCAGCACCCGTATTCTGTTCGACGGTTACATTGACTGGTCCACTGCCGAAGACGACCACAAGTCCGACTTCCACTTCAACCCGCAGCTGAAGCTGGACCTGGGTAACTACCGTGGCAGCCCGGGCGTACTCTACGCAGGTATCGAGTACTCCTACTGGAACAACAAGTACGGTCTGAATGATGATGTGATGGACACCGAAAGCGCCGTCAGCGCGCTGGTGAAATTCCACTTCTGACAACACCCGTGGGGCCGGTCAGGCCGGCCCCGCACTGGAACAAGGCGACGGATGACCATGACCAGCAAGAGCAAACCCCGGAGTTACAAGCCCGGCCGCATTCGCGAACGCAACCACGAGATCATTCTGGCGGCAGCGGAACAGGAATTTGCCTTGCACGGCTATCGTGGTGCCACCATCCAGAACATCGCCGAACGGGCCGAACTGCCCAAATCGAACGTGCTGTATTACTTCAGTAACAAGAAGAAGATCTATGCAGCCATGTTCGACGATATTCTCTCGCGCTGGAACGCGGTTTTTTCCAGCGTGACCGTCGACGACGACCCCGCCGAGGCGCTGGCCAGTTTTATCCGCGCCAAGGTCGAGATGTCGCGTCTGTACCCCTTGGCCTCCCGGCTGTTTGCCATGGAGATCATGCAGGGCGCGCCCTTTTTGATGACCCACCTGCGCACCAACATGCGCGAATGGGTGCGTGGCCGCGCCGCCGTGATGCAGCAATGGATCGATCAGGGCCGCATGGCGCCGGTGGACCCGGTGCAGCTGATTTTCCTGATCTGGTCCTCAACCCAGCACTACGCCGATTTCCAGGTGCAGGTGCTGATGGTTGAAAACAAGGCCGAGTACGAACAGAAAGACTTTGACCACGCCGCCAACTTCCTCACCGAAGTGATCCTGCGTGGCTGTGGTCTGGCCGTACCCGCAACAGCCGTGCAGAGCGCACGCACGGCCTAGGGTCTGTTGACGCTTCATTCATCAGCCAGCCCTAAACCCTTCCGCCGGTGGTGCTGAGCGCTGCTGCGGGGGATAATACCAACCCGTTTTAATGTGTTCCGCTCGGACAGCCTCCGAGGAAGACATCAGCCAAGCTGACCGCTTCCGTGCCCGCCGTGCCGTCACAGTGTCCTGAACCGACGCTGCGTCAGTTCAGTCACCTGCCAGGAGTAGCCAGTGAGCCAGTTTGCGCTGCGTGATGCAGCTATCTTTACCGTCGATCCGCACAACCGCGTCATCCCCCGCGGCACGCTCATCGTGCAGGACGGACGCATCAGCGCCGTCGGCCCCAGCGACGAGCTGATCATCCCGCCCGGCGTGCCGGTGATCGACGCCAGCGGCCATGCACTGCTGCCCGGTCTGATCGACGCCCACTCCCATTCCAGCCTGATGCGCGGCGTGACCGAGAACATGCAGCTGATGGACTGGCTGCCCTGGTACCAGCTCGAACACCGCGCCCTGACCGAGGAGTACGCCTTCCACTCGGCACGTCTGTGCTATCTGGAAGCGCTGAAAAGCGGCACCACCTGCGTGATGGACATGTACCGCTTCATGCACCGCTGCGCCGATGCCGCTGGCGAGATCGGTCTGCGGGTCAATCTGGCGCCTTACGTGGCCGACGAACCCGGCAAGGACTTCTTCGCCGCCCGCGCCGAAAACCGCGCGCTGATCCACAGCCACCACGGCAGCCAGAACGGCCGCATACAGGTCTGGATGGGGCTGGAGCACCTGTTCTACTGCACCGCCGATGCCTACCGCGAAGCGATGGAATGCCAGGCCGAATACGGCGTCGGCATTCACACCCACGCCAGCGAGCAGAAGGAAGAAGACGACGCCGTCAAAGCCGAGTTTGGTCGCCGCTCCATCGCCCAGCTGGATCACTACGGCATCCTCGGTGAGCGCACCCTGCTGGCCCATTGCGTCTGGCTGACCGACGAGGAGATCAAGCGCGTCGCCGACACCGGTACCAGCATCGCCCACTGCCCGATCAGCAACGCCAAGCTCGCCAGCGGCGTCGCCCGCGTGCCGGAAATGCTCGCCGCCGGCATCACCGTCGGCCTCGGCACCGACGGCCCGGTGTGCAACAACAGCCTCAGCCTGTTCGAGGAAATGAAGTTCGCCTCGCTGATCCAGAAGGCCACCCGGCTGGACGCCACCGTGCTGCCGGCCGACCAGATTCTGCGCATGGCCACCATCAACGGCGCCCGCGCCCTGGGCCTCGGTGATCGCATCGGCTCGCTGGAAGTCGGCAAGCAGGCCGATCTGCTGCTGCTCGATCTGGCCCAACCCAACCTGACACCGACCGAGATCAATAACGCCGGCGGCAATCTGTTGTGGAATCTGGTCTTCGCCGCCGACGCCCGCAACGTCGCCGCAGTCTGGGTCGATGGCCGACAGTTGGTCGACAACGGCCGCGGCACCCGGGTGAGCGAACAGACGGTTATCAGTGAAGCCCAGCAGCAGGGCCTCGCACTCTTTCAGCAGTGTCGCGATATCGCGCACCTGCGTACCTCGATGATCTAAACGACTGCCCGCCCGCAGTCAGGAGCCAAACCATGCAATCATTGCCCCTTATTTCCGTCGCTGGCCTGAACAGCGAAGACCCCGCCGTCCGCGCCGAGACCGCTCGCCAGCTGGGCGTTGCCTGCCGTGAAATCGGTTTCTTCTACGCCGTCGACCACGGCGTCCCGGAAGAGGTCATGGCCGGCGCCTTCGCCAACGCCAAACGGGTGTTCGAGCTACCGCTGGAGACCAAGCAGGCCATGTCGATCAAGAAATCACCGCACAACCGCGGCTACGTCGCCATGGCCGACGAAAAACTCAACCCGGAAGCGGGTGCGGACATGAAGGAAGCCTTCAACATCGGCACCGACTTCCCGGCCGACCACCCGGATGTACTGGCCGGCAAGCCTTTTCGCGGCGTCAACTTCTGGCCACCGATCGACGGCTGGCGCGACGCCATGCTCGGTTACTTCGACGGCTGCCTGAACCTCGGCCGGCTGATCCACAAGGGGTTTGCCATCGACCTGGGCCTGCCGGAGGATTTCTTCGCCGCGCATCTGGATAGTCCGATCGCCACCCTGCGCATGCTGCGCTATCCGGCCAGCGCCGGTCAGATTGACCGCGAAGACGGCGGCGCCGGCGCCCACACCGACTATGGCAACGTCACCCTGCTGGCCACCGACAAGGTCGCCGGCCTGCAGGTGCTGACCCGTCAGGGTCAATGGATCGACGCCCCGCACGTACCGGGCGCCTTCGTCTGCAACATCGGCGACTGCCTGATGCGCTGGAGCAACGACACCTACGTCTCCACCCCGCACCGCGTGCGCCCCCCGGAGCAGGAACGCTACTCCATCGCCTTCTTCCTGGAAGTAAACCCCGACTCCATCGTCGACCCGCGCGACGTGGTACCGAGTGAAGCGCCGAAGTACGAACCCATTACCTGCGCGGAATACCTCACCGCCCGCCTGAATGCCACCTACGAGCATCGGGTAGAGCCCAGCTAAGCCAGCACCGGGCAGGCCAAGCAGAAACCCGGCCTGCCCGGCTACTGCAACCCGGGCAAATCGCGAAACAGCGCCAGCGCCTCGGGGTTGGCCAGCGCGTCGGTGTTCTTCACCGGCAGACCGTGCACCACATTGCGCACCGCCAGTTCGACGATCTTGCCGCTGCGGGTGCGCGGGATATCACTGACCGCGATGATCTTCGCCGGCACGTGGCGCGGGGTGGCGTTGGCGCGGATGACCTGGCGGATCTCCGCCTCCAGCGCCGCATCCAGCGTCACGCCGTCACGCAGGCGCACAAACAGCACCACGCGCACATCACCCTGCCACTGCTGGCCGATGGCGAGCGACTCCAGCACCGCTTCGACCTTCTCCACCTGCCGGTAGATTTCCGCGGTGCCGATGCGCACCCCGCCGGGGTTGAGCACCGCATCCGAGCGGCCGTGAATGATCAGCCCGCCGTGCGGGGTCTCTTCGGCGTAATCGCCATGCGCCCAGACGCCGGGGAAGCGCTCGAAGTAGGCGGCGCGGAAACGGCTGCCGTCCTCATCCTTCCAAAAGCCCAGCGGCATCGACGGGAATGGCCGGGTACACACCAACTCGCCCTTACCCTCCGCCAGCCTCTGGCCCTCGTCGTCCCATACCTCGACCGCCATGCCGAGGCCCTTGCACTGCAGCTCGCCACGCCAGACCGGCGCGGTCGGGTTGCCGAGGGCGAAACAGGAGACGATGTCGGTGCCGCCGGAGATCGACGACAGGCACAGATCCGGTTTGAAGCAGCGGTAGACGTAATCAAACCCCTCGTGCGCCAGCGGTGAACCAGTCGACAGCACCGCCTTCAGGCGGCTCAGCTGATGGCTGCGATTCGGCTCGACGCCGGCCTTCTCCAGCGCGGCCAGATACTTGGCGCTGGTGCCGAACACGCTGATGTTTTCTTCATCGATCAGATCGATCAGCCGCTCGGCCGCAGGCCGTTGAAAACCTACCTCCGTTGCCTTCGCTGCGTTAAAAACAGGCTCAGAATGCTCATTTACACCATGTAAACTCCGCTTCTTCGCCTGTTTTTGCCTTGCGCTGGCTGCCTCGCCCACGTTTTTCAAAGGCCTGCTAGCAGGTTCAAATGGTGAGCCATCGTAGAGCACCAGCGTCGCGCCCAGTGCCAGCCCGGAGACCAGCCAGTTCCACATCATCCAGCCGCAGGTGGTGAAGTAGAACAGCACGTCTTCGCTGCCCAGATCGGTGTGCAGGCCGTGTTCCTTGAGGTGCTGCAGCAGGGTGCCACCGGCACCGTGAACGATGCACTTGGGCACCCCGGTGGTGCCGCTGGAATACAGAATGTAGAGCGGCTGGGCAAAGGGCAGGGCGGTGAAAGCCGGGCTGCCGGCCGGCTGGCTGACGTCGTCCCAGTGGGCGGTCGAGACCACCGAGGCAAACTCCGCCAGACACGGCTCCACGCCACCGTAGGGCACCATGATCAGTTGCTGCAGGCCGCCCAGTTGCGGCAGGATTTCCGCCAGCTTGCTGCCCATGTCCAGCTGCTTGCCGGCGTAGCGATAACCGCTGCAGGCGATCAGCACCCGCGGCTCGATCTGGCCGAAGCGGTCGACCACGCCCTGCGCGCCGAAGTCAGGCGAGCAGGAGGACCAGACCGCACCGATGCTCGCCGCCGCCAGCATGCCGACCACCGTTTGCCAGGTATTGGGCATCAGCGCCGCGACCCGATCACCCGGCTGCACACCGAGCTTCAGCAGGTGCTGCTGCAACCCGGCCACCCGCGCGGCCAGCTCGGCGTAGCTGAGCTGTTCACGCTGACCGTCTTCGCTGAGCGCAATCAGCGCCGGGTGGTCGTCGCGGCGGCGCAGCAGGTGGGCAGCAAAATTCAGCTCGGCACCGGCAAACCACTGCGCGCCGGGCATGGCATCCGGGTTATCCAGCACCCGCTGCGGCGGGGTGCTGAAGTCCACCGCAAAGAAGTCGGCCACTGCCTGCCAGAAATCGGCAACCGCGCTGACGCTCCACGCATGCAGCGCGGGGTAGTCGGCCAGCACAAGCTCGTGGCGCTGATTAACGAAACGCCGGAAGGCATCCATCCGGCTGGCCGCAACCCGCTCGGGCGCCGGCCGCCACAAGGGTTCGCTCATGCCTGCTCCCGCGCCAGCAAGGCCCGCGCCACGCGCGAGCCGTTGACTTTGCCGAGCACGTTGCAGATGTGCTGGCCGGCCTGCACCAGCGCCGCCATGTCCACACCCGTCTCGATACCCAGCCCGTTGAGCAGATAGAGCACGTCTTCGGTGGCGACGTTGCCGGTCGCGCCCTTGGCGTAGGGGCAACCGCCGAGCCCGGCGACCGAGCTGTCGAACACCGCCACGCCTTCCAGCAGGCTGGCGTGAATGTTCGCCAGCGCCTGCCCGTAGGTATCGTGAAAATGCCCGGCCAGCAGGCCGCGGTCGATATCGCGGCCAACTACCTCGATCAACCGCCGGGTATCGCCGGCGGTGCCAACGCCGATGGTGTCGCCGAGCGAGACCTCGTAGCAGCCGCTGTCGAGCAGCTCGCGGGCAATCGCGGCGACCTGCTCCGGCGCCACGTCACCATCAATCGGGCAGCCAAGCACGCAGGAGATATAGCCGCGCACCCGCACGCCGTGCTCCTTGGCCGCATCCATCAGCGGCTCGAAGCGCTGCAGACTCTCAGCAATCGAGCAGTTGATGTTCTTTTGCGAGAACCCCTCGCTGGCGGCGGCAAACACCGCCACTTCCTTCACCCCGGCGGCGAGCGCGCCTTCGAAGCCCTTGAGGTTCGGCGCCAGCGCCGCGTAGGTCACGCCGGGTTTCTGCTGAATAGCGGCAAACACCTCGGCGGAGCCGGCCATCTGCGGCACCCACTTGGGCGAGACGAAGCTGCCAACCTCGATATAACTCAATCCGGCAGCGCTAAGGTCGTCGACCAGGCGCACCTTGTCGGCGACGCTGATCGGTTGTTTTTCGTTTTGCAGGCCATCGCGCGGGCCCACTTCGACCAGGCGCACCTGTTGCGGCATGCTCATGCCGTTGCCTCCTCAGCAAGCGGTTGCAGCGCCACCAGCACCCGGCCTTCTTCGACCAGATCGCCCTCGGCGCAGTGAATCGCCGTGACCTCGCCGGCCTCGGCAGCGCGAATACTGTGCTCCATTTTCATCGCCTCGACCACCACCAGCAGCTCGCCGGCAGCCACCTGCTGACCGGGCTCGACCAGCACCCGCACCACGCTGCCGTTCATCGGTGCGGTCAGCCCGCCGTGGCCGTGTTGCAGCGCTTCCACCTCGCTGATCGGGTCTACCAGAGTGACCCGCTGCAGCTGCCCGTCCCACTCGACAAACAGCCACTGACCGCGGCGCTGCACGGCGTGGCGACGGCCATCGACCAGCAACTGATCGCCCAACAGGCTGACACCGGTGGCGGGCAGGGCGCGCGCTTCTGCATCGCCGCAGCGCAAATGCAGGCGCTGCTCGCAGGCCAGCCCAAGGCGCAGGCCGCAGGCCGCGGCCCAGGGGCTGTGCGGGTCATCGGCGCGCGCAGCGCTGGGCGCAGTCAGCAGCCAGGCGCGCGCGGCCAGCGCCCAGAAGGCGTCGGGTAGCGGGGCGGGCGCGGGCAGCAGGGCGTCGGCATGCCGACCGATAAAGCCGGTATCCAGCTCGGCGGCGGCAAAGGCCGGATGCGCCAGCACCCGGCGCAGGAAGGCGAGGTTGCTGTGCACTCCGCCCAGCTGCTGCTCGGCCAGCATCGCCAGCAGACGGCGGCGGGCGGTTTCCCGGTCTTCGCCCCAGGCGATCAGCTTGCTCAGCATCGGATCGTAGAACGGCGAAACGCGGTCACCTTCGACCACCCCGCTGTCGACCCGCCGCCCAGCGCCCGCAGCCGGCTCGCGGTAGAGCGTCAGCTCGCCGCTGGCGGGTAGAAAGTCCTGCTCCGGGTCTTCGGCGTAGAGCCGCACTTCAATCGCGTGACCGCGCAGCACAATCTGCTCCTGCGTCAGCGGCAGCGGCTGCCCTGCGGCCACGCGCAGCTGCCAGGCGACCAGATCCTGCCCGGTGATCAGCTCGGTCACCGGGTGCTCGACCTGCAGGCGGGTGTTCATCTCCATGAAGAAGAAGTCGCCGCGGGCGTCGAGCAGAAACTCCACGGTTCCGGCGCCTACGTAGCCAATGGCGCGCGCCGCGGTGACTGCCGCCTCACCCATGGCGCGGCGCAGCTCGGGCGACAGGCCCGGTGCCGGGGCTTCTTCCACCACTTTTTGGTGGCGGCGCTGGATTGAGCAGTCGCGCTCGGCCAGATAAACCGCGTTGCCGTGCTGATCGGCAAACACCTGAATCTCGACGTGGCGCGGCTGCAGCACGTATTTCTCGACCAGCATGCGCGCATCGCCAAAGGCCGCCTGCGCCTCACGCTGGGCGGAGGACAGCGCCTCGCTCAGCTCCGCTTCCGACTCGACCACCTTCATGCCCTTGCCGCCGCCGCCAGCCGCTGCCTTGAGCAGCACCGGATAGCCAATCTTGGCGGCCTCGACACGGAAGGTCTCCAGCGCCTGATCGGCGCCGTGGTACCCGGGCACCAGCGGCACCCCGGCGGTTTCCATCAGCGCCTTGGCCGCCGACTTGCTGCCCATGGCGTCAATCGCGCTGGCCGGCGGGCCGACAAAGATCAGCCCGGCGGCGGCCACCGCGCGGGCAAAGTCGGCGTTCTCGGAGAGAAAACCGTAACCCGGGTGAATGGCATTGGCGCCGGCGGCTTTGGCCGCGGCGATGATCGCCTCGACCTTGAGGTAACTGTCACTCGGGCGGGCGCCACCGAGGTTGACTGCCTGATCGGCGCTGCGCACGTGCAAGGCGTCGCGGTCGGTATCGCTGTGCACCGCCACGGTAGCGATACCCAGCTCGCGCGCGGTGCGCATGATGCGGCAGGCAATTTCGCCGCGGTTGGCAATCAGCAGGGAATCAATCATGGCTAGCGCACCAGTCGGGTTGGCGTTTTTCCAGGAAGGCCGACAGGCCCTCCTGACCTTCGGGGCTGATCCGCACCCGGGCAATCGCTGCCTCGGTGTAGCGGCGCAGCGGCGTGCTCATGGCACCCAGCCCGACCTCCTGCAACAGCGCCTTGGTGGCCATCATCGCCTGCGGGCCGTTCAGCAGCAGGTTTGCGACCCACTGATCGAGCGCCGCCTCCAGCTCAGCCGCCGGATAACACTCGGCCAGCAGCCCCAGCTCGCGGGCCCGCAGCCCGTCAAAGCGCTCGGCGGTCAGCGCGTAGCGGCGGGTGGCGCGGGCACCGATGGCCTGGGTGACGTACGGGCTGATCACCGCCGGCAGCAGACCGATGCGCACCTCCGACAGGCTGAACAGCGCGTCGTCCGCGCCAATCGCCATATCGCAGCAGCTGATCAGCCCCAGCGCGCCACCAAAGGCCGCGCCCTGTACCACCGCCAGCGTCGGCACCTTGAGCTGCGCCAGCGAGGCCATCAGCTGGGCCAGCTCGCGGGCGTCGTCCAGATTGGCGTTGTAATCCAGCGCCGCGCAATCGCGCATCCAGGCCAGATCGGCACCGGCAGAGAAGTGCTTGCCACGCCCCCGCAGCAGCATAAAGCGCACCGCCGGGTTGGCCGCTACCGCATCCAGGGCGTCCAGCAGCTCGCGGATCATCTGCGCGTTGAAGGCGTTGTTTTTCTCCGGCCGCGCTAGCCACAGGGTGGCTACGCCGTTGGTGGTGAGTTCGAGTTCGAGTTCGACTGTCTGGTAATCATTCATCTTGTTCTTCTCGATAGGAGCCTGGTTTCATACGGCGGCTTGTTTCTGTGCGGCGGCCGGGCTGGAAGCTGAAGGCTTGAAGCTGGAAGTATCGGGGGTGAGGTAAGTGGCTGATTTTCGCGGCTTGGTTTTGCGCCGCTGATTCTTGCACTCAACCTTTCACTCACACAGAGATAAGTCTTCCAGCCTCTAGCCTTAAGCCTCCAGCCAGGCGCGGGCCGTCAGGCGGCGCGCTCCGCGCGCCGCTACATCCGAAACACCCCAAAACGCGTCGCCTCAATCGGTGCGTTGAGGGCCGCCGATATCGCCAACCCGAGCACATCCCTCGTCTGCGCCGGGTCGATCACGCCGTCATCCCACAGGCGGGCGCTGGCGTAGTAGGGGTGGCCCTGGCGTTCGTATTGATCGAGGATCGGCCGGCGCAGGGCTTCGGCCTGCTCGGTACTGAACTGCTCGCCACTGCGCTCGGCCTGCTCCTGCTTGACCTGCACCAGCACGCCCGCGGCCTGTTCGGCGCCCATCACCGAGATCCGCGCATTCGGCCACATCCACAAGAAGCGCGGATCATAGGCGCGGCCACACATGCCGTAGTTACCGGCGCCAAAGCTGCCGCCGATGATCACCGTGAACTTGGGCACCCTCGCGCAGGCCACCGCGGTGACCAGCTTGGCGCCGTGCTTGGCGATGCCGCCTTCCTCGTACTTCTTGCCGACCATAAAGCCGGTAATGTTCTGCAGGAACAGCAGCGGAATGCCGCGCTGGCAGGCCAGTTCGATAAAGTGCGCGCCCTTCTGCGCGGCCTCGGAAAACAGGATGCCGTTGTTGGCGAGAATCGCTACCGGATAGCCGTGCAGATGCGCAAAACCGCAGACCAGCGTGGTGCCGAACAGCGCCTTGAATTCATCGAAGGCGCTGTCGTCGACCAGCCGCGCAATCACCTCGCGCACGTCGAACGGCTGCTTGCTGTCGGCCGGAATCACCCCGTACAGCTCTTCCACCGGATAGCGCGGCGGCAGCACCGGGCGGCTGTTCAGCTCACCCTGCTTGTGCCAGTTCAGGTTGGCGATGCAGCGGCGGGCGAGGGCCAGGGCGAGTTCGTCGTTCTCCGCGTAATGGTCGGCCACGCCTGAGGTACGGCAGTGCACATCCGCGCCGCCCAGCGCCTCGGCGCTGACCACCTCACCCGTCGCCGCCTTCACCAGCGGCGGCCCGGCGAGGAAGATGGTCGCCTGTTCGCGCACCATGATGGTCTCGTCGGCCATCGCCGGCACATAGGCGCCACCGGCGGTGCACGAGCCCATCACCACGGCGATCTGCGGAATGCCCGCCGCGCTCATATTGGCCTGATTGAAGAAGATCCGCCCGAAATGCTCACGGTCCGGGAACACCTCGTCCTGGCGCGGCAGGTTGGCGCCGCCCGAATCGACCAGATAGACGCAGGGCAGACGGTTCTCGCGGGCGATGGTCTGCGCCCGCAGGTGCTTCTTCACGCTCAGCGGATAGTAGGAACCGCCCTTTACCGTGGCGTCATTGGCGATGATCATGCACTCAACGCCCTCGATTCGGCCGATACCGGCAATCACCCCGGCCGCCGGCACCGACTCGCCATAGACCTCATGGGCGGCCAGTTGGCCGATCTCCAGAAAGGCCGAACCCGGATCGAGCAGCGCATCCACCCGCTGACGCGGCAACAGCTTGCCCCGCGCCAGATGCCGCGCATTCGCCGCCTCGCCCCCGCCCTCGGCAATGGCGGCAAGCAGGGCTTGCAGCTCGCTGACCAGGGAGCGCATGGCCTTCGCGCTGGCCGCGTATTCCGGTGAGCTGGGGGTGATTTGGGTTGGTAGGATGCTCATTGCACGCGCTCCCTGGCCAGCTGCAAGCCACAAGCTACAAGCTGCAAGCTGATCGCGGTCACTCCACTATTTTTGCCAGACGGAACTTCGGCACCCTCGTCGACTAGGTGCTCCCAACCCCTAGGCATCTCCGTGCTGCTTGCCGCTTGCCGCTTATAACTTGCGGCTGCCTCACCGCGTCTCATTAAACAACTCCCGTCCAATCAACATCCGCCGAATCTCGCTGGTGCCCGCACCAATCTCGTACAGCTTGGCGTCGCGCAGCAGGCGGCCGGTGGGGTAGTCGTTGATATAGCCGTTGCCGCCGAGAATCTGGATCGCATCCAGCGCCATCTGCGTCGCGCGCTCGGCGGTGTAGAGAATAACCCCGGCGGCGTCCTTGCGGGTGGTCTCGCCACGGTCGCAGGCCTGTGCCACGGCGTAGAGGTAAGCGCGGCTGGCGTTGAGCTGGGTATACATGTCGGCGACCTTGCCCTGGATCAGCTGGAACTCACCGATGCTCTGGCCGAACTGCTGACGGTCGTGGATATAGGGCACCACCACGTCCATGCAGCTCTGCATAATCCCCGTCGGGCCACCGGAAAGCACCACGCGCTCGTAATCCAGCCCGCTCATCAGCACCTTCACGCCGCCGTTGTAATGGCCGAGGATGTTCTCGACCGGCACCTCGACGTTGTCGAACACCAGCTCGCAGGTGTTCGAGCCGCGCATGCCCAGCTTGTCCAGCTTGGGGCTGCGGGAGAAGCCGGCCCAATCGCGCTCGACGATAAAGGCGGTGATGCCGTGCGGGCCTTTCTCCGGCTCGGTCTTGGCGTAAATGACGTAAACGTCCGCGTCTGGGCCGTTAGTGATCCACATTTTGCTGCCATTGAGCACGAAGTGGTCACCACGGCGTTCGGCGCGCAACTTCATGCTGACCACATCGGAACCGGCGTTCGGCTCACTCATCGCCAGCGCCCCGATATGCTCGCCACTGATCAGCTTGGGCAGGTATTTTGCCTTCTGCTCCGGCGTGCCGTTGCGGTTGATCTGGTTCACGCACAGGTTGGAATGCGCCCCGTAGGACAGCCCCACCGACGCCGACCCGCGGCTGATCTCCTCCATCGCCACCACATGTGCCAGATACCCCAACCCAGAGCCGCCGTACTCCTCAGGCACGGTAATGCCCAGCAGCCCCATGTCACCAAAGCGCCGCCACATCTCCAGCGGAAACTGATTCTCCCGGTCGATCTCCGCCGCCCGCGGCGCCAGCTCGGCATCAACCAGATTGCGGGTCTGCTCGCGCAGCATGTCGATGGTCTCGCCAAGACCGAAGTTCAGCGATGGGTAATGCATGGGGTCACCTGTGTTTATTGTTGTTGGTGCATCAGTGTTGTTTTTCAGGGCAGGCCAGGCCCGTGATGGTCAGCGCCCAGCCAGCTCCATATGCAGTAGCGGATAGGGCTTGCCCTGCCCATCGACCGGTGAGCGGCTGACCACCGCAAAGCCAAGGTGCTCATAGAAGCCCAGCGCCTGCACGTTCTGTTCGTTCACATCCACCTTGGTGGCGCCCTGATGTTCAATCGCGTACGTGGTCAAATGCGCGCCCACGCCCTGCCCACGGGCTTCGGGGGCGATAAACAGCATCTCGATATTGCCGTCGCTGACGCCGCAAAAGCCCTGCAACTCGCCATCGCTGCCCTTGGCGGCACGCAGATCCACCGCAGCAAAATACTGCTCCAGAATTAGCGGCTTCAGCTCCAGCAGATCAGCCTCGGCCAGAAAGTCATGGGTAGCGCGCACCGACGCCTCCCAGATGGTCAGGAGCTGCGGATACTGCGATTGATCGACGGTTTCTATATGCATGATTCACTCAAAAAGGGGGTACGGTTGGCGTTAATTCGTTTGCTCCAGCGCCGTTCGACAGCGCTCCTCCGCGGTATCCAGCTCGATCTGCATCTGCTCGATATCCAGCAACTGCTGCGCCAGCTGCGCACGGCGCTGGGTGATCTTGTCCAGGAAGGTCTCCAGCTGCTTGCGATTACCGTGGCCCGGGTCGTACAGCTCAATCAGCTCCCGACACTCCGCCAGCGAAAACCCAATGCGCTTGCCGCGCAGAATCAGCTTGAGAATCACCTTGTCCCGAGGGCTATAAACCCGCTCCTGCCCACGACGCTCGGGGCTGAGCATGTTCTGCTCCTCATAAAAACGAATCGCCCGCGTGGTGATATCCAGCTCACGGGCGAGGTCGGAAATACTGTAGGTCTGAGTCATGGAGCGGCAGCTTGGGTTACTTTACGTTAACGTAAAGGTAAGCTGGTGGACGCTGGTGCGTCAAGCTGCAAGCTGCAAGCTGCAAGCTGCAAGCTGCAAGCTGCAAGTGATCAGCTTTATCTGCGGGCGAGAGAGTCAATATCTGGATTGCAACGAATACTGCCCCACTCACATCTACAAATAGAGGAGGACGAGACAGCCGCGATGTCGGACGCGGCGCTCAAGGGAAAAGTGACAAAAGGCTCAGTGCCAATCACCGAGTATGCGGTTTTTCGTGACCACCGAACGGGGCCGACATCAAGTAAGTTTGGAAACTGCGTAACGCCTTGCTTACCGGCCCAACGGAGCAGAGTAAGCTTGTGGTAAAGTTTGCGCAGCAAACTACAAGCTTGCGGCGCGTAGTTGGGTCCGAGTACAGCAAATTGTTAGGGCTGTTTCTTTCCATTTAGACGTGCGGGAAAGTGGGCGGCATGTTCTAACCAGCCTCAACAAGAGCAATCTCCTGCTCTGTTAGGCCATAGAGGTCATATACCAGCGTATTGATCTTGGAATCCAATATACGTATTTCATTTTGCAAGGACTTTACAAGATCTTTGTTTTCATCAAATAGACCAAGCCAGTCCATCCCATCGGATTTTGACATTTTTGGTAACTTTTCTCTTTTGAGGCAATCAGCTATTTCATCAATAAAACCCTTAAAGTCCAGGTCATACCATCCTCTAAGCGATGAGCTTGGAGAAGTAATAGAAAGAGTTGAAGTGATGTATCTAGTAAACGTAGAAGAAGAAAGACTCAACCTGCTTGAAAGTTCGAGCATTTTATCAACCATCTCAATGAAAGGTTTCTGTCCTTCATCATCAATCATCTTAAAAGGAAATTGCCTAAGATCTTTGAGAATAACTTTTGGAAACATCTTCCGATTTGCTTTCGCTGTATTCCTCTTAAAATAGTAAGACATAAGCGAACTATTCAAAACGGCCAATATATATTTAAGAGATACTGCACTGCCCTCCTTTTCAATAATAGCGATATTGCTTCTATTATATAAATATAGGTCTTCTGTATAGGTAGATATTATTGACCTTGGGTGCTTTCCTGTTATCTCTCTTACTATGATTTTTTTTCCATTAAACAAATCAAAGGTTCTTGGTGCGGCTAAATTCTTACCATACTTTAGATACTCACCAGACCAATCAGTGTGATACCTGCAAACATCTGCCCCCACAAGATACTTATGTGTGTCGTCGTCATGCTTGTATGTATAGTCATACGGTCTAGCTTTGACATCTTCTGCCGTTTGTTTAGGTTCGCCTTTTCCTTTCTCGTATGCCTGCAAACCAGCTTTTATACTTACAATAGAATCTAAAATAACCGATCCACTAGTTATCTTATCGGTAATCCCTTGACTTTTAGAGTCAGAAAAAACCTTAAAAGCATAATCATCATGATCATAAAACTCTTTTTGGTCCTTATGATGAGAAAGCAAAAACTCCTTTTTGTCACTTAAGTGAACTGAGAACTCATTCTTTTCCACAAACTCTTTTTCTGCTAATAGTATTACCGTCTCTACATTAACCCCTTCAAATGAATAACCTTCAAGACTAATAATTTGGTTCAACTTACTTGTATCGAGAAGAAACTTCCTAAGACCGCTTCCCGAATACACCATCAGCCAAGCATTTGGAACAATAAGACCATATATTCCTGAGTTTTTTAGCAAATGAACTGTTTTCTCAATAAACAACAGATATGTATTTACCTGATACACTGCTGACAAATAATTAGCGGAGTAATAGCCTTTCTCAGCCTCACTTATTTTGTCCCTCGTAAAAACATAAGGCGGGTTGCCAATAACAATATCGAAGCCCCCCTTATCAAAGACCGCTGGGAATTCTGACTCCCAATCAAATGCTTTCTCACCAGCCAAAGACTTACATTTAACTAATGAGTTACCACATTTAATATTATTACTGAGATCATTCAGTTTTCTTCGTGGCTGAGCCGTTCTAAGCCATAGAGATAACTTGGCAAGCTCTACCGACTCCTCATTAATGTCAACACCAAATATATTGTTCTCCAAGATTGTAGTTTCAACATTTTGGAACACTATACCACCGCCAAGTAAAGCGGACTCCAATTCATCGATATAACGATGTTCTTTGATAAGGAAATTCAAGGCCTGATTTAGAAATGCCCCTGACCCACAAGCAGGATCACAAATTGTCACACCTAACAACCAATCTCTATAATCATCAAGTCTACCCTTATACTTTATAAGAGTATCTTTTTTCCTTCCTTTTTTACTCTTTCGGTATTCGGATTCATCAACACCAAATTCATTACGCATCTTCTCGCAAAGTTTGCCTATTGTATTTTCAACAATATATTTAGTGATGTATGGGGGGGTATAAAAAACACCATCCTTCTTTCTTTTTGCAGTCTGCTTGTCAAAGTCATAGCCTTCAATTTGAGCATTTACGCTTTCAATCTCATTAAGTGAATTTTCAAATATATGACCCAAGATATTAACATCTACCTGGCTCTCAAAGTTGTATCCTGAAAGGCACCCAGCATGCCGCTCAAGAATTTCATCACTAATAACCAAGCTATCTAAAATCGGATCTAGCTTAAAAAGACCACCGTTATAAGCAAAAATCTCTTCTTTCTTTTCAGTTCCTTTTCTACCTTGATCAAGGTAGCTAAAGAATTGCTTAAACCTCTCGTAAAGCGACACATCAACATCAAGCTCCACAAGCTTTTTCCACTCACTAATAACTCCAGCGGTGGTATTTGGCGGCAACAATCCTCGATCCTCTGAAAAGAAGACAAATAGAAACCTATCTATAAGCTTTTGCGACTTCTTGAATAAGCTAAGCTCAATATTCTTCTTTGCTCTTTCCTTATCATCACAATTCGATTCTTCCCGAAAGACTTCGGTTTTAGTGTTTTTCTTAACCAAGTCACGATACAAATCCCATTTAAAGAGAGAGTAGGCTTTGTAAAATTTCTTTGTTATCTCGTCTTCTTCTATAATCGAGTCACTTTTTACTATTTGAGGAGTATTTCTCAATAAGCTGGACGAGCTTAAGCACAAATATAAAACCCTAAAATCCTCATAACCAAGCTTAAAAAGATCAAACTCTAGGAAATCAACAGCATCACCAATATAGAACCTCAGCTTTTCGAAGTTAGACGTAATAACATAAATACAACCTTTTTGATTAGCCTTGTAGTCAAAGGCCTGCTGTCTTACAGCTTCAAGGTCTTTTGTATTCGTCCCTTTCAGCTCAATAACTGCTAATGCAATACCCTCACTAAGAATTGCACCATCAACTTTCTTTGTACCTCTAATGTTCTTCAATTCAGTGGTCAGGTTGTAACCGGGGTCTGGATTAAGAACATAACCAAAGACATTCACAAATAGCTCTCTCAGAAAGCCCTCTTGAAACTGTTCTTCCTTGCTATTTCTAATATTTTCTTGTCTATCAGAGTCGTGAAAGTAATTAGTAAACGTCTTGTATGACTTTGATACTTCTCCCTCATCAAGCCCTTTGAGATATTTGTTTAATACTGAATTTTGGAACAGTGACATCAACTATTTCTCTGAATACATTACAGGTTGGTTAAATAAGCATTAATAATGCTTGCTAATTTTAATGCCAATCTACCTTTATTTTATAAAGATGACCTCCTACTAAGGAGACTTAAAGCCCTAACAGTGATTAGATCGCACTAACTTTAATACGCGGCATAACGCCGGATGAGTCGATCTAATATTTTCTTATATTTCAATGGATTAGCGGCCATCGCGCACGAGTGCTGAACGTTAAACCGCACGAGGCTTAACGCTCCACTGATCGACGGCAGTGGCTTGCACGCAGGTGAGGGTGCTGTCGGGTATTCGAGGTGAAATGAGTCGGGTCTATGTAGCATCCATGCCTCCTGACGGGGCCGCGAGAAGTGCGGTGATTTGATAGTGCTACTACACGCGTCGTTTGCCAACCCTGAATTAGGCTAAAGATTAGGTGAAATAGCGCGGCCTTGGCGCGCAAATACGGACGTGGCGAATGCACGGACCCAAGTCCCGTTTACGCGGGCGAGTAGCGCAGATTTATCGGGAAAAAGAAGCGTAGGGTGTCTGAGGAGCGAAGCGACGAGTTTTCGCGTGGCCGGCGAGGCTTCCCCGATAAATCGAGCAACGCAGCGAACCCGAAGGGCCGCGTAGTCGGGTGCCCGGGGGGATCGCCAAGGGGGGCCGGGCAAGCGGCCCCCCTTGGCTCGCCGTGAAGGCGAAAGGCGGGTTATCAGACAGCGCCGAAGTGACCGGCATGACCGCCAACCCCATGGATCCTCGCCTTCGCGAGGATGACGTGGTGCTAGGGTCAGCGAGCCGGTGCTATCTGAGCGCGGGCGCCGGATTACCCCCGTTGCCGAAACACCAACACCAACCCCAGCACAATCGCCCCCATCCCCAGCAGGCTCAGCGCCGCCATGCGGTTGCCGAGGAACAGGAAATCCAGCAACGCGGTGCAGCCGGGCATCAGGTAGAACAGGCTGGTGACGTTGACCAGGTTGCCCATGCGGATCAGCCGGTACAGCAGCAGGGTCGCGCCGACCGAGATCAGCACACCCATGTACAGCAGCGGCACGATAAAGCCGACACTCCACTCCACTTCAAACGGCTGAAAGGGCACTACCACCGCGCACATCAGCAGGCCGATGGCGTATTGCAGCGGCAGTACGTCCATGGGTGATTGCTGAATACCCTTCTGGAAGATCGAACCCAGGGTGATGCACAGCAGCGCTGCCAACGACAGGCCAATGCCCAGCAGCGAGAAGCGCGCCGCCAGCAGGCTGTCGAGCACCACCAACGTCAGGCCGCCCAGAGCCAACAGCAAGCCCAATACCCGCAGCAGGTTGGCGCGGCGTTCGACTAGCATCAGGGTGAGGATCGGCTGCACGCCCAGCACCGTTGCCAGCACCCCTGGCGTAAGCCCGGCATCCAGTGAGAGCAGGTAGAAGATGGTGTAGCCGCCGGTCAGCAGTACCCCGACCAGTGCTACCTGCTTGCGGGTACCGCGCGCCGGCAGCCAGCGCCGCCGGGTAAGCGCCAGCAGCCCGAGGGCAGCGCAGGCCAGCACAAAGCGCAGCAGCAGAAAGGCAAAGGCAGAGGCGTGTTCCAGCCCCCATTTGGAGAAGATCGCGCCCGCGCTCCAGAGCAGCACGAACAGCGCAGTCGGGCCAATGGCGGCCCAGTTCAAACGTTGAATAAACATATGTCACCTGTCAGGACACAGGTTCGCCCCGCAGCTACACGCCAGTCAGGGAGAACAGAAATCAGAAAAGGGGTAACGGGATCAGTGCGCTGGTGGCGGTGAAGCCACGGCAGCCACGACGGCTACGCCGGGAGGGGTGACCGGCAGGCAGGCCACAGCAGCCTGCACACGCGCAACCACACCGGCAAGCGCGGGGCGGTTTACAACAGCGGTGGTCTGGGCAGTGGACATGCGGTCACTCTGGACAGGTAAAAACGAAAAGTCGCCGTTTGACGACTTGGTGAGATTAGCACCGTGTTGGTGCATGGGCAAGACAGGAAGGTTGCGGCATCGGATGGGCAACGCAGCATGTAACGGGCACGGCATGCCGTGCCCCTGCGCACGTGGTGGAGAAGGTTGGCGGGCGGGCTGCAACGAGGCAAGGCCAGTCGTAGGGTCACAGCATGCTGTGACCGAGCGCCATTCAATACCCCGCATGAACCAGCGTCGCGCACGGCACGGCCACGGCATGCCGTGGCCCTTGTATGTTGACCGTTGTCCCTGTGACCATGGTCCCCGACTGATCATCGGGCGGCAGGTGACAGGTCGTCGTGGCCCTGAAGCCTCAAGAGCTTGGTTCGTAGATGGGCCGTCAC